>Ga0302320_10003026_pt1 | contig 39195 bp, 28 predicted proteins | sample Bog_T0_3_FD_202130 | JGI IMG/M metagenome (GOLD analysis project Ga0302320, IMG submission 202130) | Peat permafrost microbial communities from Stordalen Mire near Abisko, Sweden - Bog_T0_3 | ecosystem: Environmental > Terrestrial > Soil > Wetlands > Peat | place: Sweden: Abisko, Stordalen Mire... | reverse complement strand
TACGCCGCGGTGCTCAAAGAGGTGCGTGCGCAGGTCATGGGCGAGGTCGAGCGACAGGGGATGGCTCGCGCCCACATCCAGATTCTCGCCGGTCTCACGCGACTGCGTCAGGCGGCGTGCGATCCCCTACTCCTCGGCCTCCCGCGGGAATTCACCGACGAAGACTCGGGCAAGCTCGTCGCGCTGCGAGAGCTGATCGAAACGTGCGTCGAGGGCGGGCACCGTGTGCTCGTGTTCAGCCAGTTCGTGTCGATGCTCACGCTCATTCGGCGCGCAATGGATGAAGACGGCGTGGCGTACGAGTACCTCGACGGCTCGACGAAGGACCGCCTGGAGCGCGTGGAGAACTTCCAGCGCGAGGACGGACCGCCTGTCTTCCTCATCTCACTGAAGGCGGGAGGGAGTGGCTTGAACCTCACGGCGGCCGACACCGTCATTCACTTCGACCCGTGGTGGAATCCGGCGGTCGAGGACCAGGCGACCGATCGCGCACACCGCATCGGTCAGACGAAGGTCGTCACGACGTATCGCCTGATCACCAAGGGGACGATCGAAGAGAAGATTCTCGAGCTCGGCGGCAAGAAGCGCGAGCTGGTTGGCGCGGTGCTCAGTGAGGACGCGGGGGGCGCGAAGAAGCTCACGAAGAGCGACCTCGAAGACCTCTTCAAGTTGGAAGACTGAAATCGCGGTACGCTGCGGTCTTGCGATGATCTGGCTATCCAACTCCACGCTCGCACGTCTCCGGGATCAACTCCTCGCCAACGGCCGCCGCGCATCGATCGCGGTCGACTCGATTGAAGGGATGGACTCTGCCCGGCTAGCCGAGGAGTACGCGCCCCTTTGCGAGGCGATGTACCTGATGATGTCCTCGGACGGCGAAGTGAGCTCCGACGAGCGAGAAGTGCTTCGCGGAGCCCTCCGCAACCTTTCGGGCGACGTGCTCCGGACCGTCGACATCGATGCCCTACTCGACGGCGCCTCGACGCGTGTGGCGGGGGAGGGGCGCGACGCCCGGATGCGTGCCGTAGCCGGGGAGCTCGCGGAGGACCGCGCGCGCGCCGAGGTGACATTCGTCCTTGCCGCAGCGATCGCTTTCGCCGACAACGCCATCGCCAACGGCGAAAACGAGACGCTCGACGCGCTCGCGGATCTGCTCTCCATTGACGAGGCCCGCGCGGAGTCGCTCCTGGACGACGTCGAGCGGGATCTGAGCGCGGAGACGTCGAACGGGGCGGGGCCTGCCTGACCGAGACGAACGCGGAGTCGGGCCCCCGTTTGGCATCGTTCGAAGCGTACTGGCCACTAGAGCTGCCTAAGCGGTAGCCTCAGAGCAAGGATTCGGTGGAACAGGACGTCCCGTTCGAGCGCATCGGGGGTTACCGCATCCTGCGCCGACTGGCGACGGGCGGGACGAGTGACGTCTTGCTCGCGCGCGCCGAAGGGCCACATGGGTTCGAGCGCACCGTCGTCCTGAAACTGCTGCTTCAACAGTTCCGACGCGACGCGCCGATGGAGAAGATGTTTGCGCGCGAGGCGGCTGCATATGCGCGCCTGTCGCACCCGGCCATCGTGAAGCTGTACGACTTCTTCAGCGCCGAGGGGCAGCTGGTGATGGTCCTCGAGTTCATCGACGGTCTGCCGCTCAACCGCTTCCGCGCAATGCTCCGCAAAGGGGGCGAGCAGCTCGACGACCGAGCATCGATCTTCGTCGCCTCACGCGTCTTCGCGGCCCTCGCCGCTGCGCATGGGGCGCGCGACCCCGAGACGGGTGAATTCGCTCCTGTGATTCACCGCGACGTGAACCCGTCCAACGTCCTCATCCCGTGGGACGGTCATGTGAAGCTCGCGGACTTCGGGATCGCGAAGGTCGCCGGCGTTTCGAGCGACACCCAGGCAGGATTCATCAAGGGCACCTACGGTTACATGGCACCCGAGCAAGTGCGCGGGGAGCCGGTCACGGTGAGGACCGACGTGTACGCTGCGACGCTCCTGCTCTGGGAGTTGCTCGCTCGCCGCAAGGCGATCCAGCGAGGCGCGCTGCCCGAGATGGAGGTCCTACGTGCGATGGCCGAGCCGAGCCTTCCATCGCTCGATGTTCTCCGACCGGACCTGTCCCAGCGCCTTCGCGACGCGGTCGCGCGCGGGCTGGAGCCGTCGCCCGACGCACGCTCGATCACCGCCGACGAGATGCTTGTCGTGCTGCGTGAATCGGTCACGAGCAACGAAGGGCGCAACGTGCTCGCCGAGCTCCTTACGCGCGCGAAGCAAGAGAACGATCTCCTTCGGTCGGGCCCTCCTCCGGCTGTCGTCGAAGGGGCCCCTTCGCTGCCACGCGTGATTCCAGCGCCGCCTCCGCCCGAAGCGCAGTCCCAGAGGCCCAAGCAGACGAGTGAACCCTCGATCACGGGGCTCGCGCGCACCGCGCTCGGCATCGGCCAGGTTCCCGCGATGACTCCGACGGCGGGAACGCGAGCCGTCGCCGCGCCCGCGCCTTCGACGCGTGGGGCGCAGCCGAAGGGACCTGCGCCCGCGCTTCGTCCGTTGACGCAGAACGCGATGCCCGCAGATGAGGTGGGTTCGCAGCGTGTGCCTGCGTCCAGCGGCCGTCCCGGTGTCGAGGCGCGCGTGGCGACGGCCATCGGCGTCGCTCCGCCGACACCGCCGTTCCCGGCAAGCTCCTCGTCGGCTCCTCCTGCATCTGCAGGGCCGACGCCGTCGACTCCGTCGACGAACGCAAACTCGTGGCAGCCAGAAGCGCCTCCTGCCTCGCCGAACATCGACATGCCATACGCATCGCCGGGAATCGCCGATTCCACGCAGCGAGTTCCGACGTCCGTGCCGCCCCCTCCACCGCCCGCGGTCTGGGCGGCGCTCCTGCAAGCGGAGCAGCAGGCGGCGTCCATCGCACCCTTGGGCCCCGGTCGGATGCAGGTCGTGCCGACGCCGCCCCCCCCTCCGCCTCCCGCGCCTCCGCTCGCTGCTGCACCTGCACCGGTCGTCGCCCAAGCTGCGGCTGTGGCGCCGCCGCGCGGATTCACTCCGCCCGCGCAGATCGATCGCGGAACGCTCCGGGAGATCCCGATTGGTTCGGGAAATCGCGGGATCTGGGCCCTCATCGCCGGGGTCGCCCTGGTGGCATCGGCGGCGGTGGTCGCCGCGCTCCTGTTTGGGCATCGATCGCCCGTATCGGAATCGACGGTGGCCTCGTCCGCTTCTTCATCGCCGCAGGGTGAGGCGACGGTGATGCCGACGGCGCCTGCGAGTGCTCCCGTTCCCCAGGTCGCGACCGCCGCTGTCACCACGACGGCCACGATCGCACCCGCTCCCCCCGCCGGAAGCGCTTCTCCCCCCGCGCCAGCACCGATTGCACGCTCTTCACCACGGCAGACCGGCGCGACGGACGGCACCATCGTCACACCCGCGAAGCTCGGCGGTCACCGTGTCTTCGTGGACGGCCGATACGCGGGCGATTCGCCCGGTCAGATCCAGGTCCATTGCGGGCCGCACACGGTGAAGATTGGCAGCGGAGGCACGGCGCGCGCCGTCGATGTCCCGTGCGGGGGCGAGATCAGCGTCACATCACGCTAGCGCTCACGCTTCTTCGCTCTCGAGCAACGCGCGAAGCGTTGCGGCATCCACCCGAACCGCGATGACCTTCTCGCGATCGACCACGACGAGTCCCGGAGCGCTCCCGCGTGGCTTTCTGAGATGGCGCCGTGAAACATATTGCACATCGACGACGGCTTCGTCCCGCGCATCCGAGAAATGCGCGGCAAGGTGCGCGGCATCGGCGAGAACGTCGCCGGGGCAGGAGTGATTTTTCGCGAGAGGGACGACGACGTGGGCTCCGGCGTATCCCTTTGCGTGCAGCCATAGGTCGTGAGGACGAGCGATCTGGAACGTGAGCAGGTCATTCTGCGCGGCTCCGCGACCTACCAGCAGGCGGGAGCCGGAACGTGCATGGAATGTCCGAAACGGCGGAGACTTCGCCTGTGCGCGCGATGCCCCGGGCATCGTCGTCGTAGAATCGATAATGACGTCCTTCGGGGCGATCGCTCGCGCGCGGGCGATTGCCTCGTCGATGGCGCCGATGTCATCGGCACGCGCGACCACTTCGTCGAGCGGGCCGAGGGCCGCGAGCATCCTCTCCGCGTGTGCGAGCCTCTCGCTAGCTACCTTCGCGCCGAGCTTGAGTCGGCGCGCGCGCTGGAACATGGCGTCCACCTGAGCGCGAGCTGGCTTCGACGGATCGAGAGGAACCTCCATCGTCACCGGCTCTCCGCTCGACCAGTCGACGACCTTCAGCGAAGTCGCTCCCCGCGGTGAGCGCGACGCCTCTGCGACTAGCCACTGCGCGCGCGAAGCCAGCGCCTCCGCGTCTCCGATGCGAGCCAGGTCACCTCGTACGGCGTCGGTGCGTCGCGCGATCCTGGCCTTCGCGCGCTTGAGGGCACGCAACGCTCCCGTTCGGTGCCCTTCCACGGCATGGACGAGCGCCTCGCTCGCGAGGCGTGTGCCTCGCGCCAACCACTCCTCGCGCTCGCCTTCGAGCGCCGCCGCCGCCGCGTCGCTTTCTGCCCAGGCAGTGTCTCCGACGTATACCTTCAGGCGCCCATCCTGCCCCGAGTCAACGCGGGCCCTCTCCACGGCGACAGGCTCGTTCGCGTCGGGTGTCACCTTCGATCGAGTCAGCCCCACGCCGTGCGCGTTCACCCACACGACTCGAAACCCCTCGATTCGCACGGCAGATCGAGCCCCGTCAGGCTTCGCCACGCGCCGCTCGGAGATTCCGACCCCGCCGCTGCCGACCAGCAAGAACGTGCTCCGTCCCGGCTCGCGCAGCTTGAGTACTGCGCCGCGCTCGCTCACATCGGCGCGCTGCACGACCGCCCCCTCGAGGAGCCGACCGGTACCACTCGGTGACCACTCCATCGCTTCCCCTCCTGTATAGTTCATCGAGGGGTGCCGCGCGCGCGTGCATCCCGCGCCACGGAGCTCCCTCTGCTCAACCGACGTAGTTACCCATCCGGTCAGACGAGCGCCTTCGCAATGAAGGCGCTGCTGAAGCATTTGGATGCGGTGAAGGGGAGAGTGGCCTCGGAGCAGTGGCTGAAGACGATCCACGTCCAGCGCGACGACCTCGACGACGAGACGCGGCCAATGCCGCTCACCACGCTTCATCGCGCCCTCCAGGCGTTCGCCGAGGCGACGAGCCGGGAGGCCATCGGCGAGATATCTGCGCACCTCATCGCGCCAGACAACTTGGGCGTGTGGATGCGGATCCTGCGAGGCACGATCGTCCCGGCCGATGCGTTCGCGAGGCTCGACTCGTCTGACAGCGAATACGGTCGCACGACTCGCTGGGAGACGATCGAGTCGCGCCTCGGTTTTTGGAGGGGGCGAGTTCACATCGCCCACGATCCAGCCCTGGAAGAAGATGGGCTTCTCGCGCAGATGCGTGTCGCCGAGCTCGCTGCCGTGCCCGCGCTCTTCGGGTACGGGAGCGGCACGGTGATCGCGCGCGGCGTGACGACGTCGACCGTGAGCGATGTCGCACAAGAGTTCGAGGTGCGCTGGTCGGTGCCGAACACGGCGCTCACGGGACGTGTCGGAGCCATAAGCGGCATCGCCGTCGGCGCGATACCAATTCTCGTGCACCCATCGTGGGCGAGCGCCGCGCTCGCCGCGGGGTGCGCGTGCGCCGGTGCTCTCGTCGGGATGGCGGTCGCGCGCGAGCGTCTGCGGCATGCAGAGACCAGCGCACAGATGTCACGCGTGCACGCGCTCGAGCGGAGCATCTTGCTCAAGGAGAACCGCGAGATCGCCGCAGCCGGTAACCTCGAAGGACAGATCATCGCCGGCCAGTACCGGACGGGCGTACGAATGGGTTCGGGCGCGAGCGGCGTCATCTACGAGGCGGTTCGTTTTCACGACGGACTCCCTGTCGCGATCAAGCTGCTCCGCGCTGCCGCGGCTCACGACGCCGTCGCCTCCGACCGCCTGCGCCGGGAAGCCGAGGCGCTCGGCCTGGCGTGGCACCCGAACGTCGTCGAAGTGATCGATCACGGCCACCTCGCCGACGGAACGTCATACCTCGTGATGGAGCGCCTGCAGGGCGAGACGCTCGCGACGCGGCTCAAAGGGAAGGTGCGTCTCACGAGCTCCGAGCTGCTACCGATTGCGATGCAGGTCTGCGACGCGCTCGTGGCCGTGCACGCTGCAGGTGTCGTGCACCGCGACCTCAAGCCGTCGAACATCTATCTCGCCATCGACGTGGATGACCCCGGTTCCGTCGAGCGCGTGAAGCTGCTCGATTTCGGCATCGCGCGCGTCGAGTGGGAAGAGACCCGCATCACGAACATGGGGGCACCGCTCGGGACGCCCGGATATATGTCGCCAGAGCAAGAGAGCGGTGGAGAGGTCGACGCACGGAGCGACATTTTCGCGCTCGGTGCAGTCCTGTACGAGTGTCTCGTTGGCGAGCCACCGCCGCCAACTCCGAGCGGCCTGTGGCGAGCAGGTGCGGTGCAAGCAAGTGGCGGGGGATTCTCCGACTCCGGACTTCACAAGGCGGGAAAGCTGATTCCTCCGGCCTGGAAGGCCGTGATTGGGCGCGCGATGGCACCGAGTCCCGGGGACCGATTCCAGGACGCACGAGCGTTCGCGCTGGCGTTGCGCGGACTGCGCGAGGAAATCGTCCGCTCGGAGCCGTCGACCTCCGGCTCGTGAAACGGTCCCCTTTGGCCTCCCGCGCTAGCGCGAACTAAGCTCCGGGGGTGCGAATCCAACGGGTACACGTCGCTCTGACCGGTCTCGCGTTTGCTGCGTGCGCTCCACCGCCCCCCGCGGTGGCCCCTCAGCCCCCCTCGCCGGTTTCTCCGCAAGCTCCCATGGCCTATCCGCCAGGGTCCTATTCGTACTCACCGCCGCCTGCGTATCCGGCGCCCTACGCGGCACCGCCGTCGGTTCAAGCTCCCGTGGCGACTCGTCCGCTCCTTGCACCGCTCGTCGGCTCGATGGCGTGGCAGGCGGAGACGCGGAGTGTGATCGCAGAAGACGTTGCGGCGCTCACGCCGGACAATCAGGCGCGCGTCCGAGGAGTCCCCCTCGTGTTCGACCCGAATCCGTTCGAAATCAACGCGTTTGCTGCATGCGACGCGCAAGGGAACCCCGGGATTGTCGGAACGGAGGGGCTACTCGAGGCAATCGATGCCGTCGCGCAGACCAAAGCGACGGACGAGCTGTACGGCACGCATACGTACGATCAGTATCTCGCTGCCGTCGTGCCGAGTCTCGCCGGGTCGAGCCAGGCGAGCGCGGCGCTCCCCTTGGGGCTCATCCCCACGAACATTCTCAATGATCCGCGTCGCTGGTCGCGCGCGCACGAGTGGTTCGACGAAATCGTGGCGTTCACGTTTGGACACGAGCTTTCGCATCACTGGCTGGGGCACACGGGGTGTGCAAACGGATCGCCAAATCCGCTCGGTATCGTGCAGGGGCTCCTGAGTCGCTTTGGCCCGACGAACTTCACGCAGCCAGCCGAGTTCCAGGCCGACACGGAAGGTATGAACACGATGCTCGCGGCAGCTCGCGCCCGCGTGCCGCAATACCGGTGGAATGAGGAGGGGGGCCTCGCTCTACTCGACTTCTTTCTGCATCTTGAGCAGGCGTCGGCGCCGGGCGTCGCGAACCAGATCAGGGTCGCATTCCTCGGGAGCCATCCGCCGTCAGCGCTCCGCATTCCCATCGTCCAAGCGACGGCTCGCATCTGGTACACGCAGCATCCTGGGTGAAAACGAGCGCCGGCGCGCCGGGAATGAGGCGCAGGGCACCTTAGTCGGGCAAAATGGACGAAGGGGGCTTCTTGCCGTCGGATCCCGAGAGCACCATCGCCGAAGACGACGCGACGCACGCGGCTACGCCCGAGGCGATCGACGGTCGTCGCGCCTCGACGGTGCCCCCTGCCTCGCTCGCGCATGACGACAAGAGCGCGCCGAGCTTGGACACGGGTTTGGCAGCTTCTTCGTCCGCGTCGTCCTCGTCCACCTCCGTCGGGACTCCGGCGGAAACGATGCACATCGAAGAGATCGGTCGAACGCGCATCTTCGTTCGCTATGCGATGGGGCTCGCGATCGCGACGGCAGTTGCCTCGCCGGTGGCTGGCGGTGACGCGGTTGGAAAGAAGGTCCTGTACGTCGGCCTTCTGAGCATCGTCGGTTCGACGAGCTGGTTGGGGTGGCTGCTCCGCGAGGACCACGGCTACACGATCCGGCGCGTTCTCGTGGCCGCGTACTGCTGCATGATCGGTGGCTTCTGCGGCATCTGGTTCTTCGGTATCTATTCCCCGGCCCCGATCATCTTGCCGTTCGGTCTCTATTTTTTCAGCGCGGGGCAGAGCAGACGCGCCACGATGACGGTCTTTCTCTCCGTCACCCTCGTGTATCTCGCGATGTGCGCGCTGACGTGGAGCGGCCTCGTGCTCGACCACGGGGTCATTCGTGGAGATTCACTAACGGCTGCCGATCGCTTGATTGTCGTTCTACTCGTCGAAGCGACTCTCGTTGCCACCTTCCTCACGTCGAAGAACGCGCGCCAGGCGACGATTCGCGCCCTCGAGCTGCATGACAAAGCCGTCCGTGGCATTGCGCAGCGTGAAGCTCTCCTCGAAGAAGCCCGGCAAGATTTGCAAGCAGCGTTGCGCGCTGGCGGACTCGGTCGCTTCACCGACTCCGTCCTGGGGAACTACCGGATCGGAAAATTGATCGGCCGTGGCGCAATGGGGGAGGTCTACGAAGCCACCCATACGACGACGGGACAGGTCGCCGCCGTGAAGCTCTTGCAGGCTCACGTGCTCGCGGACCCCGAGCTCGTTCGACGCTTCCTCCGAGAGGCGAAGATCGCGGCCTCTCTCGACGTCGCCAACGTCGTGCGTGTCCTCGAGGTCGGGGGCCCAGACGCCGCGTTCCCGTACATCGCGATGGAGCGTCTCGACGGCGAAGATCTCGCGGATCATCTGCGCCGCCACCGACGCCTCGCACTGCCGAAGGTCGTGCAGCTCGTTCGCGACGTCGGGCGCGGGCTCGAAGCGGCGCGTACAGCAGGCATCGTTCACCGTGACCTCAAGCCGCGAAACGTATTCCTCTCCGAGGTGCAGGGGTCACCACGCCGAATCTGGAAGATCCTGGATTTCGGGGTCTCCAAGCTAATGAACGGGGAGGGGACGCAGACAAAGGACCAGATCGTCGGTACCCCTTCGTACATGGCGCCGGAGCAGGCGTCGGGCGGAGAGGTGGATCACCGCACGGATCTCTACGCGCTCGGCGTCATCGCTTATCGCGCGCTCACCGGCCGGCCTGCATTCACCGGAGATCACACCGCCGAGACCCTCTACCAGGTCGTCTACCAGATGCCGCCACGTCCGAGCGACATCACCAAGCTCCCGTTCGACGTCGATCTGGTGCTCACGATCGCAATGGCCAAGCGAGCGGCCGAGCGATTCGCGGGCGCGGCGGAGCTCGCCGATGCGCTCCACGCCGCGTCCCGGGGAGCGCTGGACCCTGAGCTGCGCGCTCGCGCGGAGCGCCTGGCAATCAAGCAGCCGTGGGGAACAACGGGGGCACGCGCGGCCAGTTGAGCTCGTGGTCGTGGTAACTTCACGCCCCGACGATGAGCGAGGAGAAAATCGAGAAATACGAGGCGTGGGCGAAGCGCCTCGAGGAGAACATCGCGTCGCTCGCACGCCAGCGACGGACGTTCTTTTTCATGTTCTACGGCGCGGCAGCAATCTCTGCGCTCGGCTTTGTTTTCGGCGCGTGGCTTGGCGTGGCGACCTTGGCGACGGGCGTGATGGTCTGCGTCGCGGGGGTCTACATCTCGACCACGAGAACATGGGAGTACGAGCGCGAGCTGGAGAGAACTCGGTACGAGATCCGCCGCCTGCGCGTCGATCGTGAGCGCGCGGTCCATGATCCGCCGGCGGTCGCGAGCGCGCCTGAGAGCTAGCCGACGATCGGGAGTCTTCGCGCCAGCACCTCGTTGTGGCTCCCCGTGCGGTAGCCTTCGAGGTCGAGCGTGACGTAGGTGAAACCAACCCGCTTGCCTGCCGAGACGATTGCTTCGCGAATCTCGAACGCCTTGGCCAGCTCGTCTCGCGCTACCTCTACGCGAGCGATCGCGCCCGTCTTCGTGCTCGCCCCATCGCCACCCAGCTCGTGCCATCGCACTCGGACCTGCCGCAGCCCCACGCGATGCAGCTCGGCTTCGAACGAACCGATCTGTGTGAGCCGTTCTCGCGTGACCTGAGTCCCGTACGGGATGCGGCTCGACAGGCAGGCGGCTGCAGGCTTGTCCCAGATCGACAGACCGAGCGCAGCCGCCATGGCGCGCACGTCTTTCTTCGCCAACTCCAGCTCGACGAACGGACTTCGCACCCCAGCCTGCTTCGCAGCTTCGAGTCCTGGACGATAGTCGCCGAGGTCGTCGAGGTTGGTGCCATTCACTACGAAAGCGCTCCCCCACTCGCGCTGCTTCGCGGAGCTCATGCGGTACAGCTCCGATTTGCAGTGGAAGCAGCGATCGGTATGGTTTGCCGCGTAGCTGGGGTCGTCGATCTCCTGCGACTCCACGAGCTCATGGCGCGCACCGATCTGTCGTGCGACCGCGATGGCTTCGTCGCGCTCGAACGGAGCGAGGCTAGGGCTCACGGCGGTCATGCCGATAGCGCGGGCGCCGAGCGCGTCGTGAGCAACGGAGAGGAGCAGCGCACTGTCGATCCCGCCCGAGTAGCAGACGAGAACCGAGCCCATCTCCTCGAGCAGCGAGCGCAAACGCGCGACGTTTCGCGCGGTGGCTTCCGTGCTGACGTTACTGACGTTCGGTAGTGCCGTACTCGAAGAGGTGACTCGATTCATGGGGGTGCTTCGTACTCCCTACCACGCACGGAACGAGCGAGCCCGCGTAGGGGACAAGCGTGAAGCGATCACGGCGCGCGGAGGCTCAGCGCTCCGAGATAGTCGCGCTTCCCCAAGTTGACGCCGCTGTGACGAAGGATCGCGTACACGTGCGTCGTGTGAAAAAAGAAATTCGGGAGCGCGTGCTCTAGAAAGTAGTTCGCGCCCGTCATCGTCTTCCCCTCCCAGCGCGGCTGCGTCACGACACGCGAAGCTGCGGTATCGAAGTCACTCGCCGAGAGTCCGTCGAGATAGGCGATCACGCCACGGACTCGGGCGCGAAGCTCGTCGAACGTCTTCTCGGTGTCGGGGTGCGAGGGCGCTTCCTTTCCGCTCAACCTCGAGGCCGCGAGCTTGGCAGTATCGCAAGCGACCTGGATCTGGCGAGCGAGCGCAAACTGATCAGGCGCGAGGCGCAGGTCGAGGAAGAGGTTCGGGTCGAACGACCTCTCCTTCGCGAACGTGGCTGCAGCTTCGAGCCACTTATCGAGCTGACCGAGCATCTTCTTCATCTGGCCAAAGGCTTCGAAATACATGTGGCGCACGGTAGCACCGGCAATTGCTGCAGAATCGGAGCGATTTGCGATCGATTCGAGATACTGATAATTTGTTCAGTATCGATATGCCCGCTGCAATTTCGGAACTGCTTTCACGTCTCGGTTCGCACATCGAGAGAGCGGAGTCGCTATCGGTCGAGGGAGCGTCGCTTCGACTCGACTGGCCAGAGCTCGATGCGGTGTTGCCGGATGGTGGGCTTCCGCGTGGCGTCGTGGAGCTGGCGGCGCCGTGCTCGCTCGGGGGGGGGACATCGATCGCACTTGCGGCCATTCGAGCCGTGCACGCCCGCGATGCTCGTGCGTGGTGCGCATGGGTTGATCCGGAGGCGACGCTTTACGCACCGGGGGTGAAACGGGCGGGGGTCGACCTCTCGCGCCTCCTGTTCGTGTGTCCACCGCGTACAGAGCTAGGCCGTATCGCCATCAAGGTCGCAGCGGCGCGCGTGTTCGACGTCATCGTGATCGACGTGGCGCCGGTGCCGGGGTCCACGACAAAGCCCCCCTCTCGACGCACGACGAAGGCGCAATGGCCAATGGATGTTCTCGTGCGAAAGCTCGCGCTCCTCGCAGCCGAAGGGGGGACGACCATCCTTCTGCTCACGGACTCGATGGCGCCTCGTGCCGTTCCCTGGCCCGTCTCGCTTCGCTTGGAGCTCACGCGCAGGTCGGAATCGATCGTGCTTCGGGTGGCGAAGGATCGAAAGGGGAGAGTGGGAGTGGCGAAGACTGTGCCTCTGCGATCGCGACCGTCGGCTCGAGAGGCAGGGTAAAGCCGTGCGGATCGCAGCGGTCTACCTGCCATCGTTGCGGATCGAGCTGGCGCGCGCGCGCGCGATCGCAGGAGACGAACGCACGGCGCCTATGGGGATCGTGAACGCTCGTCCTGGCGGTGCGGTGAAAGACGAGCGATCGCTCCTCGGAGGAACACGACTCGACGAAGTCTCATCTGAAGCGCGAACGTGGATGGTGCGAAAGGGTGACACGATCGCCGCAGCGCGAGCGAAGTGTGCGGAGTTGCTCGTGCGCGTCGTTCTCGAGAGAGAGGTGCGTGGGGCGCTCGAAGTGGTAGCGGAGTGTGGCCTGTTATTCGGCCGAACGGCGTCGATCGACGAATCCCGTGACGTCGTGTGCCTCGACGTCACGGGGTGCGGGCATTTGTTCGAGAGCGAGTTGCGGCTCGCACGCGCGTTCGTGGAGCGCGTGAAGGCCATGCACCATGGCGACGTGCGTATGTGCATTGCGGACGGTCCACGTTTGTCGAGTGCGATCGCTCGCTCGATGCGGAGAGAGTCACCGGTGGTCGTCTCGCCAGGGAAGAACGCCGAAGCGATTCGCCAGCTCCCTATTCGCGCGCTCCCGATCGATGAGCCTTCGGTCGCTTGGATGGAGAAGCTGGGGCTCACTCGGGTGCACGATCTGCAAAAACTCCCGATGGCAGGGCTTTCGATGCGCCTGGGGCGCGCGCGCGCCGAGGTGGCCGCACTGCTCGCGGGAGACGACGTTGCGCCGTTGAACCCGTATGTGCCGCCCGAAGTGCCTTCCGATCACGTGGAGCTGGAATACGGAATCGAGAATACCGAGGCTCTCGTCTTCGTCGCGAAGATGCTCTGCGACAGGCTCGCGCTACGTCTCTCTGGCCGAGCGATGGCAGCGACTTCTCTCGAGATCGAGCTGTCCTTGGACCGAGCGGTATCGCCAGACCGGGATACGCCAGTACACGCTTTGCTGGTGGTCACCTCACCGGCACCGCTCGTGCTCCCGAGTGAATTGCTCGCCGTCGTGCGAGTGCGAATCGAGTCGTGGGTCGTGCCTGCGCCGGTGCTGGCTGTGACGTTGCGTGCGACGGCACTTGTTCGAAAAGACGGACGAGCGCTCGACTTGTTCGAGCCAGAGGCGAAGGCCGATCGTGCGCTACCGCGTCTGGTCGCGGAGCTGACGGCGGATCTCGGCTCCGATCGAGTCGGAACTTTGGCGCTCGTCGATACGTGGGTCTCCGACGAACGCAGCGCGATCGCTCCATTTCGAATGCACGCGCCGCTTGCACTCACGAGCTTGGCGTCGAACGCTCCGGAGCCGTCGCGTCGGGTTGCTCCTGCGGCGTGCGCAGTCGATACATATCTCGTTCGCTTGCTTGCGCGTGTGGAGGCCGCTTCATGGTGGCGCAACGGTGTACGTGCACATGATTATTTCGCGGCCTGGAGCGAGAGCGAGGCGCGAATGGCATGGGTCGAGATCGATCGCGCAACGGGGGATCGATGCGTGAAGGGGTGGATGGACTGATGGTCGCTTCGCGCGGCTTCGTCGAGCTTTTTGCTCGAACGAACTTCTCCTTCTTGCGAGCCGCATCGTCCCCCGAAGCGCTCGTCAAACGTGCAGCGGAGATCGGCTACGGCACACTCGGTGTTGCCGACTGTGACGGCCTCTATGGAATGGTTCGCGCGCATGAAGAGGCCGGCAAGCATGGCGTGCGACTCGTCGTTGGTTGCGAGCTCACGGTCGGCGCAACAGCTCCGCACGCGAGCGTGACCGTGCACGTGGAGAGCAACCTCGGGTATTCGAACCTTTGTCGAATCCTCACCGAGAGCCATCGCCTGCATCCGAAGGGGAAGCCTAGAAAACGCGAGGAAGGGGTGCCACGTAACTGCTTTGCCGGGGTGCCGGTCGAGACGGTGTGCGCGAACGCCGGTGGACTCTGGTGCGCCGCGCACGGCGATGTGAGCAAGCGTGACGTGAGGCTCTTGCACGAAGCGTTTGGGTCGAGGCTCAGCCTGGCCGTGCATAGGCACATGGACGGAGACGACCTCACGCGCGTGCATCGCGTGTCTCGTCGCGCGCGCGAGGCCGATGTTTCAATCGTGGCCACGAACGCCGTTCGTTACGCGTGCCGCGAAGGGAAGCTCGTTCTCGACGTGCTTCACTGCATTCGAGAGAACGTGACACTCGACTCCGCAGGGCGCGCGCTATCGTCGAACGCCGAAGCGTACTTGAAGTCGGAGGAGGAGATGGTCTGCGCCTTCTCCGATCGTCCCGAGTGGATCTCGCGTACGAGAGAGATCGCCGACGCCTGCGTCTTTTCGATTAAGTCGCTAAAGTACAAGTTCCCGTGCGAGCTTGATGAGCCCGCGCACGCAGACGAGACCGTGAACGAAGCGCTTCGTAGGCTCACCTACGAGGGTGCTCGCAACCGATTCGGATCGATCCCCGATCCCGTGCGCGAGCAAGTCGAGAAGGAGCTGGCGTTGATCGCCAAGCTCGATGTCGCGCCGTATTTCCTCAGCGTTCGCGCCATCGTCGAGATGGCCCGGAGTCGCGACATTCTTTGCCAAGGGCGCGGCAGCGCCGCCAATAGCGCGGTCTGCTATTGCCTCGGGATCACCGCGGTCGATCCGGCGAGGACGAACTTGCTCTTCGAACGGTTCCTCTCGGCCGAGCGCCACGAGCCGCCGGACATCGACGTCGATTTCGAGCACGAGCGGCGTGAGGAAATCATCCAGGCGATTTACGAGAAGTACGGTCGCGAACGCGCGGCGATGGTGAGCGAGGTCATCACGTACCGAGGCAAGTCGGCATTGCGCGACGTGGGCAAAGTGTTCGGCCTTTCGCTCGAGCAAATCGAGCGGTTGAGCGCCGTCATCACTCACTGGGACTCGGCAGACGCGGCCGTCCCTTCGCGTTTGCGTGATGCGGGCTTCGACGCCGACGACGAGCGTGTGCGCCTCGTGCTCGCGATGTCGCGCGCCGTCCAGGGGACGCCGCGACACTTGTCGATTCACGTTGGCGGCTTCGTCCTCTCGTCGTCCAGTCTGGTGGAGGTGGCGCCCATCGAGCCGGCGACGATGGATGGACGTACCGTCATTCCGTGGGACAAAGACGATCTCGACACGCTCGGTTTCTTCAAGGTCGACGTCCTCGCGCTCGGGATGCTCACGGCCATCCGAAAAGCGCTCACGCTCGTTCAACATGACGAGCGAGTGCGCGCGTCCTCCGCGATCGACCAGCTCGCGCGTGTGCCAGCCGACGATCCTCTGGTGTACGACGCACTCTGCAAAGCGGACACGGTGGGCGTGTTTCAAATCGAGAGTCGCGCACAGATGTCCATGCTGCCGCGCTTGAAGCCGCGGGAGTTCTACGACCTCGTCGTGGAGGTCGCCATCGTCAGACCAGGGCCGATTCAAGGGGGCATGGTTCACCCCTACTTGCGAAGGCGGAACAAGCTCGAGTCGTGCGAGTCCCCTCATCGCATACTCGAGCCGGTGCTCGGGAGGACGCTCGGTGTCCCACTTTTCCAAGAGCAGGTGATGCAGATCGCGATCGTGGGGGCAGGCTATTCGGGTGGCGAGGCCGATCGCTTGCGCAGAGACATGGCAGCGTGGAAGCGAAACGGAAATCTCGCGAAGCACCGCGAGCGTCTCGAACGTGGATTTGCCGAACGTGGCATCTCGAAGGAGTTCTCCGATCGCCTCTATGCGCAAATTCAGGGCTTCGCCGAATATGGCTTCCCAGAGAGCCACGCCGCCAGCTTTGCGCTCCTCGTATATGCGAGCTCGTGGCTCAAGGTGCATCACCCCGCGGCGTTTGCAGCCGCCCTCGTGAATAGCCAGCCCATGGGCTTCTACTCGCCGTCGACAATCCTCGAAGATGCCAAGAGGCATGGCGTCGAAGTGCGCCCGGTGCTCGTCGATCGCAGCGACTGGGATTGCACTATCGAAGACGGCGCCATTCGCGTGGGATTGCGACAGGTGCACGGGCTTCGTAAGCACGCCGGTGAGCGCATCACGTCTGCGCGGAGCGCTGTGGCGTTCGAGAGCATCGAGGACCTCGCGGAGAGGGCCTCGCTCAGTAAAAGCGACCTCGATGCTTTGGCCGAAGCAGGGGCGCTCGAATCGATCGTGCAGGGGCGTCGTGAGGCGATGTGGAAGGTGCGTGCGCCTCGACTGTCGGGGGGAGCCTCTGTGGGCGAGACCCAGGGGCTGTTCGCCGGGGTAGAGCTGGCGGACGCTCTGCCGACGCTGTCGCCGCTGACACGAAGCGAGCAACTCGTCCTCGACTACGAGCGCACGGGTATGTCGATCGCAGATCACCCGATGCGCATCGTGCGCGCGGACCTCACGAAGAGCGTGCGTCGCTCGTCGGAGCTCGTGAAGCTAGCTCACGGAACGCGCGTGGAGTCTGCAGGGCTGGTCATCTGCCGCCAGCGGCCAGGCACGGCGAGCGGTGTCGTCTTCGTTACGCTCGAAGACGAAGAGGGGTTCATCAACTTGATTCTCTACGCTCGCGTGTTCGAGCGGCTCCGACACGTAGCGACGACGAGCTCGTTGCTCCTCGCGAAAGGGACGATCGAGCGCGACGGTGACGTCGTCTACATCGTTACCGACACGCTCCAGTCGATAGCTCTCCGGCAAACGATGCCGTCGATGAGCCGCGACTTTCACTGATGCGCTACGCGACCGCCGCGCTCACCTCGGGAAGGGCCTTCTTCTTCTCGACCGTGTCATTCATCTTCACGCTCACGAGCCGCGAGACGCCTGCTTCCTGCATCGTGACGCCGTAGAGCACGTCGACCATCTGCATGGTCCGCTTGATGTGCGTGATGAGGATGAACTGCGAGCGGTCGGTCATCTCTCGAATCAGATCGTTGTAGCGAGCCACGTTGGCCTCATCGAGCGGGGCGTCGACCTCGTCGAGGATGCAGAATGGCGACGGCTTGATCTGAAAGATGGCGAAGATGAGTGACACGGCGGTCAGCGCCTTCTCACCGCCCGACATGAGCTCGATCGACGACAGTTTCTTCCCCGGCGGCTGCGCGAGAATGTCGATGCCGGTCTCGAGCATGTCCTCGGGGTTCGTCAGTCGGAGAGAGGCCCGGCCGCCGCGGAACATCTTCGGGAAGATCTCCTGGAACTTCGCATTCACCGCTTCGAAGGTCTCTGCAAAGAGCTTCTTCGACTCGCGATTCATCTGCGCAATGGCGCGCTCGAGGTCCGCGAGGGCCTTGTCGAGGTCCGCCTTCTGCGTCGTGTAGAACGTGTACCGCTTCTCTGCGTCTTCGTGCTCGCGCATCGCGTCGAGGTTCACGCTCCCCATGCGCTCGAGCAGCTGCGCGAGCTCCGTGATCCGTGCGTGGGTCTCGTCGTCCGGCGGCGGACGCATGTGGTAGTCACCGACTACTCGCGCGAGGTTCAGGCCGCGAAACTTCTCGGCGACACCCTCGAGCAGGTGCTGCATCGAGAGCGTACGCTCGCGGAGCGCCATCTCGTGCTCGATGAGAGCGTCGCGGGCCGTGTTGGCCTCGGTCCGGAGATCCTTCAGCTGTGCTTCGCGCTCGCTGAGCTGAACGCGGAAGGCGTCGGCGATGGTGCGCGCCTCCGCGAGCGCCCCGGCAGTGACGTTCTGTGCGTCGAGGGCGATCTGAAGAAGCCCTTTGTGTTGCGCGATGAGCGCCGCAGTTTCCCCGAACGAGCGGGCGCCGGCATGGAGCTCGTCGATCAAGCGTCGCCCGCGCTCCGCGAGCTCGTCGATGCTCCGCGCGAGGCGCGTGAGTGTTCCAGTCGCCGCGCTCAACTTCTCTCGCGCGCCGGCTCGCTGCACCTTTCGCTCGGTGACTACGTGTCGTCGAGCATCGAGCTGCGTGCGCCAATCGGCGGCGACGCTCTCGGCGTCACCGAGAACGATCTGCTTCTCTTCGAAGAACGAGCGCGCTTCTTCGAGCACCTGCTGCGCCTCGTCACGCTCGTGCCCGGCTTCGAGCAAGTGCGCCGACAGGTCTTCGATCTCGGCGCAAAGCGTGGCGAGTCGCTTCTGCGTCGACTCAAGGTGTTGCTGCGAAGCGCGCAGGTCGCGCTCGGCGGTCACTAGCGCCAGCTCGTCGTTGTGCGCGCGCTGGCGGGCGCGGTCGAGCGCTGCTTGCGTCTCCGTGATCGCCGTGCGCAACGCCTGGTGACGTGCGAGTCGCTCACTCACGAGAGCGTCGAGCACCTGTACTTGCTCGCCGAGCTCGCGCATCTCGCGATTGGAGGCCAGGCGTCCCGCCGCGACTTCCTCGCCCGTCCCTCCCGACACGCGACCGTCCGAATGAAGGACCGTGCCGTCGAGCGTCACGACGGTTGCGTGGGGATTCTCGGCGCGCACACGCTCGGCCGCCGCGACGTCCTCTGCGACGATCGCGTCACCGACGAGCGAGTGCACGAGCGAAGCGTCCTCGGGTGCGAAGCGAAGTCGGTCCACGAGCCGCGCGACGATCCCGCCTCCTGCAGGAAGATGCGCGCTGACACCTGCCACGAATGCCGGGTGCAGCGGAATGATCGTCGCGCGCCCTTTCTTGCCGCGAGCGAGATCCGCGAGAAGCTCCACGCCGCGCACCATGTCGCGAACGACGACGTCTTCGAGCTGGGAGGCGAGGAGGCCAGCGAGAGCCTGCGTCAGTTCCTCGGGGGCCTCGACGCGATCGGCAACGAGCCCACATACGCTCGCGTCCTTGGTACTGACGAGCGCCTTGACGCCGGCCCCGACTCCTTCGAGTCGCTCGTGCATCTCGGTGAGCGCGTGCAGTCGGGATCGCTTTCGCGACAGCTCGTGCTTCGCTTCGTCGAGGGAGCGTTCGCTCTCTTGGATCTCGCGACGAACGTGGGCGAGTCGCTCCTCGAGTTGCTGCTTCTCTTCGGCCGTCGTGATCTTGCCGGCCCGGCAGTCGGCGACCGCCTCTTCAAGCTCCCGCGCCCGCGTCGCGTGCTCGTCTTGTGCGGCTTCGAGCGTGGCCTGCTCGGCGCGCATCTTCTCCATGCGCGCGCGCATCTCGTTGGTGCGGCGCTCGAATCCACCGAGCTTCGCCTCGGCGCTCGCGATGTTCGCCTGTGCCGTCGCGATCCCGGCGCGCAGCTGGTGAACCTGCGCGTCCGCGGCGGCGCTCTCGCGAGTAAGCTCGGCGAGGCGGGCTTCCTCCTCCGCCAACTGCTCGGCCTGCGAAGCGTCTTCCGCCTCGAGCGCGACGACCTCGGCCGCGACCGCCTCACGTTCCGTCTCGAGCCTCGTGCGCGCAGACTCGATCTCGAGGATCTCGGCCTCGGCCTGCGCCTCGCGCGCCTTCAGCGCGGCGATCCGATCCTTCGCGCGGGCGATCGCTGCCTCTTCGGCGCGCACCTGGTTCTCGGCGGCGAAGCTCGCGTTGTGCGCGTTCTCGAGCGTGCTATCCGCACTGTGGGCGTCCAGTCGCAGCCCTTCGAGCTCCGCTTCACGCGCGCCGAGTGCCGTCTTCTTCGCTTCGTTCTCGTCACCGAGTCGGGCGACCTCGTTGGCCTCGAGCTTGATCCAGCCCGTCAGCTCCAGGTAGCGGTTCGAAGCCTCGTAAAGCTGCAGGTCCTCAAGCTCGCTCTTGTACGCGATGAATCGCTCGGCTTTCGCCGCTTGCCTCTTCAGCGATCCGAGGTTCCGCTCGATCTCGGCGACGATGTCGCTCACGCGCAGCAGGTTCTGCTGCGTGAGCTCCATCTTCTTTTCGGCCTGCTTCTTCTTCGACTTGAACTTCGTGATGCCGGCCGCTTCCTCGATCAGCATGCGCCGATCCTCGGGCTTGGCGGTCACGATGAGCCCGATCTTCCCCTGCTCGACGATCGAGTAGGCCTTGGTGCCGGCGCCGGTGCCGAGGAATAGATCGGTCACGTCCTTCAGCCGGACGGGCGTCTTGTTGATCAGGTAGTCGCTGTCGCCGCTCCGGTTGAGGCGGCGTGTTACGGCGATCTCCGGGTAGTCGCGATACTCGAGCGGCAGCTCGTGGGCGACGTCGTTGTCGAAGGTGAGAGTCACCTCGGCAAACTCGTTCCCCGGCCGCGACTCGGAGCCGCTGAAGATGACGTCGTCCATGCTGCGGCCGCGCAGGTTCTTTGCGCTCTGCTCGCCCATGCACCATCGGATCGCGTCGACGATGTTCGACTTGCCGCATCCGTTCGGTCCGACGATGCCGAGGACCTCGTGCTCGAAGTTCACGACGGTCCTGTCGACGAACGACTTGAACCCGACCATCTCGAGCTTCTTGATCTTCATCGCGACTCCCGGAGCGAGACCCGCTCGCTCCATCGATGAGGGCGCCATGGGCGCCTTTGGCAAACTATTCGGCTTTTTGACGCTAGGCAGAGCGTATGGTCACTTCACATAGCGTCACGAGCCGGTTCCAGAACTACAGCGCCGGGGGGCGGTTCGGCAAGGCGAAACTCTCGGAGAATCACCGCAGTTGAACGCCATGCGACGAGCGCGTGTCCTTGACACTCGACGATCCGGGTCATATCAGCCCTAGCGGAACGACATGCCGACGTACGAATACGTGTGCTCCAGCTGCGGGAACGCTTGGGAAGAGCTTCAGAAGATCACCGATGCACCGGTGGAGGTCTGCCCCTCGTGTGCGAAAAGCACGGCGAAGCGACAGATTAGCGGGGGGAGCTTCATCCTCAAAGGCGGCGGCTGGTACGCGGACCTGTACTCCTCGACCAAACCGAAGGCGGCTTCGACGAGCGAGGCGAAAGCCGAGACGAAGTCCGAGGCCAAGAGCGAGACCAAGACCGAGACGAAGAAGGATGGGGGTTCGGGGTCGAGCGGCTCCACCCCGGCTTCCGGTACGGGGTCGTCCTCGGGCTCGAGCTCAGGGGCCGCCGGCGGGTCGACGACTTCCTCCGCTGCGTCCAAGTAGCCTTCTCTAGCTTCGTGCGCGCTCTCGGCGCGGCGTTCCGAAGACGAGGAGGCGGACACCCTCTGGGCTGATGCCGAGTGTCTGGCCGACGCGCCGATAGACCAGCTCCGTTACGCGGCCGCGAGGAGGCGAGGCGAGGCGCCCGAGGTCGTCGCGCCAGGTGCGCGCGTCGTCGCTCCAGCAAAACGCGTTCGCGGCGTCATCGAAGGCCGCGAGCGTCGATACGTCTATCGATTTGCGGCCACCAAGCCATCGCTTCGCGCAGAGAGCCCCGCGCGTGAGAGCGTGGAACAGATACGTGGCGGTCATCCACGTGGCGATCGGCCCTCCGCTCTCTGCCTCACGTAGTGCGCGCAGCCGCTCGCGGATTGCGTCGAGCGGGAGATCGTCGATCTCGCGAAGCGCTCCCGGGAATTCCGAAGCCAGAGCGGCCATCGCGCGGCGCGGATCGCCTGGGACTCCGGCGTCTGCCTGGAGACGCAAGCGGAGCATCTCTTCGTACTTTCCACGCAGGGCGGCGAGCTCCGTTTGCGTCACGTTCACGTCAGGGTGGCTCGCCAGTGAAGCCGAAGCAATGGGGGCTCCGTGACTTCGTGGGCATGGAGGCTTAACATGATTTACGTGGATGGCGGCAAGCGAGAGATAGAGGAGCAGCGCGCCGAAATCGCAAAGCTCGATGCGCAGCTCCTGGTGACGCTGGAGAAGCGCGCGAAGGCGTCGCGCAAGATCGGCGAGGCGCGCAAGGGGCATCACGCGAGCTTGCCTCTCGGGGATCGGGCGGCGATCCATGCTCTCGTCGCGAGGTCGACCGGCGAGCTCCCATCGGACGCGCTGCGCGAGATCTTTCGCGAGGTGTTCAGTGCGTGTCTCGCGCTCGAGCTTCCTGTGAAAGTCGCGTACCTCGCGCCGGAGGGGGGAGCTGCGCATGCCGCTGCGCGCGGGCGCTTCGGAGCTTCGCCGAATCTCGTCGCGGTCGAATCCACGGTGCTGGCACTAGAAGAGGTCGCCCGCGATCGGGTCGAGTTCGCGGTCGTGCCGCTCGAAACGCGCGCGGACGGACCGGTGCACGGAACCGTGGAAGCGCTGGTCGACAGCGAGCTGCGCATCGTGGCGACGATTGAGGAGTCGTGGAGCCTGCACCTCGTCAACAAGACCGGGAACGCGGCCGACGTCGAGAAGATCTACGCAACCGCGGCCGACCGAGCCGTGTGCTCGAAGTTCCTCGCTTCCCTCGCGCCCCGCGTGTCGGTGCTCGATCTCAAGTCACCACTACAGGCGTGCCAGATCGCCGGCGACGATCACGGCGCGGGAGCTCTCGCGACGGAGGTGTTCGCCGCCGCTCTCGGGCTCGAAGTCGCGCGGAGGAACGTCCTCGACGAGGGGGATCCACGGGTCCGCTACGCCATCATTGGCCGGAGGCCAGCGAGCCGGTCTGGAAATGACCTGACGTCCTTCGTGTTCAGCGTGGACGATGCGCCCGGTGCGCTGCTCGACGTTCTGAAACAGTTCGCGGAGCGCGGGATCAACCTCGTGAAGATCCATTCGCGTCCCGTCGAAGGGCGTTCGTGGTCCTACCTGTTCTTCGTCGAGGTGATGGGGCACGCGACGGATCGCAACCTCGTGACCGCATTCGAAGACGTGAAGCGCATCGCCAAGTTCTTCAAGGTCCTCGGCTCGTACGCGGCCTGACGAAGGCCGCACGACCGGCTTCGAAGCTGGGGTAAGCTCGCGCTGATGCGAATCGGGGCGCTCGTGTTCTCGTTGAGCCTAGCCGGCTGTGGCCCCGGAGCTGGTCATGCGATCTCGCCGAGCGGCCTCTCGGCCGAGCAGATCGACGCCGATCCGATGGCGCTCTTGCCCGCGGCACCCGTCGCCGTAGCGAGCGTCGACACCCGCGCCTTCTACACGAGCGGGAGCGTTGGCGCACAGCTCGCGTCGCTGAGCGAGAACCTCTTGCCGCTCGCGGATGCGGCGGGATTCAAAGCGTCGCGGGACGTCGACCGGGTGGTTGCAGCGACGTACTCGGCCCAAGGAGCCGATATGGTCGCGGTCGTGAGTGGGCGGTTCGACGAAGCGAAGATCACTCAGGCGGTCGAGCAGCAGACGACCAAGGCGGCGGGCGCGATTTCCGAGAGCGAGTACGGCGGACGCCACGTCTTCAGCGTGAATGGCTCCGGCTTCACGATCCTGACGCCGCGGACCGCGCTCGCCGGGACCCAGGCCGCGATTCGTCGCGCGCTGGATCGCGTGCACGACGGCAATGCGAAGCGTGATCTCCCTCAGTGGATGCAAGACACGCTCGCGACACCGAATGCCGCGGCCGCGCTTGCGGTCGACCTCACGCAGCCGGTCAGCTCGATCTCGATGGGGACGCTCCAGATGTCGTTCTCGAAGGGGTTGAAGATGGTGCGTGCCGTCGCCGACTTCAAGCCACCGGGGATGCATGTCGCGGGGACGCTCACGTACGCGGATGCTGCGTCAGCGGCATCCGCGTCGAGCGGGCTGAAGCAGGCGGTGACGATGGAGGGCCTTGTCGCGCTGACCGGGCTCGCACCCAAGCTGCAGGAGGTAACGGTGAACGCCACGGACGCGAACGTATCGGTGTCGCTGGCGGTCGACGACGAGGACATGCGCAAGTTGGCCGCGGTCGTCCCGAAGTGGGTCCACTGAGCCGTGGCAGACCTACTCGTTCATCCCGCGAAGGGGCCACTCACCGGAAGCGTGCCGGTACCGAGCGACAAGAGCATCGGGCATCGCGCACTCCTCTTCGCTGCGATCGCCAAGGGGCGCTCGCGCGTGACCGGATTTTCCTACGGCGAGGACAACGTCTCGACGGCGAACGGGCTGCGCGCGCTCGGCGTGGTCATCGACGACGTCTCGAAGACTTCGATCGAGGTCGAGGGGGTGGGGCTCTTCGGTTTCAAGCCCGCGGACAGGCCGCTCGACTGTGGGAACTCCGGTACGACGATGCGCCTATTCGCGGGGCTGCTTTGCGCGGCGCCGTTCACAAGCATTCTCGTCGGCGACGAGACCTTGATGCGCCGGCCGATGATGCGCATTGCGAAGCCTCTACGAATGCGCGGCGCGACCGTGGAAGGGGAGGCGCACAAGACCAAGGCGGGGGAGATCACGGCGCCGCTCCGCGTGGGGCCGCAGCCGCCGGGCGTACCGCTGGGGCCGCTCGACTACGAGAGCGCCGTCGCCAGCGCGCAGGTGAAGACCGCGATTCTCCTTTCCGGCCTCTACGCGCACGGGGTCACGCACTTCAAGGAGCCCACGCTGTCGCGTGATCACACCGAGCGGATGATGCTGTCTCTCGGTGTGCCGATTCGGACGGTGGGGACCATCGTTCAGATCGATCCTGCGGGTTGGTCCGGGGAGATGCCCGCGTTCGAAGTCGAGGTGCCCGGGGATATTTCGGCGGCGGCCTTCCTGCTCGTCGCGGCGCAGATCGTCGCCGGTTCGCGCGTGACCACGCGCGGAGTCGGCGTGAATCCGACGCGGACGGGGCTGCTCGAAGTGGCCCGTCACATGGGGGCCGGCCTCTCGGTCGAACCGCAGGGCGAGCGGGCAGGTGAACCGACGGCCGAGATCACCGCTTGGGCCGCGCCGCTGCGCGGCCGTCTCATCGCAGGAGAGGTCGTGCCGCGCGCGATCGACGAGATTCCGATCGTCTGCGCGCTTGCCGCACGCGCACGGGGGACGACGACCATCGCGGACGCCGAAGAGTTGCGCGTGAAGGAGAGCGACCGCATCGCGACGATGGCAGGCGTGCTCCGCTCGTTCGGCGTCACATGTGAAGAGAAGCCCGACGGCCTCGTAATCGAGGGGACCGACGCTCCGCTCAAGCCGGGCGATGTCGACAGCAAGGGCGATCACCGCATCGCGATGACTGCGTGCGTGCTGGGTCTCGTCGCGTCCGGTGAGAGGCCCACGCGCGTGCGCAACGCCGATTGCATCGCCACGAGCTTCCCGAAATTCGTGGGGACGCTGCGGGCGCTCGGTGCCGAAATCGAAGTCGTGACCTGATCCGTCGGCGATCCAGCTGGGGGGCCAGACACCCTTGAAATCACCGGTGCGGACGGAAACGAGCGCACGGGCTGGAATGGGCGAGATCACCCCCGTGCCAACGCTTGCGCGTCAAGGCCTTGTCGCGAACACCAATTCACTACAATGATGTTCGCGAAAGCCCCGCGGATGCGTGCCCCTTCCGATGCCTTCCTGAGCGATGTGCGCGCCGCACAGGCGGTGAAGGACAAACTGCGCTTTGCGCTCGAGTACGGCGTGCTCGCGCCGGGCGGTCATCCGTGGATGATTACGATCGGCGAGTTCGCGATCGACCTGCGCCTCGGTCACCGTTGCCAGCGCGCCAGCCACGACGGGGCTCACCGCGATGCGATCCTCGGGTGCGGCATGGGGCTCGCGCAGCTCCGGCTCGCGCTGCGGCAGTTGGGCTGCGTGGACTCTGCGATTCCGCTCCCGGACGAGGCGGACCCCGAGCTGCTCGCGCGCGTTTACATCGATCGCATCGAGCAGGCGGATCCCGAGTCGTACATGCTTTATCAGGCCCTCCAGGCGCCGATTGCGCGAGAGGGACGGCCGCTCGATCTCGACTTCCAGCGTGAGCTCGCGGCCATTGCGGAAATCGAGCGAGCCAAGCTCGTCTTCACTCCGCAGGAGATGCTCCCGCCGCCGTCGAGCCCGCCCCCCTGCGGCGCTCCGACGCTGGAGACGGTCATCAGTCGGCTGGCGTGGATGGAGCCGCGCGCCGTGAATCCGTCGGGGCTTCGCGAGAGCGCGCAGGAAGTGACCTTCGAGAACCACGTGGGCGCGGTCATTGCGACACGAGGCGATACGGTGGCCGACTGGCTCTCCGCCGGGCAGGCGCTCGCGCGAGTCGCTCTGCGCGCGCGGATCGAAGGGCTCTACACGCGCGTCGTCTGCACCCCGCGTGGCGCCCGGGCGCCGAACGCGGCGTTCGCGCAGATCGCGATCCGGTTCGGCGTTCCCGAGCGGCAGCTGCGACCCGACGTGAGCTCGCCGGAAACCAGCGAAGTTCGTCGGTTGCCGTCCAATCACTGAGGGCGCGGCCGGCTTCGGTGCGGGCCGGTCCACCGAGCCCGATTGCGCGGTGCGCGCGCTTTGCGCTACACGAGCCGATGTGACGTCACGTCTACCCATCGTCGCCATCGACGGACCTGCCGGCGCAGGCAAGAGCACGGTTGCGAGGAAACTCGCCGACGAGCTTCGGTTCGTGCTCGTCGATACGGGGGCGATGTACCGCGCGGTTGCCCTCGCCGCCGAGCGCGCCGGGATCGGTTGGTCGGACGGCCCGAGCCTGGGGCAGCTCGCCGACGGCCTCGTGAACGAAGCTGCGCTATCGTTCGAGCGCGATCCTGCGCGCGGCGTGCGGGTCAAGCTACGGGGCGAGGATGTCTCCGACGCGATCCGCACCGCGGGCATCGGGATGGGCGCCAGCACGGTTTCAGCGCACGGTGAGGTCAGAGCTGCGCTTCTCGACCTACAACGGCAGGCGGGGAGGAACGGCGGCGTCGTTCTCGAGGGGCGCGACATCGGGAGCGTCGTCTTTCCGAACGCCGAGGTTAAGTTCTTCCTGACGGCGCGCCCCGAGGTTCGTGCCAGGCGCCGCCACGACGAGCTGGTCGCGAAGGGCGATACCAAGGCTTCGTTCGAGAGCACGCTCGACGACGTGCGAAAGCGCGATGCGCAGGACATGGGGCGGGCGATCGCCCCGTTGAAGCAGGCCGACGACGCCGTGCTCGTCGATTCGTCCGAGATGGGGATCGAGGCGACGGTCGAGAAGATGGCCGAGCACGTGCGGCAGCGCATGCGATGAGCTGGCCGACGGCATGCGCGCTCGCCGCGGTGCTACTCGTGACCAGCGCGTGCAGTCCGGCGACGACGGGGGGGCGTGGGTCCGAGAGACCGGCGCGGGAGCGCATGCCGCGCGTCGACGACGCATTCGCCGGCGACCCCGAGCTCCTCCTGGTGGTGCGCCCGGCCAAGCTTGCTCACGATCTGTTGTACGGACCGCTCCTGCGCCGCGTGAGCGAGCTCGCGTCGACCCACGCGGCGGTGGCGGCCGCCGTCGGCACGACGACGCTGGCGGCGCTCGAGCGAGCCGACGAGGTCATCCTAGGGGCCTACGATGCGAAAGCGCGCGACGCGGTCGTCGCCGTTCGCGGTGTTCCGGGTGAAATCGACCCCGCGCGGGTGGTCGACACCCGCGGCGCCCCGCTATGGCAGCACGAGCGGGACTTGCCGCAGGGCATCGAGGAGCTGTCACCCTCGGACAAGGGGGCGGACGCGACCCTCTTCGTGCTCCCGGGGCGCGCGTGGGTGATCACGACCGGTGCCGCCAGCGTGCGAACACGGGCGGCCTTCCTCGAGGGGGTGCAAGGCGGCACGTCGGCGCTCGGCACGATTGATCCCGATCCGCTCCTCGTGGCGACCCTCCGAGGCGACGCACTGGTGCGGATGCGCCCGCAGCTCGCCGAGGGGCCGCTCGCACCCGTGACGCGCGACCTCGAGCGGGTCACGCTCAGCCTCGAGCCGGGGCCGCAGGGGCAGGTGGGTGAGGTCGTCGCACGCTTCGTCTATGGGGACGTTCCGTTCGCGTCGCGCGCCGAGCCGCCGCTTCGCGAGGTCGTCGCGGCGTTCACGCGGACGTACGACGCCGAGGCTCCGTGGCTCCATGCCATCACGACGGCGCAACAGGATCGCGTCGTGGTGCTGCGCGGACGTATCCCACGAGCGTGGGTGGACGGGTTGCTGCACCTGGAGCTGTGACGCTCGCGTCTCGTGGCGCTGTTGCTCGGGGTATGCGCATTCGTCATAGGATGGGAGCTAGTGTCCCCCCAGGTCGATCCCGAGCGCATCGCCCACTTCCGCATCGTCGGGAGGCTCGGGCAGGGGGGCATGGGGATCGTGTATCGCGCGGAGGACGAAAGACTTCGGCGCACCGTGGCGTTGAAGGTGCTGCCGGACGCCTTCGCCGGGGACGAAGACCGTCGCCGGAGACTGCTCCGAGAGGCGCGCTCCGCCGCGGCTCTCACGCACGCGAACATCGCGACGGTCTATGAGGTAGACGAAGACGGCGGCCGCGTCTTCATCGCCATGGAGCTCGTCGAGGGGGAGACACTCCGCGACCGGATCGCGCGGGGGCGGATTCCCGTCGGCGAGGTGGTCCGCATCGCACGCGGGATCGCGCGGGGGCTGGCGCGCGCGCACGCCAAAGGGATCGTGCATCGCGATCTCAAGCCCGACAACGTCGTCATCGATCTCGACGGTGAGCCGAAGATCCTCGACTTCGGCCTCGCCAAGCTGCGCGAGGACGAGCAGGCCCTGGGGAAGAGCGCGATCGAGAGCGGCGAGACGGCGTCGCAGATTACCCGCGAGGGGCATCTTCTCGGCACGCCGCAGTACATGTCTCCCGAGCAAGCGGGCGGCGGACCCGCCGATGCGCGTAGCGACGTGTTCGCGCTGGGGATCCTGATGTACGAGATGCTCACCGCGCGGCGGCCGTTCGAGGCGGAACGGCTGGGCGAGCTGCTCGCGCAGATCCAGCGCGATCCCCCGACGCCGCTGCGCAAGGCGGCGTCCGATGTGCCCGCGGATCTCGCGGCGATCGTGGAGCGGTGCATGGCGAAGCGTCCGGGCGAGAGGTTCGCGACCGCCGGCGAGGTGTCCACCGCTCTCGATGGAGGAGTGACGAGCGGCGTGAAGAGCCAGGCGGGGCTGGCGATGCCGGTGCAGACGAAGACGAGGTCGCGCCTCTCGCTCGTGACGGTGCTTGTTTTCGTCGCCTCCGGGGTTGCAGCGGTCGCGTACTACGCGCGCTCGCGGGCCTCGCGGTCTCCCGTCTCCACAGGGGTGGTCGCGGAGTCGTCGCGCGTGCGGGTGATCACCGACTGGCCAGCGCCGAGGACCGCGATCCCGGAGGCCGCGACTCTGTACGCGGAAGGGCTCCAGGCTCTGCGCGACGCGTCCGGTGACGTCTTCATGAGCGACATGGAGCGAGCGATCGCGCTCGATCCACATCTGGCGGCGGCGCACGTTCGGTTGGCGCTCAGCTCGTCGGGGGAGGAAGTGGCGCGACAGCACATCGCCGCTGCCACGCAGGCGCGCACGTCGCTCGACGCTCGCGATCAGCTGTTTCTGGCCTTTGCGGAGGCGAAGTTTGGATATCCGCTCACGATCGAACGGACGACGCGAGCGGCCCACACGCTGCTCGAAGCACTCCCCGACGATCCGGAGGCGCTCTTCTGGGCCGCACGCGCTCTCGCCGCTGGGGTCGAGGCGCCGAAGCTACTGGACCGTGCGATTCAGCTCGATCCCAAGTTCGCGAACGTCGAGTCCACGCGCGCACTGATCGCGGCGGGGAACGACGATGCCGACGCCATCCTTGCAGCAGCGGATCGCTGCCTCGCCATCTCGCCGAGCTCTGGGACGTGCCTTCGTCGTAGGGCGGACGTGCACAGCATCCGTGGGGAATGCGACGACCTGGAGCTGGACGCGCGGCAGATGGTGGCGATCGATCCTACCGGCGCGCAGGGGTACGGTTATCTCTCGACGGCCCTCGCATCCAAGGGGGCTCCGGTCGAAGCGCTGCAACAGCTCGCGAGCAAGGCCGAGGCGGTCGCGGGGGCGGGGCGCGCACGAAGGCTCGCGCTCCAGGATGCCGCGAGCATCGCGGTCTACGCGGGAGACTTCATCTCGGCCGAGGCGAGCCTGATCGCGCTTCAGGCGGAGCAGGCGAGTCTGACGGACGAGAGCCGGCACACTGCGATGGAGCAGCTCATCCTGCTCTACGGCGAGGAGGGGGAGGCGGCGAAGGCGGCCAACGTCGGCGAAGAGCTCTTGCGACAGCTCCCGGCGTGGAACCCGGACAGCGTCACACGGGGTCGAGGCTGCGCGCTCGCGGCGCTGCACCGGGGGGCTCGCCTTCCGGACTCCAGGGCGAACGCGACACGCGACGGCTGGCTGAGCGCGTGGAAGGTTTCGGGGAGCCTGGTCAACACCGTGTGGGTCCCGCTCTATGCGGCGTGCGCCGACACCCCCGCCGAGGCGCGCGAGGCGCTTGCCGCGCTCCCCGCGTACTCGCCCCTTGCGACGCACGCGACGCACCCGTCGGAGGCTGGGAGTGAAGGGAGAGTCTATGCGCTCGCGGGTGAGGGCGACCGTGCGACGCCGCTGCTCCAGGCGGCGGTCCGGTGGTGCGGGGACGTGCCTCGAACCTCGGAACCGCTGCCCATCGACTGGTTGGTCGACGGTGCGCGCGACCGCTTCCTTCTCGGTCAGGCTCTCGAAGCCTCCGACCACGAGGCATCGTGCGCGCAGTACACGTCTGTGCTCGCGCGCTGGAGTAACGCGAAGCCTCGCAGCGTCACGGCCGAGAAGGCGCGCGCACGAGGCCGAGCGCTCGGTTGTCGCTAGGCGGCGACGGCCGTCCCCAGCGAAGCTGTGCTGCAGAGGGCCTCCAGCACACGCGTGGATTCGCTCGACGCTCCAGAGGTGAGCGCGCAACCTCCGCGTATGGGACTTCCTCTGTTCGTGGTGGACTCGTTCGCATCGCGCCCGTTCACCGGCAACCCGGCCGCCGTCTGTTTGCTGGATCACGAACGCGACGCGGGCTGGATGCAGCTCGTCGCACGAGAGATGAACGTGTCGGAAACGGCGTTCGTCGAGAAGCGCCCCGACGGTGAATTCGGGTTGCGCTGGTTCACGCCGGCGGTCGAGGTGGAGCTGTGCGGGCACGCGACGCTCGCGAGCGCGCACGTGCTGTGGGAGGGGGCGCACGTCGAGACGACGCGCCCGATCCGATTTCACACCCGGAGCGGGACGCTGGTGGCGACGCGCGAAGGGGAGGGGATTGCGCTCGAGTTCCCTGCGTACACGCCGATCGAAGCGCCTCCGCCGGACGGACTCGGCGCGGCGCTCGGCTATGCGCGGGCCTCGTGGGTCGGTCGCACGCGCGGCGACGTGCTCGTCGAGCTCGCGAACGAGGCCGATGTGCGCGCGCTCGCTCCGGACTTCGCGGCGCTCGTGCGCGTCGATGCGCGCGCGTTCATGGTGACGGCGCGAGGGGACGCGGGGACTCCGTACGACTTCGTGTCGCGCTTCTTCGCGCCAAGCGTGGGCATTGCAGAGGACCCCGTGACCGGCGCAGCGCACTGCTCGCTCGCGACGTACTGGGCGGCGCGGCTCGGAAAGAGCGTGATGACGGCGTATCAGGCGTCGGCGCGCGGAGGTGTCGTCCGCGTGCGCGCGGAGGGGGCACGGACGAGCCTCGGTGGCGATGCCGTGACGGTCACGCGCGGCGAGCTGCTCGGCTAGACGTTCAACGCGAGGCGAGCCATCCTGCACTGCGCGCGCCAGGCGGAAGCGCGCTCATCGCAGGAGGGGGTCATCATGGCGAATCAGAGCACCGGTCGATTCACGTGGCATGAGGTCATGACGAGCGACGCGGTCGCTGCGACGGCGTTCTACACCGCGCTGTTCGGCTGGACCGTGCAGGAGGTGGACATGGGGCCTGCCGGGAAGTACCGGCTCTTCTTGAAGGGGACCAAAGGGGTGGGCGGCGCGATGACGGCCCCTCCGGGCGTCCCGTCGCACTGGCTCGTGTACGTCGGGACGGAAGACACCGATGCGACCGCGAGGAAGGTCGTCGAGCTCGGTGGGAAGATCCTCCAGCCGCCGACCAGCGTGCCGGACACTGTGCGCTTCGCGATCGCGATGGACCCGCAAGGGGCCGCGTTCGGCGTCGTGCAGAACATCAGCTCGCGCCCCGACGAGGGGCCGGGCGACGGGCCTCCCCTGCCGGGGACCTTCTGTTGGGACGAGCTCCATACGAAGGACATGGGCGCCGCGGCGACGTACTACGGCGCGCTCTTCGGCTGGACGGGCAAGACCAGCGAGGGGGCGATGCCGTATTGGCACTGGGCGCACGCCGGCACCGAAATCGGCGGAATGATGACGCTGATGATGCCGAACGTCCCACCGAACTGGCTCCCGTACATCGCGATGTCGGACGTCGACGGCGCGACGGCGAAAGTGAAGGAGCTCGGAGGCAAGGTCGTGATGCCGCCGATGGAGATGCCGAAGGTCGGGAAGTTCTCGATCGTGCAAGACCCGACGGGGGCGACGTTCGCACTGTTTCGATCGGCGCGCGTGTGAGTCGCGAGTGACGGGGCGTCGTGCCCCTTGACCCTGCCGACTGCCGTACGTGCTCGACGATACCGTGCAGCAGTATCGATTGGCGCTGGCGACGTCGCCGTAAGGGGAGGCGCGGCGTCACTGCGGCGAAGGCCTGGGTGCTGTTTGACTGTTCGTGCAGACAGTCCGCGCGGCGAGAACGAGCATCCTCTCCAGGAGCGCCGATCACACCCACTGTGCGCGCAGCCGCATGCTGTCCGGCCCCGCCGGTCCCCTCTCTTCGCGCACGTAGAGCTTCGTGCAGAACACGTTCAGGATCCCCGCCGCGAGCCCGTGGAGCGCACCGCGGTAGTACGGGATCCTGAGCAGCGAGCACCCCACGACGTCCACGTATCCTTCCTTCGGCCCCAGCTTGCAGAGACCGAGTGCGCCGCCGTCGTAGGCGCGCGCCCAGAACCGCGGAAACTGCGCCGCCACGGTCCACGGGGTGCCGCCCGTCTGCAGGAGCGCGCGGAGCGCGGTGCCGAAGCTCACGGCCCCGATCCGATCGACCGCCCGTCGCCCCCGTGCGACCGCCTTTTCGTGCGGATAGCCCAGAGCATCGCACGCGCGGTAGTGCGCGGTCGCCAGCGCGAGAGGCATCCACGTGCCCGCGACGGGCGATAGCAGCTCGGCCCGATGCTCCTCTGGAATCGCGCGGACGTAGGCCTCGTAGTCACCGTCGGACTTCGTGTCCTGGATGCTCGCAATGACGATCGTGCTCCGGACGTTGCCGACCGGCGTGACAGCTTCGGGGAGCGGCAGGATCACCTCCGCCGGCCGCCCCGGATGGTACCCCCCAACCATGGCTCCCCGAGAATCGCACGGTCTCCCGGTTTTCACGAGACCCTTGCCAGCTGCCCACGCGCGAGGCCCTGCAGGGAAAAACGGGGCACAGCTTCGGCCTGCCGCTCGAAACCACTTCCCCCCCGCCGAGGGAGCCCCTAAGGCACCTGCGCAATGCCCGACTGCTACGAAACTCTGGAAACCGCGCTCGCTCCTGCGCGCGCCAAGCTGCTCGGGCATCCGGTTTACGGGACGGTGCACGATCGCGCTGCGCTCGGCGTCTTCATGGGCGCCCACGTGTTCGCGGTCTGGGACTTCATGAGCCTCCTCAAGTCGCTTCAGCGGAGCCTCACCGGAGTCGCGGTCCCCTGGACGCCCCCGTGCTCCAGGACGGCCGCGCGCCTCGTGAACGAGATCGTCCTGGGCGAAGAGAGCGACGAGGTCGAGCCCGGCGTCACGATGAGTCACTTCGAGCTGTATCTCGAAGCGATGCGGGAGCTCGACGCCGACACGGCACCGGTGACGTCGTTCGTGGGAGCGATTGCGGCCGGCGTTCCGTTCGCGCGCGCGCTCGCCGCGGTCCCTGCGCCTGCGTACGTGAAGCAATTCGTCGAGGGGACGGTCGCTCTGGCGATCGACGGGACCGCCCCGGCGGTTGCGGCGTCGTTCCTCTTCGGGCGCGAGGACCTCGTCCCGGCGATGTTTCGCCGCATCCTCCCCGAGGTCTCGAGGACGCGCGATGCCGTGGCTCTCCGGCGGTATCTGGAGCGTCACGTCGAGGTGGACGAGGGGAAGCACGGCCCGGCGGCGCGCACGCTTCTCGTCGAGCTATGCGGAGACGACCCCGCGCGATGGGCCGCTGCGACCCACGCCGCGACCGAGGCGCTCAGCGCGCGTCGCGCGTTGTGGGACGGCGTCGTGCGTGCGCTGCGGGCCGACGTGCGGGCGCCCACGGTGTGCGATCGCGCGTCGGCGTAGCGGCGCGGGTGCGCGAGGCGCCATCGGGATCTCGCGGGCGCGCTGGGCGAGGTCGTCGCCGGTGCGCGGTGAGCTGCCTACCTGGCCTCCGCCTCGCTCCCCTGTGTGCCTAGTAAACATGTAAAGAAACTTCACTTCTGTCCTTGCAGATTCGGATGGGTCGCTCATATTCCCAGCCCAGCTCGGTTCTCACAGGTCCCAATCGCCTCGCGAGTGCCACTCCTATCCTGCGCCGCAGTCGAAGTACGAGCCGAATGCTGATGCGAAGCTGTCTTCCACGGTAGTACCCGCAGCAACGAATTGACTACGTCGTGTCACCCGAGTGGATGACACGGCGTCACTTGGGTCGTGCGGGCGCGATGCGCCTCGCGAACTAGACGCCGGTGTGCGAGCGGATGGCTCGCGCGCGTCAGTTTGCTCACATTTCCAGTCTTGCTCTCACGTTCTCATCATCCAACGAGGAGGAGTCGATGCGTTCATTCGTCATGGCATCGTGCACGCTCGCCGCGGCCACCGTGGCCGCATGCAGTAGCAGTTCTCCCAGTACGTCACCGAAGTCCGTCACTTCGGATTTCGCGCAGGCGCTCACGAGTGCGCACGAGCCGCTGAACAAGGTTCCGCAGACGAACGACGCGTTCACGCTCTTCGAGACGTTGCAGGTGCGGCCGCTCGCCCTCTCGGCCGACGGACAGTTCCTGTACGCGGCGAACACGCCCGACAACCGGCTGGAGATCTTCCACGTCCGCAGAAACGGGCTCGATCGCGTCGGATCCGTGCAGGTCGGGCTCGAGCCGACGGCCATCGCCGTTCGGTCGCAGCGCGAGGTGTGGGTGGTCAATCACCTCTCCGACTCCGTGAGCATCGTCGACGTGGCAGACCCTTCGAGCCCGCGCATCACGCGCACGCTCCTCGTGGGGGACGAGCCGCGTGACATCGTCTTCGCCGGCGCGGATCACGACCGCGCGTTCATCACGACCGCGCACCGTGGGCAGAATTCGCCCGACGACCCGGATCTCTTCACGCCCGGTGTCGGCCGCGCCGACGTCTGGGTTTTCGACGCGAACAACCTCGGCTCCGCTCCGGGCGGCACGCGCCTCACGAAGCTGACGCTCTTCGCCGACACGCCGCGCGCGCTGGCCGCGTCACCCGACGGCAAGAGGGTCTACGCAGCCGCCTTCTTCTCCGGCGACCAGACGACCACCGTTTCGGAGTACGCGGTCGGGCAGATGTACCCGAACGGAATGCCGGGACCGGCGACCATCACGCTCGGCGGCCAGGTCATTCCGCAGCCGTCGACAGGTCTCATCGTGAAGTGGAAACAGGGGGGCCCCGACGGGAGCTACCACTGGATCGACGCCTACGGGACGGTGTTCGATCCGTTCGTGACCATCACGCTCCCCGATCAGGACGTCTTCGCCATCGACGCCACGCAGGACCCGCCGGCGGCCGTCCCCTCGGGGGCGTACGCGCACGTCGGCACGACGCTCTTCAACATGGCGGTCAACCCGAGGAACGGGAAGGTCTACGTCTCGAACACGGACGCGCACAACGACGTCCGCTTCGAAGGGCACACACCGGGCTTCACGTCGGTGGTGGGGAACATCGTCGATAGTCGCATCACGGTCATCGACCCGGCCACGGGCACACTCACAGCCGACAACCTCAACTCACACCTCAATCACACGGCGGGTACGGGCGACCCGACGCTGAGTCGAGCTTTCCCGCAGGACCTCACCGTGTCGAACGACGGCAAGCATCTGTATGTCGTCGCGCAGGGGTCCAGCAAGCTGGCCATCTACGACACGGCGGCACTCGAGGCGGGGAGCGCCGCGCCGACGAGCGCGAATCAGGTGCTGCTCTCCGGCGGAGGCCCCACCGGCGTCGTCCTCAGCGAGGGGAACCGCGTCGCGCTCGTGCTGACCCGGTTCGACGACTCGATCTCGATCGTCGACCTGGACTCGCGGCGGGAGACCGCGCACGTGCCGATGTTCAACCCCGAGCCGGCGAGCGTCGTCCAGGGGCGCCAGTTCCTCTACGACGCCACCGAGACCTCGGCGCTCGGCGACCAGGCGTGCGCCAGCTGCCACATCGGCGGCGACTTCGACGGCCTCGCGTGGGATCTCGGCAACCCCGGCAACATTCCGCTCTCCATCACGACCACGTACGCCCAAGAGTCCGACGTGTTCACGATCCCCGAGGCGGCCATCGCCACGCTCATCGGGCCGGCGAATGCCGCCGGAGTGTTCGGCTACAACATGCCCGTCAAGGGGCCGATGACCACCCAGAGCCTGCGCGGGCTCGACAACGCCGGCCCCATGCACTGGCGCGGCGATCGAAACGGCGCCATCCAGCAAACGGGGGTTCCGTTCCTCGACGGCGCGGGCAATCCGATCGTCTCGGCGCAGCCGAGCTCCGGGATCTTCGACGAGGTGAACGCCTTCAACTCGTTCGACGTCGCGTTCCCCGGCCTCGTCGGCAACGCGGCCCAGCTCAGCGCGCCGGACATGTCCGACTTCACGACCTTCGCCCTGCAGATCACCTACCCGCCGAACCCGATTCGCAACCTCGACGACTCGCTCACGCCGGAGCAGGCCGCGGGCGCGACGTTCTACGCGAACAACATCGGCGGCACCGAGCTGCCGGTCGACCGCTTCCACGACTGCAACGGTTGCCACGTCCTCGACCGCAACGGCAACCAGGGGGCGACGGCGCACCCGGGCTTCTTCGGGACCGACGGGCGGCTCTCGTTCGAGAACGAGTCGCAGATCTTCAAGGTTCCCCACCTCCGGAACGCCTACCAAAAGCTCGGGATGTACGGCACCTCGCCCGACCTCGTGCACGCCGCCGGCTCGATCCTCCCGCCGCTCAACCCGCCGGTGAACGCCGTGCGCGGCTTCGGTTTCCAGCATGACGGCGCCACGGGCACGGTCGACATGTTCCTCACGGCGTTCGTCTTCGTGCAGACGACGGTGCCGGTCACGTTCGCCGGGGTCCCGAACATCCCGCCGAACCCGTACGGCATCCCGCTCTTCGCCGACCCGAGCGACCCGCTCAACTACACCAAGGGGGTCTCCACGGCCGGCCTCGCGCTCCGCCAGGAGCTCTCGTCGTTCGTCCTGGCCTTCGATACGAACCTCTTCCCGATCGTCGGCCAGCAGCTCACGCTCACCCGCGACGACATCGCCGCCAACGCCGCGCGACTCGCGCTCCTCGAGGCGCAGACCACCGCGGGCTCCTGCGACCTCGTCGTCCACGGAAGCCTCTTCGGACGCGACGCCGGCTTCACCTTCGCCAAGGGGGTCTTCGTCCCGGACAACTCGTTCACCCCCGCGCTCACGAGCGCTCAGCTCGTGGAGCTCGTCGCCGGTGGCGTGCTCGATGCCCTGACCTTCACGGCGGTGCCTGTCGGCACGGGGTGGCGCGTCGGCGTCGATCGCGACGGGGACGGGTACGCGAACGGCGACGAGATCGCCGCGGGGAGCGATCCGGCGGACCGGAACAGCGTGCCGTGAGCTCTGGCGCGCGCTTGTCGCCCGTTGGGCGCACGTGTGCACCTGCAACGCGCCCGAACATTCGCGCGTCTCGATCGGTTCTCGCGCCTTTCTCACGTCGGCGCGCCGGGTACACTCCCGGCGTGCCGACGCGCTCGTTCGAAACGGTCCTCTCGCCCCCCCTCGTCGTTCGCCCCGTGACCGAGATCCGGAGCGCCCTCCTCCTGTCGTCGGTTCAAACGCTCCGTTCGCGCGGCCACTTCGAGGCGTATCGGACGCGGATCGACCCCGCGCATCGCGATGCGATCCTCGCCACCTCGGCCCCCTCGTGGCTCCCCATCGGTATCGCGATGGCGCACTACGAAGCGTGCGACGCGCTCGGTCTCGATGCGAAGGAGATGAAGGCCATGGGAGGGATGGTCGGCGCGCGCATCAACTCCACGTTCCTGAAGGCGATCGCGGAGGGGGTGCGATTCGCGGGGGTGACCCCGTGGACGCTCCTCGGCCACTTCCGCGGCCTGTGGGCGCGTCTCTTTCAGGGGGGGAGCATCGCCATCGGGCGGGTATCGGCAAAGGAGTGCGTCGTCGAGGTGCGAGGGCTCCCACTCGTCCGCTACGAGTACGCCCGCATCGCCTTCACCGGGATCATCGGGCGGGCGATCGAGTTCGGAGGGGGGCCAGGCGCCCTCGTGAAGGTCCTGGAGTGCGATCCGGCGGAGGGGGAGATCACGTTCGAAGGGACGTGGCCGTAGCCTTCACGCGCGCGAGCTCGACCGAGAGCGCGACGTGTTGACGCCGTCGGCGCACCCGAGTGCGCCAGCGTGTCCCATGCGAGAGACGAGACGGTGAGGGCGACGGCGTGACCGCTTGAATTCGCGGTCGGCACGCCCTGCGCAATGCGTGTCCTCGGTGGCTCGATGCCGCCACGTAGGAGGTCGCCCATGCTCCCGCCCCTCGTGCGTTTCGCGCTCGCGACCGCGTCTGCGCTCTGTTGCTTCGTGGCCGCTCGGCCTGCGCGCGCCGACGGCGACGCATCGCCCGTCGCGATCGAATCGGACGAGGAGGCCCTCGAAGTCTTCACGATGACCGACCAGGTCACGATGCAGCCGGTCAGGGTCGGCCGCTATGGCTCCCAGATGGTGCGCGCGCCGGTCTACGCGACCGTCTGCACCCGTACGCCGTGCGAGACCGAGCTCATGGCCGGGACGTACCACCTGGCGCTGAGCAGGCCCGGGGGCTCACTCGTCGATGTCGACGAGACGCTGGAAGTGAACGGTCCGGTCAACCTCCACGTCCACCTGACCGATCGGAGCTGGTGGCGCGCCGCCGGCGTCCTCACCGCGATCATCGTTCCGCTGGCCTCCGTGCCGCTGTTCCTGATGAAACAGAGCTCGTGCATCGGCGGCTCGCCTGCGGTCCCCGCGTCGACGCAGCCCGTCTATGGAACGACCAACAGCGGCACGGTCATCGTGGGCACCGTGTCTTCGCCAGGGTCGCCGGCCGTCCCGTGCACGGAGGCGAGTGTCGTGAATCCCGTTGGGGTC
>Ga0302320_10003025_pt1 | contig 39202 bp, 31 predicted proteins | sample Bog_T0_3_FD_202130 | JGI IMG/M metagenome (GOLD analysis project Ga0302320, IMG submission 202130) | Peat permafrost microbial communities from Stordalen Mire near Abisko, Sweden - Bog_T0_3 | ecosystem: Environmental > Terrestrial > Soil > Wetlands > Peat | place: Sweden: Abisko, Stordalen Mire... | reverse complement strand
GCGCAATCACATCGCGCACCCGGGTGATCTGATCTCCGGCTGGGACCGCTGGCGCACCGGGCCGCGTCGACTCGCCGCCGACGTCGATGAAGTCGGCCCCCTCTTCCATCAGCTCCCGGACGCGCGCGAAGGCGTCATCCTTGGAGAAATAGCGCCCGCCGTCGCTGAAAGAGTCGGGCGTAACGTTGCAGATCCCCATCAACGCGACGCCACGGCGCGCTCGCGCAGACTCGAGAACCTGAAGAAAGCGCTCTTTTCGCCGACCCAAGACGAGACTCCCCTACCTTTCTGGCGTAGCAACCACCGCGCCTGACGGCAACCTTTCACGAGTTGACCCTGCAATGAGCCGCGCGGTAGCGTCCGGGGTTCAGGGACCGTGGGTTTCGCGGCGTCGGGGGGCGCGCGCAACCGCGGCTCCGAAACGACCCCCCTTCGATGCTGCGCACGAGAGTTCGAGCAGGGGCAGCCGCGGGGTTCGTGATGAGCCTCCTCTTCGCGGCCGTGCTCGCGTTGATCCAGCGGAGCGACGCCCTCTTCCCGCAATGGACCCCGCATCTGGGGAAACCCGCACCGGTCACGCTCCGCGTCCCGTACGCGCCTGTCATCGTCGAGACCTCGCACGCCGCCCTCGCGTACGGCCACGGACGGGTCATCGTCCCCCGCGGCACCGTGCTCGACGGCACGGTTGGCGCGCACCGCGTGGCCCTGGCCTTCGACACCACGCGCCGCGAAGGGGCGACCGCCGCGCGCCTCGCCGCCGTCTTCGGGATCTACTTCGCGCTCCTCTTCCTCGCGTCGACCTACATGCGCCGCTTCGGCAGCGCGCGCACGCGCCTCCTCCGCCTGCAGCTCGGCCTCTTCACCGGCATGACGCTGCTCGTCGCCGCGGCCAAGGCGATGCTCCTGTTCACGGCGCTCCCCGAGATGTGGATCCCGCTGGCCACCGTGCCGCTCTGGATCGCGCTCTCGTTCGACCGGCGCACGGCGTTCCTCGTGAACGTGATCCTCGCGTTCATGGCGTCGTCGCTCCTGCTGTTCGACCTGCCGCTGCTCACGGTGCTCGTGACCCGCGGCCTCGCCTCCAGCCTGTTCTTCCGCGACAAGAAGCGCCCCTGGACGATGGTCCCCGCGAGCCTGGGGGGCGGCATCGTCGGCTGCGGGATCTACGCCGCCATTCGCGTCATGTTCGAGGGGACCTACTCGCCGCTCGAGGACCTCGCCGAGCCGCTCAGCTCCCCCTTCCTCGCGTGCATCGGCGGAGGGCTGCTGGCGGGCTTTCTCGGCGCGCTCCTGCGCCGCCCGGGCGAGCGCCTGCTGGGGGGCGTCTCGCGCGACCGGCTGATCGAGCTCACCGACCTCGATCAGCCGATGCTGCGCAAGATGGCCGAGGAAGCCCCCGGCTCCTGGGAGCACGCCCGCGCGATGGCCAACCTGGCGGAAGCGGCGGCCGCGGCGATCGGCGCCGACTCGCTCCTCACGCGCGTCGGCGCCTACTACCACGACCTCGGCAAGACGATTCAGCCCAAGTACTTCGTCGAGAACCTGCTCCCCGGCGAGCGCACGCCGCACGAAGACCTCGACCCCGACGTGAGCGCCGACGCGATCATGGCCCACGTCGTCCAGGGGACGAAGATCCTCCGCGACGCGCGCATCCCCGAGCCCGTCGTCGAGTTCGCCTACACGCACCACGGCACGCAGACGATCGAGTTTTTCTGGCACAAGTGTCTCGAGCGCGGCAATCCGAAGAACCTCAAGGAAGAGTTCTTCCGCTACCCGGGGATGAAGCCGCAGACCAAGGAGACCGCCATCCTCATGCTGGTCGACTCGATCGAAGCCGCGAGCCGCACGATCCAGCCCCCCGACCGCGACAAGTTCGAGACGATGATCCAGCGCGTCGTCTTCACCAAGCTGAAGAGCGGCCAGCTCGACGAGAGCGGCCTCACGCTGGAAGACTTGCGCACGATCACGCTCCGCATGTCCGATACGCTGGTGAACATGTACCACGGCCGCATCAAGTACCCGTGGCAGCGCGAATCGCGCGAGTCGCTCGCGAAGATCAAGCCGAACTGAGGCGCTCTCGTCGTCATTCCGAGGCCGCTCGGCGGCCGAGGAATCCGTGCGACGCGGGGGCATCCGACTCGGTCGGCCAGCGCCTACTTGGATTCTTCGCGGCGCTTCGCGCCCCTCGGAATGACGATGTGAGATGATGAGTTCTCCCATGAACGACGACTCCTTCATGAAATCGCTCTTCCACGGCGTCATCGCCGAGGGGGTCATCTTCCCCTACCCCGAGCCGAGCGACGGCGAGGCCGACTCGATCAACACGATGCTCGAGAGCATCCGCCGCTTCTTCGCGGCCAACGTGGACTCGGCGAAGATCGACCGCGAGCACGAGATCCCCGCGGGCGTGCTGCAGGGGCTGAAGGACATGGGGCTCTTCGGGCTCCAGATTCCGACCGAGTACGGCGGCATCGGCCTGTCGGCCACCGGCTACGCGCGCGTGATGCAGGAGATCTCGTCGCTCGATCCGGCCATCGCGGTCACGCTCGGCGGGCACCAGTCGATCGGGTTGAAGGGGATTCTCCTCTTCGGCACCGAGGACCAGAAGCAGCGGTACCTCCCGCGCCTCGCCACCGGCGAGATCGTCGCCGCCTTCGCGCTCACCGAGCCGAGCGCGGGGAGCGACGCCGCTGCGATCCAGACGCGCGCCGACAAGGTCGACGACGGCGCGTACGTGCTCAACGGGTCGAAGATCTGGATCACCAACGGCGGCTTCGCCGACCTCTTCACGGTGTTCGCCCGCACCTCGCCCGCCGAGGAGGGGGCCAAGCCGCGCATCACGGCGTTCCTCGTGGAGCGCGGCATGGGCGTGGAGAGCGGTCCCAGCGAGCGGAAGCTCGGCATCCGCGGCAGCTCGACGACGGCGATCTACTTCGACAACGTGCGCGTCCCGCCGAAGAACGTGCTCGGCGAAGTGGGGCGCGGCTTCAAGGTGGCGATGGAGGTGCTCAACAGCGGGCGTCTCAGCATCGCCAGCGGCGCCGTGGGCGCCTCGAAGAGGCTCCTCAAGCTGGCCGTCGAGCGCACGCAGGAGCGAAAGGCGTTCGGCCGCTCGATCGGCGACTTCGGGCTCATCAAGGACAAGATCGCCACGATGATGGCCGAGACGTACGCGCTCGAGTGCGTCACGTACATGACGACCGGCCTCATCGACGCGCGCGTGCAGGACTACTCGATCGAGAGCGCCATCTGCAAAGTGCTCGGCTCCGAGACGGCGTGGCGCGTGGCGAACGAAGCGATGCAGATAGCCGCCGGCGTCGGCTACATGCAGGAGTACCCGTATGAGCGCTGGCTGCGCGACGTGCGCATCAACCTCATCTTCGAGGGGACCAACGAGATCCTCCGCTGCTTCATCGCGCTCAGCGGGATGCAGGGACCGGGTAACGCGCTCGTCGACGTATCGCGCGCGATGCGCGAGCCCATCAAGGGGTTCGGCCTCCTCAGCGACTTCGCGATCCGCAAAGCCCGCACCGCGCTCGGTCGCGAGCGCCTCTCGCGCGCGCACCCGCTGCTCAACCACGAGTCGGTCATCTTCGAGGACTACGTGACGGCGCTCGGCAAGAACGTCGAGAAGGTCCTCCGCAAGCACGGCCGCGAAATCGCCGAGATGCAGTACACGCAGAAGCGCGTGGCCGACATGGCGATCGATCTCTACGCGATCGCCAGCGTCATCGCGCGCACCTCGCGGGCGATCGACAAGCGCGGCGAGGAGGGGGCGCGCCGCGAGATCGACATGACGTCGGTGTTCGTCGCGTCGGCCGAGAAGCGCCTGCGCGAGACGGTCCTCGCGTTCGACGCGAACGACGACGAGCTGCGGAAGGCGATCGCGCTGAAGACGTACGTGGATCGTGGGTATCCGCTGGACGTCGTGTAGCGGGGCGGTACCGCAAACCCCATCCCCCCCGCCCCTTCCCCGCTGGCGAGGAAGGGGTGCTCCGGAATGCGAATGACCAGCCCCCCCCTCGCCCGCGCTCAGCATTCATCGCATCTCGCTGGGAGAAACCCCATCCCCCCCGCCCCTTCGGGAAGGGGACGGGGGATGGGGTTTTCGCGACGGGTCCTGAGATGCGATGAATGCTCAGCGCCCGCGGGGAGGGGCCGGGGGTGGGGTCTTACGAGAGGTCCGAGGGTCGGGGCTTCTCCACTGGCCGGCCGTGGCCCTCACCGCGGCTGAATCATCTGCTCCGACGAGCCACCGAACCGCTCGCGCGCCGCCTTGGATCGCACGACCCCCAGCGCCCGCTCGATCGACGCGGCGTCCCCATCGCTCGCCCCGAGCGGAATCGCCCCGCGCGGCGTCCAGCGCACGAGCACGTCGGCCAGGATCGGGCTCGCGTCCCCCAGCGGTGTCTCGAGCGCGGGTGAGTGCGCCACGGCCACGAACTCTTCCCCGGCGCGCCAGCCGATCGCCGCGCGCACGACGGCCCCCTTCGGCACGTCGCGCACGAACCAGTCGCCCGTCGGCGCGCTCACCTCGATGTCGCGCAAGGTCGACTTCGGCCCTTCCCACATGGGCGACACGACCAGCACGCGCAGCACGAGCCGCCCGCCGGGACGCGAGGCCTCCAGGAACTCGCGCGTCCGATCGCGCACTTCCCAGTAGGCGAACACCGTCGCGGGATCGACCGGGATGACCACGCACTCGTCCACGTCGTACTTCGGCGGCAGCGGCGCGTCGTCGAGCATCCCCATCGGCTCGGGCTTCTCGGCCGGCTTCGCCGCGGCCTGCTCGGCGACGGGCTCTTCCGCGGGCTTCGCAGCTTCCTCGTCCTCCGGGGGGAGCGTGCGCGGCTTCGGCCCCTGGTACGAGGCGTCCACGAGGCGTTCGAGGAGCGCGCTCGCCGCGGCGTGCTCCGGCTCCTCGTCGAGGAGCGTCCGCAGCGTGTCGATCGCGCGGTCGCGGTGCCCCTGCGCCGCGTAGATCTCGGCGAGGGTCACGGTCGGCAGCGGCGCCGCCGTGCTGCGGAAGACGGGGGGCGGCTGCGTCTTGTTGCGCAGGCGCTCGGCGGCGTCGGGGAGGTGGAGCCCCCGCTCGATCACGCGCGCCAGAAGATCGCGCGCGCGCCCGAACAGCCCCCGGACACGCGGCAGGTCCTCGCCGCGCGTGGTGCGCACGAGCAGCTCGTCGATCAGCTCCGGGCGCGTGAGGATGCGCGCGCGCGTGACGCCGCTGGCCTCGGCGCGCGCGATGAGCGTGTCGCGATCCAGCCGTTCGAGCTCGCTGCGGTCCATCGCGTGCGAGTGTTTCCCGGGTGAGCGCGCTCCGCCAGCGAAAACGCGCGCGCGCGCCGCGTCATCCGTACGCGCCGTGGGCCCTGGGCGAGAGCCCGGCGGTGAGCGCGCGCACCTCCTGCACGTCGCGCGCGATGTTCTCCTTCAGCACGTCGAGCGACGGGTACTTCCGCTCCTCGTGGAGGCGCGCCACGAAGTGCACGCGGAGCCGCGCGGTGTACAGGTCGTGGTCGAAGTCGAGCAGGTACGCCTCCACGGTCCGCCCCTGCGCGCCGTGGACCGACGGACGCACCCCGATGCTCGTGGCCCCCACGGCGAGCGCGCGCGCCGTGCCGTCGAGGTCGATCCGGTCCACCACGGTCGCGTAGACCCCGTCGGGCGGTAGCGCTTCGGTGACCCCCTCGAGGTTCGCCGTCGGGAACCCGATGGTGCGCCCCAGCTTCGCGCCGTGGCCGACGAGGCCGGACACGGCGTGCCACCGCCCGAGAACGCGCTCCGCTTCCCGCAGGTTCCCGGCGAGGATCGCCTCCCGCGCCCGCGTGCTCGAGAACTCGCCGGTCGCATCCCCGGCGATGTGGTGCACGGCCACCTCGAACCCGCGCTCGATGCCGAGAGCGCGCAGCATCTCGCGGTCCCCCTGGCGATGTGCGCCGAAGTGAAAGTTCTCCCCCACGAGCACGAGCTTCGCCCGCAGCGTCCCTTGCAGGAGCTCGCGCGCGAAGTGCGAAGGGGTCCACGCCGCGAACGCATGATCGAACCGCCGCACGAACACTTCCTCGGCCCCCGCGCGCCGGAGCAGCTCCACGCGCCGCCCCACGGTCGCCAGCTTCACCGGCGCCCCCTTGCCGAGCACGTCGGCCGGGTGCGGATCGAACGTCAGCGCGCACGCCGCGAGCCCGCGCGCGTGCGCCTGCGCAGCCACCTCGGCCATGACCGCCTGATGGCCGAGGTGCACCCCGTCGAAGTTCCCGATGGCGACCACGCACGGCCGCGCGAGCTTGGCCGCGCGGACCGCGTCGTCGGGGAGCCAGAAGGGGGCGGACATCTACCTCGCTTCTACCACCGACGCGGGGGATCTCGGGAGTCGCGCCCACTCGTACGGTCCGCGCCGCCACCTCGTCCGCAGAGTGGCAGCGGTTTTGGCGTCGTGTAGCCTACCGTGATGGGTTCCCCCCGCCTCTCCCGGCTCGAGTCGTCGGCCCTCGCGACGTTCGCGACGGTCGTGCGCGCGCGCTTCGGGGAACGCGTACGCAGCCTCCGACTCTTCGGCTCGCGGGCGCGCGGCGAGGGGCACGAGGACAGCGATCTCGACGTCCACGTGCTCCTCGACGGCATGACGCGCGAGGAGCGGCGCGCGCTCCAGGACGCGGCGTACGACGTGAGCGAGGAGTTCCACGTCATCGTCTCCCCGCTCGTCGCCAGCGCCGACGCTTGGCGACTGGACGCGCCCATCGCCCGGGCCATCGCGACGGACGGCGTCCCCCTGTGACGAACACACCGAGCGGCCCGACGGCGCTGGAGCTCGCCCGCGCCCGTACCTCGCTCCAGGCGGCGAGGCTGCTGGGTGACGCGGGGCTCGCGGCGGACGCCGTGTCGCGCGCCTACTACGCGATCTTCCACGCAGCCTCCGCGCTCGTCGCTTCCGTCGGGCTGAGCGCGCGAACGCACGAGGGGCTGCGCTCACTGGTCGGCGAGCACTTCATTCGCACGGGCCAGCTCGCGCCGGCGCACGGCCGAACGCTCTCGCGCATCGCGGGCGACCGGAATGACGCCGACTACAACGTCGCGGCCGTCTTCACGGCGGCTGACGTCGAGGAGGACATCACGCGCGCCACGGCGTTCGTCGAGGCGGTCGCGAAGATCGTGGCAACGACGTAGGCGCCGGCGGCCGATCGGATTTCGGCAGATCTTGGGCCCAGGAGTTTGCGGGCCTCGGCAGGAGAAGGCCTTGATCTTGCGGGGTTCGGGCGGGTGAGCCCGGGAGGTCAGACGAGGACCCCTGGGATACCTGACGAAGGTGCCCGGGATACATGACGAGGACCCGTGGGATACCGGGGGATTACCCCCACAGGTGCGGACGAGGACCCGAGGGATACCGAGGGACGATGCCCTCGGGTCCTGACGAGGGAGCCTCGGGGTGCCCTACGGGACCCGTGGGATAACGAGGGACGATGCCCTCGGGTCCTGACGAGAGCCGGTGGGATGCATCACGTGACCCGGTGGGATGCACGACGAGGACCCGTGGGATGCATCACGTGACCCGGTGGGATGCACGACGAGGACCCGTGGGATGCATCACGTGACCCGGTGGGATGCACGACGAGGACCCGTGGGATGCATCACGTGACCCGGTGGGATGCATGACGCGGATCCCCCCGTGTTACGAACCGGACGCACGCACCACGCAATCCGGGTTCTTCGGTCCCCTGCCCGCCGGCGCCTGCGCCTGCCACCGTCACGCCGCCGAATCACTGACGCGCGCGACGGGACGACAATCAGAGCCGTGACATACCGGCGTGGCGAACGTCACGCCGGACGATGGACAGGATGGATGTCCAGCCGAGAGGCCCCGCGATCTTCGGATCGCGGGCTTCGTCTTTTGTGGACGAGCGCGGCGCTACGGTGCGAGCGCGCCGCCGCGATCGCGCGGGTCTCAGTCGCCTGTGAGCGTCGTGCACACCGACGGCACCGGCCCCGGCGTCCCGATACCCGACGGGTTCGGCGTCTTGCAAGCGCCCGACGTGGTCGGCGTGATCTCGACGATCGCGCGCGTCCCCTGCGAGTACAGAACGGGGCGCGACTTGAGCGAGCAGCTCCCCGGATCGGTGAGCGTTCCCACCTTCCCGAAGATATTGCCCCCTTCGATCTGCGCGCAGGCGCCGCTCTCGTTCGGCGTCGTCCAGGCCTGCCCGCTCGGATAGACCACGTTGATTCCGTAGCGGCCCGTGGGCAAGCAGCCAAACATCACCCCAGGGTTGGGGTTCAGGATCTGCGCGAGCTGCGGATTGGCGATGATCTGAGACACGTTCAGCACGGGCCCCTGCTGGGCCTGCGTTGCGGTCTTCGCGGGGCACGTCGAGATCTGGGTCTCACCGTTGTCCCCCGGCGGATATGGCGCGCACTGGTACGGCGTGACGATCGTGCCCCCGAGATCGGTATGCCGCGGATCAAGGCAAACGACGTTCGGCCGGAGCATCGCGGTCACATGGTCGAACAGATTCGTCTGGCTTGCGAAATCCGGAGCGAGGAGGATGCTGTTCTCGTTCACGACCGAATTGAAGATCGAATCTTGGAAGAGAGTAATCCCCTGGATGATGACGATCGGCTTGGTTAGATCGCTCCCCTGGTAGGTGACGTCTTCAGGATCGAGCGTGTGCGTGGGGTCGTCATCCAGCTTGGCTAGAACGACGAGCGGCCAAAGCCTCGGGATAGTCCCCTCAGGAATGTCCTCGAGCTGCAATTGCTCGGCAGGACTGACGCCGTCCGGCGCCTTGAACCCGAAGATGTAAAGACCACCGTTGCCACCGAGTGCAGCCCCCGGCGCCGCCGGATTGGCCAGCTGCATGTGAAAGGGGTTTGAGGTTTTCGTCGTGTCGGTAGCGTCGAACGCTTCTGCAGCAGGTACGCCCCAGTGGATCGATACCTGCGGGAAAGACGACTGGAACGGGTCGGCTGAGAGGAATTGGCTCGGATTCGGAGTCGCATAGACCTGAATGTCTTGCGGGAACGACAGAACGGGTACGAAGTCCACGTTCCCATCAGGGTTCTCGGGTGTCTTCACCGGGGTGGTCGGACGCGTCGCTGAGCTCCCGTAGATGACGACGCCGGGGTTCGGATTGGGGAGGATCTGCTTGGTCTTCTGACTGACCGGCCCGTACACCCCTTCTGGATAGAAATACGGACGGGCGAGGGTGAGCGAGGAGGCGATGTTGACCGAGATGTTGTCCGCCACGAAGCCGGTGGGGGGCATCGTGAACGTCGGGACGTCGCGAACCGATCCTGTCGGCACGGCTCCCGGGGTGCCGATGTCGACCGGCAAGAAGATGGGCGCGTAGCTAGGGTTCGCCGACTTCTGCTCGGGCGGGTAGTACGGTAGGAGAGGGAGCCCAGCGCCAGCGTCGATGTAGAGCGTCGAGCTGGCCTGATTGCTCGGCACGTACTCCTCGGCGTCGTTGACGTCGATGTACCCGCCCCCGACGTCCATCGCCTCCGGCAGGTTCCGGAACTTGAACTGCGGCAGGAAGTCGCCGGTCGTGTCGTAGAAGGCTTGGATCACGTACGACCCCGCCTCCATCGGCGAGATCGCGAAGGGCCCCGAGGCGGAGATCGATGCAGCCCCCGGGAGGGGGCATTCCAGCGTGGTCCCCGTCGTGCGCGGCACGTTCGCGAAGAGCAGGTCGCCCGAGATGACGCCGAAGTTCGTCGCCGTGTTCGCGAGCCCGGCGGGCGGCGGCGGGTTGCGCCGGTCGAATACGAGGATGACGGCGTTGCCGACCACCTGCCCGTTCTGCGTGCATGGTGGCGGACCGTTGTAAAAGACGTTCCCCCGGATGACGCCGCCGGGGGCGAGCGCGTTACCCGCGCCTACGTCCGTCGGAACCGTAGTGCTGCACGCGACTTGGACGGCGACCGCCCCTCCGATGAGGGCAAGCGGGACCAGTTTGATGATCGTACGCATTCGTCCGGTCCTCTCAGAAGTGATACGTGAACATGCCCATGAACCGCTGCCCGATCTGGTTGCCGAACGGGTGCTCGCGGTGCTGGTCATCCAACAAGTTGAAGGCGACGCCGCTCAGCTCCGCGCGGTTCTTGAGGAAGGCGTAGCCGATGCGGGCGTTTAGGAGCGTGTAGGCCGGGAGGTGGAACGTCTCGTACTGGATGCGCTGGGCCGCGATGTTCGTGACCTGCTCGGCCCAGTTCTGCGGCGAGACGTAGTGGAAGTCGATCGACCCGGAGATCCCGATCTTCGTACGGAGCTGAACGCCGGTGTTGAGCTTCCCCGCGCTCGTGCGGCTGTCGGGCGTGATGAGGGCGAGCTGAGCCGCGGTGCAGCCGCTCAGGTCTTCCTTGACGCTCATGGCCGTGTAGTTCGCGTAGATGTCGAGACCTTCCGTGGGGAAGGCTCGAACGCCGAACTCGCCGCCGTACACGTTGAACGCCTGGCACTGGTTCTCGAACCCGCCGAAGAACAGCGGATAGGTCCCCGTCTGTTGGCTGAACGACGTCGGCTCGCCTCCGTTCGCAACGTCGCCGACCGACACGCCGCGGTTCGGCGCGAGGTCGATGAGGTTGTGGACGTAGTTGTGGAAGATGGCGGAGTCGAACGTGAAGTAGTCGCTGTCGGAGTTCAGGTACCCGAGCTCTTCGGTCGCGACCGACTCGGGGTTCAGCTTCGCGCTTCCAATCGTCGTGTTCGAGCTCTCCGAGAGGAGCGAAGCGCCCGCCACCGGGAGCTGCACCGGGTCCTGAAGATACCCTTCGAGGAACGTCGGGATCCGGAAGGCCGTCGCCGCGATTCCACGGATGGTCGAGCCCGGGGTCGGGTGGAAGAGAATCGACGCCTTCGGTGACCCGATGATCTTGCCGAGGTACGGCACGTAGTCACCGCGGAGATCGCCGACGACCGCCCAGCGCTTGCCGAGCTTGAGCTCGTCGTGCAGGTAGGCCGACTCGAAGTTCTCCGTGTGCGTCGCATCGAGGTACGACCACTGGGCGTACTTGTAGCGATAGCCGACGCCGAGGTGCAGGTTGTTGCTCGACTCGGCGCCGATCTTCCGGTCGTCGATGTACTGCGCTTCGATGTCGGCGACGTTCAGGCTGTAGTTGCCTGGAATCAGACTCTGCCCGACGTAGTTGTGATCGAGCGAGTTCACGCCGCTGTAGCGGTTGAAGAAGGCGTGGACGTCGAAGTTCTTCCCCGTGAGGTACCCGGTCACGTCGGCGACGTCGGCGGTCAGATCCTGGTCCGACAGCGGGCCGTAGCCGCCCATGTTGAGGGCCACGTCCGTGTAGCCGCCGCCGAGCCCGGCGGTCACGCCGTTGCCCATGTCGCGCGTGAGGTTGCCGAAGAGGCGAACCGATTTCTGCGCGGTGGATTGATTGGTGAAGTTCCCCCCCGCGACGACGGTGTCGGGGCGGTTGTCGCCGACTTCGCGGCTGTAGCGCGGGATGTTGTCGAAGCCGGCGCTGAACCGGTACGCGATCTCCTTGTCGCGCCCCGTCGCCGAGATCGTCCCGTGCGCCGTGTTGTGGTCGCCGTAGCCGACGTTGAAGCCGCTCTTCCCCTCGCCCGGGGCCTTGGTGATGATGTTGATGACGCCGTTGAAAGCGTCGGCGCCGTAGAGCGCGCTGCCCGGACCACGGACGACCTCGATCCGCTCGATGTCCTCGACGCCGATCGGCAAGGTGGCCCACAGGGTGGACCCGAGGAGGTCGACGAACGTGCTTCGTCCGTCGAGGAGGACGAGCACCTTGTTCGACAGCCGCTGGTTGAATCCGCGGAGCGACACGTCGCTCTGCGAGCCGGTGTCCTCCATGATGTCGACGCCGGCGAGGCGACGGAGCAGCTCGGGGATCTTGATGATGCCCGAGAGGTGGATGTCCTGCTCGGTGATGATCGACGTCGAGTTCGGCGCATCGAGTGGGCTCTGCGCCCCCTTCGAAGCGGTGACGACGCTCTCTTCGAAGACGTCTTCCGTCTTGGCCGCGCCGACGTTGACCCCCGTGCCCGGAGCGGGACCCACGGACGATGGACCACCCGGCGTCTGCGCGACGGTCGTCGGCGTCGTGGTGCCGGGCGTCGTGGTGCCTGGAGTCGTGGGCGTCGTGCCGGGCGTCGTCGTGCCGGGCGTCGTACCGGGACCCGAGGGCGTGACCGCTTGCTGCTGCGACGCGGCCTGGATCGCCTTCTGGCGCTCGATACGCGACTGCAACGCCTGGAGCACCTGCGAAACCTCGTCCTTATCGGGCGGGTTTCCGTCGAGGTACTTCTGGTAGTTCGCGACAGCGCCTTCGAGATCGCCTGACTCGGCGTACGCGCGCGCGATGTTGTAGAGGACGTTCGGGTGGGGCTTGATTTCGTAGGCGCGCTGAAGCTCGGAAATACCTTCTTCGTATTTCCCGTCGGCGATCGCCTGCATGCCCTTCTTGAAGTGGACCTTCGCCTCGGTTCGATCGTCGGCGAACGCGCTGCTCGCGGAGAGCAGGAGAGCGCCGATCACTAGACCGACCGTGAACCGCCTCGTCGTCATATGCCCACCCGCGGTGCCGTTCGGGAATATTTGCCTGCGCACGTTGTCGACTCCGTAGCGTTCGTCGCGCGCGCGCGCATCTGACTGCTCGCCCGCCACACGACTTAGGAGACATCGCATCGACGATTCGCGCGTGCTGGCGCGCGGATCATCCCGTGACTGCCGTTGAGGATAGATCAAGCGCGACTGTGGCGTCTCCTTTTTGGGGGGCGATTGTTTTGACGCGCTTGTACTTCTCAGCGGGTCGTCGCGCGAGCGGCTCGAGCGCTCCGCACGCGAGCCTATCTCCCGCTCCACGCGCGAGCCCTCGCCCTCGCGCGAGCCCATCTCCCTCGCGCGAGCCCTCACCCCCGGCCCCTCTCCCACGAGGGGAGAGGGGAGCTCGAGAGCTTCGCGTCTCCCCCTCTCCCTTCATGGGAGTTGGGGGGTGAGGGGCCGCGTGGGGAGAGAGAGCGCTGCTACAGCGCCACTACGGCGCTACCCGAGACTCGAGAGGCTCAAACGAAAACGGCCGCCTCGCATCGTGCGGGCGGCCGTTCTGCTCTCCTGGCTCGGGCGGGACCAGCCCGCCCCGTAACTCAGTACGGCAGGTCCTTGAACCCCGGCGGCTTGTCCTCCGGCGGCTTCTGCTGCTGAGGCGGCGCGTAGTACTGCGGCGCCTTCGTCAGCTTCACGTTCACCGGGCTGTCGCCGAGCTTCACCGTGCGGTTCTCGACCCGGTAGCCGGCCTTCGAGAACATGAGCTTGTGATCCTTGTTCGGATCGCCGTCGACGCCCTTGTACGTGATCTCGCACGGCGTGGAGGAGCAGACCTCGATGCCGTCTTCCTTCACGCTCGCGTCCTGCGGATCGGTGTTGATGCGCAGCTTCACGAACTGCGGAGCCGCGGGCGTCGCGATGGTCGCGGTCGCCGTTGCCGTCACCGTCGCCGTCGCGTGCGGCGCCGTGATCGACGCGCTCGCGGACGGTACCGCGGCCGGCGTGGGCTTGCTGCGCATCGCGAACGCACCGATGGCGAGCGCCGCGACGCCGATGATGGCGCCGACGAGGATCCCCTTGGAGCCCTTCTTCGCGCCGAACTCGTTGGCGCCCGAATCGGTGAGCGGGGCCGGGATCGCGCCCGAGCCGCTGATGGCGCTGTGCGGTCCGCTGGAGGTCTTGTTCGGGCCCGAGTCGCTGCCGTAGCCACCCGAGATACCCATCGAGCGGTACTCGCCGGTCGCACCGACGCCGCTCACGGTCGCCGTCATCGCCGCGCCGCCGACGCGCTTCAGCGCCGCCAGGACCTCGTCCATCGAGCGGTAGCGCGCGTCGGGATCCTTCGCCATGCAGCGCATGATCGTCTCTTCGAACGCGCCCGACGGATTGCAGCTCGGGTTCATCGTGCGGAGAGGCGGAGGCTCTTCGTTCACGTGCGCCATCAGGATGTTGACGCTGTTCGGACGGTCGAACGGGACCTTCCCGGTCATCATCTCGTACATGATGATGCCGAGCGAATAGATGTCCGTGCGGGCGTCGACCTTGTCGCCGCGGATCTGCTCGGGCGCCATGTACTTCGGCGACCCCATGAACAGGCCCGTCTGCGTCAGCTCCTCGGCCGGCTTCCCTTCGCTCACGTCCTTGACGAGCCCGAAGTCGAGCACCTTCACGAAGTCGGTCTCGTCGCCGTGCTCGACGAGGAAGATGTTCGCCGGCTTGAGGTCGCGGTGAATGACGCCGAGCGAGTGCGCTTCGCGAAGCGCGCGACAGATCTGACGAGCGATGTGCGCGCCGCGCTCCTCGGGGAACGAGCCGGCTTCGCGGATGGCCCGGTGGAGCGTGTGCCCCTCCAGGTACTCCATCGCCATGTAGTAAATGTCGTCGTCCGTCCGCCCGTAATCGAAGATCGTCACCGTGTTGGGGTGCGTGAGCTTCGAGGCGATCGACGCTTCGAGGAAGAAGCGCTTGTGGAACTCCGGGTCGTGCTCGCCGGCATAGTTGGGGTTCAGCACCTTGATCGCGCAGACGCGACCGAGAGGCGCCTGCTCCGCGCGATAGACCTTCCCCATGCCGCCGCGCGCGATGAGGGCGGCGATCTTGAAGCGGTCATTGATGAGGCGCCCGATCAGAGGATCGGGAGCTCCCGTCGATTTCGACATTGCCGCCTGGGCACGATCAGCCATTCAGAGATGCTCCAGCATCCGGGGCGAGTCTTCGAGACGAGTCCCCCTGTTTGAAATTGTGCACGTGCTCATCACGCGTGTCAACGATCGGCACCGCGCGAAGCCGCGAGAATCCAGGCGCTTTCTGCGCACATTGTCCGTGGTTCGGCCGGCCGTCGCGTGGGTCGCCGGGTCCCGACCCGGCTCCGCGCCACGGGCCCGCGCCCGCTCGACCAGGCCGCGTCTGCTCGGAGAGCACCGCACGTCGCTCGTCTCGGAGAGCGAGGTGCGTCGACACGGCTAGGGCGCTTTTGCGGGGCATCATGGCGTTTGCGACTCGGATCCTATGGACGGGCGAGAAAGAAGAAGGATCCTTCGGAAGAGTATAGGAATCGCGCGGCATCACAAGCTTTCGGGCTCGATGTAGGGCGATGCGGGAGAGCGAGCGCGGCCCCTTCGAAAGACGCGCGCGCCGACGCGGGGCTTATTGTAGGGTGCGCGGCACCATGGGAGCCAAGTTCAGCGCCGTCCTCGCTGCATTCGCGTTCATCCTCGTCTCGCTGTTCGCGACGACCGCGAGCGCCTCAGGCGTCTTCAAGCTGAAGACGACGCAGGTCACCGAGTCCGGCGGCCAGTGGCACATTTTCGTGACGATCGAGCTTCCACGCGCGCCGGCGACCGCCCACGTGCCGATGCGCTTCATCTTCACCAAGGAGATGGTCTTCGAGCGCGCCCTCGTCGATGGCCACGATCAGCCGGTGCTCAACCGCATCGCGCTCGTGAACCAGAACCCGAGCGTCGAGAGCGTGGACGTCGACTTCGCCGACGGCAGCGGCAAGATCTTCAAGGGGACGCGCTTCGATTTCAGCCTCTCGCGCGACCACGGCTACGAGTCCGGCGAGTTCAAGGTGCAGCTCCGCACGTCCGACGGCGTCGACATCGGAGGGGCGCAGCACCTCTCGCTCAACGGCGACAACCCGGTGGTCGATCGGCGCTCGATGACGTTCGGCGCCGCCCCCGCGTCGAAGAAGATCCCCACGATCATCAACGACGGCGGCTCCGCGCCCGGCTCGGACGACAGCAACACCCCGTCGACCCAGTCGCAGGACGTCGCCCCCACGGGATCGGCCGCGCCGTTCATCCCGGCGGACGCCTACAACAAGACGCCCGAAGAAGAGATCAAGACGCGCCCCGCCGGATGCTGCGGCGTCGCGGGCTCGCGCGGAGACTACGGGACGGGCGCGATGGCGGCGTTCGTCTTCGGCGTGGCCGTGATGTTCGGCCGCCGCCGCCGCGGCTGAAAGGCCGCGATGACACCGGCCGAAGCCATCACGCAGGCGAAGAAGGGGAAGCTCCTTCCGCTGTACGTGATCGCGGGCGAAGAGCGCTTCCTCCGCGACCAGGCGGTGGCCGAGATCCGAGCGGCTGCGCTCGGCGGCGGCATCCCGGCCTTCAACGAGGACAAGTTCCAGGCCGGCGAGGTCGACATCGACAAGGTGCTCTCGGCCGCCCGCACGGTGCCGATGATGGCGCCGAAGCGCTTCGTGCTCGTGCGAGGCGTCGAGCGATGGGACTCCGCGCGCGAGACCGACTCGGAGAAGGACGACGACGCGAAGACGTCCCCCCTCGACAAGCTGGCGACGTACGCCGCAGCGCCCATCGATTCGACGTGCGTGGTGCTGGTCGCGGAGAAGATCGACGGGCGCCGGAAGCTGATGGCGCTGGCCAAGAAGCAAGGGTTCCTCGTCACGTGCGAAGCGCTCGACAACCGGTCGCTCATCGACTGGATCGAGGACCGCGTTCGCGCCAAGGGGCACGCGATGGAGCGCGACGTCGCCGAGCTGCTCGCGGCGATCGCGGGGCCGGAGCTGGCGTACGTGAACGACGCCATCGAGCGCTTGTCGCTCTTCGCCGGCGCCAACGCCCCCATCGACGAAGCCGCGGTCGCCGAGTGCGTCGCGCGCGTGCGGACGGCCGACACCTGGGCGCTCGTCGATGCGGTGGGGAAGCGCGATCTGGGCCTCGCGTTCCGAATCCTGGCCGACGTCTACGACCCGCGTGACCGGGGGCTGCCGCTGCTGGGCGCGCTGGCGTGGTCGATCCGTCAGCTGGCGAAGTACCAGGCCGCGACGGCAGACGGGGTCGCTCCCGACGAGGCGGCGCGCAAGGCGGGGGTCTTCCAGCCGTTCCGCGCACGCGAGCTGGCGCAGAAGGCGCGCGGCTTCCGGGCGAAGGAAGTGGAGCGATGGCTCCTGGTCCTTAGCGAGACGGACGTAGCGCTGAAGAGCTCGCGCCGCGCGGCCGACGCGATCCTCGAGGACATGCTCACGCGCATGTGCGGTCTGTCGGCGCGCCGGGCGTCCTAGCGCGCTCGCCCGCGACGGCCTCGCGAGGACAACGGGCCTCGGGCAGCGGGCATCCAACCGGCATCGCCCTCGAGATCGCGTTCGTTTGCGCTGGCGGCGGACTCGTGCCAGAAAGCGCCTCCTTTTGACGAAGCGCGTGGGCGGCCTTAGGTTCCACGCGAAGGAAACGGAGATACTGAGATGCACGTCCCCGAACGGGTGATCCGGCCTCACACGCGAGCTTCGAGCTCGACTCACATCGCAAGCGCCCAGGTTCCGACGAAGCACGGTGTGTTCACCACCCACGTGTTCGCCAGCGCGGCCCACGTCGAGCCTGCTCCGGACGGGGCGACCCCCGAGCAAGAGCACGTCGCGCTCGTCTTCGGCGACGTCGCGGGAAAGTCGAGCGTCCTCGCCCGCGTCCACTCGGAGTGCATGACGAGCGAAGTGTTCGGGTCGCTCAAGTGCGACTGCAAGGAGCAGCTCGATTCGGCCATGGCCGCGATCGCACGGCGCGGCGCGGGCGTAATCCTCTACCTGCGGCAAGAGGGGCGCGGCATCGGCCTCGGTAACAAGATCCGGGCCTACGAGCTCCAGGCGCGCGGACACGACACGGTCGACGCCAATCGCCTCCTCGGGCTGCCCGACGATGCGCGGACGTACGGCGTCGCCCGCGACATGCTCGGGTGGCTGGGCGTGAAGAGCATTCGCCTCATGACGAACAACCCCGAGAAGGTGCTGGCGCTCCGGGAGCTGGGGGTCGACGTGGCGACGCGCGTACCGCTGGTCATCGCCTCCAATCCGTTCTCGGCCGGCTACCTGGAAGCGAAGCGACTCCGGATGGCCCACACGCTCCCCGGCGACGCGAGCGCCTCACGAGACGCGAGCGAAATGCGGGCGCGCGCCGCAAACGGCGACGCCGAGTAGGGCCAGTCGCGTTAGCCTCGGGGGCGCAATGCGCATCGCCCTCACCTACAACGTTCGTCTCACCAGCTCCGAAGAAGAAGCGGAGTTCGACTCGCCCGAGACGATCGACATGATCGCGCGCACCTTCGAGCGCTCCGGTCACCTGGTCGAGCGGGTGGAGGTGACGGGGCCCGCGTCGCGGCTCGTCGCGCACCTCGAAGCGTTCGCGCCGGACCTGATCTTCAACGCGGCCGAGGGGCGGCGCGGTCGGACGCGGCGCGCGTTCTACCCGGCGCTCTTCGAGGAGCTCGGCATCCCGTACACCGGGAGCGACTCGTACACGCTCTGCGTGACGCTCGACAAAGCGCTGACGAAGCGAATCCTCGCCGGCTTCGGCGTACCGAGCGCACGCGGGAGGCTCGTCACGCGCGAGTCGATGCGCGTCGGCGGCCTCGACGAGTTCGTCTACCCGGTGATCGCGAAGCCGAACTTCGAGGGTTCGTCCAAGGGGATCTCCCAGCGGAGCGTCGTCGACGACCCGGTGAGCCTCGGCCGCATCCTGGACGAGCTGCTGGCGACCTACCCCGACGGCGTGCTCGTCGAGCGGTACATCCCGGGGACCGACGTCCGCATCGTGCGCGTGGACGGAGTGGCGAAGCTCACCCCGGTCGAAGTGAGCGTCGACCCGACCTACCCGCGCGGGCACGAGATCCTCGACTACGCGCTGAAGCACGAGGACTCGCGCTTCGTCCGGCGCCACGTCCCGCCGCGCCTTCCGCAGAAGACGCTGGAGCGCCTCGACGAGATCGCCATTCGTGGCTTCGACGCGCTCGGCATGCGCGACGCTTCCGTCCTCGATTTCCGCGTGGGGATCGACGGCGAGATCTACTTCCTCAGCGCCGCGCCGCTCCCCAGCCTGGAGCCGGAGACCGCGCTCTTCGTGGCGATGGCCAACGCCGGCCACGACTACGACGCCACCATCCAGACCATTCTCCGCTCGGCGTGCACGCGCGCCGGCCTCACCTCGCTCCTCGACGCGACCAAGCCTCGCCCCGCCCGCTCGCGACGGACGGCGCTCCGCGTGGGGCTCGCGTTCAACATGAAGCGCATCGACTCGCACGACGGCGACGATCGCGAAGCCGAGTACGACGCGCCGCACACGATCGAGTCGATCACCAAGGCCATCGAGAGCCACGGCCACACGGTCATCCCGCTGGAGGCGACGCCCGATTTCCCCCGCACGCTGCTGGCGTCGAACGTGGACGTCGTCTTCAACATCGCCGAGGGGATCAGCGGCCGTAACCGCGAAGCGCAGGTGCCGAACCTGTGCGAGCTGCTGGGCGTCCCGTACACGGGGAGCGACTCGGCGACGCTGTCGATCTGCCTCGACAAGGGGCTCTCGAAGCGAATCCTGCGCGGCGTCGATACGCCCGATTTCCAGGTGCTCTTCACCGGCAAGGAGAAGCTGAAAGCCTTCCACTACCCGGTCATCGTGAAGCCGAACCAGGAAGGGACCAGCAAGGGGATCACGACCAAGAGCGTGGTCGACGACGAAGCGGGCGTCCGCGAGCGAGCGCGCGAGCTGATCGAGAAGTACGGGCAGCCGGCGCTGGTCGAGGAGTACATCACCGGGCGCGAGTTCACGGTCGGCCTGCTCGGCGAGAAGAGGCCGCGCGTGCTGCCGCCGATGGAGGTCGTGTTCCTCACCCAGAAGGAGCGGCCGGTCTACGACTACGTGTGCAAGCAGGAGTGCGAGCTGCACGTGCGGTACGAGGTGCCGGCGAAGCTCACCAAGGACGAGCTTCGCGCGATGGAGAAGGTGTGCCGCACGACGTTCATGACCCTCGGCTGCCGCGACGTGGCGCGGATCGATCTGCGCATGACGGACGACGGCCACATCTACGTCATCGAAGTGAACCCGCTGCCGGGGCTCACGCCCGACTACAGCGACCTGTGCCTCATCGCGAACGGCGCCAAGATCGAGTACCGCACGCTCATCGGCGACATCCTGAGCGGCGCGGTGAAGCGGTGGCGCGAGCGCGAGGAGGGGAAGCAGACGGTCTCGCGCGAGCCTCCGGCGCCCCCCGAGACGACGCCCGATCTGGCATCGAATTGAGGGCGCGTCGCGCTAACCTCGCCGGGCCCATGCGCGCTTCCTCCGCTTCTGCGCTCGCCTTCGCCGTCGCCGTCACCACGCTCGCCGCGTCCGCGCGCGCCCAGTCGACGGCGCCGTCGATCGACGCGCGCACGTGGCGCCCTTCGACCGATCCCGCCGCGGGGCTGGTGCTGGAGCCGACGACGACGACCGGCGCGTGGAACTGGAGCGTGGGGGCGTGGACGAACTACGCATACCGCTCGGTCACGCTCGACGATCCTTCGACCGGCGCGCGCTTGCGACCCGTGAAGCACTTCCTCGGGCTCGATCTTGTGGCGGGCCTCGGAGTCGGCCACGGAGTCTCGTTCGGCCTCAGCCTGCCGACGGCCCTCTACCAGACGGGGACCAAGGCGCTCCCCGCGTCGGTCTCGTCGAGCGGTGAAGCGCCGACGACGGCCATCGGCGACCTCGGCCTGCACGGCAAGGCGACGATCATCGACGCCAGCGAAGGGGGCTTCGGCCTCGCGGGCCTCATGACGGTGACGATCCCGACCGGTGATCCCTCGAGCTTCCTCGGCGAGGGGTCGATGACCGTGGGGGCGCGGTTGCTGGCGGAGTACACGCTGCTGGTCGCCTCGGTGCAGGCGAGCCTCGGCTACACCGTGCGGACGGCGCAGCCGACGGTCGGGGCGTACCCGTTCGGCGACACCATCCCGTGGACGTTCGGCTTCACGCTGCGGCCCGACATCTTCAAGATCGATCCCACCCGGCGCCAGCGGTGGGAGGTGGCGTTGCACGGCTCGCTCCCGGTGACGCCCGTGGGCCCCTTCGGCCTCGGTTCTCCCGGGAGCGCGAAGGAGACGCCGGTGCTCGTCTCCCTCGCCGACCGGATCGAGCTCGGCCACTTCCACGACACGTACGCGGTCGGCGGCGTGGACATCGGCCTCACCGACGCCATCGGCGTGCCGAACATTCGGGTCGTCGCCTCGATCGGCTGGTCGCCGCGCAACCACGACATGGACAACGACGGCGTCCCCGACGACGTCGATCAATGCCCCGAGCTCCCGGAAGATCGCGACGGCTTCGAAGACAGCGACGGCTGCCCGGAGCTCGACAACGACGACGACGGGGTGCTCGACAAGGAGGACGCGTGCCCGAACGTCCCCGGCGTCCCGTCGAGTGATCCGAAGAAGAACGGTTGCCCGCAGCCCGATCGCGACGGCGACGGCGTGCCGGACGACGTCGACGCATGCCCCGACCAGAAGGGGGCGCCGTCGGACGATCCCAAGAGGAACGGTTGCCCGACCGGGGATCGCGATCACGACGGGATCCCGGACGACGCCGACCGATGCCCCGATCAGCCCGAGGACATGGACGGCTACCAGGACGAGGACGGCTGCCCCGATCCCGACGACGACGGCGACGGCATCGCCGACGCGCAGGATGCGTGTCCGCGCGAGCCGGGTGACCCGTCTTCGGACCCCAAGCAGAACGGTTGCCCCAATCCGGACCGCGACGGCGACACGTACGACAACGCGGTCGACGCCTGCCCCGACGAGCCCGAGACGTGGAACGGCGTGAAGGACGAGGACGGCTGCCCCGACACGGGGGGCAAGGCGCTCGTCGTGATCAAGGAGAAGGACGGGCACGCGCGGCTCGAAGTCGCGCCGGGCGACAAGCTGGTCGTCGACGGCGCGACCTTGCGAGCGATCGCGACCGAGATGAACCGGCACCGGGACTGGAAGCTGCTCATCGCAGTGCGCGGCGCGAAGGCGCTGGACGCAGCGGCGGCGATCGCGGACTCGCTCGATCGACTCTCGCATCGCGAGCTGGCCGAAGCGATCGCCTGGGACGCGATGGCGAAGGAGCCGGCGACGACGGCGAACGTGAAGGTCGTGATCGCCGTATCCACGAAGAAGGAGCCGGCGATGGCGCCGCTGCCGGCCAGCAAGCCGTGAGGCGCCCCGTGCGGCTCGCCATGGTGGCGTGCGTGCTCGCGTTCTAGGCGCCGGTCCGCGCCCAGGTCATGCACGTGCGTAGAGTCCCCCCCGCGTCGCGCGCGACGGCTTCGCCCCCCGTGCTCCCCGACGACGTGAAGGATCTCCGCGGGCGGTTCGGTGTGCAGCTCGCCATGCGGTTGATCCAGTCGAACGACGCGGACGAACGCCTGCGCGGCCTCGAGCGCGCGGGCGCCCTGGGGACGTCGGACGCGCTCGCGCTCCTCGCGCGCGCGAGAGACACGTCGGTGGCGCGAACCGACGGGCGTACGGAGGTCGCGATCGCACGCGGCCTGGCGATGCACGCCGACGACGCCTCCGCGCGCGCAGCACTCGTCGCCATCGTGGAGCCGCCGACCGCGGCGCGAGCGGCGCACGAGGACGAGGGGCGCGACCCCGAGCGCGCCGCACGGCTCGAGGTCGCACGGATGATCGCGGCGCTGGCGCTGGCCCAGTCGGGAGATACCGCCAAGCTGGAGAAGCTCGCGTTGATCGCTCGGGGCACCGGCAGCGGAGCGGCGGCCGCCGAGATGGCGCTCATCGCGTTCCCGACGAGCTTCGGGACGGCTTCGGGGCGTCTGACGCCGCGGACGATGCAATTGCTCGCGCGCACCGGGGATCGGCGCATGGCGGGCGCCCTGCTCGACGTCGCGCGAGGCGGTGACGGGGAGTCGCGCGCGGCCGCGATCGAGTCTCTGGCGGAGCTCGGCGACGCGCGCGTGCTCGAGGTGGCGCGCGCGGTGAAGAGCGAAGACGACGCGCGCGTGCGCATCGCGGCAGCGACGGCGTTCGTCGAGCTGGGGGCACCGGAGGCCGCAGGTGCGGTGGAGCAGCTACTGGCCGACGACACGACCGCGGGGCGCGGGCTCCTGTTGGCCGAGGGGGCGCACGGACCGGGGCTCGTGAGGGCGCTCGCGGCCCAAGCCAGCGTGACGACCGATCTCGCCGTGCGCGCAGAGGCGATCGCGGCGCTCGGGCGCGACCCCAGCGGTGAAGGGATCGAGGCCCTGCTCGTGCTCGCGCGTGACGGCGCGGTACGAGCCGACGCGATGGGGGCGATCGCGCGTTCGCCGAGCAGCGCGGCGATGCCTGCGATCGAGAAGCTCGCGGCCGAGCCTTCGTCGCAGCGAGCGGCGGTGCGCGCGTACGTCGTGCGCGCGTCGTCACGCGGCGAGACGAGCGGGGCCCTCGAGCGCGTGACGGCTGGTCTCGCGCGATCGAAGGACGGGCGCGATCGCGCGCTGGGTGCGTTCGCGCGCATCGTGCTGGGCGAGGACGCCCCTGCGGGGTGGCTGGAAGACGCGGACCCGCAGGTGCGACGCGCGGCGGCGATGGCCGCACCTGCGACGCACGCGACGTGGACCGCCGAGACGCGTGACGCGCTTCTCGCCTTGCGCGCGCGCGAGGAGGACCCAGCGACGCGCGCCGTGCTCGCCGTGGCGCTGGCGGACGGGCACGCGGAGCACGCGATCGGCTCGACCCGCTCTCTCCTCGCGTGTGCGCGCGCAGGGGGCGCGGACGCCGCGGTGTGCACGCTCGCCTTCGCGCAACGCGCAGGCGCCGACGACCAGCTGCAGCTCGAGCAGCTCGTCGCGTCGCGCGATCCCATCGTGCGTGCCCACGCCGCTCGCGGTCTCGCGCTGAGCCAGGATCCCACCCGCACGGGTCGCCTTGCCGCGGCGTACGCTTACGAGGTGGCGCCGCTCGTCCGTCGCGCGATCGTCGCGGGACTCGCCAACTGTCCGCGCACGGCGCCCAGCGCCGTGGACACCCTCGCCTTCGCGGCCCGCCTCGATCCCGACGCGACCGTACGGTGGCTCGCGTCGCGGATCCTCGCGAACGAGCCCGTCGATGCGCCCAGCACGGTGACCGACGTGGCGTGGCTCCGCCTCGTCGAGGCAGCGGGCTCTCCTCCCCCTGCCGGCACGACCGGCGCGCTCCTCCGCGCGGACGGTCTGGCCGTCCCGGTCGTGTTCGACGCCGACGGGGATGCCCTCGTACCGGGCACGCCGGCCGGCCCCGCGCGGCTCGTTCTTGCGCCGCAGCTCGGCGCAGCGTACGCCCCATCGCCATGACTCCGCGCGACGCTCCTCCGCCCGCACCGGCCGCGACCTCCCCCACGTTCGAGGACGCCGTGAAGCGCCTGGGGGAGATCGTGCAGGCGCTCGAACGTGGCGACCTGCCGCTCGAAGAGTCGCTGCGCCTGTTCGAAGAGGGGGTCACGCTGTCGCGCATCTCGCAGGAGAAGCTCGAAGCAGCGCAGAAGAAGGTGGAGCTCCTGCTCGGCGTGGACGAGCACGGCCGCGCGCGGACGCAGGCGTTCGAGACGACGGAAGACGACTAGCTCTTCTTCGCGTCTCGCGCTCTCGCCCGCGTGTCCTCGGCGAGGAAGAACTCGTCGAGCTGCGGAGGGGGGACGGGCGTGCCGGCCAGCATGGCGTGGGCCTGGCCGCGGTGGTGGACCTGGTGCTGGAACAGGTGCGCCAGCAGATCGCCGATTCGCTCCGGCTCGTCGCCGTGCCGGCGGGGCACCGGGACGAGCTCGTCGAGCGCGGCGTCGCCCTTCAGCGAGGCGACGAACGCGATCAGCGCGCGATCGACCGTGCGTTGCGCGTCGGCGAGCTGCGCGGCGCGTTCGAACGTCGGGTCGGGCTCATCGTACATCGCGCGCCCTCGGCCGCCCCGCTGGAGCGCGTCGAGGTAGTACACGTCGACCCAGTAGTTGTGCTCGAGCGTCGCCTTGATCGACGGGAAGAAGCTGGTCCGCTTGGCGCGGTAGTCGTCATCCGTCAGCCGCGCGCAGGCGCCGAGGAGCGTCTCGTTGGCCCAGGCGTTGTTCTCGGCCATGCGGACGAGGAGGTGGCACGCATTCATGCGCGTGAGGATGCCCCAACGGCGCGCCGGCGCGCGTCACTTTCCGATGGCGCCGCGGTAGACCCACCCCTCGCTCGTGAAGTCCGAGCCGTACTGCACGCGGTACCAGCCGTCCTGCCCGGCGCCGACCTTCACCTTCGTCCCGCGTTGAAGCCTCGCCACGACGGTCCCCGAGCGCGGCGTGTCGCGGACGATCGCCACTTCCCACGCCACCTGCGCGGTCTGCGCCGGAGCGTCGGGCTCCGGGGTGACGGCCGTGGCGACGACCGCGGCCGAGTCGCGAGGCGTGAAGGTCACGCTGTAGAAGACGGCGTAGCCCGGGTTGTCGTGCGGAACGGCGTTGAGCGACACGTTCTCCAGCGACATGCGCAGACACTGGTCGAGCGAGTCGCGGTTGCCGACGGTCGATGTCTTGCCGAAGGCGAAGTTGATCTTGTTGCGCGTGAAATCGAGGCTGAAGACGGTCGAGAGCTTTCCCGACAACCCCTGCGCCCCCGGGCAGTGCGCCAGTCTCTTCAGGCGTGGCGTCGCGAGGCCGTCGAAGGCGGTGACCGCGCCGCAGGCTTCGCGCCCCTTGAGCGTCTCGCCGTCGGCCGTCTTGCACGAGACGACCGCGCCGTGGGTCACGAGGATCGCCGGGGGTGCGTTGTTCAGCGGAACGGCGGCGACCTCGCCGACGGCCGGCGCGGTGGGGGCGGCGCCGGCCGACGAGGCGCTGCTCGCGACCGACGCGGGGGCGCTCGCCGCGGGTGCATCGGGGGCGCGGGACGAGGCGCTGGCGGCGGCCGCAGCGGCTTCCCCGGGAGCGCTCGGACCGGGGCGAATTCCAGCCAACCGTGGCCAGGCGACGCCGATGGCGAAGCCCACGACCGCGATGACACCGACCTTGACCCAGCTCGGCTTGTCCGAGCTCGCGGGGGGGATTTGGACCGTGAGCGGCGAGGAGCTACGTCCGATCATTGCTGAATCGAGACGTACCATGTGCGACAGAATCGGGCGAAATCCCGGCGGAAAAAGGGGATTTCTCTGCTCGCGTGTCTAGTGCTCTACGGGCGGAGCGTGATCCCGATGACGAGGATGCCGTCCTTGTAGCTCTGTCCGGCGATGAAGAAGGGCTCGCCTGCCGGCGCCGTCCAGCGGACCCGGTCGGGGGAGTCCTTGCCCAGCGCCGCGGCCATTTCGAAGCGTTTGTCGGGGCGCTGGTCCAGCAGCGCCACGTCGAGCGACTTGCCGGTCACGAGCGCATACGACGTGCTCGGCTTCCCCTTCCAGGGGTCGAGAGGCTTCGGCGTGTCGAGCCCCAGGGTCTTGCGATCGACGAAGGCGTACGAGTTGAACGCGTTGAACGGGGCCTGCGAGAGCTGCGGGATCTTGGGCACCTGCGGATCGACGTGGCCGCCGCCCGGATCCTTCTTCGCGTAGAGGACCAGGATCTCGACGTGAGGATTGCTCCCCTGCGCGCGCGTCTCGCGCGGCCACGACCACGCCGTCGCCGCGATGCCCACGGCGAGGGTCACGAAGCGCCTTCGAGCGATCATCTATTTTTTCCCACCGCGATCGTCGATCCAAACGACGACGCTGGCAACGGCCCCTGCGCTCGCCGGCGTCGGCATGAAGAAGACGTTGACCTTGTTCTTCGTGGAGGAGACCTCTTCCAGGTCGACCCCCTGTTCGTCGGCCGCAGCCACCTCCGACGGCATCGCCGAGGCCGTTTCCGTGGGGGCCGGCGCCGGAGGCTGAACGACGGGGGGGGTCTCGTGCGGGGTGCCGTCGGCCACGGGCGTCGGGGACCCGCTGCGCAAGAGGAGCACCGCGCCCGCGGCGAGCGCGAGCACCGTGACGACGATCGCGACGCCCCCTCGCCTGCCCGAAGGGCGCGCCTGCGTGATCGGGACGACGATCCGGGACCCCCGCATGGTCGGCTCGTTGCGCTCGATCTGGGCGATCACCTCGTCGGCGATCGCATCGACCGCGGCGGAGTCCGCTCGCGCGCTCACGCCGTCGCGCACGACGTCGCCCAGGACGCCCATGGCATCGAGCACGCGGCGGGCTTCGTCGCTGGTCTTCACCAGCTCTTCGACGCGTGCGCGCGCGTCCCCCTCGAGCTCGCCATCGGCGTACGCCATCAGGTCGATCATCGTCTCGTGCGGGAGGCTCATGACGACGCGCCCCCCCGCGCGGTCGCGCCTGCGAGAGTGCTGTCCGGGGCGGCGGTGCCGTCCGGCGGCGGGGCGCCGATCTGCTCCTGGTAGCAGTCGGCCAGCGCCTTCTGCAGCTTCTGCCGCGCGTGGAAGAGCCGGCTCATGATCGTCCCCTTCGACACGCCCATCGCGACCGCCATCTCCTCGTAGCTGAGCCCCTCGACCTCGCGCATCACGATGACGCCGCGGTGGTAGCTCGGCAGCGCGTCGAGCGCCGCCTGCACGCGCGCGGCGATCTCCTTGCGCCGGACCACGTCGTGCGGGTCGGCGCCGTCCACGCGCGCCATCAACGGGAAGTCGGAGTCGCGCGACTCGTCGAGCTCGAGGCGAGCGTCGTCGATGTCGGTCGTCTGACGGCCGGGCTTCCTGTGCAGGTCGATGCTGAGGTTGGTGATGATTCGGTACAACCAGGTGAAGAAGCTGGAGCCTCCTTGAAAGGTGGGGAGCGACTTGTGAACGCGCAAGAAGGCGTCCTGGACGAGCTCGCGCGCGTCGTTCTCGTCGCGGACGAGGGCGAGCGCGATCGCGAAGGCACGTCGCTGGTGTCGCTCGACGAGCCGGCGAAACGCCGCCGTGTCGCCTTGCTGTGCCTTCCCGATGAGCACCCGATCCTCCTCGGCTTCGCGGATGCGCGCTTCCTTGGTATTGGACGCCGTTGGCGCCGGGGTATTCACGGGCGGAGGCGTCGGCCGGCGCGGCACGTCAGGCACGTCCGGCGCGTCGTCCGGGGGCGCAGCTTGCGCAGGGCGGTGCGGACGCGCGACGGGCATAGGAAGGTTACGTTAGCGCATGCGGGGGCTGTAGGTACCCCCTGTAGGGGGCTACCGGGCCCGCGGCACGAGCGGCTGCTCCTGAAGCAACCCGAGCGTGACCCGTAGATCGAACGTCTTTCCGTCCCGCTGAACGCGAAGGGTCACCTGGCGCCCGACGCCGGCGATGCTGGCGAGCCACTTCAGCTTCTCTTCCCGGTCGGTCGCCTCGCCGTCGAACGCCACGATGAGGTCGCCGGGCTGCAAACCGGCCTTGTCGGAGGCTCCGCCCGGCACGACGTCACGAATCACGACGCCCTTGTCGCCAATCTTGAGCAGGGTGCGGTCTTCGGGCGCAACCTTGCGCGCCGAGACGACGCGAACGCCGAGCGCGCTCCGCGTGACGTGGCCGTCGCGCAGCAACATGGGGAGGAGCTGCTTCACCATGTTGATCGGGATGGCAAAGCCGATGTTCTGCGCACCGTCGCCGCGGATGGCGGTGTTGATGCCGACGACGTCGCCCTGCAGATCGAGCAGCGGCCCGCCGCTGTTGCCCGGGTTGATGGACGCGTCCGTCTGAAGGAAGCTGTAGTACCCGCTCGGATCGCGCGGACGCTCGAACGGGTTGCGCGGCTGCTCTTCGTCGAGCGGCTCGTCCACGCTTCGCCCCTTGGCGCTGATGATCCCGGCGCTCACCGTGTGCTCGAGCCCGTAGGGGTTGCCGATGGCGACGACCCAGTCGCCGACCTCGATCCTGTCGGAGTCGCCGAGCGTCAGGGGGACGAAGCCGGACTGCTCGATACGGATGACCGCCACGTCCGTCTGCGGATCGGTCCCCACGACCTTCGCGGGGAAGACCCGTTCGTCGGAGAGCTTCACGTCGATCTCGTCGGCCCCCTTCACGACATGGTTGTTCGTGAGGATGATGCCGTCCTTGTCGACGACGAAGCCCGTGCCGAGACCATGCGTCTCACGGTGCCTGACGCGGCCGAAGAAACCGGGCTCCGACTCTTCGCCCGTCGTGACGATGGTGACGACGCTCGCATCGACCCGCTTCGCGATGGGGGCGAACGACATCGGCGCCGACTGCCCGCTCGGACTCACGGGGGGGCTCACGACCACCGGGGCCGGCGCCGTCGCGACGGGCGGGGCCGGCGTCGCGCTCGGGAGCGGCACGGCCCCCGCGGGGAGGTCGTCGCTCCCCCCCGCGGAGCTCCACGGCAAGCGCTTGCAGCCGGCCTGCGCCAGCGCCACGGCCATTCCGAGAACGAGGACGACGCGACCGGGGTGACGCATGCTCACTTCTTCGGCGCGGACTTCTTCTCGGCTTCGACGAACCGCATGCGCAGGTCGAAGAGCACGTGCGTGAGGAGGCGCTCCTCGTCCCCCGTCAGGTTCCCCTTCGTCTTCTCCTCGAGGAGGCCGAGAAGATCGATGGTCTGACGGGCCAGGACGAGGTTCGTCTCGAGCTTCTCGGTCTCGGGGTTCGGAACGTCGCCGAGGTGCATCACCACGGACTGGCTCAGCGACAGTACGAACGTCGCGAAGTCGATGACGGGGAGAGCATCGTCGGAAGGCGTCGCGCCGGGACCCGTGCTCATCTCAGTCCTCGCGGCCAGCGATCGCGGGCTGGGCGATCGTGACGGGCTCCGAGTGCTCACCCTGGTCCACGAGGCCACCGATGTGCTTCTCGACGTCCTTCTCCGTCAAGGTGCCGTTCTTGAGCATCCGGTCGCGAACGCGGATGTCCCAGTCCCAGGAGTTGATCGTCTTGTTGTTGCTCATGATGGTCTTCCTTCAATTGACGACGGGCTTCTTGCCCATCGAAACGACTTTTTGCGGTTCGTGCGAGTGTCCGGCTTCGCCGTGATCGTGGCCGCAGCCTTCGCCGTGGACGTGATCGTGCGCGTCGTCCATCGCGCGGGCGGCCGACTCGATCTCGTCCTCCGTCGCGGTGCGCACCGACTTCACTTCGATCTCGTAGTGCAGCGTCATCCCCGCCAGGGGGTGGTTCGCGTCGACCAGGACGCCGTCCTCGTTCACTTCGACGACCTGGAGGACGACCTCTTCGCCGTCGGGTGACGCCGCGACGAACTCGTCGCCGGGCTGCACCGTGGCGGGGAACTCGCCGCGCTCGATTTCGAGCATCAGCTCCTCGTCGCGCTCGCCGTACCCTTCGTCGGCGGCGACCGTGATCTTCTTCGCGTCGCCGGGCTTCATCCCCGCCAGCGCGGCCTCGAGCCCGGGGACGAGCATGCCGTAGCCGTGCACGTACTCGATGGGCTCGCCTTCCTCGCCGCGGCTCGCGTCGAGGACCTCACCGTCGTCGTCCTTCAGGACGTACTCGACGATGACGAACGAATTGGGCTGAACGACGTTCACGGGTCCTCCGGGCGACGTGCAAAGTGCGGCAAACGGAAACGGGGCGGAAGGGGTAGCGCGAAGGGTGGGAAACGTCCAGCTGGGCCGGGTTTCCCGCCCGTTTTACTTCACTCGTCGCGTTCTCACTTCACTTTGACCGTGATCGAGTCCTTGAAGACCTCGCCCTCGTCGACGGCGGCCTGCACGTAGAGCTTGGTCATCCCGAAGATCTTGGGGGTGACGGTGACCTCCCGGCTGTCGGCGTCGTGGGGGGCGGCGTCGCAGATCGAGCGGCTCTCGCAGCGGGCGAGGATGACGCGCACCTTGCGCACGCGCTCTTCTTCCCGCGTCGCGCCGCCGGAGAGCTTGATCGTGCGCTTCTCGATCCGCTCGACGCGCACGTTCTCCGGGTAGCCGATGTGGAGATCGAAGGCGTTCATGACGAAGTGGAAGGCCCCCTGGTCGCCGTTGGTCTCTTCCACCGTCCAGGCCGGCTCGATGAGCCCCTGGAGCGCGTCGCACGACACGAGCGAGGCGCTGAGCACGGCGAGAACGGCGACGGCGAGCGTGCCGTGCATCACATGTCCGCCGGGTCGACGATTCGCCCGGCGATGGCGCTCGCAGCGACGACGAGCGGGCTCGCCAGGTAGACCTTCCCGGGGCCGCTGCGGCCGGGGAAGTTGCGGTTCTGCGAGCTCACGGTCACCTGGTCGGGCGAGTCGCTCACGCCGGGGCCGGCCTTGATGCACGCGCCACACGAGGGGTCGACCAGCTCGGCGCCCGCCTTCGCGAAGACCTCGAGGTACCCCTTGGACTCCGCGTAGCGACGGATGTCCTGCGAGCCGAACTGGATGTAGAGGTGCACGCCGTCGGCGACGCGCTTGCCGCTCTTCACCGCGCGGTCGAGCACGGCCGCGTACATGTCCATGTCGGCCTTCTTGCCGCCGGTGCACGAGCCGCCGTACGCGATGTCGATCTTCACGTCCCCCTTCTTGCGCAGGTCGCCGAGCGTCACGCCGTTGCGCGGGTCGCCGGGGGTCGCCACCATCGGGGGGATGGCCGAGAGGTCGATGTCGAACGTCGCCAGGTAGGAGGCATTCGGGTCCGCCTTCAGGATGCGCGCGCGCACGTCCTCGGCCTTCGCCCCGCGCTGCTTCACGAGGTAGTCGACGATGACCTCGTCGGCCTCGATGATCCCGGTGAACCCGCCGGCCTCGACCGCCATGTTCGTGAGCGTCGCGCGCTCGTCGAGCGACATGGCGCGCACCCCCTCGCCGGCGAACTCGAGCACCTTGCCGATGCCGTCGCCCCCCTTGAAGAAGGGCTGCGACAGGATGTGGAGCATCACGTCCTTGGCGCAGACGCCGTCGCGCATCTTCCCGTGGAGGACGAAGCGCGCCGTCTCGGGGACCGTGACGCGCACGTCCTTGGTGAACCAGGCGTTGGCCATGTCGGTCGAGCCGACGCCGAACGCGAAGCACCCGAGGGCGCCGGCCATGCACGTGTGCGAGTCGGTGCCGGCCACGAGCTGGCCGGGGAGCGCGATCTCTTCCACGACCTTGTTGTGGCAGATGGCTTCCGAGCCCACGAGCTTCCCGTCGCGGTGCACCTCGCCGTAGAGCTTCACCCCCTGCTTCTTGGTGAACGTCTCCTGCACGGTGGCGAGCGACCGGGCCTGCTCGTCGAGCTTCATGTCCTTGTGGGCTTTGCTCATGACCTTGTCGAGGAAGGTCAGGTGGTCGCGGAAGGCGAACACGCTCTCCGGCTCCGCGACGCGCGCGTCCCGGCCGAGCTGCGCCGAGAAGAGCGACTCGGCCATCGGCGTCACGTACTCGTGCGAGAAGCGCACGTCGGTGCGGGCGAAGAAGGCGTCGCCCGGCTTCACGGCCGGGACGCCGATCTTGCCCGCCTTGGCGTCCACGATGACGCGCGACGCGAGGATCTTCTCGCACAGGGTCATCGGCCTCTTCGGCGTCGTGATGGCGGGCGGCGACACCTCGCCCGCGAGCCGCGCGCGGTTGTACGCGAAGAGGCCGCCGTGCTCGACGATGCCGGCGCTGATGGCGTCGAGCCCGCGCGTGAACTCGCTCATCGGGATCGACTCGCCCCGCTCGATGCGGTCGATGAGCCCGAAATCGGTGCTCGTGAGCAGGCCGATGTTCTGCGAGTTCTGGCGGTAGATCTTCTCGATGCTCTTGGCGATGACGAGCTGCACGCCGCACGCGAGCTCGCTGTACGGGGCGGTCTCGCGCGAGCTGCCGCACCCCTTGGAGGTGCCGCTGACGATGACGCCGAAGCCGCCGTTCTTGATGGCGTCGGTCTTGATCTTCCCGCCGCGGAGGCCGACGAGGCAATACCGGGCGAGGGTCTCGTCGTAGTAGTAGCAAACCCAACCGGGGGTGATCTCGTCGGTGGAGATGCTCCCGAGGAGCGGCTGGTCGCGCGTCTCCTTCGGCAGCGATTCACCCGCGAGCTGGCGTTCGACGGCGGCCAGGTCTTCGGTGAGGTAGAGAATGCGTCCGCGAATGGAGACGGTGCGCTCGCTCATGCCGATCGCTCTACCACGGTGGGCCACCGCATGCGCATAGCGCTGGTGACGACCAGCTGGCCGACGTTCGACGGCGACCCTTCAGGGCACTTCGTCGAGGCGGAGGCGCGCGCGCTTACGCACCGCGGCGAAGAGGTCGTGGTGATCGCGGCGGACGGGGCGGCGTTCGGGTGGCCGGGGGTGGCGGCGCGCCTCCGGGAGAACCCGTTGCGCGCGGTGGGAGCGGCGGCGTGGGTAGCGCGGGCGCGAAGCGAGGTCGCGCGAGGTGGGTTCGGGCGCGTGGTGGCGCACTGGGCGGTGCCGTGCGCCTGGCCGGTCGCGACGGGGGGGAGCCACGCGCTCGAGGTGGTCTCGCACGGAGGGGACGTGCGGCTGATCGCGCGCCTGCCGGGGCCGGTGCGCGCGCGTATCGTGGAGACGGTGGCGACGCGCGCGGAGTCGTGGCGGTTCGTAGCGGCACACCTGGTGGACGCGATCGTCGAAGGGGTCCCACGCGACGTCGCGCGCGCGGTGCTGCGGGTGGCGCGGGCGGAGCCTTGCTTCATCGAGGTGGAAGCCCCGACGCGCGCGGCGGTCGAGGCGAAGCGCGTGCTCGTGGGGGAGCCGTTCGCGGTGTGCGTCGCGCGGCTCGTGGCGTCCAAGCGGGTGGACGCGGCGATCGCGTGGGCCGCGCGCGAGCGGGTGGCGCTCGTCGTGGTGGGCGATGGGCCGGAGCGAGCGAAGCTGGAGGCGCGCGCGCGCGAGCTCGGGGCGCGGGTGACGTTCGTGGGGAAGGTGGCGAGGGGGGAAGCGCTGGCGTGGATCGCGGCGAGCGTGGAGGTGGTGAACGCGTCGCGCGTGGAGGGGGCCTCGACGGTGGAGCGGGAGGCCGGCGCGCTCGGGGTCGCGGTGAGGGCGCTCTGACGTGAGCGACGGGCGGCGGTGGCCACGCGGAAACGTGGCCATGCCAGGTGGGTGCGGGCGGGGCGTCGAGCGAAGACGGGCGGAATCTCGCGCATCGGGCGTTGCCTGGCCCATGCGCGCGCGCGGGCACATACTTCGCTTGGAGCGCTCGTATGAAATCGAACGACGCCACGATCGAGATCTTGAAGAGCATCCGCGATGAGATTCGCGGGACCAACGCGCGGCTGGACGGGCATGCGACGATCCTCGACCGCCACACGACGATCCTCAGCGGGCACGGGAAGAGCCTCGACGGACACACGAGAATCCTCGACGGGCACACGACGCACCTCGAGAGCCTGGAGCTCCGAATCGAGCGCCTCCATCAGCGCCAGGTCGAGAGCGAGATACGCCTCGCGACCGAGCTGACGAACGTGATCGGCGCGATCCACGAGGTCCGCGACGAGCTGCGAAACGATCGCGCGCTGCGGGCGCGGGTGGACGACCACGAACAGCGCATCGAACGGCTGGAGACGCGGGCGGGCTGATTCGGGGCACGCGGCGGTCGCGTAGCCGCACGCGACCTCGCGTAGCCGCACGCGACCTCGCGTAGCCGCACGCGACCTCGCGTAGCCGCACGCGACCTCGCGTAGCCGCACGCGACCTCGCGTGCGTCCTACGCGGCGTCCCCTTCACTGCACGCGACGTCCCCTTCACTGCACGCGACGTCCCCTTCACTGCACGCGACGTCCCCTTCACCGCACGCGACGTCCCCTTCACTGCACGCGACTTCGCGTGCGTCCTACGCGACGTCCCCTTCACTGCACGCGGCGTCCCCTTCACTGCACGCGACCTCGCATGCACGCACGCGAGCCCATCGCTCATCGCCCATGACGCCCGTTCGACCTGTGCGTACAGCCGATTTCCTCTTCGCCACCTCTCGAAAACCGTCACCGAGAACGCTCATATTTCCAAGCACTTGAACCACAACCCGGACGTAACCCGGACGTACGACCCCCGAAATCGGCCACTCCACGTCCGGGTTACGTCCGGGGACTCGGACGCGGTCTCCGGCACTGTTCGCTCACTGGAACGAACGCACCGCTTCCGGTGCCTTCGTACCCGTCTTCGCTTCGCCTTGCTTCCAACCACAACGCCCACGAACCGAAAGAGAGAATCCCATGTCGAGCCGAGTCCATACGAAGAAGACCGTTACCCCCGTGACCGCGACGACGTCTGCTCCCCCCGAGGAGCCGGCAGCGGCCGCGCTCAGTCCGAAGACGGGCATCCCGCTCGTCTTTCTTCAGCCGCCGCCAGCGGACGCCAAGATCCCGACCCCGCCGTCGGGAAACGCGGCGCCCAGCGGCGCGAACTACAGAACGCTCGTTCCGAAAGCGACCGAGCTCGCTGCCCTCACGGGAGCCGTGGGAGATCTGCGGAGGTTCACCAACTTCGCAGACATCCTGGCGCTCACGGGGCTCCCCTACGCCGAGGTCCTGCAGGCCTTCGACGTCGGAAACCAGTGGTCGACCATGCGCAAGGGGACTGGCGCTTGGGAAGGCTATTGCCTGACGCAGGAGGGCATCTCGTGGATCACGATCCGCAAGATGCTCGACAGCATCAGACCGGTCTGGGACCTCGCCGTCGCCCGCAATCCATCGCTGGCGGTGACGTATCCCAGCCTCGCCAGCTTTCTGAGCGCGCAGAAGGCGATCGCCCAGAAGGGTGCCGCGACCAAGCGCCTCAACAATGCGGCCGTCGCGAAGGGGGAGGCGCCCATCCACGGCGCCGTCGGGAAGAAGCGGAAGAAGGCAGCGGACAAGGCGGTGGTTGCCGCTTCGACGTCGCCTTCGACGCCCCCTGCCGCCCCCGCCACTGCGGCACCGGCCCAGGCGCCCGCCGCAACGGGAGGCGCCAGCGCCTAGAGAAGGTGCCTACGTCGCTCCCCCTCTCCGCTCGTGGAGAGGGGGCACGGCCGCACGTCGAGTCACTCCCCCGGCGCCGTCGCGTCCCGGTACGGCACGCCGGTCTCGCCTTTCGTGGGCCGCCCCGCGTCGAGCGCGTCGAGCTCCCCCTCCCCGCGATCGACGTCCTTGGACCCGAAGCGTCGCTTGAACCACTGCGTGATGTCGTCGAAGATCGAATAGAAGACAGGCGTCGCCAGCAGCGTGAGCGCGAGCGAGAGCGTCTGCCCTCCCACGACGACGCCGGCGGTCGCGCGGTTCATCCCTGCGCCGACGCCGCGCGACGTGATGAGCGGGATCATCCCGGCCACGAACGCGAGCGTCGTCATCAGGATGGGGCGGAGTCGATCGCGGTTGGCCTCGAGGATCGCCTCGAGCCGCTCCTTCCCCTCCGCGCGCAGGTGGTTCGTGTGGTCCACCTGGAGGATGGCGTTCTTCTTCACGACGCCGAAGAGGACGATGATCCCGAGCATCGAGAGGATCGAGAGCTCCTGGTGGAACATCAGCAGCGACAGGAGCGCGAACGGGACGGTCAGCGGGAGCGAGATCATGATCGTGACGGGGTGCAGCCACGATCCGAACTGCGCCGCGAGCACCAGGTACATGAAGATGAACGACAGGCCGACGGCCACCGCGAAGCCCTGCACCGCGCGCCCGGTCTCCTTCGTGAGACCCGCGGGGACCGCGTGGTACACGGGCGACATGTGCTGGTCGTTGATGATGCGGACGAGCGCATCGGACACCGTGCTCTGACCGACGCCGGGGGCGACGTTCGCGGTGATGGTCACCTGGCGCTGACGCGCGAGGCGGTTGATCTGCGACGGGCCCGTCGTCGGCACGAGCTTCACGACCGACGAGAGCGGAACGGTCTTGCCCATCTTGGTCTGCACCGTCATCGCCGCGATGCCCGACGGGTCGGCGCGGTACTGCGCGTCGGCGCGCGCGCGAATGTCGTAGTCGTTGCCCCCCTCCTCGTACGTCGAGACCTTGAGGCCCCCGACGAGGAGCTCGAGCGCGTTGGCCACGTCGGCCACGTCCACGCCAAGGTTACCGGCGCGCTCGCGGTCGATCTCGACGTGCACCTCGGGGTTGCCGACGATGAGGTTCGAGTCGACGTCCACCGCCCCCTTGGCCTGCCGGAAGCGCTCGAGGATCTTGCCGGTGTAACGCGACAGCTGGTTCAGGTCGGGGCCGCTCAGCGTGTACTGGACCTGCGCCTGCGACTGGCCGCTGGAGATCTGCGCGGTCTGCGAGACGTCGATCCGCAGCTCCTTGGGCTGGCGCGGGACGACCTCCTTCCGGACGCGGTCCATGATGGCGAACTGGTCCTCCTTGCGGAGGCGCGGGTCGACGAGGTGGACGAAGACGTTCGCCAGGTTGCGCGTGACCGACGAGTCGTTGCCGATGGTGACGAGCGTGTGGTCGACGCCGGGGATGTCGCGGATGTCGCGCGCGACACGCTCGGCCTCCAGCTTCGTTTGCCCGAGGCTCGTCCCCTCGGGGGCGCGCACGTTCACGTCGAACTCGGCGACGTCGTTCGGCGGCGTGAAGCCCTTGGGCACCGCGGCGGCGATGGGGAAGCACGAGCCGAGCGTCACGCAGCACATCACGACGACGACCCACCGGTGCTGCATCACCCACCGGAGCACGACCATGTAGAAGTGCTCGATCGGCTTGTAGAAGCCGTCGACGATCCGCTCCAACAGAGGCTTGTCCCCCTCGTGTCCCGGCTCCGGGGGGCCCTTCAGCCAGCGGGCCGCGAGCATCGGCGTGAGCGAGAAGCTGACGAGCAGCGAGACCAGGATGGCGAACGACATCGTCAGGCCGAAGCTCTTCAAGAACCGGCCGATGATGCCGCTCATGAAGGCCACCGGGAGGAACACGGCCATGAGCGAGAGCGTGGTCGCGAGGACGGCGAGGCCGATGTCGCGCGTCGCCAGCGCGGAGGCGACGAACGGCTTGAACTTCTTCTCCTCGATGAAGCGGACGATGTTCTCGAGCACGACGATGGCGTCGTCGATGACGATGCCGACGGCGAGCGCCAGGGCGAGCAGCGTGATGATGTTGAGCGTGAAGCCCATCGCCCACATCAGCGCGAACGTCCCGATGATCGACACCGGGATGGCGAGCGCGGCGATGATCGTGCTCCGCCAGTTGCCGAGGAAGATGAGCACGATGATGGCGGCGAAGACGGCGCCGAGCACGAGGTGCTCTTTCACCGCGTTGACGCTGGTGCGGATCGACGCCGACTCGTCGCGCACGACCTTCAGCTCGGAGCCCGTGGGGAGCGACTTCTGTACGTCGCCGAGCCGCGCCTTCACCGCGTCGACGACCGCGACCGTGTTCTCGCCGGACTGCTTTCGGATCGACAGGACGACGCTCTCTCTGCCGTCCTCGGACGCCGACGTCTTCGGCTCCTCCACCCCGTCATCGACGCGCGCCACGTCGCCGATGCGCGTCGGGTGATCCGAGCTCTCCTTGATGACGATGCGCCCGATCTTGGCGACGTCATCGACGCGCCCCTCGACCCGCAACGAGACGCTCTTCGGCCCCGTCTCGATCTGCCCGCCCGGCACGCTGAGGTTCTGCTGCGCGAGCGCCCGCTCCACGTCGACCGCGGTGAGCCCGGCGGCCTGCAGCTTCAGCGGGTCGAGCCACACGTTCACCTGGCGCTTCTTGCCGCCGAGGATGTTCACCTGCCCGACGCCGTTGATGCTCTCGATCTGCCTGCGCACGCGCTTGTCCGCGAGCTCGGTCGTGTCGCGGATGGTGCCGGGGCTGGAGAGGGTGACGTAGAGGATGGGCGACGCGTCGGGGTCGACCTTGGAGACGACGGGCTGGTCGATCCCCTTGGGGAGATCGGGGAGCACGTTGTTGATGTGGTCCCGCACCTCCTGCGCCGCGACGTCGGGGTTCTTGTCGAGGTTGAAGGCGATGATGACGAGCGAGACGCCCTGGCTGGACGTGGAGCGGAGCTCGTCGATGCCGCTGATGGTGTTGACCGCGCCTTCGATCTTGTCGGTGAGCTCGGTCTCGATCTCCTCGGGCGCAGCGCCGTTCTCGGTCGTCGTGACGACGATGGCGGGGAAGTCGACCTTGGGGAACTGGTCCACGCCGAGCGAGAAGTAGCCGAACGTGCCGATGACGATGAACGCCAGCATCAGCACCCAGGTGAAGACCGGGTGCCGGATGCAGAGGGAGGCTAGCCATTGCATGGTGGTTCTCTCCGGCTACTCGATCAGCGCGCCATCGACCGCGCCCGACGGCGGGGAGACGACGACCTGGTCCCCCTTCTTCACGCCATCGGCGACCGCGACGAGGTCGCCCACCTTCGGCCCCAGCTGCACGATGCGCTCCTCGAGGTGGCCGTCGACCACCGCGAAGAGCGTGTCGTTGTCGTTGCGCTGGAAGAGAGCGCTGGTGGGGACGACCGGGAGCGTGATCTCGCCCACCGGGAGCTGCGCGGTCACGAACATGCCGGGGAGCAGCGCGCGGTCGTGGTTCTCGGTCACGGCCTCGACGACGAGGTCGCGCGTGGCCTCGCGGATCTCGCCCCCCATGTACTTCACGGTCGCCGTGAAGGTGCGGCCGGCGAGG
>Ga0302320_10003024_pt1 | contig 39207 bp, 27 predicted proteins | sample Bog_T0_3_FD_202130 | JGI IMG/M metagenome (GOLD analysis project Ga0302320, IMG submission 202130) | Peat permafrost microbial communities from Stordalen Mire near Abisko, Sweden - Bog_T0_3 | ecosystem: Environmental > Terrestrial > Soil > Wetlands > Peat | place: Sweden: Abisko, Stordalen Mire... | reverse complement strand
GCAGCGGCGGGATTCATCCAGCGCCTCCTGCGGATCAAGACCTGCAACCACCTCCTGCTGCGAATGAACCCTTACCGCGGCGGGCACCGCGCACGCCGTGTGGCGCCGGCTGAGGCTCGGCTCTCCGGGCGCGGCGCGGCTGTACTCGAAGTCAGGGAAGATCCGCTCCCAGCGCGACTCGCCCATCAGGCGCTCATCCATCTTCTGCGCCGCCTGCTTGCCGCAACTCATCGCGTTCGACACATTCGACGCACCGGTGATGACGTCCCCTCCGGCATAGAAGTTGCGGCGGCTGGTTTCGTAGGTGAAGCGATCGACGATGATCGTTCCCTCCTCCTTGAGTTCCAGGCCGGAGGCGCGGCAGAAGTCCTGGTCGAAGGTCTCGCCCACGGCCAGAATGACGCTGTCGCACTCGAAGCGCTGCACTTCGTCAGAGGGAATCGGCTTTCTGCGTCCGGATTTGTCGTACTCGCCGAGGCGGGTTTTCACGATCTCGATGGCCTTCACATGGCCCTCGGCGTCGCCCACGATGCGGTGCGGCGCAGCGAGGAAGACGAAGCGCACACCCTCGTCTTCTGCGGCCTGGATCTCCTCGTCGATGGCGGGCATATCCTTGCGCTCGCGGCGGTAAAGAATCGTGGCCTGCGCGCCCATGCGCATCACCGTGCGCGCTGAATCGATGGCCGCGTTGCCGCCGCCGATGATGGCGACGCGCGCGCCCATCGAGGCCTGCGCGCCCGATGCCACCGACTCCAGAAAAGGCAGAGCCGGATGAACATTTTTCAACTCGGTGCCGGGAAGATAGAGCCAGGATTCCTTCCAGGTTCCGATGGAGAGAAAGACCGCGTCGAATTGGCTGGCCAGTTCGTTGAGCGGCACGTCGAAGCCGATGCGCGTGTTGAAGACCATGTGCACGCCGACGCCCTCGATGAGGTCCAGCTCGCGGCGCAGCACGGACTTGGGCAGCCGGTACTCTGGAATGGCGAAGCGCAGCATTCCGCCGGCTTCGCTGCGCTCCTCAAAAATCGTCACGTCGTGGCCAAGCATGGCCAGATAGAAGGCGGCGGTGAGGCCGGTGGGACCGGAGCCGGCGACGGCGACTTTATGGCCGGTAAAGGGAAGCTGTCGCGAGCGAATCCGCATGAGCATCGGCTCAAAGAGATCGGTCTGATAGATGGCGTCGGCGATGAAGCGATGCACCTCGCGCATATTCACCACTTCGTCGAAGGATTGGCGGCGGCACCTATTATCACAGGGATGCTGGCAGACTCTGCCCGTCGAGGCTGGCAACGGATTGTCGAGGATGACGGACTCGAAGGCGTCTTCCAGGCGGCCCTCCTGAAATAGTTCCAAAAAGCGCGGAATGTTCATGCGCAGCGGGCAGGAGTTTTCGCAGGGTGAGAGCGCCAGCTCCTGGCAGACGCCGGCGCGGCAGCGATGGGCTACGATGTGGTCTTCATACTCGTCGCGGAAGTGGCGAATGGTGGTGAGCACGGGATTGGGCGCGGTCTGGCCGAGGCCGCAGAGCGAAGACTCGCGGATCATGCGGCCCAGCTCATCCAGCAGATTCATCTGCGCGCGGGTCCCGTCGCCGGTGGTGATGGCGTTGAGGATGCGCAGCGCCTTGTTGAGGCCGACGCGGCAGGGCACGCATTTGCCGCACGACTCCGAGTGGGTAAATTCGATGAAGTAGCGGGCGACATCGACCATGCAATTGTCTTCGTCCATGACCACCATGCCGCCGGAACCCATGATGGAGCCGATCTGCGCAAGGCTCTCGTAATCCACCGGAGTGTCGAGCATATCGACGGGGATGCAGCCGCCGCTTGGTCCGCCGGTCTGCACGGCTTTGACGCGCCGGCCGGCCACTGCGCCTTCGCCGATGTCGTAGATGAAGCTCTTCAGCGGCGTGCCCAGCGGCATTTCGACGAGGCCGGTGTTCTGAATTTTTCCGACTAGGGAAAAGACCTTGGTGCCGGGACTCTTGACGCTGCCGGTCTCGGCAAACCACGCCGGGCCGCGAGTGACGATGGGGGCGATGTTGCACCAGGTCTCGACGTTGTTGATGTTGGTTGGCCTGCCGTATAAGCCCTTCTGCGCGGGGAAGGGCGGACGAGGATGCGGGCGTCCGGCGTGGCCTTCCAGCGAGGCGATGAGCGCGGTCTCTTCGCCGCAGACAAAAGCCCCGGCGCCCTGCACCAGTTGGAGGTCGAAACGGAAGCCGCGGTCGAGAATATTCGCGCCCAGCAGGCCGTACTCGCGCGCCTGTTCAATGGCGCGGGTGAGGCGGCTGACCGCCAGCGGATACTCGGCGCGGACGTAGAGGATACCCTCGGTGGCGCCCATCGCGTAGGCGCCGATGATCATGCCTTCCAGCAGCGAATGAGGATCGCCCTCGATCTCGTTGCGGTTCATGTAAGCGCCGGGGTCGCCCTCGTCGGCGTTGCAGATGATGTACTTGGTGTCGGCTTTGGCCTTGGCCAGAAAATCCCATTTGTTGCCGGTCAGGAAGCCGGCGCCGCCCCTGCCGCGCAGACGCGCTGCCTTGATCTGTTCGATCACGTTGTCGGCGCGCCCGTCGATCAGGACTTTGTAGAGAGCTTGATAGCCGCCCACGGCGATGTATTCTTCAATATCAGATGGATTGATCAGTCCGCAATTGCGCAGGACGATCTTCTTTTGCCCCTTGAAGAAGGGGATCGTGTTCCAGGCGGGAATATCCGGGTAGCCCTGGCCGTAGCGCAGATGCGCGGTAATGTGATCCCATTCCTCGATCTTGCAGTAGACCAAATCGGAGGGCATGATGCCGGTGGAGACGGCTTCGAGGATGCGGGCGGCGTCGTTGGCCTGGACGCGATGCAGCACGACGAGAGGTTTTCCCGGCAGGCGGAGTGTGACCAGCGGCTCTTGAAAGCAGGAGCCGAAGCAGCCCACGCCGGCCAGCAGCACATCGACGCCACTGCGATGAATATTCTCATTGAGGGCGTGAAAGACCTCTTCAGCGCCATTGCCGCGGCCGCAGGTTCCCATGCCCACGGTCAGGCGCGGAATGGCCGGCATCAGCTTGGCAAGCCCGGATTCACGAACCGAATTGAATGCGCCAATATCGAGGATTCGCGGCATTATTTTCCCCCTTGTCTGATCTTTCCGGTCTGGCCGAGAGCCTTCACTTCGCGTTGCAAGGTGCGCTCATTCACGTGACCGAGAATGTGGTGGTTCACCTCGACAACCGGAGCCAGCGCGCACTGGCCAAAGCAGGCCACGGTGCGCACCGTAAAGCGGCGGTCGGGCGTGGTGAGAGCCAGCTTGTCGGCCTCGTTGGTGTCGCTAGCCTCCTGCCCGCTCAATCCCAGATCGAGGCAGAGCTTCTCCAGCAGATCGCGGGAGCCGCGCGTGTGGCAGGCCGTGCCGCGGCAGACGCAGACCACGTTGTCGCCCTGCGGATCAAGGTTGAAGAGCGCATAGAAGGTGGCGGCGCTGTAGATCGTGGACGGGGGAAGGCCGGTCTCGCCGGCAATGTAGCGCAGCGACTCCATTGACAGGAACTTGTGCGGGTTGGCGGCCTGCACCGTTTCCAGGATTCCCAGCAGCGCGCCGGGGCGGCCGTCGTGCTCTTGAATCGCCTGGTCAATCAGCAGCTTCTCGTGAACATTCAGCACTTCATGGGCGACAGTTTGCATAATTCCTCCGCAACTGAGCATCTTTTATGAACCAAACTGGAAGACCGGATTCGCCGGGCGCGACCCGGCCAGCGCCGCTGGAAAAACGGCGCACACTTGCCACAGACACACTGAGAGAGGTCGAGATGGAGAGGGCGAAATAGCCCATACCCACTCACTTCTGGACCGTCTTCCGGGGAGTGGAAGGAGAATGAAAAAGAGCGTTCGCCCAGGAAGCTCTGCAAACCGGGAAAAAGGAGACCGCGCCGTACGGTGGGCGCGATTCGCAGAGACTTTCACCCCGAAAATCGTCCGCAAGGACAATGACATTTCAGGGGCAGAATTGGATGTATCCGGCGTCACATTGGATTGTGACGTCCGTTTCTGCGCCGGGCGAGGTAGGTAGCGCCGGCCTCCCGGCCGGCTGTAGCGTGGACCTCCCGGTCCACGCCGCCAGACACGTCTCCTGTGGGGCAGGAGACCCGCAGGACAGCCGACCAGGAGGTCGGCGCTACTAATTTGCGAATAAACTCTTACAGCGAGGCGAACTCACCTGGGCAGAGAATCCGAGTTGGGGAGCGGCTCCGGCGGCTCTACCGGCACGACGGCCTCAACGGCAGGCTCGGTCTCTGCCGCAACTTCTTCTCCGGCGCTCTCAGCGGCAACCGGAGCCAGCAGCAGATCGACGCGATAGCCCGCGGCCTCGGCAGCCGTCAGCGCCTCTTCGATGCCTTTATTGATCGCCTGGAGAACGGCTCGGCTGGGCGCAGCCTCACCCGCCAAACGCAGCAGCAAGGGCAACTGCAGCCACCAGAGCAGCTCCTCGTAACTCTCGCGCACCAGATAGTCGTGGCCCTCGGCCTCATGCACGCCGGTCAGCCAGCGCAGATCCGCGTCGAGCCACAAGCTGGGCGAGATTGTCGCAGGGGCTAAACCCGCTGCTTTATCTTGCGGCAATTGCGGCACGACTGAAGTCGTGCCCTGACACAGTGCAGCATTGATTTCGAGTTTTTCCACGGTCTTTAATTTCCCCGTCGATTCTGTTGGTTTATTCTCCTGGCTGATCTCCGGATTCTTCACCACAGCCTCGGCCTCCGCGGAGCTTTCATGTGTCTGGCCGACGCCGGCGCTGGTGAGCAGGACAACCTTGATGCGCGCGGCGACGCGCCAGCCCTCTTCGCCCTCAAAGCCGAGCGCGTTGAAGGCCTGAGCGAAAGGCTCGCGCAGACGCAGGCGGTCAAAGAGGTCCAGGGCAACGCGCTCCGGGTTTTCCGCGTCGATGGATTCAGCCAGCAGCTCCAGCGCGCACCAGCCAAGCACCGGCGCCCACATCGCCGTGGCGGTCAACTGCGGGCTGGGGCTGGGCAGCATACGGCGGGCGGCGACGGTCCAGGGCGCGGGGAAGAGGGCTTCAATGGCGGGGATTCGCATGGCGGCGCGCAGACGCTCGCGATAGGCCGCGCGCAGCAGGCTGGGATTGGCAGGCGCGACGGAGCCGCTCGCGGCGAGCGCGAGATAGGCCTTCTGCGCCTGGCGCATGAAGTTCTCACAGCGCGCCCAGGCCGCCTCGAAAAACGCTACGCGCTCGGCTTCAATCTCCGGGTTGACGACGACGGCCAGGGTGCGCGGATGTTCGGCCAGATCGGCAAAGAGGCGCACCATCGCCGGCTCCAGCAGTTTCCCAAGCGCATCGTGCGCCGGCTGCAACTCCAAATGAACCAGCGCATCGTCGAGGCTGGCCACACCGCGTCCGTTGAGCTGATCGCTGAGCCGGTCCCAGGGCTGCTCCGCAGTTGAGGCCAGCTCGCGCCAATCGAGAAAGACGTGGCACTGGTAGGCGTGCAGATCGAGGGTGAGTCCGCGCTGAGTTAAATCGTTCGCGCGGCGCAAATAGTTCAAACCGGTGAGCGAATCGCGCCAGGCCAGAACAAGAACAGAGTCGTCGCTGAGGCCGAGGCCCTCCCAGAGACGCTGCTGGCGCAGGTGATTGGCGCCCTTGTCGGCATAAGCCGCGGAGTAATCAATCGTCCCGTGCGTTGCTCCGTAGCAGTTGTTGTAAATTATCAGCGCCCGCTCATTCCCGTTGCGGTTGGAGTAGGCAAAGACGTTCTCGTCCACCTTGCCGGCATCCGTGAAAAAGTCGTAGAGCCTGAAGTTGCTGCTCTCGGCAAAGAGCCGGCGGCGCTGGAGCAGCGGTGCAATCTCGCGCTCGTGGCGCTCCACCATCCAATGGTCCGCCGACTCATCGTAGCGAGGACGCTGATACTCCATGCCGTATTTTTCGGTGAAGCCCTCGATCTGCCCGTGGCCGAACATGGGCAGCCCGGGCAGCGTGACCATCATCGCGGTCACGCCAAAGCATTTGTCTCCCTTGCCGAATTGATCGATGGCCGTGCGCTCGTCGGGATTGCTCATGAAGTTGACATAGCGCTTCATGATGTCGGGATCGAACTCCAGCGTGTTCTTGATCACCGAGCGGTACTTGGCGTTGTCTTCGTCGCGCAGCATCACCATGAAGGCGCTGTTGTAGACGCGATGCATTCCGAGAGTGCGAACGAAGTAGCCCTCCATCAGCCAGAAGGCCTCGGCCAGCAGCAGCGTGCCGGGCACCTCGGCGGCCACGCGGTCCACAACCTCGCGCCAGAACTCATGCGGCATAGCGCGATCAAACTCGGCCTGACTCATGCCGAATTCCGCGCGCGAGGGAATGGCGCCGCTCGCTCCCGGCCCCGGAAACCACAACCGATGAAAATGCCGCTTGGCCAGCGTCATCGCGGCGTCAAAGCGAATCACCGGAAAGAGCCGCGCCACGTGCAGAATCGTCTGGATCACCTGCTCGCGCACCGCCGCATTCAGATAGTCGAGCTGCGCGGTGTCGTTCCAGGGAAAGCTGGTGCCGTCATTGCCGTGATAGATGTAGCGGGTCTCGCCGCTCTGGCGATCACGGCGGCGGAAGACCACGGCGGCGTCACTCTGCTCGAAGTAGTGGTCTTCAATCTTGATTTCAACGCGCGCGTCATGCGAGAGGTCGGGACCGTTGAAACTATACGCGGGATAAGGCGAATCCGGACGCGAGATGAACCACTCCGGGTGCTCGACCACCCAGGGCGAATCGATGCCCATGTGGTTGGGAACCATGTCGCTGGCCAGCCTTATCCCATGCCGGTAAGCGCGGTCGCGCAGATTCGTGTATGCCGCCTCGCCGCCCAGGTCCTCGGCAATCGCGTAGTCGAAGAGCGAATAAGCCGAGGCCACGGCGTCACTGTTGCCGCAGAGCAGCTTGATGGTCTTCGAGGCGCGGCTGCGCTCCCAGACGCCGATCAGCCACAGCGAGTTCATACCTCGGTGAGCCAGTGTCGCCAGCTCCTCATCGGGAATCTCATCGAGGCGCGTGATGGCGCGTCCATATTGCTTGCTCATCTGCGCCAGCCAGACGTACGTGCTCTTGGCGATGAGCACAGCCGTGGGCATCCAGGCCGTGTCGGGCGAGAATTTCTCATACTCGTGCGCCGGATCGCCGAAGACCGGCACCTCGGCGGTGCTGACCACGGCGGGCCACTGCTGCCCGCTCTCGCGCCGGCGCTTGGCCGCGGCTTCGGCGGCGGCTTTGGCTTGCTGCGCGGGAGGATTGAACTGCATCCAGATGGCCAACTCTTCCTCGTGCAGAATATCGGCGGCGAGTTGCAGATAGTGCTCCAGGCTATCGCCCAGCAGCGGCTTCCAGAGCTTGCGAATCAGAGCCAGTTGCTCGCTGAGCGAGCGCGGCGAGCCGGTGGACGGCGCCCGCAGCAGTTCCAACAAGTTCATCGGCTTGGCGTTGGGCAGCGGAATCAGCGGGCGCGTGGCAAAGTATTCAGGCAACTGCCGCGTGACCTGCCGATAGACGGTCTTCTCGGCCAGCGATCTTTCCTCGAAGAGCTCCTCGAAGGGCTTGAAAGCATCGTTGCGATTGGCGGTCCACAGCATCAGAAGCTCTTCCAGCGCGACGGCCTTGTGTGGCGTGCCTTCGGTCTGTCCCGCCATCCACTGCTGTGGCGTCTGCTCGCCGCGAATCACCGATGCGCCGGGAAACTCCTCAACAAAGGTCAGCAGCAGCTTGCCCAGCGCCTCGGCGCCCACCTGCGCGGAGAAAAACTCCAGTGCACTGGTCATCACCGCCGGATCAAACTGCTCGCGATAGCGCGCCATCAGCACGTGGCTGGCTTCGTCGATCAGCCCCATCGCGTAGAGCTGGCCAGCATGAACCGCCAGCTCCGGATTCTTTTCGACGTCGCGCACCGAGTTCATGCGATGCGCAAACTCGCGGCATGCGGCCACATTGGCAAAAATTACGTTTCCCGCGTAGGAAAACAGCGACTTGGCAAAGCCGTAGCGCTCGCGCGCCTTCCGGGCTATATGAAATTCCATCATAAAAAGCTGACTCCAAAACGCATCCTGCAACCAAGCGCCAACGCATTGATTCTATCTCGCGCGGGGCTTGGCTTGCTGATGGCCCGCCAACTCTTCAATCCAGCGCCTTGTGGAAGCGCAAAATCGCCGTCGTGAGCAGCAATACTCCCAGACCGGCCATCGCCGCCATCTGCGGCCAAAGAATATCCATCCCCACGCCCTTCAGGTACGTCCCGCGAATCACAATCAAAAAATAGCGCAGCGGTATCGCGTAGCTGCACATCTGCATCCAGTGCGGCATGGTGCTGATGGGAAATCCGAAGCCCGAAAACGTAATCGCCGGCATGATAAAGAAGAACGACGTCACCATCGCCTGTTGCTGCGTCGCGGAGATAGTGGAGATCAACAAGCCCACGCCCAGCATGCACAAGAGGAAGAGAACCGCGCCCAGCGCCAACACGGAGATGTGGCCGCGAAAGGGCACCTGAAACCACAGCGACCCAACCACGGCGATCAGCGTCACATCGAAGAGGCCGATCAGAAAAAACGGCAGTGTCTTGCCCAAGATAAACTCGGCCGGACGAATGGGCGTGACCATAATCTGTTCGAGGGTTCCGATCTCGCGCTCGCGCACTACGGCAAAGGCCGTCAGCGTGATCACCAGAACCAGCGTCAAGCTGCCAATGATTCCCGGAACAAAAAACCAGCGGCTGCGCAGATCGGGGTTATACCACGGGCGCGGCGCAAGCTCCACCGATGGCATTAGCTCAATGAACTGCGGCACGATTCGTTCGATGCGGTCGCGCTGATACTCCTGCGCAAACCTGAGCGCGATCTGCGAGATGTAACCAGAGGCGATCAGCGCGGTGTTGGAGTTGGTCGCGTCCACAATCACTTGCAGCGGCGCAGTCCGGCCTTTGAGCAACTGCTGCGCAAAGCCCGCATCGATCTCCAGGCCGACCGTTGCCGTTCCCTGCTCGATCGCGTCGCCAATCTGGCGCGAGTCGGTAAGCTGCTGCTGCACGTCAAAATACGGGCTTGATGTGAAGCGCGAGACCAGCTCGCGGCTCTCCTGCGAGTGATCCAGATCGAGCACGACTGTCGGTACGTGGTGGATTTCATAGTTGGCCGCGTAGCCGAAGACCATCATCTGAATGATGGGCGGACCGATGAGAATGAAGCGCGTCCGCTTGTCGCGCAGCACCTGAATAAACTCCTTGATCAACATCTGCTTCAGCCGCCCCAGCATCGCTTCTCTCCCTTGCAAAACAATGATTCAATCACGATAAATCTGTCATCCTGAGCGGAGTTTGGCGCGTACTTTGCGACAAACGGAGCCGAAGGACCTGCGGTTGCTTTTTGTTGGTGGTGCTCATTCCAGCCTCTTGTGAAAACTGCGCGTGGCCGCGAGCGCCAGAACAAATGCAAACACCGCCAGGGGAATCAGGTCCGCAAAAAGCATGGACGCGGGCGTACCCTTGAGAAAGATTCTTTTCAGCACCGAGACGTAGTAGCGCGCGGGAAGAATGCGCGTAATCCACTGCAAAGCAATGGGCATTTGTTCAATCGAAAACAGAAATCCAGAGAGCAGAAATGCGGGAAGAAATGTGATAAGCAACGCGATCTGGCTGGCCGCAAACTGATTTTTCGCCAGCACCGAGATAAAGAATCCCAGCGAGAGAACCACCACCATGAACATCGCCGATGCGGCCATCAGCGTAACCCACGAGCCGCGAAACGGCACGTGGAACCAATAGATGGCGATCAGTGCGCTGATAATGGTGTCAAACATTCCCAGTGCAAAGTAAGGCGCCAGCTTGCCCAGCAAAATCTCCATCGCCGTCACCGGCGTCGAGATGAGCTGCTCCATCGTGCCCCGCTCCCACTCTCGCGCAATGGTCAGCGAAGTAAGGAACGCGCCGATCACCGACATCACCAGCGCCAGCACGCCGGGAATGATGAAGGCGCTGCTCTCCAGATTTTCGTTGTACCAGGTGCGCGTCTCCACGCTCATCGCCGCCGGCTGCATCGCAACTCCGCGCGCGCGCAGCCAGTTGATTTCGACATCAGCCGAGTAACCTTGCACAACGGCTTGCGAGTAGCCGATGAGCACGTTGGCCGTATTGTCATCCGAGCCATCGACCAGCGCCTGAATCTCCACCGGGCGGCCATCGCGCAGCCGTTGTGAAAAGTCCCACGGAATCACCAGGCCCATCTTCGCGTGGCCGTCGTCGAGCGCGCGCGTCAGTTCCGCGTAGTCCGTGACCACGCGCGCGACGTGAAAGTATTCGCTCTCCTGAAATCGCTTCAGCAAATCCTGGCTCTGCTGACTGCCGTCGCGATCCATCACATAAACCGGCAATCCCTTGAGATCGAGATTGACGCCGTAGCCAAAGAGCAGCACAAGAATCGCCGGCATGAGAACGACGATGATGAGGCTGCGAGCATCGCGAAAAATCTGGATGACCTCTTTGCGTGCAACGGCCAGCAATCGAGTGAGGCTCATAGCTTGCCTCCTGTCTCACGGTCCGTGGTGAGCGAGACAAAGACATCTTCCAGACTGGGGCGAATCGCTTCCATGCGGCTCACGTTGATGCCACGCTGGGCAAGATAGTTCCCGATCAGCGGCGCCGCTGCCGTTGCATCGCTCACCACCAGGTGAAGAGCGTTGCCGAAGACGGCCGCGTCCATTACATCCGGCGCCGATTGCAGCGCCTCCACGGCATCGCCCAGCGGCTCGCACTCGACGAGAAGAAGTTCGCCTCTCATCGCATCGCGCTTCAGCTCCGACGGCGTGCCCAGAGCGACAATTTTGCCGCGAAAGATCAGCGCCAGACGATTGCAGTATTCAGCCTCTTCCATGTAATGCGTGGTGACAAAAACAGTAACTCCCTCCTCTGCCATCTGATGAATCAACTCCCAGAACTGACGCCGCGTAATGGGATCAACGCCGGAGGTTGGCTCATCGAGAAAGAGCACGGGCGGCTTGTGCAAGACCGCGCAACCCAGAGCCAATCGCTGCTTCCAGCCGCCGGGCAGCGTTCCCGTGATGAGATTCTCCTGGCCCTTTAGATTGGCCATCGCGAGCGCCCATGCGATGCGTTCCTGAAGCTTATCGGCGGGAACACTGTAGAGTCCGGCAAACAAGCGCAGGTTTTCGATGACTTTGAGATCGTTGTAGAGAGAGAACTTCTGCGACATGTAACCGATATTCTGGCGCACCGATTCCGGCTCGAGGCTCACATCGAAGCCCGCCACCGAAGCGCGTCCCGATGTGGGTTTAAGCAGGCCGCAGAGCATGCGAATTGTGGTGGATTTTCCCGCGCCGTTGGGTCCAAGGAATCCGAATACCTCGCCCTTGCGCACCGCGAGATTGATGTGGTCCACGGCAACGAAATCTCCAAAGCGCTTGACGAGGCTTTCAACAACGACAGAGTTGGCGATCTCAGGCATGGGTGTCGACTCCCGCGCTGACCGCATCGATGAACAGATCTTCAATCGACGGAGAGACCTGTTGCATCGCATCGAAGGGGATATTGGCGCGCTTGAGCATGGCTGCGAATTCTGGAATGCGGCGTGCCGCGTCGTCAACCACGATGTGCACTCCGTCGCCCGTCAGCAAGAGGCTCGAAATTCCCTGCGCGCCTTCGAGCAGCTTGCGCAAGCGACGCGGCTCCGCCGCGGTAATCGACACAACTCCCTTGCCCAGCTTCGCTTTGAGATTGGCGGGCGTATCACAGAAGAGCAGCTTTCCCTGATGCATCAGCGCGACGCGATGACAGCGCTCGGCCTCGTCGAGGTACGCCGTCGAGGTGAGAATCGCCACGCCCTCCGCGACTAGCTCATAGAGAATGCGCCAGAAGTCGCGCCGCGAAACAGGATCGACGCCGGTGGTTGGCTCATCGAGCAAAATCACCTTGGGCCGATGAATGAGCGCGCAGACCAGGCCGAGCTTCTGCTTCATTCCGCCGGAGAGTTTGCCGGCCATCCGCTTGCGAAATTCACTCATGCCCGCGGCCTCAAGCAATTGCGTTGAGCGAGTGTCGCGCTCGGCTTTCTTCACGCCGAAGAGGTCAGCATAGAAGCGAATATTCTCATCCACGGTAAGGTCTTCGTAAAGTCCGAAGCGCTGCGGCATATAACTGAGCGCGTGCTTGGCGCCTTCCGGATCGCGCGCAATATCGAATCCGGCGACCGTGGCCTTGCCCGCGCCGGGAGGAAGAATTCCGGCGAGCATGCGCAGCGTGGTCGTCTTGCCTGCTCCATCGGGACCGACAAGGCCGAAGATTTCTCCAGCGCGCACGTCAAAGCTCAAAGCATCAACCGCGCGCACACCGGGAAAACTCTTCGTCAATCCCTCGGCCACAATCGCGGATTGGACTGAGTTCGTCATTGCCTGGCTGCCACCAGATCGATGCGCGCGTCGGCGGGCATTCCTGGTTTGAGTTCGTGATTAAAGTTGTCGATGTCGATCTTGATGCGGTAAACCAGCGTGACGCGCTCCGTGGTTGTTTGCACGCTCTTGGGCGTAAACTCAGCGGTCGATGAGATGAACGAGATGCGTCCGCGATATTGCTTGCCGGGATACGTGTCTGTGGTGATGGTTGCATCTTGTCCCCAGTGAATGCGGCCCAAATCCGTCTCGGCGATGTAGGCGCGCAGCCAGATGTGATCGAGATCCGAGAGCGTAATAACAGGCGATCCCGGCGAAACCACTTCGCCGATCTCCGCCTGGCGCACAGTGACAACGCCCGCCGATGGCGCGCGCAAAACGCTGTAACTCAGATTCACCCGCGAGAGGCCGAGATCAGCGCTGGCTTCATTCAGATTAGCGCGCGCGATATCGATGTCTTCCTTGCGGCTGCCTTCGACGGCCTCGTTGTAACGCTGCCCCGCGGCTTTGAAGATCGCCTCGGCGCGCTTCAGCGCGGTGGCCGCCAGATCGCGCTCCTGCGCGGAGATCTCATCCTTTGCGAAGAGCTTCTGGGCGCGCTCGTTGTCGAGCTTCTTCTCGTCGAGGTCAGCTTTAGCATCGATCATGGTCTGCTGCGCCGCTCTCACTTCCTGATGGCGCGTACCGGCCAACTCGAGAGCGAGATTCGATTCGCGCACACCAACCGCGGCCTGGTCGATGCGCACGCGCTGCTGCAAATCGGCGTCGTCGAGTCGCGCCAGCAGCGCGCCTTGCTCCACCTGCTGACCCTCTTCAATGGGCAGTTCTACGATGCGCCCCTGCACCTTGAAGCCGACCAGGCTCTCATGCGCTTCAATGTTTCCGGAGAGCGTGAGCTGATGCGCGGGCGCGGGCTTCGCCCTCAGGCGCGGATAAAAATACACGCCGGCGGCAACGACCGCGGCCAGAAGAATTAAAACGGGAATGATTCGCTTCATACCTTCAAACCTCGCGTGTGAGAGTGCGCATGGCAGCCCGCCGTTGATCAATTCTCCATGAATCGCACAATGTTTTTCTCCGTATCGCCTAGAGCGCGGGCAAGCGCAAACTTTGCGTCCACGTGGCTGCTGACGGCAAGAATATAATTCTCTTCTGCGCGCGCCAGCTCGTCCTGCGCGGTGATCACTTCAACATTGTTGGCCGTGCCCTGTGTGAATCGATCTTGCGCCATCTTCAACTCGCGCCGCGCCAGCTCTTCGCCTTCACGCGCCACGCTCACCTGTGCGGTCGCGGAGTCCAGATTCAGCAGCGCCTCGCGCAGCTCCTCATCAATGCCGCGGCCGAGATCGGCAATCTGATCGTCGATGCGCTTCACGCGGCTGGCCAGCTCCTGCGCTTCTCCATTGCGGTCGCGATCAAAAAGCGTGAAATCGATCTGTCCTTGCAGCAGGCCCGTGCTCGCAACGCTGCCGATGCTGCGCCCGATCTCACCGAAGTTTCCGTTGACGCTCAGCCTGGGAAACGCGCGCGCGCGGTTGGCGCTCTGCTGCGCGACGAGCGCCTCGCGCTGGCCTAAAAGCGAAAGATAATCGGCGCGCTCGAGCAATGCCGCGGGCGCAAGAGTTGCAATCTCCGGCGGCTGTAAGGGATGATAGTCGAGCGGCTCGGCCAGCTCCAGCGGCGTCGCGGGATCCATGCCTAGATTACGCGCCAGTGCGAGCAGCGATTGCCTGGATTGATTCTCTGCAATCAACAATGCCTGGCGGTCGTTGGACAACTGCACTTGGGCGCGCAATACATCCACGCCGGTTGCGGTTCCAGCGTCGTGCTTGTCTTTGGCCAGCTTGTACAGCGCGCTCGAATCAGTCACGCGCGATTGCGCGGCATCGGCGCGCGCCGCCGCCGACTGCGCATTCAAATAGAGCGCGGCAATCGCGCGCACAATCAGGTCGCGCGCATCGCGCTCATCCATTTTTCCCGCCTCAACGGCTCGTTCGCTGGCCTTGAGTCCGCGATAGCTTTCGAGATCGACGATGTTCTGCTGCGCGTAAACACGAAAGTCATAATTTGAAAATGGTCCCACCACTTCAGGCATTCCCGGCAGTGAAATTCCAAAGGCACGCAGATCGCGGTTCTGCACATTCGCATAACTCTGCGCGTTCACGCGCGGAAGCAGCGCGGCCGACAATCGGCGCGCGCGCGTGCCTTCGGCTTCTTCAACTTTTGTGGTGGCAGTCAGCACATTCAAGTTGGCCAGCAGCGCCCTATGAATCGCCTCCTGCAGTGTGAGCCTGAGCGGCGCCGCCTGTTGCGCGGCACACACGCATGGAATCAAGCCTGCCAACCATAGAATTGCGGTGATGCGGAGTTTGAATTGCATGGTCCCTGCTCTTGACCGAAGAAGTTGATCGCTCTCACTTCGCTCTTGCCCCGTCGCCGCAACCTGCGCAAAGCCTTTGCGGCCCTATAGCATCTTACGCGAAGCAGCACGTCCAGGTTACAGAGAGATCGCTGGATATGCAAAATATTCAATGGCTGTTTGGCCGGCTATTGGCATCCCAACTGGCTGTAGGCTACCCCGATTGAACTCAGAGTTCCGTCACTGTTGAGCAAATCCGAGCCGATGCCACCCTCATAGGCGTCATACCAGGAATAACCGATGATCCACGGTTGCGATTCCATCCAGGGAACGACTTGATTCACAAACGCAACCTGGGCTGCCGGGGTCATCCCCGTTGAGTCCCATGTATTCCGATTGACCAGAGCGAACTCGTTGACGACGATCGGGTAACTCGGATAGGCGGCATGCACGCTAGTAACGTAGTCTTCAAAGGAGGAGATCTGATCCGCCGTCTCTGTGCCAACTCCCATTGGGTAATCGTGAAGCACGATGAAATCCACTTCGTAGCCAGCGGCCTCCGCTGCGCTCATAAATGAGGACAGCCAAGGGCCGCCGCCGGAGATCATATTGCTGCCGATGTCAGGTGCTCCAATCAATTTGCCATCGGCGTCAGCCACAACCGTTGGCCAATCCGCAATGGCCTGGGCAACCGTCATATTGGACTGAGTGACCACATCAGGCTCATTAAATGTGAAAACCCACGGAGAGTTTCCCGATACTTTCATGATCTTTGAGCCATCCCAGAACTCGGGAACGAAGACCGCGCTTCCCGTGTAACGAATCATGTCGTTGGTTGGCCCCCAGTCGTAATACCAACTGATGTTTAATTGGTCGATTGCATTGGGATCCGGGGTCGAGACATAATACTCGGCTACACCCTTCTTTGTGGTCGGTGTGCATGACACGGTTATCACTGTCACTGTTAGCTGCTGCGTCACCGATATTCCATCGGAATTTGTCACCGTGAGAGTGTACGTGGTGGCGGCGGACAACTTCCCCGTTGACACAGGCACCCCGGACGTGACCATGCCAACGGATTGATTCACATATCCTGTTCCGTTGGAAAATACTGCGTTGAGATCCGTTGCCGTCCCCGCGGGAATGGGCGAGACCGATGCCGTGAAAGAAGTGATGCTCGGAGCGCTTGGCGGCGGGGAGGTCGATTGCTGGCCCCCGCCTCCGCAGCCCAACACAAACACGCAGAAAAACAGAAGCGCAACCCAGCCCGCTCGACCACGGATTCTTCCCTGCAACGCCATGCACTCCTCCAGGACTCTTGCAATAAACCTTATCACGATTGCAAGAGAGATGGCGCGGCTTCAAGTGAAGCCGCGCCATCTTGATGGCAATACGTTTTTTGGCCGCTCTACAACTGATTCATGTTGGCCAAAAACTCGGCGTTGTTGCGCACCTTTTCCAGGCGGCTGATGAGCAGTTCCATCGCCTCGACCGGCGAGAGCGGGTTGAGCACCTTGCGCAGAATCCAGATGCGCGACAGATCCTCCTTGGGGATGAGCAGCTCTTCCTTGCGGGTGCCGGAGCGCTGAATGTCGATGGCCGGGAAGACGCGCTTGTCCACCAGCTTGCGGTCGAGGATGATCTCCATGTTGCCGGTTCCCTTGAACTCCTCGAAAATGACCTCGTCCATGCGCGAGCCTGTGTCAATCAGCGCGGTGGAGATGATGGTCAGCGAACCGCCCTCCTCAATGTTGCGCGCCGCGCCGAAGAATCGCTTGGGGCGCTGCAGCGCGTTCGAGTCCACGCCGCCAGAGAGCACCTTGCCTGAAGGCGGGACAATGGTGTTGTAGGCGCGCGCCAGACGGGTAATTGAATCGAGCAGAATCACCACGTCGCGCTTGTGCTCCACCAGCCGCTTGGCCTTTTCGATGACCATCTCGGCCACCTGCACGTGGCGCGCCGCAGGCTCGTCAAAGGTCGAGCTGATCACCTCGCCCTTCACCGACCGCTGCATATCAGTGACTTCCTCGGGGCGCTCGTCGATGAGCAGCACAATCAGCACCACGTCGGGGTGGTTGGTCGAGATCGAGTTGGCAAGCGCCTGCAGCAGCATCGTCTTGCCGGTGCGTGGCGGAGCGACAATCAGGCCGCGCTGCCCCTTGCCGATGGGCGTCAGCAGATCCATCACCCGGCCGCTGATGCCCTCGCGCACCGTCTCCAGCTTGATGCGTTCCTGGGGATAGAGCGGGGTCAAATTGTCGAAGAGAATCTTGTTGCGCGTCTCCTCGGGCGATTCGAAGTTGATGGCCTCGATCTTGACCAGGGCAAAATACTTCTCGCCCTCGTGCGGCGGGCGCACATTGCCGCTGATCGAGTCGCCGGTCTTCAGATCGAATTTGCGAATCTGCGAGGGCGAGACATAGATGTCGTCCGGGCCGGGCAGATAGTTGTAGTCAGGCGAGCGCAGAAATCCGTACCCGTCGGGCAGAATTTCCAGTACGCCCTCGGCAAAGATGTGGCCTTCCTTTTCGCTTTGTGCCTGGAGGATCTTGAAGATCAGATCCTGCTTGCGAAGACCGCTGGTGCCCGGGATCTCCAGGGTACGAGCGATGCGGGTAAGTTCCGTGATGTTCTTCTCTTTTAGTTCAGCGATGGTCATGTTCACCTGCAATAAGGGAGGATGTCTGTGGGAGGGTCCAGAACGGGGGAGTGCTCCAGAAGAGTTGGACGGGAGTTGAAGGCTGGCGGCCGAACTGCGCCGCTTGGGAAGCCTCAGTTGAAATCAAGGGTAGCATCGAAGATCAGAACGCGGCTGCCTGGCAAGCGGAACCGCGAGAAAATCGCCGCCTGATTCAACTATACCCCTCGAAGGCGCTGGTCAAGCGGCGCGCTGGGTTTCGAGCGGTTGAACCACGGACGACTCGACAAAAACCGCCGAGCCGGGATGGGCGGTTTGAAAGCGCCCCAGAACTTCATTGGTGGTGTCTTGCAGCCGTGTATTCGGCTTGTGCAGCTTGCGGGTTGCCTTGCTCGCCAGTTGACACAACTGGTAGCGATTGGAGACATGAGAAAGTGCTCCAAAAACCAAATCGGAACGCATCACGAGTTTCTCCTTCAAAAAAATGAGTGTACTTGCTGAACTACCTTGACGCCGATTATGTGCAGGAAAGCCAACGCAGCGCGGGCTGCCATACAGGACTCCAGCACCCAAGGTTTAGACGCGCGAGGCAGGCGTCCCGTTCAAAATCTTGACGCAACTTCGCAGATATTGGAACAGGCCTTATGCCGTATCAGGGATACAGATTTCCGCCTTGGGGACCATCCGGCTTACATTCCCGTTCCGGCAAATATCGATACGCACCGGTGCATCAAAGAATGAGCCTCAGCCCAAAAATGATGCGGGAAAAGACAGACGAGCGCGCGAAATCGCACAGTACAATCTGCCCCTTTACGGATGGCATATCTGAATATATACCGAGTCAATGGAACAGGTCAACTATTATTTTACCTGTTTTCCCCACCCGCGGCAAGGTCAGGTCTGGCTTCAGCCCCGGCAATAGCCGCACAAAACCGACTAATTATTTGGCTCATCGGTGAGCTTTTCTCGCCGCTGAGCCGAAAATATACTATTTACCTTCTCGATTCCGGGGTTACAGCGGTTCTCCAATTGCTGTTCTCCGAAAGCACACCGCCAAGTGGCTTTCTCCTCAAGAAAAAGCCACATTCGTCAGAGCTAGTAAAGGTATAGGTATTGGAGAACCTCTCTAAAACCCGGCTTACCTAATCGAGGCTGAATATCACGATATACAAACGGCGCACCCCAGACGAGATGCGCCGTTTCCATTTTCTGAGCCTACTTATCAGCGGCCTTCTTAGCGGCAATCTTCTTTGCCGGAGCCTTGACCGGCGCGGCGGTGTCAACTAGCGCCTGATCGATGACCCGATAAAGGTCCTGATCGGGGTTGCGAACTTCGATGTACGGCGCGCCCTTGCTGTTGGCGGTGACAATGAAGATCGTGGGCGTGGCGTCGATGCCGGTGCGTATTCCCTTGTCCTTGTCGGCGTTTACGGCCGCGGCCAGCGTGCCTTGAGGATCGATGGCGAAGGGCAGCGCGATGCCCTTGCTCTGGGCAAACTTCTCGGTGAACTGGCGGAGCGCAGCGAGGTTATAGATGGAGGCCTGATTGGCGAAGACCTGGTCGCGGTATTCGTCGCCCAGTGCCTTGCTCTTGGCGTCAAACCAGCGGGCGTTGACGGCTGCCACCGGACTCCAGATGTGGCCGGGAATCAGGAAATCGTGGCGAATCCAGGGTATCTTGTACTTGGCCGCGGCGGCTTTGACGACCGGATTCTCCACGCCGCAGCGGGGACACTCCATGTCAGCAAACTCGACGATGGCCACGCGCGCGCCGGCGGGCGGATGAAGCAGAGAGCTGTCTTTGATCTGCGTTCCAGACGATGGAGCGGCAAACTGCGCGTGAGCGCTCAAGGCGCTGAACAAAAGCGCGGCGGCTAGGCTGAGCAGGATGCTGGCCCGCCTGCTGAGAACGGAAGGTCGATGGGCAAGAGCAGAGGAATGAGGCATATTGATTGGACGACTCCCTGTTAGTAATTGTAACCACCCGCGGCACCTGCGGTGCGGCCAAATGCTGCCATCCTGAGCGAAAAAGCTGTCATCCTGAGCGAAAAAGCTGTCATCCTGAGCGAAGTTTGTCGCAATTTCTTGCGACAAACGGAGTCGAAGGACCTGCATTTTCCAGCGGATCTCTTCCATGAACTTCAGACTCAGAACACGCGTGCCGGCTTCGCCTTATTTGCGCTCGCGGCGCCGTTCAGCCAGGGTCCCCGCGGACAGGTCTTCGTCCGTGGGGTGGTTAGCCATCCATTGCCGCCATTTGTAGTCGGCCACAAGCGAGGCCGCGACAATCACGAGTGCTAAAACTCCGAGGAAGATTTTCATGGCTCCTTCAGGATCGCATGAGTTGGAGCGGATGCGAAACACTTTTGGAGAAAGCGCCCCGCTTCGCGCCGTCCATGATACAAATGAAAAATCAACCGGCGGAGGCCTTTCATGAGCAACAGCAACTCCCAGCGCGCATTGCAACTCTTTGCGCAAAACTACAACTGCGCCCAGTCTGTCTATGCCGCCTGCGCTATCGGGGAAGGCCTGGAGGAGGCGCAGCGGCTTGCGCTGGCCGCGCCCTTTGGCGGCGGCATTGCTCGGCAGGGAGAGGTTTGCGGCGCTCTCACCGGCGCGCTTCTGGCCCTGGGTGAGACGCAGGGCAACGCCATGGCCGCCGATCCAGCGGCAGCTCGCATTGCCCTCTACGAGCGGGCGCGCCAACTCACCGAGGCGTTCCGAAGGGCGCACGGGGCGATTCTGTGCCGTGAATTGACCGGCTGCTCACTCGACACGGAAGCCGGCCAGCGCGCCTTCAAAGAGCGCGGGCTGCATCAGAATCTTTGTACGAAGCTGGTCGCCTTTGCCGCCGATGCGTTGCAGGAGAATGAGAACGTGTAGGCGAGCGGATGATCGTTGGTTGAGCTACTCATTCCCAGCTCTAATAGGCGATACCTGGGGCGCCAGCGACCTATCTCGCCACCCGTGGTAAGGGATACAAAAGATGATAATCCCAAAGATACCTATTAATATTTCTGGCCACCAGCCAAGTTCATTGTTTAGAAAGATTCTCCAATTCCTGAATAATACTGGAAACCATGTAAAGATAAAAATGAGATTTGCCGCTATAGCCCACTGCTTTAATGCAGGTTTGTCTCTAAAGATCATCCACCATGCTATGCCCAAGACGATGGAATAGGTAGTAAGGGTTATGTTACTAATGATGTCTCCTCTTTCAATACAATGCGTTCGTGCCAAACTTAGAATATTTTTGCCCACTACATAGATCGCAGTAAATGACCAGTAAAGAAACATCCAGCAATACACTGTTCTGCAAATTGCGAGTAGTAGTACTCCAATCCGTATGATGATTCTTTGCATACTATTCACCTGAAATTCCTCCATTCAGATAGATGTTATCCGATAGAAGCAAGTGGCGATTCAAATGAATTCAATGCGGACGCCGCTTCTCAGGCGGAGTAAAGGCTCTAATCTGGCTGCGGAGAGCGCATGAGCGCAGTCCGGCGCTGGTGACGATCCGCCAGAGACTTGCTGTAGGCATTCCATTGCGCCAGCGGGGCCGAGGAGGATTGGATTTGGGCCAGATTTTGCACGGCATCGTTCAGCACCGCGGAGTTCAGCGTCTCCGCCCCTTGCGGCGCGCTCATCAGTTGGTTCACAGCCTCTAACGCCGCGCCGACACTGTGCTGTATCTGCGCTTCAGTCGTGTGCGCATCCAGAATCGCGAGCACCTTCTCTTCGGCGCGCAGCGTGGCCTCCCGCCGATCCAGAATCTGCTGCATCGAGTACCGGTCCGCGCCCTCGACGGTTCCATCCGACCAGATCACGCCTTTCACGACCACCTGTGCGGTAACCGGAGCCGTGGCCGTGGCCAGATTCGCCTGCTTTGCAGGCAGGGATTCCGTGTAAGGATCGCCCGGCTGAATCGCCCCGCTCCACGCCTCTTCCGAGCCGGCCTGGAGGCGTCCATCGACGACCGCATCCAACAGGTCAGAAGAGAAGCTGAAGCGGCCAATCGCCTTGCCGTCCGCCGTCAGCGTAACCTCCAGGCCATAGGCCGTAATCGCCTTCTGGCCGTTGTTGACCAGCTCGACCGCAACGGTGTTTGCCGACGAGTCGAAGTCGGCGCTGCGCACTTGCAACTCTGGCACGCCGGCCGCTGTGGAGCTTTGGCCGGACAGAGCAGGGCAATTGGCAAGCGCTATGACAACGAGAGCGAACGAAGGCAAGAAACGGCGAGACAGGCGCGAAATCATGGACGGGTCCTCCGCAACCATTGTAGCGCCGAAAGAACCGGTAGCGCCGGCCTCCCGGCCGGCTGTCGCGTGGACCTCCCGGTCCACGCCGCACTCTAGACAGTTAAGAAAAATGCTCTATCTCTGCCCCTGCTGCGGCGGATTGACCTGGGCGTTGAGGAAGCCGCTCAGGTCGTCAATATCCTTTTGCGTGCCCACCATCGGCGGCATGAAGCGATGGTAGGGAGAGTCAGTCTTGTACTCATGCAGCATGGTGATAAAGCTGGCGATATTGGCGCGGTCGCGTCCGGCGAGCAGGACTTTGAGCGGGCGATAGCCGCCCAGGGTGTGGCAGCTTCCACACTCGCCGCGGAAGATCGCTTCGCCGCGCGAGTAGCTCGACGCGGAGTCGTTCCAGGTCCATAAGGAGTGCGCCAGATAGCCTTCCTGATTGATGCGCGCGACATAAGGAACGCGCACGCCATTCGAGTACATCCAGCGACCGATGACGTAGGGCTTGCGCAGCATCTCGCGCGAGTACTCGCCCGCCCCGGTGGCGATCAGCGCCAGAAGCAGCACGGCCAAAGCGTGCGAGAGATTGAACTCCAGCGGATTGCGATAGGCCAGAAAGTAAGCCACGCCGACGATGGTGGCCGAGGTAACGATGATGAGCAGGGCGATGCGCGTGATGATGGAAAATGTGCCTGACCCGATGGTGTCAATGCCCAGGGTAAGCAATGCCTGCTGCGATGCCGGGACCATCCAGAGATACCAGATGAGAATGAAGGGCGTGGCGACAAAGGAGGGCACGAGCCACTTCACGCTCCACTGCACGAGGCTGGTTTTGAGCGCGGGCTGGCGGTCGCCGTCGATGCGGCTGGCGGTGATGAGCGCCCAGACGCCGGCCAGCGCGCAGCAGACGCAGGAGCGCAGAAAGAGGCTCGGCCAGTAAGTGGGATTGAAGAAGGCATACCAGAATTTGCTGGCCTCTTGGCCAGTGCCGGCGACGGCGAGCCAAGTGTCGCCCGGCGTAAGCATAAAGGTGAGAATGCCGTTGATGATGACCAGAGTTGCTATAGACGCGCCGGCGTAAACCCAGCCCACGACGAGGTGCAGCTTCTCGTCAACGCGGCCCCATGTGTAGTAATAAACCGCGACGGTGGTCAGCTCGACGATGAAGAAGACCCACTCCATCGCCCAGCCGAAGACGAAGTTATGAATCAATGTGCTGGTGGCTTCAGGATGCGTGAGTCCGATGGCGAACCAGATGCCGACGCCGCTGATGGTGCCGAAGACGCCGGTGAGAATCAAAAAGAATTTGGAGTGGCTGGCCAGTTGCTTCAGCCAGTCGGCGCGGAGTTGCGGGTCCTTCATGCGCAGGGCCTTGCGCTCGGCCATCGGCAAATAGAGGCCGCCGCCCACGGCAAACTGCGAGATCATCACATGGAAGATGGCGATGATGCCAATCACCCAGCCGGAGCCGAGAATCGGAATGTCCCAGAATGGATAGTTCATTGTTGAAGCTCCTAGCTGCACTTACCGAATGGTCCAGTAGCCAACGATGGTGGTGAATAAAAGCGCGAAGATAACCAGCAGGCCAAAGTAGTTTGCGGCGCGTCCGCGCTGTCCGGATTCCCTGCCCGTGTCGTAGAAGGGAATCAGAACCCAGAGCGCGATGCCGGCGGTGAACAGTCCAATGCCCACGGCCTCGCCCAGAGCGGCGTATTTGCTGGAAAAGACCATGCCGACCAGCTTGAGCATCTCGAAGGGGCTCATGAAGTACCATTCGGGATGGATGCCCATGGGCGCGGGCGCCAGCGGATCATATTGTTTGCCCAGGCTCCAGGGAAAGACCGAGGCCAGCAGCGCCAGAATATTCAGCGAGATCAGCCACATCGCCAGATCCTTGCGCATGAAGTTGGGAAAGAAGGGCATGGTCTTGCGCTCGGCGGCAGGCTTGGCCTCTTCGCTGGGCGGCGAGGCGTTGCCGTGGCGCTGCACCAGCCAAAGATGAAAGCCCAGCAGCGGCAGAAAAATTGCCGGCAGCACAACCACGTGCAGGGCAAAGAAGCGCTGCACGGTGAACTCGCTCACATCCGGGCCGCCGCGCAGCAGGTTGGCGGCGAAAGCGCCAATCCACGGAATCGCCGAGGGAAGCTCCAGGCCGACCTTGGTGGCAAAGTAGCTCAGCTCATCCATCGGCAGCAGGTAGCCGGAGAAGCCGAAGCCCAGCGCCAGCCCCAGCAGCACGAGGCCGCTCAGCCAGCCGAACTCACGCGGCTTGCGATAGGCCTTCATGAAGAAGACCGAGAACATATGCGTGACCACCGAGAAGATCATCAGACTGGCGCTCCAGGCGTGGGCCGAGCGGATCAGCCAGCCGAAGTGCATCACAAAGGTGATCTGGCGGACCGACTCGTAGGCCTCGGCGCCGGGCCTGTAGTAAACCAGCAGCAGTACGCCGGTGAAGCACTGCACCAGAAAGAAGAAGAGCGAGATGCCGCCCCAGTAGTACCAAAAGGATTGAGAGTGAACGGGGACGGTCTTGTGGCGCGCGAAAGCGGCCAGTTCGCTCAAGCCCAGCCGCTCGTCAACCCAATCGTAGATTCTCTTTGCAGTCATGCTCATCTTCCTCTTGCCTTCGCTGCGATGCGCTATGCGCGCGAAATCACCACGCCCGTCTCGTTGACGGCCACTACTTTGAAGAGTTTGAGCGGCCGGGGCGGCGGGCCGCTGACATTGGCGCCGGTGTTGGCGTTGTAAACTCCGCCGTGGCAGGCGCAGTGGATGCGGTCGGCCTGAACTTCATACTGCACCGTGCAGCCGAGATGCGTGCAGACGGCGGTCATCGATATCCATGTGTCGTCCAGGTGATGAATCAGCAGCGCCGGAGAGGAGCCGAATTTGAACATCAGCACCGAGCCTTTGGACAGCTTCTGCGCGTCCTTCAGGGTCACTTCGGTCACCGCGGTCGCGCTCATCGCCATCTCTTCCGGCGAGGCCAGATAACGGTAGATGGGATAGGCCAGAGCAGCGGTATATGCCAGCCCCGCCACGCCGGCCGCGGCCAGAAAAGCGCGGCGCGTATTCCTTTCGCCGGCTTCTTCGACAATGGTTGCGGGAAGTTTCGTCACTTCACTCATCAGCAATCCCTCCGCGCCGGCTCAGGCCGCGCTCTCCATGACTTTTTTGGCGCGCGCTACCACCGAGATCAGCCAGCCGATGACGCCCAGCCCAGCGACAAAGAGAACCAGGAAGAGGCCGACGACCCACCAGTTGGTCACTACCACGCGATCCCAGACGTTGTAGCCCTTGCTGAGCAGCGTCAAATCGCGCACTCCGTCGCGGTAGACCACCAGCGTCAGTTCCACCAGCAGCGCGAGCACCGCGCCCACCCAGCCGAACCAGCCTGCCGTCACCTTGCCGAATCCGGCGATCGCGGCCAGCAGAACGGCGACCGCAACCAGCGCCAGCCAGCTGTAACCGGCAAAGCCTGCAAATTTGTAGAGCGGATCGCCTGCCAGGCCAGCCTTGACAATCTCCGGCTGCACACTTGCCGCCCAGAACCCGGCCGCGAGATAAACCAGGCCGAATGTCGCGGCCACCTTGCCGCCAACTCCCGCGAGGAATCGCTTCTCCTGCGCAGTGAAGGTTGCGCGTCCCGCCAGATAGACCAGCCACAACCCGCCGATGAACAACCCGCCGGCCATCATCAGCAGCCAGCGCGGCTCCAGTGTGGGGTCGCCGGTGGGCAGATAGGCGCCCATCGCCGAGGCGGAGTACATCGGACGCCAGACTTCGGGCCGCAGCATCAGCGTCATATTGGTCGAGAGCAGCCGCGCGATAAAACCGGCCAGCAGCCATGCACTCAAGCCCACCCACCAGGCCGACCTTCCTGCCTCCAGCCGCGCCGTGAAGCGGTAGAGCAGCCAGTAGGTCAGCATGAGTAGACCGATGATCGAGATCCAGTAGAGGCCAATCAGTACGCTGCTGGTATAAAGCGCGCGGCCATAGAGCACCTGTGCAAAGAGCAGCGGCGGCACGGCCAGATTGATGACGAAGGTCATGACGACGGTGAGCCGTCGCGCCAGCGCCCGCGCTGCCGTCAGTGAGTTTGGCGAGCTTCGGAAGAGACTGAGCAAAACCGCCAGCAGCAGTCCGCCAAGCAGCATCTCCACCGCCACAAAATGCAGCGCCAGGGTGACGATATGAAGCAGTTTGATCAGCCAGATCGGCGCCGGCAAGGGAATTGGATCGACAGCGGGAAAAGATTGCATAGAACCCCTGAGACCCCCAAAGATCTTATTTAGACTACCATGGTCCAAAATGTCGTATGTGATGGCAGTCACAGCACATTGAGAAGAGGCGCCGGCAACTGCCGCCACCCGCACGCAACCATAGTAAACCCCCGCTGATTGATTCAGGCGAAAAATCGGCTGAGGCCTGCGCTATCTTCCCGAATGGTGTTTCTTCCCTCTTCTATTTTGGCAACTGGGTTGCGTCCCAGCCGCCGCCGAGGGCGCGCACCAGGCCGACATTGGCGACCAACTGGCGGGTCTGAAGGTCGAGAGCAGTGCGTTGGTTCTGGAGCAGTGTGGCTTCAGCGGTGAGCACTTCAAGATAGCCGGTGACGCCGCCTTTGTAACGCTGATTGGAGATATCGAAAGAGTGCTGCGCAGCGGCGACGGCCTGCTGCTCGGCTGCCGATTCCTGCTCCAGAATTCTCAAGCCCGAGAGCTGATCTTCCACGTCGTTCAAGGCGGCTATTACGACGCTCTTGTAGTTGGCGGCCTGGGCCTCGTAGCTGTGACGAGCAGCATCGGTGAGGGCGTGGCGCTGGCCGGCGTCAAAGAGCAACTCCGTGGCTTGCGCGCCCAAGCTCCATAGCGTGCTGGGGCCTTGAATCCATGTGCCGCCGTGCATGCTCTCAAAGCCGCCCGCGCCAGTCAGGCTGATGGCAGGATAGTAGGCGCTCACGGCAATGCCGATCTGAGCGTTGGCGGCAGCAGCGCGGCGCTCGACGGCGGCGATGTCAGGACGCCGCTCCAGCAGTTGCGAGGGTACGCCAACGGGAACCTTGGGCAGAGCAAACTCCGGCGATGAAACCAGCGGCGAAAACGGAATGGAGAAGGCCGATAGATTCTCATTGGCGATGGCGCCGATGGCGTGTTCGTATTGGGCGCGGGCCACGCCCACGTCGATGCGCTGGGCGCGCGTGGTTTCCAGTTGAGTGCGTGCCTGGGCCACATCGGCCTCGGTGCCGATGCCCCCGGCAAGACGCCGCTGAGTGAGGTCAAGCTGGCCTTCGAGGTCGGCGATGGTGGCATCAAGCAGCTTGATCTGGGCGTCGAGTCCGCGCAGTTGGAAGTAGTCGGCGGCCATCTCGGCATGAAGACTCAGGTCGATGCTGGCCCGCTCGGCGGCGCTGGCCTGAGCGGTCGAGCGCGCGGCCTCGACAGCGCGGCGCACGCGGCCCCACAGGTCCGGCTCCCAACTGGCCTGGCCGGTGAGAACAAAATCGTTATAGCTGTTGGGCCGGGCGGGCGAGTACGATGGCCCATTTTGCGAGACGCGGTCGCGCGCGACGGTTGGCCCGGCTGAGAGTGTGGGAAAGAGCGCCGAGCGAGCCACGCTGACCTGATCGCGCGCGGCAAGATAGCTCTCCAGCGCCGAGCGCAGCGTTTGATTATTGGCGCTGATGCGCTCTTCGAGCTGGTTGAGCTGCGCGTCCTGATAGATCTCCCACCAATTGCCGCGCAGCAAACCGTCCGAGGGATTGGCCGGCTGCCACGCGCCTCCAGCGGGATTGGGCGGCGGAACGATGGCCGCCGTTGCGCCCGATTCCTTGTAGGCCGGCGGCGCATCGTAGCCGGGACGATGATAGTTGGGGCCGACGGGTTTGCAGCCGGCGAGCAGCGCGGCAGCTGCGAGAAGCACTCCAAGCCGCGAGAAGATCGATGGACGCGGCAAAGCAATGTCCTCGACGTTCAATACCACTCGATCTCTCGCACTCCGGCGCGCCGCCATCATCCCTTGCCTCCCGCATTGGCTTGGCTGGCGGGATTGACCACCTGCACCTTTTCGCCTTCGATGAGCGAATCAGGCGGGTCCTGAATCACCTGATCGCCCGCTCCGATTCCAGAGACGATCTGCACGTTGGCGCCGTCGTCTTCGCCGATAACGACAGGAACAAGGTGAGCGAAGCCGCCCTCCGTCACGGTGCCCACGCGCAGACCCTCTTTGCGGAAGATGAGCGCGGCTGAAGGCAGGATGAAGGTGGCCACGGCGGCGGGAGTCTTGAAATGTACTTGGGCAAGCGAGCCAGGCAGCAGTTCGCCATCGCGGTTGTCCACATCAATTTCAACCAGCAGCGTCCGGCTTGCCGGGTCGATGGCGTCGGCAGTGCGCGTCAGTGTGCCCTGGTAGCTTTTTCCCGCGTGCTCGGCAAAGGTCAGTTCGATCTTGGAGCCGCGCTGCACATTGGCCGAGTACGACTGCGGCAGATTGGCGTAGACGCGCAGGGTCTGAATCGCTTGCAGCCGGAATAGCTCCTTGCCCGCGCCCGGGTCGATCAACTGGCCGGTGTCGATGTTGCGCGCCGTGACCACGCCGTCGAAGGGCGCGTATACCCGCTCGAAGGATTTAAGGTCGCGCAGCCGCGCCACGTTGGCCTGCGCGGATTGGACGGCAGCCGCGGAGGCCGCGGCCTGATTGACGAAGGTATCGGTGTCCTGGCGGGAGACGGCGTCGCTCTTCACCAGGCCGGTGTAGCGCTCGGCCTGGATGCGGGCGTTGTTGGCCGTGGCCTGGGCTGAAATCAACTCGGCCTCGGCCTGCGCCAGTTGCTGGTCCACTTCGGGCGTCGCAATTTCAGCCAGCAGCGCGCCTTTTTTCACGCGAGCGCCGATGTCAAAGTACCAGCGCGTCAAATATCCAGAGGTGCGCGCGTAGATGGGCGCGTCCGTCAGCGCGGCCACGTTGCCCGGCAGCACAAAGCTCGTCACCGGCGCGCCTGATTTGGGAGCGGCCACGATGACCGTGGGCGGCGCCTGCTCCGTAGTGCGCACGGCCAGCGCCTTGTCAGCGGATTTGCGGCTCAGAATGCCATAGCCCGCCAGCGCCAGCGCGATGAAAATAACGACGGCCACGCCCGCCAAGGCCTTGCCGGGCGCAATGGGATTCTGATCGGGCGCTGACTCGTGCTGCTGCGGATTGGGTTGATTGCTCATGAAAGCCTACTCCGGTACTTCGTCGAATTCATCCTGTGTTCCGGCCATCGCCACGCCGGGAGCCGTCCTGCTGCGGCTTTCAAGCCAGCCGTGAACAAGCGAGAAAAATGCGGGGACAAAAAACAGCGTGGCGACAGTGGCCATCAGCAGACCGCCGATGACGGCGCGGCCCAAAGGCGCGTTCTGCTCGCCGCCGTCGCCCAGCCCCAGCGCCATCGGCGCCATGCCCAAAATCATCGCCAGCGCGGTCATCAGCACCGGGCGCAGGCGAACAAAACCCGCATTCAGCGCGGACTGGCGCGCGTCGCCCACCAGCACTTCCAACTGCTCGCGGGCAAAGCTCACCACCAGAATCGAGTTGGCCGTGGCCACGCCCACGCACATGATGGCGCCGGTCAGCGCCGGCACGCTGAGACGCGTATGCGTGAGAAAAAGAAACCAGACGATGCCGGCCAGAGCCGCCGGCAGCGCCGCAATAATCAGGAATGGATCAAGCCACGACTGAAAGTTGACCACGATGAGCAGGTAAACCAGCAAAATGGAAAACGCCAGTCCGAAGAGCAGGCCGCGATAGGAGCTTTTCATCGTCTCGCTCTGGCCGCGCAGGATGAAGTGCGAGCCGCGCGGCAGCTCGGCCTTGTGTTCATCGATGATCTTCTCCATGCGGCGCGTCACGCTGCCCAGGTCGGTTCCGTCCACGTTGGAGTAAACATCGATCACCGATTGCACGTCATAGTGGCTCACCGTGCCCAGTTCCGCGCCGGGCACAAACGTGGCCAGGTTGCCCAGCACCTGCGTCGGCAGCGGCGCGCCGGGAGCGCCCGTGGCAGCGGCGTTCATTTGCTGCGCCGCAATTGCGCCGGTGACCGGCAGGCTCTTCAGCGCGGCCAGCGAGTCGAGATTGTACTGCGGCGTCTGAATCGCCACGCTGTAAGTAACGCCGGTGCGCGGATCGAGAAAGAAGCTGGGCGCGGTCTGGAAGCTGCCGCTCAAGGCCACTAGCAGGCTCTGCGCCACGTCGCGCTGCGTCAGTCCGATCTCCTCGGCGCGCGTACGATCCACATCCACTGTCATCCTGGGCAGGTCAAAAGGCTGTTGAATGCGCGCGTCAACCGCGCCGGGCACATAGCGGACCTCGTTGAGCATCCGCTCGGCCAGCGCGCGATTTCCGTAGAGGTCCGGGCCGACGATCTGGATGTCAATGGGCGCCGAGAGGCCGAAGTTGAGAATCTGCGTCACAATGTCCACCGGCAGCACGTAGAAGGTAACGCCGGGATATTCGCGCGCCAGAACGCCGCGCAACTGCTCCACGTAAGCAGCGGTGGGATGGTGCTCCTTGCTCAACTCCACCTGAATATCGGCATCTGCCGAGCCGATAGGCGCCGAGGTCGAATAGGAGAGGTTTAATCCCGATGTGGGCAAGCCGATATTGTCCACGATGGAGACAACCTCGCTGGCGGGAATCTGCCGGCGAATCGTTGCATCGATCTGGTCGCAGAGCTGGGCCGTCTCTTCGATGCGCGTGCCGGTGCGGGCGCGCACGTGAATCTTGAATTGGCCGGAGTCCACCGAAGGAAAAAAGTCCTGGCCGAGCCAGGGCGCAAGCAGCCCTACCGAACCAATGGCGAAGAACAGAAAGAGCAGAAGAAAAACGCGCGCATGATCGACACACAGCGTAAGCAGGCGCAGGTATGTGTGGCGAAAGCTCGCAAAGCCGCGCTCGAAGGCCAGTTGAAAACGCGTGAAGGGATTGCGGCTCTGCTGCTTGCGTGCGGCTTCCGCGTCGTCGTGCTCCTGCAGCAGATACTTGGCCATGGTGGGCACCAGCGTCCGCGAAAGCAGGTAGCTGGCCAGCATCGCAAAGCAGACCGCCTCGGCCATGGGAACAAACAGGTAGCGCGCCACGCCGCCCAAAAAGAACATCGGCACAAAGACGATGCAGATAGCTAGCGTGGAGACGAAGGCCGGCGTGGCAATCTGCTCCGAGCCGTCCAGAATCGATTGCTCCAGCTCCTTGCCGGATTCCAGAAATCGATTGATGTTTTCAATCGAAACCGTGGCGTCATCGACGAGAATTCCCACGGCCAGCGCCAGCCCGCCCAGCGTCATGATGTTGATCGTCTCGTGCAGCATCGAGAGCGTGATCAGCGAGCAGAGAATAGAAAGCGGAATCGAAACGGCGATGATGATCGTCGAGCGCCAACTGCCCAGAAAAACCAGAATCATGATCGCCGTCAGGCAGGCCGCGATAATGGCCTCGCGCACCACGCCGTCGATAGCGCCGCGCACAAAAATCGACTGGTCGTTCAGCGCGTCCACGCGCAACTGCGGCGGCAACTGGCCCTTGATGCTCTCCAGCTTCTCGTGAATGCCCTTGATGATCTCCAGCGTCGATGACGAGCCGGTCTTCATGATGCTCATCAGAATCGCGCGCTTGCCGTCCACGCGCACGATGTTGGTCTGCGGCGGGCTGCCGTCGCGCACATGAGCCACGTCGCGGATGTAAATCACCGTGCCGTTGACCGCCCTGATCGGCAGGTTGTTCAGATCGTCGATCACCTGCGGCGCGGAGTTGGTTTCAATCGCATACTCGAAGCGGTCGATCTTCATTGTGCCCGAGGGCGCAATCAGATTCTGCGCCGAGATGGCGTTGACCACGTCCACCGGCGAAAGGCCCTTGGCCTGCAACGCGTGCAGATCCAGATCCACCTGCACCTGGCGCGTCTTGCCGCCGTAGGGAAAGGGCGTCTGCGAGCCTTCAATGGTGGCCAGTTGCGTGCGGATGTTGTTCGAGGCCACATCGTTCAACTGCTGCTCGTTCATCCCCTTGCCAGAGATGCCCAGCATCAGAATCGGCACGCTCGAAGCGTTGTACTGAATGATGAACGGCGGCGTGGAACCCGGCGGCATGGCGCGCAGTTGCACCTGGCTGATAGCCGTCACCTGCGCCACGGCATTGCCGATATTCACGTGCGGCTGGAAGAAGATCTTGATCAGCCCCATGCCGTTCAGCGACTGCGACTCGATGTGCTCGATGTCGTTGACCGTGGTCGTCAGGCCGCGCTCGCTGTTGAAGACAAAGCGCGTCGAAATCTCCTGCGCCGACATTCCGCTGTAGCCCCAGATCACCGTGACCACGGGAATGTCGATGTTGGGAAAGATGTCCGTGGGCATCGTGTCGATGCTGAAGACGCCGAGAATCAGGATCAGAAACGCAGCGACCACAAAGGTGTAAGGCCGCCGCAGCGCAAGCCGGACAATCCACATCATAAGGCTGGTTCTCGCTCCTGATCCGTCAAACTACCCTAATTGTAGCTGACGGCGCGCTTCATTCCTCACAGCGCAGAGATCGCCACGGCCAGCACACTCGCTCCCACCGCCAAGCTCACCCGGTCGCGCAGCGCAAAGACCACCGGATCGTCGTCCATCTCGCCGCGCGAACCTAGCAGCCACACCCGATAAAGCCAGAAGAGCATCAGCGGCACAATCAGCCAAAGCCGGCCCGCGTGTTTGTAGAGCGCCTCCACGTCGGGACGGGTGATGTAGAGCGAAAAAACCACCACGGCGGCCGTGGCGCTCGAGGTGCCGAAGCTGCGAATCTGTGCGAGGTCGGCAACCAGATAGCCCCGCCCATGCGTCGCCGACAAGCCGCGCTCGTGCAGGTTTTCCAGCTCGCTGAAGCGCTTCACCATGGCCAGCGAGAGAAACAGGAAGATGGCGAAGCCGACCAGCCAGTGGGAGATCTCCGTCCCCGTGGCCGCGCCGCCGGCCAGCAGGCGCAGCGTGTAAAGCCCTGAGAGCGTCAGCACGTCCACCAGCGCAATTTGTTTCAGATAGAAGGAGTAGGCCGTGGTGGCGGCAATGTAAACCGCCAGCCACAGCGCAAAGGCGCGCGGCAGCCAGGGCAGCAGCAGCAGCGAGGCCGCAACCAGCGCCAGCGCCAGCACTACGCCGCTCACCACCGGCAGATCGCCCGCGGCAAAGGGACGCAAGCGCTTGGCGGGATGACAGCGGTCGCTCTCGATGTCTAGCAGGTCGTTGGCAACGTAGTTGGCCGAGGCCATGAAGCTGAAGCAGAAGAAGGCCGCAACCGCCGCCGCCATCGTCTCCGGGCGCAGCTTGTGCGAGAGCGCCAGCGGCGCCAGTAGCAGCAGATTCTTGGCCCACTGATGAATGCGAATCGCCTTGAAGAGCGTGCGCGGCAATGGCTGCCGGTCGAGAAAAGTTTGCGCTACTGGAATCCCCCGCAGACGCAAGGCAACGCGCAGGCCGCGTGTGGGATTGGCCAGCATCGCATGGCGCGCGGCGGCCAGCAGCGGCAGGTCGGCGCGCGAGTTGCCAATGTAGTCGAACTCGCCGAAGCGCTCCCGCAGCCGCTCCAGCTTCTTGCCGCTGGTCAGGTTGGTCGCGCCGTCCGAAGCCATCACGCCGGCAAAGATGCCCAGATGCGCGGCCACGCGCTCGGCCAGCGGGCCATCCGCGCCGGTGGTCAAATAAATCTTCCGGCCCGCGCGCTGCTCCTCTTGCAGCCAGCGCAGCAACTCGGCGTTGTAGGGCAGCCGCGCGGCGTCCAGCGGAGCGCGGCGCGCCACTTCAGCCTTCAGACGAGCGCGTCCGCCCGCCAGCCACACCGGCAGCCTCCAAAACTGCGCGGGCCTGTGGCGCATGAACTGGCAAACCGCATCGAAGAGCGAATCGGACTTGATCAGCGTGCCGTCCAGGTCGACGCACAGGGGCAGCCTCCGATCATCAGCCTCGGCAGTGCCGGGATTCTGGGCCATGCTCTCCTCATCGCGCCATTCAAGCGGCTCTTCAAAGTCAAATGCGGCAGCGGGAAATCTCAGCGTCAAGTATATCGCCAAAGGTATCCGGTAAGCGCGAACGGAGCGCTCACTCTCCCGCAAAGCGCTGTACCCCATCCATTCCGCGCTTTTTGCGGAATGGGTGGGAGGTCAACAATCCTACGGCAATAGCATCAATCTTTTTTTGCATATAATTTCAACCACCCGGCGCACAATGAAACTATGTTCACTCGCCGCCAATCCCTTACCCCTAGTCCCTCAGTCCCTATTCCCTGTTCTTGTGAGCGAAGCGAACCACTGGCCCCACCGCAGGTGGCATCCATTCCGCGCTTTTGCGGAATGGGAGGGAGGTCAACAATCCTGCTGCAATCGCATCAATCTTTTTTTGCATATAATTTCAACCACCCGGCGCACAATGAATCTATGTTCACTCGCCGCCAATCCCTTACCCCTAGTCCCTCAGTCCCTATTCCCTGTTCTTGTGAGCGAAGCGAGCCACTGGTCGCACCGCAGGTGGCCGCAAGGCTACCCCCCCCTCCCTATATTTTCAAAACCTTGCATATAATTTATATTCTTTTGAATCAATAGTTTAGAGGATATTATTACCCGAAAATACCATTATATGATACTTTCGAGGCTTTTCTACCGCTAAAACGCCTCGATTCCATGCCAAAAACCCTCCTTTTCATGAGGATTTCTGCTCATTTCTATCAAAATTGCTATGCCACACAACTCCGTTCAATTCTCCGCGCTTCGCTTGCAATGTGATTCAATGTAAGAGATGGCAATTCCCCGGAAAAAGACGGCGCGCGGGCTGTGGATCAGGGCGACGCGGAAGGCGCGCGAGCTGGCGATGGTGGCGCGGGCGCTGGCCGACACCTCGCATCCCGTGCTGGCGCAGATTATCCCGGCGCGCTTTTGCAACCTCAGTTGCGGCTACTGCAACGAGTACGACAAGGTCAGCGAGCCGGTGCCGCTGGAAGAGATGTTCCGGCGCATCGACCACCTCGGACGCCTGGGAACGGCGATGATCGGCCTCAGCGGCGGCGAGCCGCTCACCCATCCCGACCTGGACGCGATTATCCGGCGGATGCGGCAGACCGGCGCGATTGCCGGAATGATTACCAACGGCTACCTGCTCAATGTTGACCGCATCGAGCGGCTCAACCGCGCCGGCCTCGACCACCTGCAGATCTCCATCGACAACCTCGTGCCGGATGATGTCTCGATGAAAAGCCTGAAGGTGCTCGACAAGAAGCTGGAGATGCTCGCCCAATACGCAGAGTTTCATGTGAACATCAACTCAGTGGTGGGCGGAGGCTTCAAAAATCCGAACGACGCGCTGGTGATTGGCCGCCGCGCGATGGAGCTGGGCTTTGAATCGACGATTGGGATTATCCACGACGGCAGCGGTCAACTGAAGCCGCTGCTCCCCGACGAGGCGCGCGTCTACCACGCGATGACCGACCGGCGCAAAACCAACTACTCGCGCTTCGACGACTTCCAGCGGGCGATTGCCGAGGGGCGACCCAACCTCTGGCGCTGCCGCGCCGGCTCGCGCTATCTCTACATCTGCGAGAACGGCCTGGTGCATTATTGCAGCCAGCAGCGCGGCTATCCGGGCATTCCGCTCACCCGTTACACCACCGCGGATGTGCGGCGCGAGTTTCTCACGGCCAAGAGCTGCGCGCCCAACTGCACCATCGGCTGCGTTCACCGGATCAGCTATATCGACCACTGGCGCGCGCCGCAGACCAGCATGATCTCTCCCGGCGGAGACGCGGCCGCGAAGCCGGCGCTGGTGCAGATTCATAGCGCAAATTGATTTTCGATTTCAGTGGATTGGATTGTAGCGCCGGCCTCCTGGCCGGCTGTAGCGTGGACCTCCCGGTCCACGCCGCACTCTACACAAATAGGAAAAAACTCTAGCTTTTCGCGCGCTTATAGAACGGCGCCGTCACCTGCCGGGCGCGGGCGCGGTTGGCGCGCAGTTGCACCAGCAGATCCTGGCCGCCGGCGGCCACTGTAGCGGGCACCAGCGCAAAGGCAATGTTGGTCTTGAGAAAGGGTGCGGGCGAGCCGGAGGTAACGACGCCGATCTCCTTGCCGTCGAGATTGAGCACGGAATAGCCGTCGCGGGCAATGCCGCGTTCCACCATTTCCAGCGCCACAAGTTTGCGCTTGGGTCCGCCGGCGGCCTGCACGGCCAGCAGGGCCTCGCGGCCAATGAAATCCCCCTTGTCCAGCTTGAGCCAGCGTTCGTGGCTGCTCTCGAAGACGTTGATCGTGTCGGAGATTTCGTGGCCGTAGAGCGGCATTCCCGCCTCCAGCCGCAGAGTGTTGCGCGCGCCCAGGCCGCAGGGGCGAATCGCAAACTCGCGTCCCGCCTCCAGCAGCGCGGCCCAGAGCTTTTCCGTCGTCGCCACGTCCGAGGGAAGATAGACCTCGAAGCCGTCTTCGCCGCTGTAGCCGGTGCGGGAGATGAGCACGTTGGGCACACCGGCCACCTCGCCCCAGGTAAACCAATAATTCCGAATCGCCGCCAGATTGACCGCCGTCAGTTTTTGCAAAGTAGCCAGCGCGCGCGGCCCCTGCACAGCCAGTTGCGAGTAGCTGTCGGAGTCGTCGCTCAGCTCAAGCTGCGGCCACGCGCCCAGTTGCCCGCGCATCCAGGCGAAGTCCTTTTCCCTGGTGCCGGCGTTCACCACTAGCAGATAGTCGTTCTGGCCGAGCCGGTGGACGAGAATGTCGTCTACAAAGGTGCCTTCCGGGGTGAGCAGCGCGGAGTACTGGATTTGGCCGTCCTGGAGGCGAGCGGCGTCATTCATGGTCACGTGCTGGACGGCGGCCAGCGCGCCGAGGCCGCGAAAGCGAATCTCGCCCATGTGGCTCACGTCGAAGAGACCCACGCCGGTGCGCACGGCCATGTGCTCGGCGACCAGCCCGCCGGTTGAACCGGGGTCCCCGGCGACGGCTCCTTGTCGCTGGGGTGGTGGGTACTCAACCGGCATATCCCAGCCGCCAAAGTCCACCATCTTGGCCTTCAGTGCACGATGGGTGGCGTTAAGGGCGGTCTTCTTCGGTGCGACGGCGTTGGACTCGGCGGGTAAGGTCTGAGTGGGAAGCGACATAGGGAATCCTTTCGGGCCTGGCAGCACTCTCTACGATAGGGATTGGCGGCAAGCGGGTCAATCCCGGCGAGGAGGGAGGGAAAACGCATCCAGTGCTCTTTTCCTATCGATATAAACTTCAGTGCCCCATCCATTCCGCGTTTTTCTGCGGAATGGGTGGGAAAGTACAAACCTCAAGGAACAATATCATGCTGCAGGCTCGCTCACAGCCTCGGTCATCGCGCTCCAGAGTTCCTCGATGTCGCTCTGTTGGGTTCGGATGTTGCCAATGGCCACGCGAATCGTAAAACGGCCGCCCAGCGCCGTGTGCGAGAGAAAATGCCGCCCGGAGCTGTTGATGCGCTCCATCAGCGCACGGGTGGCGTCGTCGCCCTGGCGCAGCCGGAAGCAGACCAGCCCCAGGCTCGCGGGCGCCACCAGCTCGAAGCGCGCATCTGCGGCAACCTGCTCGCCCAGCCAGGCAGCCATGCGCAGATTCTCGCGCAGAATCGCCGCCAGCCCGTCGCGCCCAAAATACCGCAGAACAAACCAGAGCTTGAGCGCGCGGAAGCGCCGCCCCAGGGCCAGTCCGTAGTCCATATAATCGACGGCCTCGGCGCCGGTCTTCAGGTACTCGGCTTCGAGCGAAAATGCGCTGCGCAGCAGGTCGGGGTGCGCCGTATAGAAGAGGCTGCAATCCAGCGGAACCATCATCATCTTGTGAGGATTGACGATGAACGAGTCCGCGCGCTCCACGCCGTCCAGCAGATGCCGGCGCTCCGGCAGGATTCCGAAGGTGCCGCCGTAAGCGCCATCGACGTGCAGCCAGAGATCATGCTCGCGGCAGAGATCGGCAATCGCGGCGACGGGATCAACCGCCGTGCTGGAGGTTGTGCCCACAGTTGCGGCAACAAAGAAGGGCTTCAGGCCACGGTCCAGGTCGGCGCGAATTGCCTGCTCCAGCGCCTCCGGTTGCATCCTGAATTGAGCATCGCCGGCGATGTGGCGCACATTGCGCTGCCCAATGCCGGCGGCGATTGCGGCCTTCTCCAACGAAGAATGAGTGTGCTCGGAGAGGTAGGCGATCAGCCGGCCCGATGGCCCCGCCGCGCGGCTCTCCGGCTCAGCCCGCTGGCGCGCCGCCACCATCGCCTGCAAGGCGCCGCTCGAAGCCGTGTCCACGATCATGCCAAACCAGGCCGCCGGCAAGCCCAGCCAGTCCAGCACCCAGGCCACCGTCACCTGCTCCAGTTCGGTAGCGGCCGGCGAGCTTTTCCACAGCATCGCGTTCACGTCCAGCGCCGCAATCAGCAGCTCGCCCAGGATTCCCGGCCCCGATGACGTGATGGAAAAGTAGCCGTGAAAGCAGGGATGGTTCCAGTGTGTGATGCCGGGAAGAATCAGGTGCTTGAAGTCGGCGAGAATCGCATCCATCGATTCGCCGCTGAGCGGCCCGGCGGCAGGCAGCTTGCGCAGCAAATCCCCCGGCGAGCAGCGCGCCAGCACCGGATATTCGCGCACATCTTCGAGATAGCTGGCAATCCATTGCAGCAGATCATGGCCGTGGCGGAGGAATTCCTCGGGCGGCATATCGCGGCCAATGCGTTGTTCGTTGGGGGCTTCGGCGTCTTTCTCTTGCGTCATGAAGGCAGTATAGCGCGGGAAATCATGAATCAGCCGTTCTTCGCCTTCAGCAGTTCGATAGCCTTCAAAAGCGGCTCGTCGTTCTTTGTGGGCTGGGGCGCTTCCTCTTCCTCTTCGGCGGGCTGGCCGACGGCCACCGTGGGCGTCACCGCTTCGTCGGAAATCTTTTTGCCGGCGGGCGTCTGGTACTTGGCCACGGTCAGCAGCAGGGCGGCGCCGTCAGGCAACTCGATGGTCTTCTGCACCGAGCCTTCACCGAAGCTGCGCTCGCCCACCACGTCGCCGCGTTTCAAGTCTCCGATGGCGGCGGCCGTCAACTCGGCCGGGCCGTAAGTGCCGCGATTGATAAGCACGGCCAGCGGCGCGCCGGTGATGAAGTTGGCCGGGTCGGCGGTAAAGCTCTGGCGGGGAAACTTCTGGCCTTCGAGCGTGGCCATCGTACCCTGTTTCAGGAAGAAGTTGGCCAGCCGCAGCCCCTCGGCCGCGTCGCCGCCAGAGGAGTCGCGCAGATCCAGCAGCACCTTGCGCCCCGCGGAAGTTTTAAGAATTGCCGAGATCTCGTCCACGCGAGCTTGGGTCAGCGCGCCGGGCTTGAGATAGAGGATGCTGCCGTTTTCATACGGCTGCTGGGCAAGCGCGGGCGCGGCGGCAATGGCGCGGGTCAGCGTCACCTTGTCAGGCTCGGGCTTGGGCGGACGCACCACCGAGAGCGTCACCGTGCTTCCCGGCTTGCCCTCCAGCAGCAT
>Ga0302320_10003020_pt1 | contig 39225 bp, 25 predicted proteins | sample Bog_T0_3_FD_202130 | JGI IMG/M metagenome (GOLD analysis project Ga0302320, IMG submission 202130) | Peat permafrost microbial communities from Stordalen Mire near Abisko, Sweden - Bog_T0_3 | ecosystem: Environmental > Terrestrial > Soil > Wetlands > Peat | place: Sweden: Abisko, Stordalen Mire... | reverse complement strand
CTCCGAGTGAGGGCCGCCTGCTTTGCGCGTCGCAATGGTGAGCCCAAACCAACGGTGCCACGGATAAGTAACTTCCCGCGGATCAAAAGTGATTTCGTGGGTTTTTTGTCGTGGGTTTGCATAGCCCGCTTCCGTCATATACGAGAAGCTTCACGCGATTGTGCCGTGCATTCGTGAAAACAAACACATGGCCGCTTTCTGGATCGCAGCCCAGATGATCGCGCACTAGGCCGTAGAGCCCATTGAAATTCTTGCGCATGTCCGTCGCGCCGGCTGCAACATAGATCCGCGTCGCCGGTCCAAACCCGAACACCGTCTACACCCTGTCCAATATGCTCAGCAGACGTTCCAATGTTCCCGCATCAAATCCGCGGCATACTTCGATCCGACGACCGCTTCGCAGTTCAACGACTAAACAACCATCGCGCCTGGCGACGCCGTTGACATCCCGCACAGCGGAGGGAACAACTTCGACAGGAACAAAAGCGCTGCCTCCCGCCTGCCGTCCACCATGCACGCGCTTACGATATTTATCCAGTGTCCCTACCACCAAGCCACGCTGTTGGCAAAAGACCGCACGCAACAATCCGCTCGATTCAAACTCGCCAACCAAGGCCTGGACCTCGGCAAAACTACGCCGCCGGTGAATCACTCCCACTTCACTCATTGCTACAGTGCAACACTAAACCCGAAGCAAGAACAGGGTGCGTTGCTCAGACGGATACTACTCACTCGGGAGTATGCGGCCGACGTGCCGGCCCATGGAGTCGTCATGCTGCGGGTAATCCCGCACCATGAGTAGCTGGAACTGAGTGGAATCGAGATCGCTACAGTTGGCGAATGACCATGACTGTCCAGGCCTGCAACGGACGCAGAACGGTCACCGTGCCCTTGGCATCGCTCTGCAACAGCTCCTTTTTTGTATTCCATGCCGCCGCCTTCAAAGCGGCTGTCTGCTCACGAGTCGGAGGATCGGGTTTTCCCATTGCTTCCCAAGCCGCCGTGGTATTGCCATGATCCCTGTCGAGAGTCTCGATCTCAAATGCGGTACCCGGCGGGAGCCCAGTCAAAACGAGCGATAACTCGCGAGCGCTTCCCGTCTCAGTCATCTTGTCAGCATCTGCCAGCGACGATGTGCCGGGAAGGGCCACCGGGACTTCAGGCGGGTAGTTATAAGCAAGCGCGGTAAGTTTCTTGGTCTTGGAATCGCGTGTAACCACGGCTCCAGGAGTGCTAGCCAGCAACTGATCGCCCAGCTCATTCATGAAGCGGTAGCCGTGAAACACCGGCTTGGGAATGCCCTGGTAGTTAATCATCCCAAAGCCGCCGTGAAAGATGCTGTCGCCTGCGCCCTGCTCCTCAAAGACATCGGTGAATGTCCAGTAAGACAGCGAGTCGACGAGACCAATGGAGTCAAGATTGCATTTCGCAACATAGGTAGCCGCTTGCAGCGAATCGTGGGTGTGATCTCGGGATGATGAAGACGAACTCCACTCGGTCAGATGGATTTCGGCATTTGGATACGGACTCGCCTCCACCAATTTGCGCAACTGCAGCAGGTCGTCGTGGGTGGAATTCACTCCGCGATGCAGCGTTACGTTAGAGTTCTCCTCGGCGGTAAAGTCCATCGGGTAAGGATGCGTCGAGATGAAGTCCACCGGCAGGTGATTTTCGGCGCAGTACTTGAGGAAGTCGTTCAACCAGGTTGGACGCCAAGGAAGATTCTCCAGGTCAGCATGCGCGGCCACGGCCTGCCTGAGAACTTCCGGGTCCGGATGGAAGTTGCTGGTTGCAGGTCCGCCCACCCGCAGTTGCTCATCGACCTGCTTGATGGCGAGCGCCGTTGTCTTATAGAGATCGAAATACTGAGCCTGAGTTCCGGTGAAGAAGCCATGCAGGTCGGGTTCGTTCCACACTTCGAAATACCAGCTTCTTACTTCCTCGGCGCCATATCGCTGGATGCAGTGGTTCAAAAAGTGACGAACCAGTTCCGACCACTTCTGATAGTCGTCAGGCGGTGAACCATTCCCTTTCCACCAGAATCCCGTGCTCCCTTTCTCGGTGACCATGGCTGAAGGGGAGAAGCCAAGTTCAACGAATGGGCGAGCTCCATTGGCAAGCATGCGATCAAACAGATCATCAATGTATTGGAAGTTATACACGGGCACGCCGTCCTGCTCCCGATAGACGAACATGTCGTCATGAAACAGTCCGTGGAACCGGACGTAATGGAAGCCGCCGTATTTCACCGCGATGTGGAGTTGATCCTGCCAGCTGGCACGCAAGCCTTCATTCGCGCGGCCGGCACCGACGGTATTACTCCAAAAATGCTTCAGGGGAGACGCCGGATCGTGGCTGCCGGCGGAAATATGAATTCCAGTTTCGGCATGCTGTGCGATTGCTGTACATGTTGCTGCGAATACCAGAAAGGATGCAAGTGCGCAGTTTGGAAACTTCAGGGTCATCGGAAGTCCTTACAGGTGCGTCTTCGGCCGCATTACCCGCAATTTAGACTACCGTCCAGACATTCTTGGTTCTATAAGCGCATCGACTCAAATGCTGATGAAAGTATCAACTCCTGCTTGTATACAGGGTGGACCGCCGTCCCTATGAGCTCCTGCGTTTGGCGAGCCGGGACGTTTGTCGATTCCCGCTCGGGGCCGCGAGTCATCTTCTGCCGATAGTAGCGGGGTGTCATCTGTGTCAGCCTGCGGAAGATCATGCCGAAATAGCTCTGATCGCAGAAGCCCACTTCGAGGCAGATTTCTGAGATGGGCATGTCCGTTGAGGCTAGCAGCTTTTGAGCCTTGGCAATCCGAAAAGTATTGAGATATTGAACGAAGGATTCCCCAGTGAGTTGCATGAACGTGCGCCGGAAGGTTGACAGGCTCATGTTTACAACCGCTGCCGCGTCTTCAGTGGAGATTCTGCCTGCATAATTGCTCTCCATCATGTCGAACAGGGGCTTCAATCGATCTAGCGATCCCTGACGCCTGGAATCCGAGGAATGACGAGGGCCGGGAACCGCAACGTGGTCCATCAGGAGAACGAGGATCATTTTGACGTACGTCTTGACGCATAGCCGGGCCCGATCGCTGTGCGCGGGCAATTCGCCGGCGATCTGCCGGATCAGTTGATCCACCTCGCCAGGCAGATTGACGCCGGCCGGGACCAAGTGCCTCTGATTGGTGGGCTGAGTGTAGAGGTAATCGAGGTATTCGAAGTCGCTTCCCGCTGAGGAAGCCAGCAGATTGCGGTCAAAGAAAAGTGATCGCACTTCAACCTGAGGTCCCGATCGCTCCGTGACCCGGTGAAACTTTGGGCTCGTCATCACGAACATGTCGCCTTCCGACTGGGTCACAAAAGAGTCTTGAACCTGCCACACCAGTTCTCCTGAGATGAGGTAGACAAGCTCAAAATAGCTGTGCCGGTTCATGCGGAACGGCCGCGTACCACTCAGGCTATGCTGAATGGCATCCACCGGAAACGACGGATCGAAGGGCCACTCGTGCACGCCATCGGCATTCACCTGAGGGTCGGTGACCAGAAACGTATCCGCGGAAGCAAGTTCTCGACTGAAGCTCATGAGCACCCCGCAAAGTGGTTGTAAATTCGATTGGAGCAATATAACAAATCTAGCCAACAATTCACCATGTATTTCTTCAAGCGTGTAGATAGTTTTGTCATATTCTGCGGAGAGAATCTTACAGAGTTGGGCGCTTCCACGCCTTAAGCTCGGCTAATCGTTGAAATATCCGGGAAAAATGCTACAAGGATGGCACATGTGTTTCCGATTATTTGTTCTGTTTCTTTGTTCCGGCTTCGTGTTGTTGGAATCTGCTCAGGCTGTTCCGCCACCCCCCGCAGAAATCCCGGCAAAGGAACTTCGGCTGCATTTGAATGGCGGCACGCTGCAAGTGAACGCATGCAGCAATTCAGTCATTCATGTAGTTTTCGCCTCAGGCGAAACCGTACCTGCGGCGCGTGTACCGATTGCATTGGGCCCATGCTCTCAAAGCATCGCGAACCTGAAAGATGCAAAGCGTGAGTTGACCCTCATTACCCAATCACTCCGCGTCGTTGTCTCAAAAGATTCCGGGCGGCTTCGATTCCTGGATGCGAATGGGATGGCGATTCTGGAGGAACCTCTGCAGGGTGGGAGGAGTTTAGCTCCGACGAGTGTTGGCGGCGAAGCGACTTACATGCCCGAGCAGTTGTTTCTTTCCGCGCCCAGCGAGGCATATTACGGTCTTGGTCAGAGGCAGGAAGGATTCATGAACTGGCGCGGTATCCCCGTGCGATTGCAGCAAGTGGACACGCAGATTGCCATTCCGATTGTGTTATCAAGCAAAGGATATGGCGTGTTCTGGAATAATGCGGCGCGGACCGACTTCAACCCGACTGATAAGGAGGTGAAGATTGATAAGAGCGGCCAGGCAGTCTTCACTTCAAACGAAGAAGGCGACTATGGATTTCTAGCCGCCGGCGGCACGGGCCGCGAAGATATTGCACTAAAGGTGAACGATAAAACCATCGCCCATCTCAACGGCTATCTGGTTCCCTATGCGGTAAGCGGAAGGATGAGACTGGCTGCTCATACCGAGTACACGCTCACCATGACTGGTGGAGGTGAGGACGCCTCTGTATTCATCAAAGGGCCGTCCGAATCGAACCTGACGGGCTTTCGCTCGGAGGTTGGAAGCGCTATCGATTACTACTTCTTCTATGGTCCGGATCTCAACAAGGTTGTAGCAGAGTACCGCTCATTGACCGGCGCGGCGCCGTTGCTTCCCAAGTGGGTGTACGGTTTCTTGCAATGCCGTGAACGATACTCCAGTCAAGCTCAATTGCTGGATGCAGCGCGAGGCTTTCGCTCCCGTAACATTCCCGTCGACGCCATCATTCAAGATTGGCAGTACTGGGGCAAGTATGGCTGGAATGCCATGCGGTTTGACGAGGAACATTATCCCGCACCGAAGGCGATGATCAATACGCTCCACGATGAAAACCTGCATTTCATCATCTCAGTGTGGTCGAAATTCGACCGCGATACCCCGATTTACAACGAGATGAAGGCCGCGTCGCTGCTCGTCCCCGGAACAGAGTGGTTTGATGCATTCAACCCCGCTGCGCGCGAGCTTTATTGGTCGAAAATGCGCGATGGGCTGTTCCAGTTTGGCGTGGACGGCTGGTGGCTGGACGCCACCGAACCTGAGTTCGACGTTTTGAAGGGAAAAGAGACTTACCTGGGATCGGGTGAGTTTGTACGCAACGCCTATCCGTTTTATGTAACCGAGGCAGTGTATGAAGGGCAGCGAAGCGCGGCGCTCAATCAGCGAGTCTTTATTCTGACCAGGGCAGCGTACGCGGGTCAACAGCGCAATGCCGCTGCTTCCTGGTCGGGCGATATTGGGGCAGGCTGGGAGGATCTTCGATTGCAGATTCCCGCCGGCCTCAACTTCACGGCCAGTGGCATTCCTTACTGGACCACCGACGTTGGCGGATTCGGCAGGCCTGACGATCAATATGAATCGGTTGCGCATCATGAAGTGCTGACGCGCTGGTTTGAGTACGGCGTGTTCTGCCCGCTTTTCCGGATTCACGGAAACAATAGCGAGACGGAGATTTGGAAATACGGTACCACTGTCGAATCGACATTCCGGCGGTACGATGAACTGCGCTACCGGCTTCTGCCCTATACGTACTCCACAGCTTGGCGCGTAACACGCGACGGCTACACCATGATGCGTGCATTGCCGCTTGACTATCGCGATGACGCTGCAATTGCCGATATCGGTGATGAGTTCATGTTTGGGCCGTCCATGCTGGTCAGCCCAATCACTCAGCCCGGCGCTACTCGCCGTGATGTCTACCTTCCCAGGGAGCCGGGTTGGACTGACTTCTGGAGCGGAAAGAGCGAAGCCGGAGGACGCACGATTGCCGCCGATGCGCCACTCGACAAGATACCGCTTTTCCTGAAGGCGGGATCGATACTGCCTCTTGGTCCGTATGAGCAATTTGTAGACCAGGTCTCAGGCCCGATTGAATTGCGCGTTTACACCGGCGCGGATGGCGCGATCACACTCTACGACGACGATGGCACCACTTACAGCTACGAAAAAGGACTGTACGCCACAACTCTCATTCGCTGGAATGAAGCGACAAAGGTACTCGCCATCGGGCCGCGGGTGGGGAGTTATAACTGCGGGCACGCGAGACAGATGTTTCGCGTCATTTGGGTGAGGCCAGGTCATGGCGTCGGGATCGATCCGGAGGCGAACCCGGATGCTGAGATAGCTTTCGACGGTGCGGCTGTGAGCGTGATCGAGCCGCATCTTTTGGCCGGCAAATGAGGAGACCTATACGAGTGAAATCGAGTGTCCTTTTCCACATTTTTTTATGCGCGCCTTTAGTAAGCGCAATTTTGACGGCCTCGGCTCAGACCCCTGTACCGGATTCGCCGGCCCGAAGTGGACGGAAAACATCTGCTGGTGGTGGCCGCTACCGCATCGGATGCGTATAGCCTGAAAGTCGACGGAACAGAAGTAATGATGCAGGTCTCGCGCGAGAATCAGGGCCCCCAGACCGCTGAGATCGTTCTGAAAAAGGGCAAGCCCGTCGTTATCACGCTTGACTATTTGCCCGGCGCGGCCGATCCACGCGTCAGTTTTGGCCTTCGGGGCGTGGATGAACTGATAACTCCCGAAGCCATGCAGATCGCCGCAAGGGCGGATGCGGCCATAGTTGCGGTGGGCTATGACGCCCCGGTTGAGAGCGAGGGATTCGATCGCAGCTACAAACTGCCATTCGGACAGGATGCGCTGATCGAAGCGGTCTGCCGGGCGAACAAGAAGACGATTGTGACGCTGACGTCCGGAGGAGAGGTAGACACCCGCAACTGGATCGATATCGCGCCTGCGTTCCTGCTGAACTGGTATCCAGGGCAGGAAGGGGGCACCGCGCTTGCGGAGATCATCTTTGGCGTGCGATCGCCGGAAGGGAAACTTCCGATCACATTCGGACGCTCGTGGGAAGAGAACCCGGTGCATGATTCCTACTACCCAGCAGCCACTGCGCCGGGTGCGATGCCTCACGTCAAGTACACGAGGGAGTATTCCTCGGCTACCGTTACTACGCTACACGACATAAGGAGCCGCTTTACCCATTCGGGTTCGGATTGTCTTATTCCCAATTCGCCTTCGGCAATCTGAACATGGATGCAACCAAATCAAGTGGAGGCCAAAGCGTCGACGTTTCGTTCGACGTAGAAAACACGGGTTCACGCGAGGCTGCAGAAGTTGCTGAGCTTTATGTCGGCGACCCATCTGCGAAGATTGATCGCCCGGCAGAGGAGTTAAAGGCATTCGAAAAGGTCCGGCTGAAGCCGGGCGAGTTAAAGCACGTGAATCTTCAGCTGGATCGACGTTCCTTCGCGTATTGGGATGTGAAACTTCACGACTGGCGGGTGGACCCGGGCCAGTTCACCATTACGGTGGGAGACTCCTCGGAGAATTTGCCGCTCACCGGAACCATTGCGCTGCCGTAAAACCCCCAGCCAAAGAGTTGCGCGCTAGACTCGCAACTCAAAAGCACGATACTCCCAGGGCTCCATTTGGAATTGGGCCTTGCCGGAGATTACGGAAATCCGCTTCTGGTCGCGCCGGTCGAAAAGCAACGCCACCGGCGTCGCAACCGGAAACTCAAGCGTTATGAGTCGCGCAGCATCCGAATCGTTACCACAGGTGACGACAGAAGGAAGCCCCTCAAACCACTGCGTCATGCAGTTTGCGGACTGCACGTCGTCCCCGGATACTTGCGCATCGCAAATCTCCGGATAGAGGTCATAGTATTCACGGACACGGCGACCCATGGGAGCCAGGTCCTCGTGACTCTCTTGCTCCATGAAAACGCGATAGCCTTGCACCGCATTCCAGAGCAAAGGCTTTTTGACCGGCCAACGAGGAGCATCCTGTGCGTGCGGTTCCATACCATCCGCTTCGAATGCGCGCATCTGCGGATGCATAAAGCGCGAAAGCGGAACTGTGAAGGTCATGCGCGTCCAGGCATGGCCATGAGACAACGATCCATCGGTAAACTCTCGCGCCAGGTCGCCTGCGCCTTCGCAGAGCAGGATGGTGTTCGGGTCGGCCTTGTCAACCTCTTCGCGCACGCGTTTCAGGATGCGGCGCAGGCCCCAATTCCAGATATCCGGCTGGGGCGCATGGGCATGTCGGGGATTGAAGCAGCGGTGGTTGTCTGTGGCAAGCATCGAATCCATGAAGAAGCCGTCCACGCCTGTCGTGCGGACGATATCGGCCAACGTCTGAGCAAGCCAGTCCTGCCATCCGGTCTCCGCTGGGCACATATCGTAGAAGCCCCGGTAGTTCTCAGTGAATTTGCCGTTTGCGTTCATCAGGGCCCAGTCACTTGCCTTCGAGCGGCCAACACGGGAGCGCTTCCACACGATTAACCCCTCAACGTAGAGCAGAACGTGGCCGCCCTGCCGGTGTGTGGCTTCTACGCCGCGGCGCATTGCCTCCCAGCCGCCCAGATTCTCAGCCGGATAGAAGTAGTCGCCCCGGTTGAGCATGTTTTCCTGGGTGCCGATGATCTCCGGTTCGGCGAAGCTCGGCAGGCTCATCATGTTGCTGCCAAGTTCACGGCGCTCTTCAAGCAACAGCGGGAGATCGTACAGCGATTCTCCGGTGCGCAGCAGGCGATCGGGCATCTCTTCGGAGAGCATCGTCGTGTCCCGGTACCACCGGGCAGGACTCGACCGGAAGGGAACCCATTGCCGTTGCTGCCGCATCCATAGCGCAGCGGTCTTCCATGTACCTGCATAGGAATAACTCAGAACCGGTCCAAGATCCACGCCGTCTCCGAGTTTGATCAGGGGCAGCGTTCCATGGGATTCAGCTTCGTCGTAGTCCACCTGGTCACCAAACCGTTTGGCGCCTAACAGCAGTCGGCGATGACGCCAGCCTGCGAATGGGCCGTCCTCGCCAGGCGCCGTGGCCAGGGCGGCATCGCCATCATCAGGCAAAGGGAATTTCGTTCCCACCACAGCACTCCGCTGGCGGCAGCCTCCGGGGTCTGCTGCCAGGTCCGCGCGGCTGTCTTCGATGAAGGCCATCCCCCGGCCGGCGCCTTCGACCATAAACACCGGTGAAGAAAGCCCGCCGAGATAAGTCTGGGAATAATTCAGCGTGGCAACGTGGGGCTCCTCCACCCCGGAGAGTTCTCCGGTGATAAGGCGGTCGCTGCCTGCAGGGTCAAAACGCACGCGCGACAGAAGAGGATAATAGACATCCACATCCGTATCATCGGGTCCGTTCCAAACAGCCTGGCCGCGCCATTCCACCACGTCGCCTTCCACTGTGATCTCCAGCCCGATCAGCATCGGCAGCCGGGTATTCCTCAGATACACCATCAATCGAGCCGGCGAGTGTTCCAGTTGTGTCAGTTCGAAAGTGTCCATCCCATAGGCCCCCTGCCGGGGGCCACTCAGCACCAGGAGGGTCAGCGGGTTACCCACGGGACCCGGCCCGGCACTCCGCACGGCCGAATCCGCGTGAAGGATCGGTGGCTGGGTCTGCCGCTGGATCTGCGCGAGCGAGAACTGAAGGCCGCGGCGTTCGAACGTCAACACAACTCCTGCCTCCCTGCCGATTCGGATGATCTCATTTGCTTTCGGGTCTGGCTGATTCAGCTCGGCGGCGGCCAGCCTCCGGCAACAGAACGAGGTTGCGGCAGCGGCGGCGAGGCCAAGCATTTTACGGCGGCTGATGGAAAAGCAATCGACTGGAAAGGCCAACTGGATCACCTTGAAATTGCGGATTCAAACGATGCAATGAAGACGCCCGAGGGTGGAGCAGCGGCGAGCGTCCGGATGCAGCAAGTCTGCCCGAAGGCTAATGCTCGAGCCCCCTTGCTTCTATAACAAACGGGGAGGGAATTCAAACGTAATCATCATTTGACGGCGGTTGATAGGATTCTCATATCCAGCAGAACTCGAACTTCGTTAAGGTAACTTCAGTGATCCAGGTCCCTATACATTCTCGCTTCGAGACGACGTTCCAGAGCGCCCTCACCTACGGGAGCCCGGTCCAGGATGTGCGAGTCACTGTTGAGTACTTCCATCACGACGGCACATTTCAAGTCGATGCATTTTGGGACGGCGAGCGATGCTGGCGGGTGCGCTTTTCTCCTCCGCAAACTGGATACTGGTCCTGGCGGACGCACTGCTCGCGGACCGGCGACACTGGTCTGGATGGCCGGCACGGAGAGTTCGAGTGCATCGAAGCTCAATCATGGAACCAGTGGGAGATCAACGGACCGCTCAGGCTCTCAGCAGATGGACGCCATCTTGAATACGCCAACCGCAGGCCTTTTTTTTGGCTTGCGGATACGGCATGGAACGGTCCTCTCAAGGCGGCCTATGCCGACTGGGAAACATATCTCGCTGACCGCGCGCTGAAGGGATTCAGCGTCGTCCAGTTTGTGGCAACCCAATGGCTCGGCGGTAGCGCCGACGCCGAGGGCCGCACTGCGTATTCCAACCCCGAGAGTATCGAGATCGATCCGGTTTTCTTTCAGCGGCTCGATGATCGGATCAATCGGATCAACGACTATGGACTCGTGGCCGCGCCGGTGCTGGCCTGGGCGGCAACCTGGAACAAGGATGGAATCTATCTCAATCCAGGCGCGTCGCTCAGCGAAGATCAACTCATCGTGCTGGTGCGCTACCTGGTGAGCCGCTACGGGGCTCATCAGGTTGTGTGGATTCTCGCTGGTGATGGGAGTTATCTGGGCGCGGAAGCCGCGCGCTGGCGGCGGGTGGGACGCGCGACCCTTGCGGGATCGCCTAGGCTTGCCACCATGCATCCTGCCGCAAGGATCCGAGTTGACGGCGAGTTTGAGGGCGAGTCCTGGTACAACATCAATGGGTACCAAAGCGGCCAATGGAAAGGCCCTGAAAGCTCCCGCTGGATCAATGCAAGAGCAATGGAAGATAGTGCCCATCGGACGGCGCTTACCAAATGTTTGCCTACTCTTGATCTGGAGCCATGTTATGAGGGGCATCTTCCGTTAGATTTGCGCGGGCCGAGCAGAATCGATGCTACTGCAGTGAGGCGCGCCTGTTATTGGAGCCTTCTGGCCGCCCCGGTCGCAGGCGTTTCATATGGAGCACACGGTATTTGGAGCTGGGAGGAAACTCCTGCGGTCCCGTTGCATCATCCTGCCAGTGGATTAGCCCGGCCCTGGAAGGAAGCTCTTGGATTTCCGGGGAGCAATGCCGTGTCGCATATGCGAGCTATCTTCAATTCGATTGAGTGGTGGCGGCTGAACCCATGTCAGGAGATGCTGGGAGCTCAGCCAGGAATTGAATCGCCTTTGAGGTTTGTAGCAGCCGCATGTTCCTCGGAGCGTGATCTTGCGGTTGTTTATACCCCTTCCGGCGGCATTGTAAGACTTCGCCCCGAGTTTTTTGCGGAAAAAGTTGAAGTGAGATGTGTTGATCCAGCTACAGGTCTGGAACTCTGGACACGGTCGCTGAGAGACTCACACACGGTTCTCGACTGCGGCGATGAGGGAGATCGGGTCGTACTCATTCAAACGCGTGAGGAAAGTAAGGTGACTTAATGTGGACTGCAACTCGATACCCGGCAATCTGGCTGCTTTCGGCCGCGGTTTTCCTTGCGCGCGAACCGGGGGTGTTTTTTGCCGCTGCGGCGCAGTCAATACCCTCAAAAGGCGAGGATGGGGTCTTCGATATTCGCAGTTTTGGCGCCGTTGGCGATGGTGTGGTTGACAACACAGCCGCGATTCAACGCGCCATTGACGAGGCCAGCAAGCGTGGCGGCATCGTGTTTGTGCCACCGGGCAGGTGGCTATGCCGCGGCCATCTTGAGTTGAAGATGGGTGTGCACCTCAAGGGGATCAATGAGACTCCGCAATCCTGGGAGCCGCAGACCGGCTCCATTCTCGAGCCCACGGAGGGGCGCGGCGACGAAAACGCGCCCTCTTTTATTGAATTGCGAAGTTCCACATCAGTTGCGGGATTAACGATCTATTATCCCGAGCAGAAAGTGGATGACATCCAGCCATACCCATGGACGATTCAAATCCGCGCCAATCCATCGAATGCCAAAGAGGTATCCTTCGACTCAACCATCAGCGACGTGACGCTCATCAATAGCTACAACGGCATCCGCACCGGACCTACCGAAAATGGACGCCACCGCATTATGGGTGTTCACGGGTGTGTGCTGCGCCGCGGGATCTTCATCGACTGGACCGGCGATATCGGCCGGATTGAGAATGTGCAGTTCAGCTCGCATTTCTGGGCCAGTCCTGCTTTCGCCGGGAACTGGGACAAGGTCTTCAATTACATGCAGCAGAACCTTGAAGCCTTTGTGTTCGGCCGCAGCGATTGGGAATACGTCACGAATACTTTTGTCTTTCCGGCCAAGACGGGCTATCGGTTTATCGAGACCGCGAATGGTTCGACAAACGGGCAATTCTCCGGCATCGGTGCGGATGCAACGCAAATTGCGGTACTGGTGGAAGCGATTCAACCGCAGGGTCTGCTGATTACCAATGGCGAATTCGACAGCCACCATATGGGGGCAAGTACACAGGTGGTTATAACGCCCCACTCCAGCGGCAGCGTGCGATTCGTTAATTCCGCATTCTGGGGGCCGACGGAACACAATGCCGTGATCCAGGGCGACGGGTTCACTTCTTTCTCTGATTGCTATTTTTCATCTGACCTGGACGCCCGGGATGCTGCGGTGCTGATGGAAGGCGGCAAAGTGCAGGTGCAAAACTCCACCTTCGATGCCCGCTCGAAGCAACACGATCCAGGGCATGCGTTCAGCAGGTTGGATGTCCGTTATCAGCCGCCGAGCATACGAATTGCGCCTGGGACTCGATCCGCAATCATCCGGGGAAACAACGGATATTATGGCGTTAAGATCGAAAATCAGATTGGCGGTAAGGCAATTATCAGCGACAACGAGCCGTATACAGGTTCCGCGGCAGATAGCGAGAAGCAGAATCCATGAAGCAGCCTGCCGTAGAGACGAGCGCTATGAAGCCGGGAAGGGTCCGTGGCCCTGCGATGCCTGGCGAGGAACGTCTGCTCTACCTGGTTTACTTCATCTATTTCTTTTGCGGGATGACGCAGAGCTTTGAGAGTGTGATCCTTCCTGAACTGAAGGAGTATTTTCACCTCGGCTATCAGCAGCAGATGTATGTCGTGACGGCAAAGAGCATTCCCTTCGTTTTTTGCCCTCTGCTGGCTCTGTTCATCGAGAGAGCAGGATATGTTCGCAGCCTGGGGATCGCCATAAGCGTGTACGCGGCAGGAACAGCGCTGCTTGTTCCCGGGCTGGCTTTCTCGCACTACTGGATCGTCCTGATCGGCTTCGGCATCATCGGAACCGGGTTCACACTGCAGATGATTGCCGGCAATCCCATGATCAGCGCGTTGGGTCCGGCGTCGAGTTCCTCCAGCCGGCTGAACCTAGGCAATGCATTAGGGGCAATTGCGCAGATTATTGCTCCGGCCCTGATGTCGGTAATTCTTCCTGCGACGGCCATCGCTGTTCAAAGCAAGATGCCCCGCATCGTTGGTCTGTTGCTGGTGTTGGGCGCGCTGCTGGCCGTTATTGCCGCCACAACATTCGGGATGCGGTCGTCGTTCACCGACTTTTCGGATGTTGCTTCGGTAACTCCATCACCCCGTGCCGCGGATCGAAGCGCCTGGAGAAACCCGGCAGTTATCGCCGGCGCATGCATTATCTTCCTGGTGCTGGGGGCAGAGGCTTCCTTGTTTAGTAACTTCCTGAATTTTGTTGAGAGCGGGAGCGCTGGTTCTCTTCCATCGCACGTAGCGCAGCGGCTGTTCACGGTTTACTTTGCATTGTTTGCAGGAGGCAGACTCTCTGCGGCATGGCTGCAGAGGAAGATATCTCCCGAAGTTCATCTTGTCATCTGTTTGGCGGGTGCGCTCACTTCGCTCGGTGTACTCATGTTCACTCGAGGAGCCGCGGCAATCACCGGAGCTCTCGCGCTGGGGTTCTTCGTGTCGATATTCTTTCCAACGCTCTATGCGATCGCACTGCGAAGCGCCGGTCACTCAAAGGCACAGGCGTCGGGGATGCTGACGGTCGGATTTCTGGGGGCGGCATTCGTCCCCGTGTTGCAAGGGCGTCTTGCGGACCATGCCGGGCTGCAGCGATCCTATCTTGTTGAGGCATGCATTTACGTGACGATCCTGTTTTTTGCCTTTTCCACAACTGTGAGTCGGCGCAAGCCGGCAAATAACGACGCGGTTCCCGCTTCCTAATGTTGCTGGACCGTTGATTGGTGACCGGCTGCGAGTGCGGCCTTCATGCGCAGAGCGTCCTTGTCCGATGGATCAATTGCAAGAGCCCGCGAGACCTCCTCCGTGGCAGGTTGAAGTCGATGCTCTTTGTAGAGGCACTCGGCAAGCATCAGGTGCGCCTGCGTTGATGCGCCGGGAAGCGCTATCGCAGCTCGTAAAATCTTCTCTGCGTCGCTGTATTTCTGCTGTTGTATGGAACATGCAGCCAGACCCAGCGAGGCTTCGATCATCCATGGATCGAGGAGCCATGCCGCATGAAATTGCTCGCAAGCAGCATCAACCTTGCCTGCCCGAAGCAGGGTCCTCCCCAGTAACGACAGCGCGTCCGCTGAATTCCTGTCGTGTTCGAGGTACTTGCGCAGCGCGGTCTCAGCTTCAGTCAGGCGATTCAATTGGAAATAACAGGTCCCGGACTGCAGGTATGCATAAGCTGCCTCAGGATGTGTGTTCAGCAGGCTCTGATCAGTCACGAGCGCCTTGTCACAGTTGCCTTCACGCATCAGGCTGGAAGCAGTTTGCAGTTGGTAAGCGATATCGTGGCCCGCGCTTTTTGTGGCATCGTTCTCGGCGGAGATGCGCTCAAGTCGTTTCGAAACATCGGTCGCCTTAGCCAAGTCTCCCTGCGCTTTACAGGCCTTTACCAGTAGAGCGAGTGCGGTGATTGCATAGTCCGGATTCGTCGCAATACGTTCAAGGTCCTCTGCCACCGGGCCCCATTGTTGCAGCGCCATTTCAACCTTGGCCCGGCCCAGATATGCATCATTCAACGTCGCGTCCTCGTTGATCGCCCTATCGTATGCGGCCAAGCTTTCGCGTTTTCGTTCCGACCCGGAGAGGAATTCCGCAAAGAGCCAGTCCACCATTGGGTTGGGATGCGGCGATTTCTGATTGAGAGCATTCGCTCGTTGGAAGTCCCTCGCCGCATCGGCCGCTGATTGCAGAGCCGACTCTGCACTGGCGCGACCCGCCAAAGCCAGCGCGTCGTCCGGACGCAGCCTTAACGCCTGGGTAAACGAGGCAGCCGCCTTGGCGGGCTGTTTGCGCAAATAGAAATCTCCCAGGCGCTTCCAGGTCTCGGCATCTTTCGGAGCAACCCGGGTGCACTGAGTCAAGAAATGTTCCGTTTTTTCCGGATCGTTCATTCGCCTGTTCAGCTCGGCCTGGAGGGTCATTCCCTCAACCGATCGGGGATGCAGAAGCAAGACACGATTCAAAAGGTCTGCAGCGTCGGGCAGATCATTCTCAAGCAGCAATAACTGAGCTTCTGCAAGGGCTCCGTCCAGGGATTGGGGATGAGCCTCCCGATACAGTCGGATTTGATCGAAGGCCAAATCCAGTGTGCCTTGCGCCTCCAGCGAACGCGCCACTTCCAGATGATCCTGAACGCCGAATGTATGGTCTCGAGGATCCTGTCCCGAGAGAGTGCAGGACCCCGAAACAGCGATAGCGAGAAACACAGTGAGGCGAAGCAAGTCCATGTGCAGGGATTGTAACTTAGAATGAGAATTCTGATTTTTAAGTCAACTATTCTAAGAAAACTAACATTGACCTCGAAGATCAAGCTTGGTGAATGGTTGACTGGGTCGCAGATTTGAAGGTTTACAGGCCACGCGCCGTGCTACGGAATAAGTTAAGTGTTGTTATATATATACTGGATTCAAAATTCAGATTGCAGCGACTTCGAGGGAATTTGGCCGCATATGAATTGACGATCGTTAAACTCTCGTGATTATATGCCGCTAGTAGTTCAGAAGGGTGAGGGACCGGGTCATGACCTCGCGCTCGCTGGAACAAAAAACGCCGGGATTGAAGATGCAGTGGGAGAATGTGCATTCGGTTGTCGAGACGCAGATCAAGGCAGATGGAGTGCATGTCTGGTCGTTTCCGCCGTCGTTCCCTTTGGACGTTAAGCTCTTTGCATTCGGCAAGAACCGCAATATTCTTCTTAAGAGGCACGACTATTTTGAATTGGTCTATGTTTACTCCGGACGTGGGGCCTACCAGGTTCAGGACCGTGAATTCAACATAGAAGAGGGCGATCTCGTTGTTCTCAATGGATACTTCTATCATCGCCTGAGCGAAGTCCGGACAGACCAGTTTCGCGCCGTGGTCCTCTACATTCAGCCTGGCGTGCTGAGCGCCGGGGACAGCACCGGAGGGCAGGCGCAGTACCTCATGCCTTTTCTGCTTCAGGACGAAACCTTCCCCCATGTAATATCGCGGAATTCGGGAATTCCAACCCGAATCTTCAATCTGATGCTGAAGATCCATCAGGAACTCCCGGCGGCCAGCGATCGGTCGCGACTGGTCGCTCGCACCTATCTCGAAATGATCCTGGTCATGCTGATCAATCACTACAAGGGTCAATTCGCAACAGCAGAGGCTTTTAGCCGCAGGCAGCGCACACTGGAACGGTTGCGGCCTCTCTTTGACTACATCGATGTCCATTATCCTGAGCCTATCGCCCTCTCCTGCGCTACCGGCATCGTGGGCATGAGCAAGCCCCACTTTATGAGGTGTTTTAAGAAGGCTACCGGTCAGTCTTTTGACACTTACCTCAATCGCTTCCGAATCACCAAGGCCCAAGCGCTGCTGGCGTCCACAGATTTGTCAATCACCCGGATTGGACAGGACGTCGGCTTTGCCGATCAGAGCTATTTTGGATTGGTCTTCCGGCGTCTCCTTCAAGTCACACCGCGCGACTACCGCAAGCAGGTGCAGGCCAGCTGAAGCGACCCACTTGCGTGGATTGATGATTTTGTAAGAGATATCCTACTCATCCTCACATCTGCTGACTGGCCTGGTGCTCTAGGCTGGCTTCATCTCGGGGCCCAGGGGTAAACAGGATGAGCTGGCGGGGCGGTTGGCTGCGCTATATCGCGGACAAAAGAGCGCTCCCGCCGGTGCGGCCGAGGAGGAGCATTCTGAAGTTCCTGCTCTCCGCGGGAGCAGTGGCGGCGAGTTCGGCGGATAGGGCTCTGCCCGGAGTGGAAACTTCGCGCGGCGAGCCTTCACGCAGCAGAGAGGGTTCCCGACTTGATCCGGTTGACTGGGTCGATCCCAACATTGGGGGTATCGGACATCTGCTCACATCGGTCGCTCCGGAGGTGCAGGTTCCACACGGTGCAGCCGTGATCTCGCCGGTCGTCAAAAGCGACGTGACCGACGTCTACCTGGCTACCACTTTGCAAGGCTTTTCCATGGGCTCATCTGTCATCATGGCGACAACGGGCGATGCGCGTTCCTTGTCCCTGCCTGTCGTCTCCGATTGGGACCATGACCACGATGTGGTGCGCCCGTACTATGGGGCCTACTGCCTCGAGAGCTCCGGAGTTCAGGTGGAGTACACGGCGGCCGGCCACGCCATTCTCTTCCGGTTCACCTTTCCGCCGGGCTCGTCTGGGGTCATCGCAGTTCGTCCCCTTGAAAAGGGCAGTTACAAGGCAATCGATCAATCGGGGTTTGCTGCCTGGGAAGAACTGAAGGGCGTTCCAGGCTACATCTTCGCCGAGTCCTCCCGCCCGGCCAGGATGATTCCGCTCCGGGCAATAGAAGAGGGTAATCCAGACGCGAATGGCGGCGGCGGTGCGTCCGCTTTGACTCTGGAATTCGACGCGCCCGCGGGAGTTGTCGAAATTCGCGCGGGAATCTCGTTGATCGGCGTCGATCAGGCTAAGAGGAATCTCGAAAAACAGATGGGTGAGGCCTCATTTGAAGCGGCCAGATTGAATGCCAGAGGTGAATGCAACTCCCTCTACAGCAAGATTCGCTTAGGAGGCGGGTCGGAAAAAGAGCGACGCATCTTCTACACATGCCTTTATCGGTCATGCCAGTACATGAAGAACATCACTGAGGATGGTCGCTTCCTTGGCCCATTTGATCGTTCTATCCATGCCGCCAGCGGTCATGACTTCTACATTGAAGATAACCTGTGGGACACCTATAGAGCGCGCCACCCGCTTGCGGTCATCCTTGAGCCCAAGTGTCATGAAGATATGCTCGCGTCGTATGTGCGGATGTATGAGGAGTCGGGCAAGATGCCGCAGTTCCCCTACATGCGCGGCGATTTGCTGTATATGAACGGCAATCATGCGGCTTCAATGTTCCTCGACGCACACGTCAAGGGGCAGCGCGGATTCGATCTGGAGAAGGCCTATGAAGGGTTGCGCAGGGTGGCCACTGCCCAGACTGTGCTCCCCGACACCCGCGGCCCTGCCACGGAGCTTGATCGCTTCTACTACGAGCATGGATTTTACCCCGGCTTGCAAAAGGGCGAAGCAGAGACCGTGAAGGGAGTCAATCCGGTCATGAGGCGCCAGTCCGTTTCCGTTACTCTGGACGCCGCCTACGACGACTGGTGTCTCTCGGGACTTGCAAAAGCGCTAGGCAAGCAAGAAGATGCCGAGTATTTTGCCAAACGCGGGCAGAACTATCGAAATCTCTTCGATGCCCGCAGCGGATTTATGATTCCTCGTCATGCTTCCGGCGAATTCATTGAGGGGATTAACCCGAAGTGGGCCGGGGGCCAGGCGGGCCGGGATTACTATACGGAGTGTAACGGCTGGGTCAACACGTTTCTGGTGCAGCATAACGTTGGTGGATTGATCGATCTTATCGGCGGCCGCGAGAAGTTCATTGCGAAGCTTGATGCGCTGTTTGCCGAGGGATATGACGAAGAACTCAAATTCGTCTTTCTTTCCCAGTTTCCCGACTCGACTGGACTGATCGGACAATATCCACAAGGGAATGAGCCGGCCTTCCACATCCCATACCTCTATTGTTATGCAGGCGCTCCGTGGAAGACACAAAGATACGTTCGGCAGATTATGCGCACCTGGTATTCGGACCAGCCTCTTGGTCTGCCCGGCGACGACGACAATGGGGCAACGAGCGCATGGTATGTTTTTAGCGCCATGGGGTTTTACCCGGTCTGCCCCGGCCGGCCGTACTATGTGCTCGGAAGCCCACTGTTTGAAGAATGCGAAATCGATGTGGAGAGTGGAAAGACATTTCGCATCGTCGCGCACGATGTGTCCTTGATGAATAAGTACATTCAGTCCGCCACGCTTAATGGTGAGCCGCTGAACAAACCGTGGTTTGACCACGCGACTTTAGTTAGAGGAGGCAAGCTGATCTTACAGATGGGTTCTGAACCGAACAAAGCGTGGGGCGCCAGCCAGAGCGCGGTTCCCCTGGAAGAATTTTGAAGGCGGCTGAGTGTCGCATCGCGTCGTCGGTTCGCGCGATTCAAAGGACGGCATGTGAGTGCGGCGACCGCCCCCGCCATGAATTGGTCGAAGTCGCCGCCCTTGCGTTTGCCGGTTTGTTTAAGGAGAAAATGCTTGAGAAACGTCGCAGGATGGTGTCTCACAATGCTTTCGGTGTTCCTGACCGTTTTCAACTGCAAGGCGGAGGAACCGGTCTCAGATGTCGACCCCTTCATCGGTACGTCGATGAACGTGATTCAGGACTTCGGCAACACGTTGCCTGGCGCGGTGCGTCCCTTTGGTGCAACTTTGCTTTGCGCCTTCCTTCTGCTGGCACCGTGCTTATCTGCGCAGATGACCACCGGGGCTGATATGCCTGGTTTTGCCGAAGCATTCGGCCTCGATAAAGACAAACGGACATCCGACTTCGGCGTGCAAGAGATTGCTGTCCATGCCAGTGCCGACGATGCTGCCGGTTCTTCTATGGTGAACGTTTTATGGCCTGGCGAGACGGCAGAGGTGACGCTGCACTTTTTGAACAAACGCGACCAGCGTTTGCGCGCGCCCGGGATTGTGCAAGTGATTCGATATGGAACCAGCGTGCCCGCCGGCGACGTGTGGGTTCCGCATGTCTTCAAGATTGCGGATGAAGGTCAATCCACGATTCAACTTGACATTCCCGCCAATGGCGCCGAGGACATCGTGGTCCATCCGCCGATCGGCGCGCTCTTTGGCGGCTACGCTTTGGTTGCGCGGGTGGAAGGGCACGGCTCCGCCTTTGCGGCGACGCTGGTTCGCACGGTCAACCCAGACAGGGGAAGAGTGCAGTTTCCAACTTACGCGCTGGACACAACTTGGGATGAGTTCATGAACGAGGGCGTATTCTCGCTGTTTGAGAAGCTCGGCATCAAGGGTATGCGGATGGGGGCCGCATACGAACCTGAGACCGAGCCTGGATACAGGAAGAGTATGGAGCGGCTCGATTCGTACATGCAATGGGCGGGCAAGCACGACGTGACCGTCATGCTCACGCTTGGAGACGGCGACGATTGGGGAGATCAGCCGCTCCAACAACCCCGTCCCTGGCTTTCACCCGACGGCAAGATGCTCAATACAAAAGACGATCGCGCATGGTTACCATCCTATGACGATGATTTTCAAGAGTGGACTCAACGGATCTCCACCAAGTACGGCTGGCCGGCGGGGAATCTCAACGCGGTTGAATTGTGGAATGAGCCCTGGGAAGCCATTTCAATCTCCGGATGGGGCGCGGATATTCCCCGCTACCGGGAGATTTTCACGCACATGGCCGAAGGAGTTGAGGCTGCGCGTAAAGGGGCAGGCGTGAAAGTGCTCATCGGCGGCACATGCTCCGGTTCCAACGCGCGCGACAAGCTCTTCTCCGATGGGTCGGACCACTTTCTGAAGTGGCTGGATTTCATCAGCATTCATTATCAGGCGCTGGCGGCCGATCCTTCCGAGGTGCCGGAATGGATGCACCGAAAGAGCCCATACGGTCCGGTGCGCGTTTGGGATACGGAGAGCTGGATCGCCAACTCCGAAGATCGGGTCGCGGGTGTTATCGCTTCAATGCGCGCCCAGGGTCAGAGCAGGACCGCCGGCATCTTTGACGGGAATGTGTATGACAGCAGGAATGTAAAGGTTGGTGACCACGTTTATCCGATCGTCCAGGCATGGTCTCCGGCGGGCGCTGTTGCAGCAACACAAAAGTTCATTGGCCAAAGAGGATTTCGTAGCCTTCTTTTTCAGAACGGCCTGCCTTGGGTCTTTGTGTTCGATGGCTTGCCTGCGAGCCAGACTGGCAAGCCAAACCCGGAAGATGGAACGGTCGTTGTACTGGGCGATCTCGCCAGGATCTACGATCCGGCGCGGACCCTGTTTCGCTCGGTCGCCGTCAGCGCCGATGCAACCATGACCATAACCAATCGAGACGGCGCGATCACTCTTTTTGATTTTTACGGGAATCCCGTGCAAGGAGAGAAGGGCGTTATCAAGATTCCGCTCGATGGCCGCGGCTTTTTCCTGCGAAGCGATAGTACGGCCGGATCATTTGACAGGCTTCTCAAAGGTCTGCGGGAAGCCCGCATTACCGGTTACAATCCCGTCGAAATCGTGGCGCGCGACCTTACTCGGCCCATCGGGGAACATCCCACTCTACGCTTGTCTCTGACCAATGTGCTGAACCACCCCATCTCCGGAAAGGTGCGTACGACGCTTGACGGTGTTGTGCTTGCACCGCAGGTGGTTCGGGTGAAGTTGGCGGCGCATGAGACCCGGGAAATCGACCTGAAGGTTCAGTCCGGAGCCGCGACGGAAGCGAATCTTTACCCGCTGCTGGTCACCTTCGATGGGGGTGCGTTTGGGCGAGTTGAGCATTCTGAGATCCTGCACGTGAATTACATCGCCCGCAGGACAATCGCCGTCGATGGCGATTTAAGCGACTGGAAAGGGATACTGCCCCAGCAACTCCCTGCCGCCAGCGTCGACGCCAGCCTGACTGAAAAGGCATGGCTCCCCTTCAAAGATAGAAGCCAGCAGACGGGGACCACAGACGTGCCAACCGTGTACACATCGTACGACGACAAGAACTTCTATTTTGCGGCTCAGATTCCTGACACGACGCCCGACCCAGGGATGGTACGCTTTGCAACCCGCGATGACGACAGCTATTTCTATCCAGACCGAATGACTTCGAGCGACGGCAAGCAACTGGAGTGGCCGGAAGGGGTCCGGCATTATTCCTATCGCAAAAACTTCGACGACCCTTCCGGAACAGGCGAACACGATAACGTGCAGATCGCATTCAATGTGCTTGACCAGAAACCATGGCTCTCCCATCCTCCGGGAGTGATGCCCCACTTCATCACCTACTGGGACACGGATTACGAGTACGCGCTGAACCCGGTGGCTGACGGGTATGGCGGGGGAACGGAGGTTTGGCGGCTGCAATCACCAGGAATTCCTCGAAAGCATTTCTTTCCCAGGGAGCCAAAATCTCCTATCGACGGAGGCGCGGTGCCCGGCGCAGCTTTGGTGATTCGCCGCACTGCCGACACGCGTTTGGTGGAGGCCTCGATTCCGTGGAGCGAGATGCCCGCCGTCTGGCAAAGAATTCGGGCGGGTAAGACCGTCAAGTTCAGTTGCCGGATCAATGACAACCATGCCTCAGCCCGGGAACTTGCGACCGGCCGGAGTGTCTCAAAATACAACTCAATGAGCTTCCACGACGACTGGGAGACCCACTGGGCGAATGAACTGGAATTCGGAGAGCAGAAGTAATGGCCGAGAAGCGCCTTGTGGGTTGGCAAAGGCACGCGATGCAATCGTTAGAACAACTGCCTAGATTCTCACAGAGATACAAATCGGTATCCAGTACAGTGAGACTTCATATGCCGATGGGGCGAAGAAGCGGATTCCGCATGAAACTGTGCGAATTGAATCGCATTGCAGTTCCAGATAAGCCCCCTTTGGCCGAGCGAGGCTTGGAGAGTGGCAATGCAATTGAGCGACGTGATGAGCGAACTTCGCTTTGCTACTTTCGGAGCGGGTTTCTGGACAAAGTTTCAGCTGAGCGGGTGGCGGGAGATTCCCGGAGCCAGGTGCGTGGCCATCTACAACAGGACGCTTGATAAAGCGGAGGCTTGTGCCCGCGAGTTCCAGATTCCGGCTGTCTACGATGATGCGGAGGCGTTGCTCCGCAACGAAAACCTTGACTTTGTCGATATCGTTACGGGCCAGGAGACGCATGAGCGGTTCGCATTATTAGCCCTGCGCCATCACCTTCCTGTCATTTGCCAGAAACCCCTCGCTCCCGGCCTCGCGGCTGCTGTCAGAATGACGGAGGCCTTTGAAAACGAAGGCCTCCCGCTGCTGGTCAATGAGAACTGGCGCTGGCAGGCCCCGATTCGCGAGGTAAAGAATCAACTCAACAATGCGCCGATCGGGCGTCCCTTCCGCGCACGCGTAGATATGATCTCAGGGTTTGCTGTGTTCGGGAACCAGCCGTTTCTTAGGGATCTGTCGCAGTTCATCCTCACCGACTTGGGAACGCACATTCTGGATGTCTGCCGCTATTTGTTCGGAGAGGTGCGAAGTGTCTACTGCAGGGCTGCCAAGGCGCACGTTGATATCGCAGGCGAAGATGTCGCGACCGTTGTGCTGGAGACATGCAGCGGAGTCACCGTGGTGGCGTCTATGGCCTACGCAGAAAACTATCTGGAAGACGAATGCTTTCCGCAGACGCGCATCTTTGTCGAGGCGCGGCAAGGGTCGATCGAACTCAAGTCCGGCTACAGAATCCATGTCACCACCCAGCAAGGAACCAGCGAACTGGTTGCAAAGCCGCCGCATTACTCATGGGCCGATCCCGCCTACGATGTGGTTCATTCCAGCATCGTTCCATGTCAGGCCAACCTTTTACACGGCTTGATGGGCGCTGAAACAGCCGAAACCACGGCCAGGGATAACCTTAGAACGCTAGGCCTGGTGGACGCCTCGTACGAGTCCGCACAAACCGGACAGGCGGTTCTCTTCCAGTGACTTTATCTCTGCCCCATTGCGTGGTGCTTTCTGGTGCCAAGCGCGCGCCGGTCGCTGACAAGATTCTCCGGGCAGGGCCTCTGCGGCTGGTCTTTCGCGATGGCGTCTTCCGATACATCAAACTACAACATTCGGAAATCATTCGAGCTGTTTACATTGCTGTTCGCGATGAGGACTGGCGCACAATTCCGGGAGTTGTATCGAACCTCAATATTCGCAGTACTCCCGAGAGCTTCAAGATCACCTACGACTGTGCGCACCAGGAGCGAAACATTGATTTCCGCTGGGAAGCAGAAGTTATTGGGGACACGGACGGCTCTATCGTTTGGAAGATGGAGGGCAGGGCATTTACCTCCTTCAAGAAAAACAGAATCGGTATCTGCGTTCTCCATCCATTGGCCGAATCGATCGGCAAATCATGCGAGATCACCCATACGGATGGAAGCATTGAGCACAGCTGCTTTCCAGTTATGGTTGCCCCGCATCAGCCGTTTATCGATGTGGCAGCTATGTTTTTACGGGTGAACTCGGAACTGGTTGCGGAACTATCCTTCGCCGGCGATGTCTTTGAGACCGAGGACCAGAGAAACTGGACTGATGCCTCATTCAAGACCTACTCGACTCCGCTTTGCCTTCCTTACCCGTCCAGGATAGAGAAGGGAACGACTGTCAGCCAGAAGTTTGCGCTGAACCTGCGCGGAACCCTGCCAACTACCGTAATGGAATCACCCGAGGATGCAGAAGTGGCCATCACACTGCTTCCTGAGTCGCGAACCAAGCTTCCAAGGGCTGGCTTCAAATTTGCGGGTTCAAATCGTCGCCTGTCAGAAGCATGTGTGCAGCGATTCAAGGAGCTTCGTGCTGACCATTTAGGTGCGGACCTTTGCCCCGGAGACACTGCAAGTGAAGAGGAGTTTTGGAATGCGGCCGGGGAAGCAGAGCGCTTGAGCCTTCCGATCGAGGTTGCACTGGCCGTCGGCGGTGACTCCACGGCGTTGAATCGCGTTCTGAAGGAGATCGTCAATCGGAAGGTCGAGATATGTTCATGGCTCGCCGATGTGCGGATGCAGCTTTTGGCCGGCAGCGAAGAGCTAAGGGAACTTGAAGCCATCGCACCGGTCGCCCTTGGCGCGGGCGGCAACTTTGCGGAGCTTAATCGCAATTGGCCATCGATAGTTTTAGCGGGCGGCGTCTGGTTCTCGCTCAATCCCCAGGTTCATGCCACGGACGACAGCACTTTGATTGAGAATCTTGCCGCACTGCCTTCAGTTTTTACCAGTATTCGCGCCCGGAACAGACAGGCCCAAATAACTGTGTCCCCAATAAGTCTGAAGAACAGATTCCGGCGCAGTGTCGATGAGGAGCCGATTCTCAGCGGCAAGGACAGGCTCCCCGAAGATGTGGACCAGCGGCAGTGCTCATTGCTCGGTGCGGGTTGGACTCTCGGAACTCTCAAGCATATGGCCGAAGCCGGCGTCGCAAGCGCTACTCTTTACGAGATCGCCGGCTGGAGAGGAGTGATGGAAACGGAAGCCGGGTCGCCTCTGCCCACCCGCTTTCTCTCCATCCCCGGTGCTGTCTTTCCCATGTACCACGTCTTTGCGGACGCCGCGACATATAAGCGGGGCGAAGTGATTCGTTCTGAGTCCAGCGATCCATTGAGAATTGAGAGCCTGGCTTTGATGCAACCCAGCAGATTGCGGGTCATGGCGGCAAACCTCTGCGCAAGTGAAGTGCAGGTACGCCTCCAATTGCCCATGGATACTGCGGGGGCCGAGCTGCTCATCATCGATGAAGGCAACGTTGAAGCCTGCATGGTCCGTCCGGAGCTTCGGAAGCATGCATGCCCGCGGCAGCTCATTGCGGAGGAGGGAAATCTCCGTTTTGGTTTGAAGCCCTACGCAATCGCAACGGTTGATGTCCTGCTGAAGAGATCGGAGTTTGAAGCGGAAAGTGTCGCTCCGGGAGGACAGACGTGAAACTCGGGATAGGCACTTACACTTTCATGTGGTCCATCGGGTTTCCGGGTGCTGAGCCCGAGAAGCCGATGAGCGCCTTCGACCTGTTGGGACGGGCGATGGATCTCAAGGTCAAAGTCGTCCAGTACGGCCCCAACCTGCCTCTGGACAGTCTCAGTCGAGCTGAACTGTCTTCCTTACTGGGAGAGGCGAAGGCGAGCGGCATCACGATCGAAATTGGAACGCAGGGTCTTGATCCGAGCCACTTGCGCGATCAATTGAAGCTGGCGGCCAGAGTTGGCAGCAGGCTGTTACGCACCACGACCGAGGGGCCCGACGGCATTTCAGTTCCATTTGAAAGAATGCGTACCAACGTACTTGAGATCGTACCGGCGCTTGCGGAGCATGACGTGTTTCTCGCGATAGAGAACGGCAGGGTGCCGGCATCGACACTTGCCCGACTGGTCGAGTCGGCCGACAGTCCGCATGTTGGAATCACACTCGACACGGTGAACTCACTCGCAATTCCGGAGGGCGCGGAGCAAGTGACCAATCTCCTGGGGAAGTACACAAAGTGTCTGCACGTGAAGGACTTTATTGTGGAACGGCTGTGGCATCGGATGGGGTATTGCGTGCAGGGCCGGCCGGCGGGCGAAGGCCAGTTAAATATTCCCGAGCTTCTGGAGAAGCTTGTCGACACGGCTCCAGAGGCCAACGCAATCCTCGAATTGTGGCCGCCGGAACAGGGCACTCTCGAAGACACCATCCGGACAGAGAAAGCATGGGCGGCACAGAGTATCTCAAATTTACGGCGTTACATCTCAGACTGAACGCCCAAAAGGAAGACTTGTATGGAAAAGACTGTGGTCATTGTTGGCGCGGGAGGCAAGATGGGGTTCCGCGCATCGGAGAAGATTGGTTGCATGGAAGGATACCGCACGATTCTGTGCGAAAAGAATGTCGAGAGGGCGGATGCACTCCGGGCGAAGGGCTTTCAGGTGTACCCGATAGAGGGTGTCTTGAGCGACGCTGATTTCGTCGTGCTGGCTGTACCTGACGAAGCAATTGGCAATCTTTCACATACCTATGTTCCGCAAATGAGGCGTGGCTCGGCGTTGATCGCCTTGGATGCAGCCGCAGCCTATGCCGGGCTGATTCCAACCCGGCCGGAGATCACACAGGTCATCACCCACCCATGTCACCCCCCATTCTTCACCGAGCAGGCAACTGTTGAGGCGCGCGGTGATTATTTTGGAGGAATCGCTGAGCAAGACATTCTGGTGTCTTTCATTGAAGGCTCAGAAGAGGTCTTCGCGGAAGCAACACAGATTTGCAAATCGATGTTTTCACCAGTGCGAAACGTCCACCGGGTCACACCGACCCAATTCGCGCTGCTCGAACCGGCTATGTCGGAAATCATTGTTGCCACCGCTGCCACTTTGATGAAGGCGTCGCTGGATATGGCCATTGCGAAAGGCGTTCCACCCGCGGCAGCGCATGCGTTCCTGGCTGGTCACGCGAGAATAGCAATGGCAATTGTATTCGGCGCGGAAAAATCTCCATTTTCCGATGCGTGCCAGGTTGCCATCGGGTGGGGAATGGATCATGTTATCAAGCCGGATTGGAAGCGTGTATTCGAGGCTGAGACCCTGAAACAGGTGATCGACTTGATGCTGAAAACCAACGACCACGCAGCCATTGTGTAGGCCTCAGTGGCCCAAATCGAAGCCGATCAATGTTCGGATTTTCGGTGAACATAGAAGGGAAGTATCTCACTGGTTCAAAGGGGGGAGTGCCCCGGAGGTTTGCAGTACCTGAGGTGTCCGCCGTCGGTCAATCGTGGATCTTCATGCAGGGCGCGCGCCATCAATAGAAAATCTGCCGCGCTCCAAGTCATGCCACTGTCATATTGCCCTGCGCCGGTTTTGGCGTCGTAGTTCTCGCGAAACTCGGCCTGGCGCGAGCAGGTGTCGCAGAAACGCCGGGCGATCTCACCGGCCAGGCGCGTTTCCCCGCATTGCAGCAGGCCGTCGAAGATCAGAAGGGTCGATGGACCCCAGACAGGGCCGCGCCAATAGCCGTTGCTTTCGTACCGTGAACTGGCCAGCGATTCCGATGAGGGACCAGACGGCGCAAGGAACGCGCTCTCATTTGAGAGGTCGTTCACGATTCGTTCCTTTACATCGGGAGCCAGGCGTTTTCCGAGTAGTATGGGTATCCGTGTCAACAAACTCGAACTGCTTTCTTCAACGACCCCTTGCGGGCTAAGGACATGCACGATCAACTCACCGTTGCGCACAAAACGGCGGTGAAACGCATCGGTCATACGGGTAGCCTGCTGACGCCATGCTTCGGATTCCGCCTCCAATCCTAGTTCACAGGCCATCGAGCCCAGCGCTTCCGCATCCAGAATTAAATAAGCGGTCAGATCGGGCGACTGTACGGGCCAGCCTGCATCGAAGATGGTTGCATTGTCCCAGCCTGAGTCGTTCCCACACATATACCAGGGAAGGCCGTCGCCTGATAGGTCGCGATGCTCGAACCACCAGCGATGGAAGCGGCTGATTCTGGGATAGACATGATTGAGATAGTCCAGCCTCTGTTCAACCGGCGTCGACGGCAATAACTTCGAGACTGTCCATCCCCACACCGGCGGTTTATTGAATCCGAAGATGGGCTGCAGATCGTTCACGGAGTCGGGCAGCAGCCCGTCGGGCCGTTGATGGTCGAGGATGATAAAGAGTTGCTCCCAGGCCAGGTGCGGGTCCCAGGCAGCCACCGCAAGCGCATTGAAGCAGTTGTCCCATGACCAGATCTGGCTCATGCTGCGCTTGCTCGATAGTATTGTCCTCCTGGTGTATGCGCCAGCCGGTGACACCTGAAGATTCCAGAAGAGAAACCACGCCGTTTTTGACGCCTGCTGATAGGCCTCAGGAACGCGCGGAATTCCCTTCATCCATTCCTCAAACTCACCCTCCAGTGCTTTGATACCCGCTTCACCTTTTGTCTGTGAAAGGGCACCTGTCTCTGCGATCGCAAAACGCAGAGTCGCGCGGATGACCCTCCCTTTGATAAGCAGGCCACTTTCGGTAATGGACAGAGTAGCCTTTGTCACCGAACCCAACCTTGTGCAGGACTCAGAAGCCACAGCCCAATGGAGCCCTGAAGCAAAGTCAAAGGCCTTGAAGCGCTCTTTGGACTCCTGGAATCGCCAGGAGAAAGTGCGTGGCGCGAGCAGGTAGAGGTCAGCCCCATCAAGTTCCACGTAAAGCGTTTGTTCGTCAACAAAGGCGATAAAGCCATGCAATCCCGCTCCGGTCAGGTCGATGCGCTCAGGCGTTGCGCGGAATGAATAGATAAGTTCTTTCTCATCGCGCAGCAGCACAAAATCGGCCAGTTCATGCGACCTGGACGGGCCGGCCTGATAGCGATAGGTGATCGCCGATTTGGCCACGGTCGAGAGATGGAGACGGGAGTCGCGAAGGATATCCCTCTTACCGATTGTCAGCAAGGATCCAGCGCGGCTGAATGGAATTGCCCCCAGATCGAACTCGGGAAATTCAGGCCGCTCTCGATCGGATTGTCTCTCAATAGACACTCCGAAGGCAGCTTCAAGAGAAGCGTCACCTTCTTCCTGCTCACTTCGAACGAGGGGTCCAAGGGCGGCCAGCGCTGATGTGGCAGAAATCGTTGTTATGAGCTCTCTTCGATGCATTGTTTCGACCTTTCCATAGTGTTGGCTACATGGCTCATAGGCGTGAGGCGCCGCAAGCTTTGTGCGGCTAGCGATGTCGGCCCATTGAGTTGTGAACGACTTACCTCTATCGCAAATGCCGCTCCAGGATCCCGCTATCTGGCGATTCGGCCCAGCGTTTGGTGATCCAGTTGGCGGTGCGCGCCAGCTCCTCCGTGGCTTGATCGCGCGCTGCACTATAGAGGTGAGCAATCTCGGCAATACGCACGAGCCGGTCGCGGTACTCCGTCAGCTTCGCCGGGCCAAGCAAGCCAAGATCGATCCGGCCTTTCACATAGCTAGGAGTGGCGATTGCCGAAGTGGAATCCCAGGTGCGATCAAGGAAGAACGATTCTTCAACAAACAGGAGGTCGTCGAACAGCGCTTCCGACGCGCTACCTTGGAAGAGTTCAGCTGACAATATTCGGCTGAATTCCTCGAACGGAAGATCTGGATCGCGTGAATACTCCCGGTAGGCCAATCGATCCATGCGCGTGAACAACTCGTTGACCGGAGTTTCGCCCGGCTTGAGCCAGCCGAATCCGAAAGGACTGCAACGCTGGCCAATCAGGAAGGCCTCGCCCATATCCGGGCCGGAGAAAGTGAAATTCCATGGCTCGAAGGATGGAACGAAACCGGTGAAACCCGCCTGCTTCGCGCGCTGAGCTGCTGCCTGAATCAGTTTCGGGCGGCCAAAGGTGGGCGACGGATCCCAATAGAACGAACTCTTTGCCTGGCGGATCAACTCCGGATTCAATTGCGTGCTGTGGGGAGTGAAAAAGAGCGTCCAGCGCGGGTCAAACTCTTGCTTCGCGCCTTTGGCATTCAAGCCCGGAACTTCGTTGTCGCCGAAATAATGCGGATAGACGGCGATCGTCGCATCTGGCTTTCTTCTCCACAACTCATCGGAGATTCCTCGCACGAAATCGAATTCAACGTCGTAGTAGGATCTGTAGCAATCGTTGCAATAGGAAATTGCATAGTCCGACGATTCGAGAAGCAACCCATCGGCGTTGGGATAGAAATCGAGCATCTCGGCTGTGTATTCGAACATGAACCGCCGCGCTTCGGGCCGATAGGGGTTGAGGTTGAATCCCCACGCATCCAGACCGAATTTAGCGATGTAATTTCCCTCCTTGTTCATGGCCTTTAGTTCGGGATGTTCGATTGCAAATTGATTCACTCCGTCGTAGCCGTAGGGGGTGATGCAGAGCAAGACCTTCAAGCCCAAGCAGTGCCCGTAGTCGATCAGCTCTCCGGCAAAGTTGTGTCTGTTGTTTTCATGAGCGGAGTTGTATTGCCATGTGATGGGGAACTTGCGGGAAGGAAAGGCCCCGCCCATCCATAGAATTACAAGATTCCCGCCATCCTGCCTGACCGCATCCAGAATGCCCTTCCACGTTTCAAAGGTGAAAAGCGGAGCGCGCATGAATGTGATGTAGTAGCCTCGCTCGCGGAAATGATGCTCAGTGGTGGAGTGATCGCTCGGCGGATCAGGGTTTGTGGCCGAGGCGGCAACCGCTAAGCTTCCCATCGCGGCCAGGGCGCCGACGGAGACGCCCGATTGGATCAACTCCCGGCGATTCCAGAATTTCATAGCTTCGATTTCCTCTCCCATCGCCAATCGTGATACCTGCACCGGGATTTCCTAAAAGGCCGATTGCCGGCCAAGCAATGGCGTTAAGGCTATCGAGCGGGTGAAGGCCCCATCACAAGCACCAGCCTGCCGCCAAGCACAACGTCGGAATGCCTGATGCGCAATTCTCGCAGAAGCTTGCCGTTCAACCTTGCCGACTGAATGTAGATGTTCTTCGGTCCATTATTGTGCGCCACGATTTCAAAATCTCCCCCGCGGAGATGCAGCACAACTCGTTGAAACGCTGGTCCGCTGATTTGGTAAGTGGGCTCGGCCGTGCAACCTCCTTCCATATCAAAGAGCCCTATGCCGGCCAGGACAACGTAGGAGCCCATTTGACCTTCGTCTTCCTCTCCGGGCCATCCATTGAGCGGAGATGTATCAAAGACGTCGCTGAATGCAGAACGAGCGTATTTCTGCGCAATATCGGGCCTGCCTGAGTAGTTGAAAATCCATGGCGCTTGCAGATTTGGCTCATTTGTCAGGTCGACATATTGCTTCTCGAAGCCCTCCTGCAGACGTTGATTAAACCGCTCTTTTCCGACGACTTTTACCAGGCCCTCGAGGTTCTGCGGCACGAACCAGCTATAAATCCACGGTGTCCCTTCCACAAATCCCGGGCCGTTCCATCCGCCGGTCGTTCCGAAGAGGTGAATATCGTTTGTTTCCACCCAGCTTCCGTCGGCATGACGGCGCTGTGCATATCCCTCCGCCGGCGAAAGGGAATTGCGCCAATTCTCTGCGCGTCTGGCAAACATCTGTGCATCGTCTTTCTTGTTCAGATTAGTGGCCAGGGTCGCCGCGCATGAGTCGTCGTAGGCGTATTCGAAGGTGGATGAGGCTGGCCCTGCTTCCTCGGGGACATAGCCGAGTCTCATGTATTCGGCGAGATGCCGATCCCCGGCCCATCCCTCGGGGTACTTGCCGCCGCAGGTGTAGGGTTCTCCAGGCTCAGTAAGCACCTTGTGGATGGCTGCATAAGCGTCTTCTTTATCGATTCCGGGCAAGCCCTTCTGCAGGGCTCCAACGATCAGCGACACTTCGTGCTGGCCTGCCATTACGGGTGAATTGCGAAGAGCCACCGGAGCCTCAGGAAGCCACCCGTCACGAGCAGCCTGGAGCAGGAGCGAGTTATCGAACGATGTCATTACTTCCGGCGCCAGGAGAGTCCACAACGGTCCAAGTGTCCACTGGGTTCCCCAAAGGCCATCGCTTGAGTACACGTGGTCAGCCGGGGGCGCGATTGTTTTTACAATCGAGCAGGCGTCGCGGTATGAGCCATCGACATCGTCCAGCATTGCTTTTGCAGCGAAAGCGCGATAAAGGTTCGTGTAGAGTTTGATTTTGTCATCTTTGCTGCCGCCCTCGACGTCCACTCGATTAAGCAACGTTTCCCATCTGGCACTTGCAGCTTGCATTACAGAGTCAAAGCCGAATCCATGGGGAGAGGCTTCCCTCAGGAGATTTTGCCTGGCCTGGGACAGCCCAGTGAGGCTAATGCCCGTCCGCGCAACTACAGGTGTGCTCGCATTTGTGACGAAGTCGAGCCAGATGCCGCCCGGTTGTTTGCTTTCGAATTCGACGACGTTGCTCTTTGTCGTTCGTGGTTTGCGCCAGTCAATGCCGTAGTTTGTATCAGTGCCGGAGTATTCGCCGGTCTGCCACGAGTTCATGGCGGTGAACGCCTGCGAGAACTGGCAAACAAAATAGACTGTGAATTCGCCCGCGTAGTTATTTCGCTGGGTAAGCGAACCCTCGATCTCAGTGGCGCTCACCCGCATTACTGAAAAGCGCAACAACTCGGCTTTTTCTTCGACCGGCGCGGCGAAGTCGAAGAGCAGATGCGTCTGATCGCCGGTTGGAAAATGGAAGCGCATCCAGCCCGTGCGTTCGGTGGCCGTAAGCTCCACACGCGTCTTTGCGTCGACCAGATCGACAGCGTAGTAGCCGGGTCTGCCGGTTTCGGTATCCTTGCGAATGCGCGATCGATATCCCGCGGTCCACATGCTTCCAAAAGGCCCATCGCTTGGCCCCGGAAACAGTCTTGTCTGGCCGGGTTCATTTTCAATTGCACCGATTAGCGGCATCACGCTCATGCTGGAGAGGCTGAAGCTGTGCAGAAAACTGAAGCCAGATATGCTGGCAACCGTGTACTCATAGCCGCCATTCCAGACGTTGCCTTGGTTGTCAGGGCTCATCTTCACTAACCCCATCGGCAGCGTTGCCCCGGGAAATTGCATCCATCTTGAATTCGAGGTTCCGGTGAAGACGTTCACCAGATCGGTGTGATGTCGATTGGATGCACTCTCTTTTTTCTGCGCCTGGGCCGCCAGCCCGATCATCGTCAACAGCAGGCCGGTCAGCATCGTATTGCGCGGCTTCATCATCAAATCATCCCCTTGTTCAGGTCCGCCTGCCATCAACATCACCAGCCCAGAACACGACGAAGCACGGGCTCCAGATCGTCAGCCATATGCAGGTGTTGCGGCGCGTCCGGATGCGCATTGCAGCCATTGCCTGGATAGTGCTCAGCCGGCACCCAGGCAATGCGAGCATCCGCGGTTTGCGCCACGGCCTCTTGCACATATCGCCGCAGCCTAGGATCGGTGACAATTGCTCCCTCCGTTGTCAGAATGAAGGCCCCCGGATACTCTGCCCGCAGCGACTTCAGGAAGTGCGCGTAGTCGGTTACAAACTTCTCCTCGCTCAGGGGACGGATTCCTTCTAAGTTGAAGTCATTGGTTCCTAAAGACACAACAATGGCGTCAGGCGTCCATCGCCGGTAGTCCCACGTTGCCCGACTCCCGGGATCGTCGGATGGAATCGAGAGATCGATAAGCTGCGGTGCATTCAATACGCCTTCGGCAACTCCAAGTCCGCGGTAGTCTCGATCCAGACCTCTGCCGCCATAACAAACCAGGTGCGTCTGCGCATCCAGGCGCCGCCCCAGATCCATGCCAAAGCTATGATATGAATCGCTGATGGGGTGCGCGGGCTCTTCATTGCATTTAGGATTATTATCCACTCCGGCACCGCAGGTAACTGAGTCGCCCACAAACAACAACTTTCTCGCCGGCAGCGAAACCGGCGAAAGCAAACTGCCTCCCGCGGACAGTTCGATGCTTGTCAACGTCACCACTCCCTGCCAGGTCTCTGTTCGCTTGTAGACCTCGGCCACATGAGGTCCCGGATCGAGTCCGCTGGCCAGGACAAGGGTCTGTTCGCCTTTGCGCAGCATCTTCAAAGCCGGCGCTCCGTGGTCGATCACAACCGTCAATGCGGAAGTGTCGGTGGTGCTGCTTAATCTCAGTGATAGTGCCCCACCTTCCAATCGCAGGATCATTCCGGTTCCGGGATATCCCAGCCTTGGCCGCCGTGCATCGGTCGTGTCGATCTGCCCCAACAAAACAATGCGGGCATCGTCCATTGCCACCGTCAGATTTGCCCCGGTAGCCGCGGGAGGCTGCGCGGGCAAAGAGAATGCCGCTGCAGCCATGACCGCAAACAGCGGCATCTGGGTTCTGCTCTTCATGCTTCTTTCCGCGCGTTCTTCAATGCGATTCCAGGCTGTTTCCCCAGCGGACGAGTCCCGGCGGCAGATAGGCTGACGCGTCGTCGTCCAGAACCAGCACCCAGTCGGGGCCATAGGACGGCGTGCGAAATTGCTTTTCCATTCCGCCATCCATTACCCCGATCAGCGTCCCGACGCCGGAGCGCGGATCGTACCACCAGGCGCGAATCCTGCTTGCTTTCAGCTTAGCTAAATTCATTGTCCCATTGAGGTCGCCGGCCGGGAAATAAATGAATGCATATCCCCCATCTCTGTCGCGAGTCGCCTGGATGTGCTGTCCTCCGCTGCCCGCATCGCCTACCACAAGCGACTGGTCGGGAATTCTGCTGAAGAATGGCCGCGACTCGATCAATGCCCGCAAAAACTGCATCTGGCGCCCGGCGGGCCTCTCTATCGCGTCGATCCAGTCGCGATCGGCGTGATTGATGGTTCCATTGCGCGCATTTGCGAAACCCCAGATTGCATGATGCCCGTATGTAACGCCACAACCGCCCGCGAAAACCGAACGATAGACCTGTTTGCGCACATCGATGTCGCGAAAATATCCCGTCGCTGGATCCCAATCCGGCCATGGATTGTAAGGATGGTCCTCATAGTTCGGCTCAAGGTCGAGGGTTGGCTTGGCGGGGATAGTCGCGTAGTCCCGGGCGACCCACTCCCACACCGGCACGTCGTGACCGCTTCCATGGCCGCTCTGCATTCCGTTGATTGAGAGCCATGGCTCATGGTGAAGAAATACCGAAGAAGACTCCTTCCCGCCCTGGGGATGATAAGCAACGACCGGCTTCCGGCCGAGTCCTTCTTCAAGGCCAGCAGCGATTTCGCGCCAGATCGGGGTCCAGTCCTGATCGGGAGGAAAGCCCGCGGACTTGCCCATTTCATGAAAAAACTCCTCGTTCATTCCTTTGAGCCGCGGGGGGCGGTCCCCGCCCAGAATCCATAGCACGTTGGTGCGGTCCTTGAGGCGATGAGCCAGATAATTGGCGTAGAAGCGCGCATCGGCCGAGTTATCGAGGCGAAAGAGCCGGGGACCGCTGCCCCACGGTGCTGTGAGCTTGTCGCCCCACGTAGGAAGCAGCGCCACGTAGAGGCTGTTGGCCGCGGCTTCGTCCACGATCTCCACCACTCGATCGAAATAGGCCGGGTTGGGACGCCGCGGGTCGTTGTCGATGAGCGGCTTGAGTCCCATCGCGCTGGGCTCGGTCACTCCATTGAATTCAGACAAGACCACCGTCTGAATCACAGTAAATCCCTGTCGGCCGCGAGTATGCAGATAATAGCTGGCCTCTTCGCGCGTCGTGTGATGGATCAGTTCCCAGGCAGTGTCGCCCATCCAGAAGAAGGGCTCACCATCTTCCGTTGAGAGAAAATGGCCATCCGAATGGACCCGGACTCGCGGCAGTGAATTAGCAGGTTGCGACGGAAGTGACTCCGCACTCGAAACTCCTGTAAGGGTCTCGGCTCCCAAAACCAATGCAGCCGATCCGAGAAATACACGTCGGTTCATTTCAACTTTCCTCCCGCAGCTTCTACTCCACAGCTCAATTTAACTTTCCCTATCTGGACTCCATGCCGCCGGGGTCGACAGAAAACGAAGAGCCGTTTTGATCGTGCAGCGGCCTTTGTCGAATGCCGGAAAGCTGAATTGGGTATCAGCGAAGAATACCGAGTCCATCTGGCGGATTCAAAACATGGCTTTCCTGCATTCTTGCAATGCCAATCGTAGTGATTTTCAGTAACTTGTTTAGATCCTTATGCAACGGTAGTACGCTCGGTGAATGACGTAAAGTGGAATAGTGAATAAAAATTGATTTCTCCGTCTTGCTGCCCGTGAAGGCCTGATATAAACGAACCTTCCGGTGTATCTTGCTATCCCACCAGTTCCGTTCTGCTTTGGCTTTCAGAATGAAGGGGCAAGCCGCGCGCGGCCACCAATACACTTGCCCAATTCACTGGCAGCTACTGCATACAGAGCAGCGCCGTCATCCCGCCATCCACGACGATCTCTGTTTCGGTGAAGGGTGCTGCTTTGACATGAACTCATTGCGTCTGCCCAGGCAGGTCAGTTGTGCTCCGGCGCAGGTTGCGGAGCCTCAGGCTTCGCGGTGCGGGGATCCGACGGTTTGCTCTCTCCGTGCGCATTGTAGGCGGTAACCACGAGGGAGTAGGCCCGGTCATTGTCAAGTGAAGTCAGATTGAAGGAGGTTGCATTTCCTGCGTCGATCAATGAGGGATAGACTCCTTTTTCGATCCCGTACTTGATTCGGTATCCAACAGCGCCCTCAACCCTCGACCAGGTGAGCCGGAGCCGGTGGTCGAAAGAGAGCGGCATGTTAAAGACGGGCGCTGAAGGAATTCCTGCAGAGGGCGATGGCGCGCGAGGATCGAGCAAGGGGATGCCGCTCAACGGCTTGATCTCGAAGTTGTCGTACTCGCCCTGGTTCCACCCATTTCCCAGTCCCGCCAAACCGGCTCGGTACGAGTCGTCCACCACGTCGGCCAACTGCGCGCCGTCAAGACGGGCGGTGATGTGGCTGCCATGAAACGCGAGCGCGGCACGATGCCAGGTGTTCAGCGGCGAATCGAAGTTGCCCGATGCCAGTACGCCCCCCTTTTGTTGATGTGCGAAGCTCCCATTTTCCGGTGGAATGGAGATAGAGCTGATAGCCGAGGATCGCCCCGTCCAGAGTTGCGCGGGACACTCGTCCCATCACGCGGGCGTATCCCGGCTCTTCAAGATAGAAATCGGATTCGACCTGATAATTGTTCCATCGCTTATCGCCGATGATGCTGGCCGTCCCGAGAACATCGGCCGGCTTGCCTGAATCCCAAACAATGGGCAGTGTATCGACCACCTGGCGAAGGCATTGGCCGGCTCGTCCGCCTTTGCACGGCGCAACTTCATACGAACCGTTTTGTTCGATAAAGAAACTCGGGGTTGTGACGCCGATCCTGTACTCCTCAAAATCATCTCGATAGGGAAATGGAAAAGCCTTGTCGAGTCCGGGACTGGCCGTTCCCTTGTGCTGCGAAGTGGTGGTGGTCAAGGAGTAGACGGCGTCCGGCTCTACTACAAAGCTGGCCCGGCCGTTCACCGGATGAACTGCGCCAAGCCTTTCAAAGTAGCGGTTGCGGGCCGTTCGCCATAACCAGAGCGGCCGTCTTGTGAAGCGCCGGTCGAGCGCAATCTGCAGTTGAACGGGATGCATCGCGGAGATCGACTCGGCGATAAGGCTGAAATCTTTCCCATCGGTAAGGGTAACGTAGCTGCCGCCATCGGGAAGCAATCCTGACGCGCCATCGAGGTAGCGCCACCCCGGCCACGCGAATTGGGTAGTGTGAGCCACGATCCATAGCGGAGACATCACCTGGTAATGCCCGCTCCATGGCGTTTCGGCGCGCAGCAGACCGGCATTGGGCAGGTCGAGAATGTCGTAGTAGGATGACACGGCGCACCACAGGAGCGTGGCGGTCATTCTGCCCCGCACATAGTTCTGATTCAGCACCTCGGCGTACGAACCTGCTTGATCTCCGGCCGAACCCCAGGCATCGGTCCAGGGCCCATCTTCGCTCGACCAGATGGACTTGCCAACCTGGCGGGCCTCGGCGGTGGTTTTGAGCTGAGGATAATGGGTGGCTACAATGCTCACATTTTTCTTAAGCTCCGGATCGGATGCGACCGCGCGGGCAATTGACCAATCATTTACCGAATCGTCAGCGACAATTGCGGTGGTAAGCCTGCGCGCGTCCAGAGCGCGGCGGAGTTTGCCGACAAAGTCGTATGGCATGTGCGTTTCGTTCCACAGGCCGATCTCGTCGATGGTCAGTCCATGCTCACGTTTCGCTCCTTCGATGAAGCGCGCCAGGTAGTCGGCCGTGGGATCGGAGTCAGCCTCCTTCAACCAGCGACGGACGAAAGGGTATCGACTCGCTGGCGCAGTTGTGCCGCGAGAAGCTGCGCAGCGATCCTTTTTCCGGCTGCCTGTTCATCTTTCGCAACCGCAGCGCCAAGGCCATTCGTATTCTTGCCTACGATGGGCAGGGCTATGCAAACCCACGACAAAAAACCCACGAAATCACTTTTGATCCGCGGGAAGTTACTTATCCGTGGCACCGTTGGTTTGGGCTCACCATTGCGACGCGCAAAGCAGGCGGCCCTCACTCGGAG
>Ga0302320_10003015_pt1 | contig 39247 bp, 35 predicted proteins | sample Bog_T0_3_FD_202130 | JGI IMG/M metagenome (GOLD analysis project Ga0302320, IMG submission 202130) | Peat permafrost microbial communities from Stordalen Mire near Abisko, Sweden - Bog_T0_3 | ecosystem: Environmental > Terrestrial > Soil > Wetlands > Peat | place: Sweden: Abisko, Stordalen Mire... | reverse complement strand
TTAAAATAAATAAGCTTACGGTAAAAAGGAGAACTGTAGATTTCATGTGACGATATCTAAAGCTTGTTTCAATAAAAAAATACAAAATAACTTGAAGTATAATCCTTATAGTTGTTGAATTTTAAAGAATATTCTTAAGACTCTTAATAAAAACTGAACCAATCCGATAAAAGCTTCTTGATGCAGTCAGCTTTTTCAACTAAATTTCTTCGCGTCTTCCAAAAATTTAGCAAGACCGATATCTGTCAACGGATGTTTCAACAAACCCAGAATAGACTCTAACGGGCATGTGCAAACATCAGCACCGGCTTCAGCGCATTTAATAATATGCAATGCGCTGCGGATTGAAGCCGCGAGTATTTCTGTTTCAAATCCCTGAATAGTGTATATGCGCGAAATCTGCTCGATCAATTGCACACCGTCCCAGCCGCTGTCGTCAATTCTTCCGATAAAAGGAGAAACATATTTTGCACCAGCTTTTGCTGCCAGTATCGCCTGACCGGCTGAGAACACTAAAGTGCAATTGGTTTTAATGCCATTATCGGTAAACCATTTTAAAGCTTTCACCCCGTCTTTGATCATTGGCACTTTCACAATAATGTTGGGGTGGATCGCTGCCAGTTTTTTCCCTTCTGCAACGATGCCATCAAAATCAGTAGAGACTACTTCTGCGCTGATATCTCCATTAGTAACAATTTCACAAATAGTCTTGTAATGATTGTAAACCGCTTCCTGCCCTTTGATTCCTTCTTTCGCCATAAGCGAAGGATTGGTAGTAACACCATCCAATACACCAAGGTCATTTGCTTCTCTGATCTGAGCAAGATTTGCCGTGTCAATAAAAAACTTCATATAATAACATTGAGATGTGTAAATAAAAAATGGCAAGTTACTTATATCGCACCGCTACGACCACCTACCCTTGCTACCTTCCGGTCCTGAGGGAGTTCAGCAGGAGCTGGCCGTATAAGACTTGCCGGTGCAAATATAGGAGTTTTTAGTTTGTAGTTCGAGTTTCCGGTTTGTAGTTTGTAGTTCTGCTGTTCATAATTTTATGATGAGCTTTCACTCTCTGAATTATCAGCCTGCATTTTCGAAATATATGCTGATTCATGGATCCCGGTGGCTTAGAATTTCAGAACTACAAACTACAAACCACAAACTGGAAACTATCTCGCTGTCAACGTATTCAATTTCTTCATACCAACCAACTGATCTGCGCGGCCGCCGAGATCACGGTAATACACCAATATAATGTAATCATTCTCTGTCTCCTGATGATTGCCTTCTGTAAATTCAAATGAAAGGTTTCTTTGCGGATCATTCCTGTCGATGGTAACATAAGCATAATTATAAAATCCCTGTTTCAGAAAAACAGATGCTTCATACATTCCTTTTTCCGCATTAAAATTCATTTTGGTTGAATCGTTCAGCTTGTAATCAGTGAGTTTCCCAATAATATAAATATCCTTATCAGGGAATGGAATATTGTCCGGTGGCAGAAAACTAAAATGCACGGTAGCGTAATCCGTTTGCCAGTAAGGGTTGATGCTTTCAGTAGTCTGGATGTAAAACAGGCCATTGTAATCTTTATAAAAGTAGTAAGAAAGCTTACTTCTATCCTTGTCAGGCTTGGCATAGATGTCGGTGGATGTCTTTCCATACACACCGCGCTGGATACGCTCGCTTTGATATCGCAATGCCTGCAAATCAAGCCAGCGCCACTCTGTGCCACCCGGAAATATAAAATCATCATCGCGGTTATACTGCAGGTTGTTGCCTGAATAAAATGTGGGCTGGATATTATTGATAGCTGTTTCCCAACGGTAGTTTTGCAGCACGCTGACTTTTATTTGCTGTAGTGGGTTTGCTACGTTTAATGTGCGCATATTTACATTGAGTTGCAATTTTTGGTGTGACCGGGAATACTGAGGATCGAAGGGCTGCAATATTTGTGCAGCAATATTCACGCTGTTGTCAAGAACCAAAAACCTGCGCGTAAATGCGAGTTGTGAAGTATCCCCATTCAAAAAGACTTTAAGGATATAATTGCCTGATTTGATCGGGATGCAATTTTGGTCTGGCAATAATGCCTGGTAATGCGTATATTTTGTTAGCGCAACCGAAGAAAGATTGTAGTCATTTATGCGCATTTGTGTAAACCCGCGTATGAAATCGAACTCGCTGATGATGGCGGGCGTCCAGTCTGCATTACATAGCTGATAAGTATATGAATAGCTTTTTACATCTGCGTCCAGATCATCGAAATGAAGTTCAAGCTGGTCTTTGCTGTTGAGATTAATAATCGGATAGGCCAACTGATTGCCATATACAAATAGCTGTGGCATTTTTATGTTTTGGTAATACACTGAATCTGACATTTGCGCAACACAAAAAAAATGAGCTGAGAAAAAAAGAAATAATAAGAGGCATTTTGTGATTATAATTTTCATTTGAATATTTTTATCAAAAGACCGAGCGGATCAGCCAATAAAATATTTTTACTATTCTGCTACTATTATTCACTTATCAGATTGAAAATAATAAAGTAATTTCTATCATTTTGGCTCATCCTCGTAATCTGCGGCATTAGCTATCTTGCACAATGTTAGCATAAAAAAGCAAAAAATTTTTATTCCCAGCGTTAGTCCGCCTATTTTTGAATGTTAAAATCACGCTGTTGAATATTTCTGCCTTTATAGCAAGACGAATTGCCTTCAACCGGCAACAATCATTTTCAAAGTTCATCATCCGTCTGGCAATTGCGGCTACACTGATCAGCGTAGCCGCAATGATAGTCACGGTAGCATTCACAGCAGGGTTTCAATATGCTATCAGCCAGAAGATTTTCAGTTTCTGGGGTGATATCCGTGTGCAGCATTATGAAGCAAGCAGAACTTCTATAGCAGAAGAAACCCCGATTGAAAAAAACGATACTGTGCTTCAGGTGCTACATGCGAACAAAGAAATAAAAACGATCCAGGCCTTTGCAACTAAAAACGCCATCGTCAAAGGAAGTGAGAGTATAGAAGGGGTGCTTTTAAAAGGCGTGGAGAAAGCCTATGATTTCAATAACCTGAATGGCTTTCTGCGCGAAGGAAGATGGCTGCACTTCCCCGACAGTGGTTACAGCAGCGAGATCAATCTTTCCACATACACTGCCAATCAATTGAAGTTGAAAGTTGGAAATAAAGTGCTTATTTATTTCATTCAGTCTGATGGATCGCATCGCGTGAGGCCTATGACCGTGGTCGGTTTGTTTAAGACAGGTATTGAAGATTACGACAAACTGTATGCGATTTCCGATCTTCGTTTGATACAACGTTTGAACAATTGGAAAGAGAATGAGATTGGCGGTTATGAGATTTTTATAAAGGACTATCACAAGCTAGATACTGTCAGCAATGCGATTGCTTACCAGCTTCCTTCGAAATGGAACAGCCGAACTATCAGAGATGTGTATCCGAATATTTTCGATTGGCTCGATTTGCAGGACACTACAATAGGTATTGCGCTGGCTATTATTATTATTGTGGCAACCCTCAACCTGGTAACATGCCTGATTATCCTGGTGCTCGACAGAACACGCATGATCGGGATATTAAAAGCAGTTGGTTCGCCAAATGGATCTATTCAAAAAATTTTTTTATATCATGGCACCATCATCGCAACTACAGGAATCTTGCTGGGTAATGTACTTGCATTGTTGCTCTGCTGGCTTCAACAGCGCTATGGCTTCATCACCCTGCCGGAAGATGCGTATTTTATTTCCACAGCCGTTGTCAAAATAAGCTGGTGGCAGGTTTTGCTGATTGATGCTGGGACACTCCTTATTTGTTTTTTGATATTAATGATCCCGACTTTTATTATACGCAACATTCAGCCGGCCAGAGCGGTGCAGTTCAGATAGAAAATGAAGTAGTAAGTAGTCAGTTGTAAGTTGGAGTCCTTTGGTGTTTGCAGGCAATCGCTCATTGCTTTTTTCTCTATATCCTGCTCAAATGCGCCAGTGCAATACCCGCTGCTACAGCGGCGTTCAGCGATTCTGCTTCCCCTCTTTTTGGTATTGTTACGCGATGTGGCGAAAGATCGAGCAGGCTTTTGCTTATGCCTTTCGATTCATTGCCGATCAAAATAAAACCTTCAGTCACGCCGTTTACCTCAAATAAATCCTTTCCGCCCAACGCTGTTGCATAAACAGGAATGCCCGGATGAGCACTGATAAATGTTATCAAATCTTCATAAATCACCTGTACTCTCGAAATGCTTCCCATTGTGGATTGCACCGTTTTTGGATTGAAGACATCCGCGCTTTCTTTGCTGCAGATAATGTTCTCTACACCAAACCAGTCGGCTGTGCGCATAATAGTGCCGATATTCCCCGGATCCTGAATACCATCCAGTAAAAGTGAAATCTTATGCTCAAAACTGGGCCTGCCAAAAGAAGGCTTTTTAAAAATACCCACCACCTGATTGGGTGTTTGCAAAAAAGATATCCGCTCAAGATCGTTATCTTTTATTTCAGTGATCTTGCCGGAAACGTTTGCAGCAACCAACGCCTCATTTTCAACCATCCATTTTTTCATTGCGTACAAATGCAAAAGTTCCACGTTTGACGCGCCTGACAATTCGTTAATTATCTTCGGGCCTTCGGCCACAAACGCGTTCTCTTCATCACGGAATTTTTTCTGGCTTAAACTTTGAATATATTTGACTTGTGATTTTATCAGCATTTCTTTTATTTACAAATAATAAAACTGAAAAAGATTTTTTGGTGGAAAGATCCATCCGATAAAAACCTGTTAATCCTCATTATGCTATTTCGCCGGCAAGTTACTGTATCTTTCCCCAAACCAGCATGGGCACTGACGATGGCGATGGTAGCACTCATGTTTTCCTGCGTTGCGCCCCAGAAAAATGAATATCCTTTTAAAAAACCATTTGTTTACAAAACAACCATTGTGGTGGAAGGCAAAATGCCAAACGATGAAAAACAAGATCTTGCAACACGATTATCCAATCAGCTTGATGATAGCATGCAGACAAAAACAATTACCACGTTTCGGAGCTGGCCGCCACCATTTATTTACAGGAAACTTCCCAATCCCCCGGTTTTCGATACGGCAAATCTTTCCCGTTCGAATAGTTTCATGATTGTGCTCCTGAATTCGTTGGGATATTATAGACCCGTGATTAAAGACACTTTTAAAATCGATACATTAATATATCACCGGCATAACCCCAAAAAAACCCGAAGTGAATACCGGACTACTATAACATTTAAAGTTGCTCCGGGGAAAGTAATCAAGCTTGATTCGATAGGTTATGACTTGCAAACCCCAGAGCTACAGGTGCTGGCAACGCAGAACCAGAAAAATTCTTTTTTAAAAAAGGGAAAGCCTTTTTCGAAGCAGATTGTTTCTTCAGAACTTGAGAGGCTTATTACTTTGTTCCGCAACAATGGCTACTATAAATTTTCAATCAAAGATATTTATGCGGAAAGAGATACGGTGCTTGCCGCATTGATAGACCCCACACTGGATATTTTTCAACAGGAACAACTGCTGGAGGATTTAAAAAGGAAAAGGGAAAACCCAACTATTAATGTTGTCATAAAACAGCGGCCACCGCAGGATTCCGCTGAACTGCAAAAATATTATATCGACAGCATCACAGTATTTCCCGACCTTCCATTATTGGAAGACACGATCCCGGTAAAAAATGATACGCTGGTTCAAAATAAAACCCTGATCATTTCGCGGACTGATAAATTCAAGCCTTTCGTCATCTCGCGAAACCTTGAATTGCATAGCGGAAAATTATACAAACTGGATGATTACTTTAAAACACTTAACCGTTTCGGAAATCAATTGGGCGCATGGCAGCGGGCAACCATTGATTTTAAAGAATCTGAAACCTCTGACTCGCTATTAAATGCCAAAGTACTACTATACCCTTCACAAAAACAATACCTGAGCGCTGAACTGGAAGCCACTTACAACACCAATGACATCCTTACAACAACCAACCTTTTTGGTACCGGTGCGAACCTTTCACTACGGAACCGCAACACTTTTAAGCGTTCCATACAAAGCAATACAACCATCCGCGCCGGCGTAGAATTTGGCGCAGATTTCATCCAGACAACCCAGGCTGGTTTTTCCCATACCATTGCCCTGCCTCAAACACCTTCCTTTTGGTGGTTCAAAAATGCAGACAACAGGCGCACTGCGCTCACATTTAATACATCGTATACTGACAGAAGAAATTTTTTCAAACTAACCTCCATTGAGCCATCTGTAGGATGGGAATGGGCCGCAGGCAATAAGACTTATTCATTCAGGCCTATAAATATTGAGTACAACTATTTGGTCCCGACAGACAGCCTGAAAAGTTTGTTAGATACCGTGCCTTCATTGAACCTCGCATTTAAGACAGGGCTTGTCATCAGCAGGCAATTTATTTACAGCTCTACAAAGCATTATGGAAAGCATACAGATTATTTCCGTGACGGGAACCATACTGACTTTCTGCGGATCAGCGCTGAAGAGAGCGGCACTTTGCTTGGTCTCATCAGATCAATTGATACCGGCAACCTTGTTCGTTTTGTAAAAGGCGACATCGAATACCGCCATCATATTGACTATAAAAAAACACAGCTTGCTTTTCGGGCTTATATCGGCGCAGGCCTGAAATATGGGGCAGGCAAAGGCACGGATCAAACGCTGCCTATATACAAAGCATTTTTTTCAGGCGGGCCAAACAGCATGCGTGGATGGCAGGTTAGGCAATTAGGCCTTGGCTCTTCAGTATTTTATGACACGGGCATCTATAGCCGAAATGACAGGTTTGGAGATTTTAAACTGGAAACCAATCTGGAATACCGGTTTCCTTTAGGTACTCTTTTTAGCATCAAAATAAAAAGCGCCATATATACCGATATTGGAAATATATGGGACTGGCGGGTACCGTCTGAAGACACAGGAATAGTAAAAACACTTCTAAAAAACAGCGACTTTGCTTTCGACAGGTTTTATAAAGAATTTGCAGCAGATGTAGGAACCGGCCTGCGCCTGGATTTCGACTACTTTATAATCCGGTTCGATTGGGCTTATAAAATACGAGACCCGCAAAGACTGGATTATCCCAACAGATGGTTTTATGATATGCAACTCAAAGACGGACAGTTTCAGTTGGGGATCGGTTATCCGTTTTAGCGAACTCAGCACAATGAACTATAATCTCTTCTGCAATCTCTGCCTGATTATAATCTCTGCTTCTTCGATTGTCATTGATCCGGAAAGTGAAAAAGCGCCGATCCTTGTCCGGCACAAGCTGCTCAGGTAAGCGCCACACCCCAGCGCTTCGCCAAAGTCATTTGCAAGACTTCGTATATAGGTGCCCGTTGTGCACACCACGCGGAAAGAAACCACTGGCAGATCAATTGTTGATATCTCAAACTCTTTTATGGTTATCTTTCTTGGCTCCAGTTTCACTTCCTGGCCTTGCCGCGCAAGTTCGTATACCCTTCTCCCATCTTTTTTTATAGCTGAGTGAATCGGGGGCACCTGCAAAATCTCTCCGGTGAATTTCTCTGTAGTGTCAAGAATTTGCTGGTGTGTGATCAAAGAATAATCTTTTATATTTTCAGGCACGCTTTCAAGGTCAAATGTGGGGGTGGTTGAACCTAACGTAAATGTTCCGGTGTATTCTTTTTCCGCAGCCATGAATTCATTGATGCGCTTAGTGAATGCGCCGGTGCAGATAATCAATAACCCAGTGGCCAATGGATCGAGCGTGCCTGCATGCCCCACTTTCCGCGTTTTTACAAGATTCCGGATTTTTCTTACCGCATCGAATGAAGTCCAGTGCAATGGCTTATTGATCAGTAAAACTTGTCCTTGCTCGTAGGAATTCATCTCTATTTGTAGTTTGTCGTTCGTTGTTTGCAGTTGCGCAACCGCAAATTACACTATGATATCAGAAAGAATGAGATGCAAAATATTCCTTTCAGAAAAAATGATTACAAATAGATTTGATCCATGGTTTTAAAAACTGCAAACAACGAACGACAAACTACAAACTAAATTGCCTGCCTCGCTTTGATCTCAAGATATTTGTTCACCACGCCTACGGTCAGGTTTTGAGGGGCTGTCAGCATACTCGCTATACCGTGTTTCTGCAATTCTTTTATGATCAGTCGTTTTTCATACTCAAACTTTTCAGCAATTGTTTTTGTGTAAATGCCTTCAATATCCTCTGCATTTTTATCAGTAAGTTCTTTAAGCCCGGTATTTTCAAAAAAAACAACCAGTAGCAAATGATTGCGGGCAATTGCTTTCATATAGGGCAACTGCCTTTGCAGCGCAGTCATGGATTCGAAATTGGTGAACAGGATGATCAGGCTTCTTTGTGTGATACGCAGGCGGATCAGTGCAAATAATTTTTCATAATCTGCCTCGGGGAATTTTGTTTGTTCATTGTATAAAATATCAAGGATGCTGTTCATCTGCCTCGCTTTCCGGTCAGAAGGCAAAAAATTGCCCACCTGATCTGAGAAACTGATCAGCCCGGCTTTATCCTGTTTGATCAGCGCAACACTGGATAAAATCAATGTGGCATTAATGGCATAGTCCAGCAGCGTCATTCCATCAAAAGGCATTTTCATGACACGCCCTTTATCAATGATGCAGTAAACCTGCTGGCTTTTTTCGTCGGTATAATTATTCACCATCAACTGACCCCCTTTCCTTGCCGTTGCTTTCCAGTTAATGCTTCGGATATCATCACCAATCACATATTCTTTGATCTGTTCAAACTCAAGGCTGTGGCCGATTTTTCGTATTTTCCGGTTACCTGCTTCCACCAGATTGTTGGAATAAGCCATCAGTTCATACTGCTTCATCAATAAATATGAGGGAAGCACTTTCACTTTTTTTTGTGCATCCGCGATTTTTCTCCTGACAATCAAACCAACAGGGCTTTTGATAAATATATTGATATCATAGAATAGATATTCTCCTCTTTCGGTTGGGCGTAACCGATAATGCAGCATTTGCTGTTCGCCTGGTTTCAATAAGGCACGCAAAGAAAAATCACGTTGCTGGAATTGAAACGGCAATTCATCAATAATTGTTACAGAGACAGGGAAAGAGTAATGATTAGCAACAAGAATGCTTACATTGTTATAATCACCATTGCTGAAACGATCATTCAAAAGGCGTTCTGCTGAGATTGGCTTTTTGCTGAAAAATAAAATAATGTAATCAAGCAAAACAAGCAGAACAAGACAAAGGAATGCAAGCCTGGCAATATTGAAAAGAAAAGGCAGGCCATAAGAAAGCACGAACAATGCGATAACAGCAACCAGCAACAGATAAAATCTGCTACTGAAAAAAAGCGATTTATAAAAACGTTTTAGCATCTTTCAAACTTCAATTGGTAGAGCCATAAGAAATAAACCAAACAACCACTGACCACTGACTCCCGGCTCACCTCGGTATCTCCACCGATTGAATAATTTCTGTGATCACCTGATCGGTCGTAGCGCCATCCATTTCCTTTTCGGGTGTCAGTTCCAGCCGATGGCGCAATACAGGAGGTATCACATAAACAATATCATCCGGTATCACAAAATCACGGCCGCGCATAGCTGCAATAGCCTTGGCAGCATTCAGTATGCCAATAGAAGCCCGCGGCGATGCCCCCAGATAAATGGACTTGTGATTCCGTGTAGTAGCAACAACAGAAGTGATGAAATGGATTAGCTTGTCTTCCACATGCAACCCGCGGACCTGGGTGCGCAGCGAGCTTATCGTATCAGATGACAAGGCAGGCTGCACAAGGCCAATCATATTTCCCAGGTTCATTGAATGATGATTGCTCACGATCCTGAATTCCTCTTCAATAGTGGGGTAGCCCACATTTATTTTGAAAAGAAACCGGTCAAGCTGTGCCTCCGGTAAGTGATAAGTGCCTTCCTGTTCAATAGGGTTTTGCGTTGCCACCACCATAAAAGGCACCTGCAATTGAAAGCTTTGCCCGTCAACAGTTATCTGCCTTTCTTCCATCACTTCAAATAAAGCAGCCTGCGTTTTTGCCGGGGCGCGGTTTATTTCATCAATCAATACAATATTGCTGAAAACCGGGCCGGGTTTGAATTGAAAACTACCCTGCCCCGGATTGAAAACCGAAGTGCCGATCACATCACTTGGCATCATGTCGGGCGTAAACTGGATGCGCGAAAAACCTACTGATATCGTTCTGCTCAGGAGCTTTGCGGTCAGGGTTTTTGCAACGCCGGGAACCCCTTCAATGAGTATATGTCCATCGGCAAGAATCCCTGCCAACAGAAGTTCAACCATCTGATCCTGCCCAACGATCACTTTCCCTATCTCGTTTTTTAGCTGGTTCACGCTTTGCTGCAATTGGCTCAGGTCTGTTCTTTGCTCAAATAAATTTTCTTCCATCATTTAGGTGTTTTTATAAAATGCTTCAATTTTTTTATTTAACTCCAGCAACCCACCATCCGAAAGCGATTGCTGTTGCTGCATCACTTTAATCTGGTCCACAATATCTTTTACCAAAACCTTATCATAGCCGCTTTTATAAGATAGCTTTTCGGCAAATTCGCTGTCAAGCGACGCGGTGGCAAGATTGTATTTCGTACGCACATGCCCGAGAAAATGCGCAGCCATTTTGTGCGCAAGGTTCAGGTTATCTTTTCTCTGGTAATACAAACGTCCGATTGTTTTCACAAAATCAAGCGAACTATTGCGCAAAGCATTCACAGCGGGGATCACCCTTTGCCTTCTTTTCGATTCAAATACATAAATGATCAGGAAAAGCAGGAGCAAAAGCCAGAACGCCCAACTAAAAGCAGGGATGCTTAATAAAAAGCGCAAGACAGAAAAATCGCGGGAGTAGCGGAAATACTCATCCCACTTGACTTCGGTTACCGATTTTGGCAGGTAGGAAAATACATTATCATAATAAGCCTTGTTGTTTTTATGTAGCAGGAAAAAATTAGTGAAAGCCATGGGTGCAAAATGAAGATAAAGTGCGCCACCACTTTTATAGTTGAACTTCACAAAATCAGGACGACCATTTTCGTCGGTTCCCAAAACCGTAGTGTACTGTGAATCCAGTGAACTGATATAATTACCGTATGAATCGCCGGGATATTCAAATGCAAATGTATCATTGGTTATCGGGCTGTTCACTTTTACCTTCAATGTGTCTCTCGGGAAGAATAAAGGATTATCTACCTGCATCTTTAATTTCAAAAAGCGCAGCAGCGAATCGCCAATACGAAATGAGGAAATAAAAACCGTGTTGCCTTCGCCCACAAAATTCATCAGCGCATTGATTTCCGACGGGTTTGGAAGCACTTGCGGCGAGATGATGATATACGCCTTCTTATGTTTAGACGAAGTACTGTCAGATGAATAATTCGCTGCGTCAAACTCTGGATATTTAGCCGGAGACGCTCTGTTTATCGTGATGTCAGCTTCGGGGAAAATGTATGCAAGGTTTTCATAAGCATAGTAAGTGCCGTAAGGTATTTTATCTTTCCTCCACAATGATATAAAACGGTTAAGCTTTTTCTGTTTGCCAATCCTGCAACTGCTAATGCCGGTGGCAGCAAAAGCAAGCAGCAGCCAGAGGAAGCGATATCGTATGGTGGTTTTCAATTTCCGATGGCTGAATAAAACCGGTTAAAATTTTGTTGCGTTGTTTCCGCCTGTTGCTGCGTCAGCGTAAACCCCCCATACCACGCATGATCGTACACGTGAGTAAGGTATTGAAAATTCTTTGCTTCTGTATGCTTGCTCAGTTGAGACAAGTATTCCTGATTGGTGCCCTGTGCATGAAACCGGATCAGTTCTTTCTCATTCAGCAATCGCAGGGCTTTCAGGTGCATCCAACGCACGGCAAGGCGGTAATCCTTGGCCTGCATCGCCCGCTCTATGTTTTCATCTATATCCTCATGCTGCAGGTCTGCTTCGGTGGTTTCGCCAGCAATCAGTTTTTTTGGAGGAGAATAAAAAAGATACAATTTATTGTCCACTACAATTCGATACAAGGCGAACAACAAAACTGCCGCTATCAGCAGATAAACAAAAATTCGCATGCCTTTGCTGGTGATGAAAGCCCACAAATAATCAAGGAAATTTTTATTATGTTTTTTAGCCACTGGTTCTTTTGACCAATAGGCGGCATCATTGGCGTAAGCAAAATCCTTATCTCTTTTAAATCGCCGGATCACTGAGTCTGGAACGTTGCGCAACACCGCTATATCAGGAACAACTACAACAACTGTTTTTTGAGAATCGGTTTCTGCAACCACTGAACTCACAACAGTATCCTCCACTGCTTTCACTGAATCGGGCAAAGGCTCTGCAGATTGGGCAATACACCAGTTGCTGATAAGTAATGAAAAAAAAGCAACGCCAATTATTTTAAGGAAACGATATTTCGTATTGACAGGAGTAACACGCATTAAGCTGACGGGTTCAATGGTTTTGGGATAAGGAATACAGGTCATTTTTCTTTTGCAAATGAATAGGGTAAACGACAAAATACCAAATAATAAATGCAAGCGATGCCGCTAAAATAAAAATACTGAGCCACACAGGCATGGTTGAATACCGGGTGACAAAGCCTTCCAGAAAAGCTGCTGCAATAAACACAGGCACCAGGCCAATCAACATTTTCAGGCCGTCCTTGCCGCCGCGTTTCAGCGAATCAATCCTTTTGTCCGTGCCCGGAAAAAGAATACTGTTGCCCAGCACAAAGCCTGCAGCGCCGGCAATGATGACAGATGAGATTTCCATCGTGCCATGGATCCATATCACCAGCACAGATTTCCAGCCGAGCCCTTTTGCAAAAAAATAATACTGGAATGCTCCCAACATCACTCCGTTGGTAAAAAGAAACCAAACAGTGCCAATAGAAAGCAAAAAGCCTGCAACAAAAATGATGAATGAAACCTGGATATTGTTTAATGCTATTTCAAGAAACATGGAAAGCTGATTGCCATTTTTGTACACTCCGAACGGATCGCCTTTAGCGATATTCGCCTCTGTCATTTCCACGTATCTGTCGCCGAGCACACCACGTACAAAAGTCTCATCATGCGCAGCAGAAAATGCGGCAATCAATGCAAAGCCGAGAAAGATGATGAACGCGTACAATATCTCGCGGTGGTATTTGCGCACAACAAGCGGCAATTCCGTTTTCCAGAAACGGATGATGCGGGAAGATTCTTCTTTTTTATTTTTATAGATCCCCAGATAAACACGGGATGCAAGCCCGTTCAGGTATTGCGTCACCTTGCTGTGCGGGTAAAATGTTTTTGCATAGCCCAGATCATCCACTAGTTCAGTGAACTCGCCGGCTATCTCATCTGGGTCTGTAGCCGGCTCGTACTGGAATTTCTTCCATTTCTCTAAATTCTTTCTTATAAATAAACCTTCGCGCATTCAATAATTATTTTCTGTAAACCGAAATAGTTCCTTTTCTCTTTTGTGTAAAATCTCAAACCAAAAAATTATATTTACTGATAAATATAATTGAAAATATGAACCCGTTCGCGCATATTATCATTTCATTATCCTGATTTATGCAATTAGTAAAATTAGACACTGGATTTAATATAGAAATTGATTTCGCCATCACCCCATTCCATAAGCGACTCTTTGCCTGGGCTATTGATGTGCTCCTGATATTTGCCTATTACTGGCTTATTAGCAAATTGCTTTCATCTGTTTATCAGCATTCCAACCTGATCGCGGAATGGGCCTGGATAGTGGCAAGCATGCCCGCGCTCTTTTATCATCTCATATGCGAAATCGCTATGAACGGGCAAAGCATCGGCAAAAAGGCAATGAGCATACAGGTTATATCGGAAGATGGAGGCCAGCCCTCTTTGAGCCAATACCTGATACGCTGGATGTTCAGATCGATAGACTTGCCGATTATTGTTTTTGCGGCTGTGGCTTATGGCCAGTTACCCTGGTGGTGCATGATATTCCTGTTTGCCGGAATAGGTTGCGTCATCATCACGCCCAGTTCGCAGCGCATTGGCGACTTGGTTGCAGGCACCATCATCATTGACAGGAAGAACCGAACCTCCTGGCAGGACACAGTGTTTACAGAGCTTGAAACTGGCTACCTGCCTAAGTATCCGCAGGTAATGCAGTTGAGCGACAAAGACGTGAACACATTAAAAAGCATTATTGGTAGCGTGAAAAAAAATAACAACTACGATCTTTCCATGCGCATTGCAGAACGCATCAAATCAAAACTGAACATTGCGAGCGATCAGGACTCGCTTGATTTTCTGGAAACCTTGCTGAAGGACTATAATTTTTATACCATCAACTAATTCTTAATTGATATCATCTGCCTGATAATGCAGCGGAAATAATCCCGATAATAAGTATCAGGCCAAAAATGATCAATACGATCAGCAAAAAAATACCAATGATCTTGAAATAGGTCTTCAGGTTGCCAAGCCCTTCATTTAATTTTATCTGGTTCACATTAGTCAGCCCTTCCTTTGCATCAACGGCAAACCGGTAAAGGAAATAATTGATAGCGCCTCCGATGATGGCACTCACCAGCGCTCCGGTTATTAAGCTGGCTTTTCCGAAAGACCCTCCAATGCCCGTTGCTTCTGCCGGGCTTTTGCCAAAGATGGCAGCTAACAGTGCAATGCCGTAGCCGGCAAAAGCGCATATGGCCGCAATCCTGGCCCAACGTGCAATTGTTTGCAAAGAATTGCGGCTTTCATCGTCAAACTGTAAGTTGAAAAAATTATCAAGCTGGTTTTGGTTTTCCATTGTGAAAATATTTTAAGGTTAGAACAGTTTGGAAATATTGCCTAATAAAGACAGGATGGCAAATACCCCACAGATGATGGTATAAATTTTTAAAGATTGAAGCCCGCTGTTAAAAAGACCCTGGTCCTGAGTTTCAATCCCTTTTTTTACAAGAGATGAAAAACGAAAAAGCAGATAGACCATAAAGCCAAGTATGGCAATAAAAACAAACGCAACAAAAATGATAGCACTGCCAAATGCCAGAATACCGGGAAATACCTGTGAATAAGCAGAGACGAGATAGCTGCCTGCAAATGCAAGCACTAAAGCTACCAGTGCAAGGCCAACGATGCTTACGATGGAAATGAATTTTGTCCAGCGAACGGTTTCTTTGAGAATATTGCCTGCGTCGTAATCAACGTTCAGGCTTAGCAAGGTCTCTTGTGGGTTTTCTTCCATAATAGGTTAATTTTAGTTAACACAAGTAAACGATAATTTTTGATAATATGAAATGCTTTTCTCGTGTAATCAAAAACTACTTGCTATCGAAACAAAGCTTGAGCCATCCACGAGATGAAAACAAAGAATCGCGATAGCCGGGATTTTCTGAGTGACGTTGAAAGCGTGTGTATTTGTTTGCAGTATGTCTGCAGAGATGTCTTTTGCGGAGCGTGCTGTCCTCAAATGCTTCGAGTGTCGCCGTCATTCCCGCGCCTGCCTGACGGCAGTCAGGAAAGCGGGAATCACATTCTTCTATCAGGCTGATTCCTTCAGTGAGATGCCTGCCTTCGCAGGCATGACGGTGAAAGCGTGAGTAATTGTAATCAGCATGATTTCATAAAGCTGCCTTTTGCAAAGCAAGCTGCCATCAAATGATTTTGGTCTCGCCGTCATTCCTGTTTTCCATCGTTCTCGCCCGGTTCATCAACCCTTTTCCCGCACCGGAACGGGAACGGTTCTTTGCAGCCACCGACTTTGCATTCGTGCAGTGTCCTCAGCACGCAAGTCTTGCAGTATAAAATTTTGCCGCCGAATGTGCTGTACACAAATACGCCATTATCTCGGTAGTGCTTCATGCTCCTTGGGCGGAGATTCAGTTCCTGCATCATTTCCTGCGCATCTATCCATTCACAGGGATACATGCCGGTATCAGGGGAAAGATTATTTTTCATAAAAAGTAAATTAAGAGTGCCATAAAATTCCGACAATATTTTCATTCAAAAAATACCCGCTTAGTGGTATGCTTTTTTGAAATCAGCAACAAAAAAGCCCCGCCGGTAATAGCGGGGCGCTCAACGCACTGTTGCAAACAACAACAATTTTCTATTGCACGAATATGCTTGCAACCGGGCTGTAAGTCGTCTGGTTGTCGCTGCCTGTGGCGCTAACCCGGACCCAGTATTTTTTGCCCGGTGTCAGCCCATTAAAAATATATTTTACCGTAGAAGTGGACTTGCCTTTCCAAATGGTTGTCTCTGCCGGCTCCTCAGTGGCCAACTCGTGCACATAGCTGCGGGCTCCATCCACTTTTTTCACCGAGCTGATCAACTGGCCAGACGACTTGCCATTGACGAGCTTCACCGCACCGGGGTTACCGATATGCTTGCGCTCAGGAGTTTTGCTAAGCGGGAATCCGCTTTTTGCGAGCAGCGGCAGGCTGCCGTTGGCGATAGCCATCACGCTCATGCCGAGTTGCCTGAGTATGTCCTGCAGGGCTGTCCGGGCTGCTTTCTTAACGGCCACATTTTCCCTGCTGCGGTTGGCTGCCGCCAGCAGCGCCGCACTGTAGGCATCCAGCATTGTCTTCACAGTGGCAATGGGCGGAGTGAGGTTAGGGAAATCCGGGTCTCCATCGAGGCAGGTGGTGATCACGCGGGCTCTTGCCTCAAAGTTGGCATCGGTGTAGTAAGTGAAGCTGAGATTGATTCTTGGGGTTCTCATATTATATGGTTTATTTTTTTTGACCGCAATGGCGCGGGTTGTCATTAAAACTTTGACATTGTATTTTTATTTTTTATTTTTTTTCGGGTGTCTTGTTTTGTTATTTAATGTCACAAAATGTCACTTTTTTACTTGGGTAAAATTTGGCAACCAGCCATCCGTCTTCGTAAAAATGCCCCACATGATGGACTCCTTCTTCCACTGGAAAGGCATATTGTGCTGCATGATGAGCATAATCACTGACATAAAGCTCATCGTGTGGCGCATGATGGACATCTCAGACAACACTATTGACATCATCGCGAGCACGACGGGCATCATCACCTACATGAAGCTCATCATGCGGCGCATGATGGGCATCTTCTCTAATATGAAGAGCGTTGTGTGCAACATGATTAGCATGTTATATGATGTGATTGAAAACATCACGAGCATGTCCATCATTAGATTATGTCAACTTAGGTTAGGTAGTTTGCACAGTCTAATAGATACCGACGGATTTTGAGCTATTGCGCATAATATATAAATTAGCGTGTTAGCTGGCTTTGAGTTTTCTATTCCAAACTCATTTTTAAACTGAATGACACTTCCTGATACAAAACCTTACATTGAAAAACGCGTCGCAGCTACGTTCATCGACTATACACTGACGTTCGCATTGACATTCTCATATATTTATATAGTTGGTCAACCTGACGAAAACGGGTCGCATGTTGTGACAGGACTACCTGCTTTGGTTCCAATTTTGTTTTGGTTTCTTTATTTTGTTATTTGCGAAACCTATGTTGATGGGACTTTAGGACATCAGCTATTAAAAATAAAGGTGGTATCTGTTGACGGCAAAAATGTATCTTTAAGCCAGATATTCATGCGTAGACTCGCAGATATTCTTGAAATTGCCTGGTGTTTTGGACTAATCGCATACGCAATTGCAAAAAGCACTCAGAACAACCAAAGACTTGGTGACATATGGGCCAAGACAATTGTAATTGACAAAAAAGACACTTTCCCAAATGAGAAATTTGATTTTGAGACCAGGTAGCTTTAAAACGCCGCCAATGTGGATGCTTGGCCATTTGGGAGAACGAGCAAGTTCTGTGCATCAGTATTTTTTGTGCGCCAATTTGGCACAAACTTCTCAGTATGATGAAAAATATTTGCAAGACTATTTTTATTATTGCGACAGTAATTTATTTACTGTTATTAATACCTTGCTTCCTGTCTGCATGGTCGGCTGACGATGGGAATTTGACAAAACAATCATCAGGATACATTTTTGTAGAAATTTATGATGTACTTCGTTTTCCAACACATACTTTGCTATGGAAACTTATTATGAAAGGAGGCGTATTTACTTTCGCCAGTGGACTTATTATCAACTGTATGTTTTATGGACTCGTTACAGAACGACTAATTTTTCTTTTTAGACAAAAAAATGTCAAAATCGACAATAAAGAGAACTTAGCAAAAACGCGAATCTAAATCCTGAAATCAATATATCTTGACCTTCTTTTTAAAACAACAATAGTTGAAAAATAATTATTTACGCAGACAAAAGCTCACAACAGTGATTGGCTTTATCGGCGGCCAGGGAACAAGTTATGGGCATCAGTAATTTTTTTACCTTTAGCTTATGGCTGGGCAGACGGTAATTTACCCCGCGACGCCGACGCACCAAGGTTTGCTGGCATTTATGAAGACATTAATTATCATATCAACTTTATTTTTTTTTTCGATAGCCTCTTGTGACAATCGAAAGACACAGGACCGACAGAAAGACGATACACCAAAGGAATTGGAAGACAAGAGCCTTTCTAGTGATATAATTTCAAAGCGAAGTAATGGTGATTTAGTTGAAGAACTGTATTCTGACCTTGTTGACAAGACACCTGAATTGAAACAGCTTGAAAATAAAATTGACGGACTTTCCAGAAGTGAACCTGATTCAACAAAATCATTTGACAATTACAACTCTAAAAATCAATCTTATTACAGCTCCACAAAGGGACATATTGAACAAATCAAAGATTCACTTTTAAAAGATAAAATCAAGGCATTAATCGCTAGCAGTTTGGCAAATTACAACTCTTCAACTTCTAGACATAATGACCTGCTCAAATCTATTGAGACAAAAAATATGACATTAAGCGACCTGCACATAATTTTAAAAATTGCGCGGACATTACCTGTTATTGAAAAGTTTCAAAGGGACAATTTGCCTTCGACAAAATCTCTGGACGGATATTTAAAACAACTTGACGGGACGATTAAATATGCAGACACACTTTCAAAAAAGTAACTTTTTAATTTGCCGTTTCGCTTGCCGGAAAAAACGCCAGCTAACAGTTGACATTATCGGAGGCAGACGAGTGAGTTCTGTCCATCAGTAATTTTTTTACTTTTAGTTCATGGGCTGGGCGGAAGAAGATTTCACCGCCGGACGCAAAGGCCCTCATATTTGCGGCAATAAAACAGCAATGCAACAAAACACAAAAAGATTTTCTGACAGAGTTGAAGACTATATAAAGTATCGCCCTGCGTATCCGGAAAAAATAATTGCAATTTTAAACGAAGCAGTTGGACTCGACAATCAACAAGTAATTGCGGACATTGGCTCCGGAACGGGAATTTCTTCAATCCCATTTTTGCAAAACAACAATACTGTTTACGGTGTGGAACCAAACAAGGAGATGAGGGAAGCCGCAGAGCAACTCTTAACAAAATATAACAATTTTATAAGCATCAATGGGAGTGCAGAAAAAAGCAATTTGCCAGACAGAAGTATTGACCTTATTTTTTGTGGACAAGCATTTCATTGGTTTGACAAATTAAAAAGCAAAACTGAATTCAACAGAATTTTAAAAACTGAAGGCCACATTGTTCTTGCGTGGAATGCAAGAAGCACAAACAGCAATTTTCAACTTGAATATGAGAACGCACTACTTGAGTATATTGAAGAATATAAATTTGTAAATCATCGAAATATTCGAGACGAAGACATTATTGATTTCTTTCACCCGAAGAAAATGCAGGCATTTATACTCAGCAACAAACAAATATTTGATTTAGAAGGGCTCAAAGGCAGGCTGAAATCATCCTCCTATTGTCCAAAGGTTGGTTTGCAACATGATAAATTGATGGCACAAATGGAGAAGATTTACAACAAATATGAAATAGGCGATCAAATAGAATTTGAGTATGAAACACAAATTTACTGCTGCTAACTGCGGCTTGATGATATGCTGGCAGACGGAAGTGAAATAGGCTATTGAACAACTTTCAGCTAATATCGCTCAGGCACAATATTTTTGCTCAGAAGCATCATACGCACCATAGATTTAAAATAACGGACATCACTTCGTTATCTCGTTGTCTTCGTTGCTCACTTTGTGTGAAATCTTTGTCATCGCAGATTCCCCATACAACAGATTATTTCATTAATTTCAATCATTGTCTATCAGGCAAGTTGTCTTTCGTATACAATCTCATTTGCTTATAATAAACACTATCATAAGAATATATTTCAACCAATGGATGCCCTGCTTCATTACGTCCAGAAATTTTGTCAACTTGACAAAGAAGCAACAGATGACCTGCTGCTCAATCTCAAAACGAAGACTTTAAAAAAAGGCGAATACCTGCTAAAGCACGGCGAGGTATGCAGGCACTTATTCTTCATCAACAAGGGGCTTGCAAAATCATTTTTCTACAAAAACGATAAAGAGTTTATCATGCGGTTCTTTGCAGAAAACACCTTGTTCTCGGTTTTTGACAGCTACCTTACCCAAACAGCTTCCAACTATATGATAACAGCTTTAGAACATACAACCGTAACACTTATCAGATACGATGATATGGAAAGCATTTGCAGGCAACATCATTGCATGGAAACATTTTTCAGGAAATTGGTTTCTGATGTGGCTATCAAAATGATGAAACGGATTACCGAAATGCTTGAAGAAGATGCTACAGCACGGTACAATAAGTTTGTGCAGGAAAACAATCCGGTATTGCAGCGCATCACTCTTGGCGACCTGGCAAAATACCTTGGCATCACCCAGCAATCGTTGAGCAGGATCAGGCTCGCCCGGTGATTTTTTACCATTTGTTAAAAAAATGCTCCTTCGCTGTTGGTAGTTTTGAAAAAAAAATACAATGACAGCAAAAGCAAACTGGGCAATAGACCCACGGCACTCACTGGTGAGGTTCAAAGTAAAACATCTTGCCATTGCAAATGTTTCCGGCACATTTAAAATTTTTAATGGCAACGTACAAAGCAAAGACGAAAGTTTTGACAACGCAGAAGTTCATTTTGAAATTGACAGCAACAGCATTGACACCAACAATCCGGATCGGGATGGCCATCTGGTATCTGAACTGTTCCTGAACGCCGCAAAATTCCCGAAAATTGTTTTCAACGGATTTGTGAGGAAGACAGATGGAGATTATAAGCTCGATGGCGAACTGACAATACTTGGCACCACAAAAAAAATCAGGTGGGAATTAGAGCACACAGGCACAGTCCAGGGAATACACAAAGAAACAAGAGCAGGTTTTGAAGTAAGCGGGAAAATTAACCGAAAAGACTTTGGGCTCAACTTTCATTTGGCGAACGAGGCAGGCGACCTTGTGGTGGGCAATGATATCAAACTGCATTGCGATATAGAGCTGATACAACAAGCGGCATAATTATTAAGGTTTCATGTAATCTGTATCATTCAAAAGCCTCCCATGAGGAGGCTTTTGAATGATATATTTTTCACTGCCTGTATTCGTGCAATCAGTGAGCGGTTAAATATCAAACAATAGATTTTATCCAGATGATGGCCCCGTCGCTTTCAAAATGGAATTTCGAGTAATACAATTCGCCTTCTTTCTGGTAGCAGAGCACATAATGGTTATCTGATGAAGAAAGCCCTACAAACTGCAGGCTGTTTTCCCTGCAAAAACTTCTCGCCGCTCTCCCGGCTCTTTTGTTGGACAGGTTTTGAGAAATCTTTGATGATAAGCTTGCCAAACCTACCAAACCCAATATAACAACAAACACGATAGCGATTGATTGTAGCATACGACCATTAGATTTTAAATACACTTTAATTATCGGGAGCAACCGGATTGCAATGAGCAAAAGTCTTCTATGGCAGTTGGGATTTTGTGGGCAATGGAAATTTTAGCTCTATTCCATTTTAGGGAAGGGGTATAATTAACAGAGGGTTGGTAAATAAAACTAAAGCACATTAATCATGGAGTAAAACTAAACAAATAAAATCAATAAAAAATCATTTTTTTGCCGGAGCATTGGTAAAATTTTTGAATAAATTATTTGTTCATAGATTGCGATCTTGCGTTAAAATTAATTACCGGCTAGCGGGAAAGATGGGGTTAAATAAGTTACCTATAAATTTATCGAAGTCACCTAAATCATCAGGATTTTTAGCCAAATTCTACCGTATAACCATGAATTTTACAGATGTTATTGCAAACATGAATAGTTTTATCCAAAATCGAAGAATTATGTTTTTAGAAAAGAAGTATTCCTTTGTTTTTTCCCGGATTATCCGTTCTTTTTTAATTACAGCCATCTTTTTATATTCTGCAATTAATAGCCATGCACAAAATGCCAATGCGAGTGATACGAGCCAATTTCTGACACTGAGGCAATGTATTGATTATGCCCTGCAGCATCAGCCACTTCTCAATCAGTCGCTGATCAATGTGTCTATTGCCAAAACGACCAACGCCATCAATCTGTCAGGATGGTATCCGCAGGTAAATGTAAGTGGGAACCTCACCCATTATCTTGAATTGCCAACTGCCTACATTACAAATCCGGCCAATCCCACAGGGCCTCTTGTCAAAGAATCCACAGGGGTTAAAAACACAGTGATACCCGAACTGTCTGCTACACAAGCTATTTTCAGCCCGAGCCTTTTATATGCTTCCAAGAGTGCTCCCTTGCTGGTGAAGCAGGCAGAGCAGATCACCGACAGCACTAAAATATTTCTTATCGCATCTGTGAGCAAAGCATTTTACAATCTGTTGCTCACGCTGGAACAAATAGATGTGCTGAAAGAAGATACCGTGCGGCTGGGGCAAAACCTGAGGGATGCTTACCACCAATATGTAGGCGGCATCGTAGATGAAACTGATTACGAACAGGCTACCATCACACTCAACAATTCCAAAGCACAACTGCGGCAAGCAAATGAAAGTGTAGTGCCCGAATATGCTGCACTTAAGCAATTGATGGGCTATCAGCCGCAAAAACAATTCAATGTGAGTTTTGACACATTGGAAATGCGTCATGATATAGCGTTCGATACCACGCAGCAATTGCAATATGAAAAGCGCATTGAATTCAAGCAGCTTCAAACAGCAAAAGACCTGCAGCGAACGCTTACGGATTACTACCGCCATACTTATCTGCCTACAGTCAGCGCTTTTTATACTTACAATTATGAATTTGAAAGCAACAGCTATTCAAACCTTTACGCCAATGCATATCCCAATTCATTAATCGGGTTATCGCTGAATTTGCCTGTGTTCACCGGCTTTTCACGCATCAAAAGCATTCAAAGGTCAAAACTTCAGGAAAACCTGCTTGACTGGAGCGAAGTGGATTTGAAGCTGCAGATCAATAATGAGTACACTTCGGCGATGGCAAATTATCGAAGCAATTTATATAATCTCGAATTGCTGCAGCATAATGTGGAAATGGCAAAGCGTGTTTATTTTGTAGTCACGCTGCAATATAAGCAGGGCATTGTTGCGTATCTGAATGTGATCACGGCAGAATCAAATTTAATAACCTCCGAAACGAGTTATATTAATGCTTTATACCAGGTGCTGTCAAGCAAAATAGACCTGGAAAAAGCAATGGGCATTATTTCATATTGAATAAATTAGCAAAACAAACAATCTCTATGCATAGAGTTCTATTGAGCATGGCGTTATTAAGTTGCATGACTTTTTTTTCCTGCAAACAAAAACAACAGCCACCAGTTCCGCCAACCCCCGTCAACTTATATATTGTAAAAGCCCAGAAGGTTTTGTACTATGACAAATATCCGTCCACCACTGCGGCGCTGAGCCAGGTAAGTCTTTTGCCGCAGGTACAGGGTTATATTACCGGCATCTATTTCATAGAAGGCAGTCACGTAAAGAAAGGGCAGAAATTATACGAAATAGATGTTCGCTTATATCAGGCTGCAGTAGATGCGGCAATAGCTAACCTTAAAGTAGCGCAGGGGAATGAGGTGCAAGCGAAACAGGACGCCGACCGCTATGAATACCTGAATAGTTATAACGCTGTTGCGAAACAACAATATGACCATGCAGTGATCGCCCTCCAGAATGCAAAGAACCAGACCAAAGCCGCAGAAGAGGCAGTAAAAACAGCCAAAACAAACCTTACTTATTCGGTTATTTATGCTCCATTCGAAGGAACCATTGGTTTCAGCCAGGTAAAAATGGGGAATGTGGTAGTGCCGGGCCAAACAGTGCTGAATACTATTTCTACCGACAACCCGATGGCTGTAGATTTTTTGATCAATGAAAAACAACTCCCGGATTTTGAGAAAATCGAAAAGGGTAAACAGAAGCCCATTGATTCACTGTTCACATTGCTGCTTCCCAATAATACCCTGTACCCCCATACTGGAAAAATTTCTATCATAGATCGCGCAGTGGACCCACAGACTGGTTCAATAAGAGTGAGGCTCGTTTTCCCTAACCCGGAAAATGACCTGAAAGTAGGCATGAGCTGCATTGTGCGGGTACACAATCAAGATCCTGCCCCGCAATTGGTGATCCCTGGAAAAGCGGTGGTAGAGCAGATGGGCGAATACTTTGTGTTCGTAGTGAAAGACACGATCATATCGCATCATGATTCAACCAAAAAGCAAGAACCAGATACCGTGGCACAACAGGGGCCCAAGCCGCATGCATTCCAAAAGAAAATACAGATTGGCCAAACCATCGGCGCCAACGTGATTGTAAAAGGCGGTATTGTTGAAGGCGAAAGAGTGGTGATTGATGGCGTGCAGTCACTGCACGACGGGTCGCTGGTGAATATCGGCAATAAAAAGCCAGATGCAGGCGGAACTGACAGCACAAGAAACAAAGCACAGGAAGGAACAATAAAAATGGATAGCAGTAAAAATAAGTGAACAGTGAGTGGTCAGAAGTGAGTAGTCAATTCTTAAAGATCATCACTCACAATTCACCGCTCACTACTCACTAAATAAGAATGAAATAAACTATGGTAGCGAATACATTTATAAAAAGGCCGGTTACTGCTATCGTGATATCTATCGTACTGGTGCTTATCGGCACGGTCTCCATACTGAATCTTCCGGTTGACCAATATCCTGACATTACGCCACCGATTGTGCAGGTGAACGGGCAGTTTACAGGAGCCGATGCGCAGACAGTTGAACAAACCATGGCAACGCCGATTGAAGGACAAGTGAATGGCACGCCCGGCATGGAATACATGCAAAGCAACAGTACAAACAACGGGTTGATGTCCATCAACGTGACTTTTAATATCGGGACAAATATTGATGTGGCCGCATTGGATGTACAGAACAGGGTGAGCATTGCAACCCCATTGGTGCCATCTGTTGCCAGCCGGTTAGGCTTAACCGTCCGTGCAATCAATCCGAGCCAATTGATGATGGTCGCGGTGTATGCACCGAAAGGAACGCATGATATTACTTTTCTCGATAACTACACGAATATATTCATACAGGATGCATTGCTGCGCGTTCCCGGCGTTGGCAGCATCAACCGTTTCACGGATGATTTCAGCATGCGCATCTGGATGAACCCTGAAAAAATGGCTTCGTATAGTTTAACGCCTGCCGACGTGATCGCCGCTTTGAACGCACAGAATGTTCAGGTGGCCGCAGGTTCAGCAGGCGTGCCTCCGCAAACAAAAACCCAAACCTTCGAATTGGGCATCATCGTAAACGGGCGCCTCAGCAAGGTTTCAGAGTTTGAAAATATTATTGTAAAAACCATTCCCGCAACTGGTGAATTGGTTTATTTAAAAGATATAGCCAGGGTTGAATTGGGTAAATTCACTTTTTCAAGCAATTCATTCGTTGATGGAAAGCGGGCTTCTTACTTAATTATTTATCAGGCGCCCGGCTCTAATGCACTGGAAACAGCCAATGGGGTTTATAAGGAACTGGAACTATTAAAACAATCATTTCCTGCCGATGTAGAATACAAGGTGCCATTTGAATCTGTGACTGTGGTGAAAGTTTCTATGAGCGATGTGGTAACCACACTATTGATGACATTAGGATTGGTTGCAATCGTTGTATTTCTTTTCCTGCAAAATTTCCGTTCCACATTGATTCCTGTGCTGGCCATCCCGGTTTCTATATTAGGAACGTTCTGCTTTTTTATACCATTGGGTTTTACGATCAACACATTGACCATGTTTGGCTTTGTACTGGCGATTGGCATTGTGGTGGATGATGCTATTATAGTGGTAGAAGCAGTGCAGCATTATATTGACCACCAGGGCATGTCGCCAAAGGAAGCAACCTATTATGCAATGAAAGACATCTCAGCACCTGTTGTTGCCATTGCGTTGATACTTGCTGCCGTATTTGTTCCGGTGGGTTTTATTCCCGGCATAGTAGGAAGATTGTATCAGCAATTTGCCATCACCATTGCTATCTCTGTGATAATCTCTGCATTCATTGCGCTTTCACTGACACCAGCGCTTTGCACATTATTATTGAAGCCATCGGGTATTAATAAAGAAGCAAAAGGAATGAATAAAATCTTCTTCCGCTTCAATGCATGGTTCGAGCGTATCACCGCAAAATATACAAATGGTGTGCAACGCAGCATCAAAGGATCAAAGCTTATTATTGTTTTGCTGATATGCATTTGCGTAGGCGCTTACTTTTTATTTCAGCACAAACCATCCGGTTTTATCCCATCAGAAGATGATGGCAATTTATATGTTACATTTCAATTGCCTCCTGCTTCCGCCACTACACAGTCAGTAGATGTGATGTCAAGACTGATGAAAGTGGTAGCCTCTACCCCTGGTGTTGCACATTACGCAGCATTGTCAGGATTGAACGTTGTGAACAATGCAACCAATTCAAATGCCGGTACTATTTATGTCCAACTAAAACCCTGGGATGAAAGAAGCGCAGCAGATGAACAGGTGCCGCGCATTATGGAAGTGATGCAAAAAAGGATCACTGATGCCGGTATAAAAAACGCAAATGTGGAGGTGATCCAGCCATCGCCGATTCCCGGCATCGGAGAAACTGTCGGCTTTAGTTTTCAGATAGAGCAGCGCAACACGAATGACGATGTTCATGCTTTTGAAAAAGTGATCGATAAATTTGTGGAAGAAGCAAATAAAAACCCCGCGATCACCGGCGCGTTTAGTTTTTTCACCGCACGCACACCGAGTTATAACGTGAATGTTGACCGTGAAAAATGTGAAAAGCTCGGCGTGAATATCGGTGATGTGTTCACTACCATACAGGCGTTTATGGGAAGTCTGTACATTAACGATTTTACTACTTACAACAGAACATTCCATGTTGTAGTTCAGGCTGATACTACGTTCCGCACACTGATAACGGACATGAACAAATATTATGTGCGTAATCAGGCCGGTACTATGGTGCCCCTTGGCACCTTGATCAGTTATACGCCATCAGAAACTGCGCCGCTGATTTCTCATTTCAATATTTTCCGCTCCGCAGAAATAGATGGCGCTTCTTCCCCTGGCTTTAGCAGCAGCCAGGCAACCGATGCATTAAAACAAATCGCTGCCAAAGTACTGCCACAGGGTTATGCATATGAGTTTTCGGGGTTGAGCTATGAAGAAATACGGGCAGGCTCAACAACCATTTATATTTTTTTATTTTCTATCACTTTTGTATTTCTTTTTCTCGCTGCATTGTATGAAAGCTGGTCGGTACCTTTTTCTGTTCTGCTCGCCGTGCCCATTGGGGCGTTTGGTGCCATACTGACTTTAGTGCTGGTGCCAAGTCTCACTAATAATGTGTACGCGCAGATCGGATTGATCACATTGATCGGGCTTGCCGCAAAAAATGCGATATTGATTGTTGAGTTTGCCAAAGTGCGTGTTGACCGGGGAGAGGAACTGATCAAATCCACGCTGGATGCCGTTAGCCTGCGCCTGCGGCCCATTATTATGACATCCCTCGCATTTATCCTTGGTGTGATGCCACTTGTTTTTGCAACTGGTGCAGGGGCTGTGGCGAGAAGAACGATTGGCTTCACGGTGTTGGGTGGCATGTTCGCAGCATCCACCATTGCTATATTTATTGTGCCTGTTTTGTTTGTTGTCATTACCAGGCTTTCCTATGGAAAAACAAAATTGGAATGGCTGATCGCCAATCATGATCAGTTAATGGAGAAAGCAAAAAAAGTGGAGCAGCAGGATATTGATGCAGAGCTTGAATTCGAAATACAAAAATCACGCGACCTGAATAAACCTGATCAACGATGATCGCAAACACATTTATCAAAAGGCCGGTTACTGCAATCGTTGTATCATTGGTATTAATGATAGCGGGGATTATTTCCCTTGTGAACCTTGCAGTTGACCAATACCCGAATATTTCACCACCAAGTGTATCCGTAAGTGGTGCGTACACCGGTGCGGATGCCGAAACAGTTGAACAAACAGTTGCTATACCTATTGAAGAACAGGTAAACGGCACACATGGCATGGAATACATGCAAAGCACCAGCACCAATAGCGGTGGCATGAGTATCCGCGTGACTTTCGGTATTGGCACCAATGTGCACATAGCGGCACTCAATGTGCAGAACCGCGTGGGCATTGCACAACCACTGCTGCCTTCTGTCGTAAGCAAATTGGGATTAACGGTTCGCGCAAGCAATCCGGATCAGTTGATGCTTGTGGCTATATACTCACCGAAGCGTACACATAGCATCACCTTCCTCGACAATTATACTAATGAATTTGTCGAGGATGCATTACTGCGTGTGCCGGGCGTTGGGGATGTATCTGCCCGCACTGACCAGTTCAGTATGCGCATCTGGATGAACCCGGATAAGATGGCATCCTATAGTTTAACGCCTGCAGATGTGCAGAATGCATTGAACGCACAAAATGTGTATGTGGCAGCAGGTGCCACTGGCGCACCGCCGCAGCAATCATCGCAAACGCACGAAATAGGCATATTGGTTAACGGCATGCTCAGCAAAGCAGCGGATTACGAAAAGATTATTGTTAAGACAATCCCATCCACAGGGGAGTTGGTTTATCTGAAAGATGTTGCCCGTGTGGAATTGGGCAAGTTCACTTTTTCAAGCAATGCTTTTATTGACGGCAACAGGTGTTCGCTGCTGATGATCTATCAGGCGCCGGGAAGCAACGCATTGCAAACTGCTGATAATGTATACGCACAGTTGAAAGAATTAAAGAAATCTTTCCCAACCGACGTTGATTATGCAGTGCCATTTGAGTCCATAACGATCATCAAAGTTTCCATGCAGGAAGTGGTGGGAACTTTATTAAAAGCACTTGGACTGGTTGCTATGGTTGTATTTCTTTTTTTGCAAAACTGGCGCTCTACCATTATACCGATACTTGCCATTCCAGTTTCTATATTAGCTACTTTTTGTTTTTTTATACCGCTCGGATTTACGATCAATACATTGACCATGTTCGGTTTTGTGCTGGCAATCGGCATTGTGGTGGATGATGCGATCATTGTGGTGGAAGCCGTGCAGCATTATATTGATGAACAGCATATGTCGCCGAAAGAGGCTACTTATCATGCCATGAAAGAGATTTCGGCGCCGGTGATTGCTATTGCATTAATATTGGCAGCCGTATTTGTGCCGGTAGGTTTTATTCCTGGCATTGTGGGAAGATTGTATCAGCAATTTGCCATCACTATAGCGATCTCTGTGATCATCTCCGCATTTGTTGCATTGTCATTGACTCCCGCCCTTTGCACTTTACTATTAAGGCCTACCGATGTTGACAAGAAATCAAATCTGCTGGACAAATTTTTCTACAGCTTCGATCGGTGGTTCGAAAGGTTTACGGTAAAGTATTCCAATGGCGTACAAAGAAGCATCCGCAATTCAAAATTCATCATCATCATATTGGTATGCATTTGTATCGGCACATTTTTGTTATTTAAAAGCAAACCATCAGGATTTGTTCCGCCGGAAGATGGCGGCAGGCTTTATATAACCTATCAGTTGCCCGATGCTTCTTCTACCACTCAGTCCGTAAATGTGATTAACAAACTGATGGAAGTGGTAAGTGCAACGCCTGGCATATTGCATTATACTGCCATATCCGGATATAATATATTGAATGGAGGCGCAACCTCAAATGCAGGTTCTATGTTCATTATGCTTACTCCATGGGACGATCGCACAACAGAAACAACAAAGGTTCCGGGCATCATGAATGAACTGAGAAAGCGCATTGCAAAAGCCGCTATTAAAAACGCTAACGTAGTGGTAGTTCAACCACCGCCCATCAGAGGGATTGGTGTCGCAGCGGGTTTCAGCATGCAGATTGAACAAGGCAGTTCAACAGATGACATACACGCGTTCGAAAAAGTAGTGAATAAATTTGTGGCTGAAGCAAAAAAGGTGCCTTCCATCGCTACAGCATTCTGCTATTTTTCTGCGCACACGCCAAGCTATGATCTTACTGTTGACCGTGAAAAATGTGAAAAGCTGGGTGTAAATATTTCTGATGTATTCACAACCATGCAGGCATATATGGGCAGTTTGTTTGTGAATAATTTTACCTTATACAACCGGACCTATCATGTAGTGATACAGGCTGATACGGTGTATCGGGCACTTATCTCGGACATGGATAAATACTATGTACGTAATAGTGTTGGGAATATGGTTTCGCTGAGCACGCTCATCACTTATAAGCCTACAGTAGCAGCACCCCTGATCACGCATTTCAATATTTTCCGCTCTGCAGAAGTGGATGGCTCTATTCCACAGGGATATAGCAGCGGCCAGAGCATTGCGGATTTAAAAGCACTGGCTGCAAAAGTATTGCCACGCGGATACACTTATGATTTTTCCGGGCTTAGTTATGAAGAAATAAAAGCGGGCTCGCTTACTGTGTACATTTTCCTTTTCTGTATCATTTTCGTTTTCCTTTTTTTGGCAGCATTATATGAGAGCTGGTCAGTGCCATTGTCGGTGATGTTGGCTGTTCCTATCAGTGCATTCGGTGCTATACTTGCTCTTACCTGTGTGCCGGCATTGACGAATAATGTTTATGCCCAAATAGGGTTGATCACATTGATCGGCTTATCAGCAAAAAATGCAATTCTTATTGTTGAGTTCGCGAAGCTGAGGGTTGACCGCGGCGAAGAATTGATAAAGTCAACACTCGAAGCCGTGCGCTTGCGCCTGCGCCCCATCATTATGACTTCGATGGCGTTTATCCTGGGTGTGCTGCCGCTTGCTTTAGCGACCGGTGCCGGCGGCGCATCGAGAAATACAATAGGTGTAACTGTGCTGGGAGGGATGATTGCATCTTCCACTATTTCGATATTTATCGTACCTGTTCTCTACGTGCTTTTCACCCGTCTTTCTTATGGCAAAAAACAGCTCGCCTGGTTGCAGGAACATCATGAAGAATTAATGGAAAAAGAAAAGAAGGCGGAAGAACAAACGCTTGACCCTGAATTGGAATATGATATTGCAATGGCACATGCTGAACATAAAGAAAACTTGAACGCTCAAGGGGATGCAGGCAGAAAATCTTAGATATTTAAACGTTCTGTTATACTAAAAGTTCACCGATTTTTTTTCGCCGGTTGCCGGGATAGTAAAACAATAGCAGTTTTTTTGCGTTAAACTTTTTCACGTATCTGAAATCCAAATGATTCATTTAAAATTTAATCACATGAAGAAATTTTTAAGCAGGGCAATGATCTTATCAATCGTTGTTATGGCAGTTTCATTCACAGCATCGACAGCATCCGCTCAGATTTATGTAACAGTAAGGCCGCCGATACCGGTCATTGTGAGGCCTGCACCTCCAAGCCCGGTGCATGTTTGGATCGGGGAAGAGTGGGAAGAAAGGGGTGGCCAGTATGTTTATGTCGGTGGCCATTGGGCAGCACCTCCGCGCCGTGGTGCAATTTGGATTCCTGGTCATTGGAGAAGGGAAGGTCGCCGTGGCGAGAGATGGATCAGAGGCCATTGGAGATAGCAGAAAACGAATTCATGATTATGAATCCCGGCACAAGCCGGGATTTTTTATATGCAAACATTTCTTCCTTCAATAGGTGATCGTTCTTAGTATCTCACCGCTTCAAATACCTGCTGTCTCACCGGGCTTACATTGTAATACTCGCTTCTGTTTAATAACCCTATATTCTGACGGTTGATTAAAAGTATGACAGAAATGCCCGATTCCGGGACTACCGCAATGCTTGTGCCCGTGAACCCGGTGTGGCCGAAGCTTCCATCAGGTGCGTTCTTCATAAATGAATTGCCCGGATCCATCATCCAGCCAAGCCCATTTTTGAATTTGTCCCGGGTTAAAAAAGTTTCAATTGTTTTTTGTGAAATGAATTGAAGAGAGCCGATTTTGCCCTTATTCATCAGCATATCAACCAGTTTCTGCAAATCATTAACAGTAGAGAATAATCCTGCTGCTCCTGAGATGCCTCCATTTGCATACCAGGCATTGCCATCGTTCACCTCTCCTCTCAATGTGTAGGTGCGCCAGCCATTCCATGAATCCGGATCAATGCCTTTGATCTGAAACCCAAGGGTTGAATCATGAACCATTCTTTTTTCGTAAGGGTTGCCATGCGAAGTAGCAGCAATCTTCTGGTAGCTTACTGTTTTCAATGGGTTGTATGTAGTGCTTTTCATTCCCAATGGAATGAAGATATTTTCTTTTTCAAATTGCTGCAATGGCAAGCCGGAAATGCGCTCGATGATTTCTCCGAGAATGACAAAACCCAGGTCACTGTATTTGCGCTGCCCGCCAACAGGGAACTTCAAAGGCAATTCGCCAATCAGTTTGTAAGTCTCTTCTTTGTTTTTGCAACGATAATAAAGGGGATACCATTCGTAAAGCCCTGCCGTGTGAGTAAGCAAATGTCGGATGGTAATGCTGCGTTTGTCAGAGCTGTTAAAGGCTGGGATATATTTCCCGACAGGCTCATCCACTTTCAAAAGCCCCCTGTCTGCAAGCAACATAATAGAAGTAGTGGTGCCGATTACTTTGGTAAGTGATGCGATATCAAAAAGACAATCCACAGTCATTGTATCAACAGGCCATACCCGTTGATGGTCATAATCATATTTCTGCGCATAACCATAAGCATGGGTATAAATGAGCTTCCCTTCTTTTTTGATCTGAACAACTGCGCCAGGTATTTTATCTGCATCCACCTGGCTTTGCAGGATGCTGTCTACTTTGAAAATCAGGCTTGCATTGGGATCAATTACCTGAGTATTTGAGGCAATACCAAAAGAAGAAATGAAGAGGCTTAATAAAAAGTGCTTATTCATATACAGTTTTTTATCCGGCGGTTATTTTGGTATGTAGCCAACCATTGGCCCAAAGGTCTTGCGAAGCAACAATTCCGTGAGCCCTTCTTTCACAAAATCAGGCAACTCGCCAATGAGTTTAAATCCAAATTCATAATACAGTTTGATAGCTCCTCTATTGAAAGAAGAAACGCAAATGAAAATATTCGGCGAAATTTTAAGTATCCTTTCTTCGCAAAATTGCAAAAGCTTTTTGCCCAACCCTTTGTTTCTGTGCTTTTCGTTCACACAAAGTGACTGAATGTAACCATTGAATGTGCCACAGACCTGCAATATCACAAACCCCGCTATTTCTTCCTCATTTTCCAGGACATAAACTTCTTTACAATTGCCGTCAAATGCCTTCAGGCAATAACCATAGTCCATATCATAGGTGATCCACGGATCGGTTGATGACATCATCTTTGCACATGCTGCTATCTTTCGGGGATCCGTAGTTTTAGTAATAGTATATTTTTCTTCTTCCGGCATTAGCTCTTCTTTTTTATTACCATTAAAAATAGAACAGTTAATAATGCATTCACAAAAATATTCATGAAGCCGAAATCAAAATGAAATGAATTGATGAAATATTCACTCAGGAAATAAGTCATCAATGCTGCTGCGATGCAGGCCGCAGGCACCCATTTTTCCTTCATTTTAATTTTTGAAAACAATCCCGTCATATACAATCCCAATATTGGTCCATAAGTGTAGCCGGCAATTTTAAAAATGGTATTGATGATAGCTCCCTGACTGCCCCAGAACAGCATGACGATAAAAAACATCACCACATTCACTCCAAGTAAAACAAAATTTTTTATTTTCTTTTTGCGCTCATGCGGCTGATTTTCTATGTCCATAAAATCATAGCTGAAAGCAGTAGTAAGGGCGGTGATGCAGGCATCAATGCTGGCAAATGTAGAAGCGATCACGCCAATCAAAAATGCAATAGTTCCGATTCTTCCAAAATAATGCAATGTGAGCAAAGGATACAGGCCATCGGTGTTTACAAACCTTCCATTCTCCATGGCAATTTGTATCCCATTCCTTTCAGCATAAATATATATCAATACGCCAAACCCTAAAAACAGGGTCTGTGCAAATGCAATAAAAAAACTGAATACCAGCACGTTTTTCTTTGCATCTGTTGCATTCTTTACGGTGAGCGTCTTTTGCATCATGCTCTGGTCAAGACCCACTAATGCAACGGTGATAAGCAGGCCTGAAACAAACTGCTTAAAAAAATTTGAGCCAGAATGCATATCCCAGTCAAACAACTTGGCATACGGATGATGGATGATCGCTTTGGTCATTTCGCCAAATGAATAACCCAATGATTGTTTGATGGTAAAAATGGAAATGATGATAACAGATAGCAGGAACAACGACTGTAAAGCATCAGTCCATACAATGGTCTTGATCCCTGATTTATTGGTATAAAGCCAGATCAGGATTAGTACCACAATGATGGTGATGAAATATGGGATATGCAAAGCATCGAAAAAGGCATACTGCAGGATTTTAATTGACAACAGCAATCTCAGCGCTGCACCAAAAGATTGCGAAACCAGAAAGAAGAGCGATCCTGTTTTATATGTGATGTTACCAAAACGGATATTGAGATAGGTATAAATAGAAACCAATCTCAGTTTATAATAAATGGGCGTTAGGACAAAGGCGATAAAAAGATATCCAACTATAGTGCCTGATATAAATTGAAAATAATAAAGATGATTGTTGCCTACATTGCCGGGAATAGATACAAGTGAAACCGCTGAGATGCCAGAACCGATCATGCCAAATGCGACGAGAAACCAGGGAGAGTGCCGGTTTCCATCAAAGAAAGTTGTATCGCCAGTATGGCGTGAAGTGAACCGTGAAATAATCATCAGCAGCGAGAAATAAGCAATGATGATAAGGAACAAGAGTGTTGAGCTCATTGAAATATATTGATCAGGAGTTAATCTTTTACTGCTGTTGACCAGGCAGTCTGATCATAAATATACAAATCGTAACCGATGATGAGGTGACACCTTTTGAAAGCAAAGAGCAGGCTAATCCAGAAATCTCATATCGTCAGCAGTAAGCTTTATCTCAACTGATTTTACATTTTCTTCAAAATGTTTTAAAGAAGAGGTGCCCGGTATCGGCAACATCCATGGCGAACGATGAAGCAGCCATGCGATATTAATCTGGGCAATGGAAGCGTTGTATTTTTTTGCAATGGCCGGCACCCGGTCGTCTTTATCATGCAGGGAAGTAATCAATGAAAAATAAGGAACCAGCGGTATACCATTCTTTTCGCAGATATCGAGCACTTCCTCTCCTCCCCTGTTTTCACCATGAGGCGTTTTCCATGTAGTGCGCTGGGCATGGCCGTATAAGTTTTCGACAGTTGCAATTGTGCCCATTGCCATCGCTGTTTCCAATTCTTCACGGCTCACATTACTAACCCCTATATGAAGGATCTTCCCTTCCTGTTGCAGCGCAAACATAGCGTCCATAGATTCTTTGAAAGGTACTTTACTATGCGGCATCACCCTGAAATGCACCAGTTGTATCTGCTCCAGTTTCAAGGTCCGGAGGTTATTGTCAATGCTCGTGCGCAGATTTTCCGGGCTGTTGAATGCAAACCAGCTTTTGTCTGGCCTGCGTGCACCGCCAACCTTGGTGCAGATTACAAGATCATCCGGATATGGAAACAATGCTTCTGCAATCAGGCGGTTCGTAACATCTTCTCCATAATAATCTGCGGTATCTAAAAAATTAATTCCTCTTTTAATTGACTCTTTCAAAATTTCCAGCGCCTCCGCCCTGTTCGGTGGTTCACCATAAATGCCCTCGCCTGTGAGGCGCATAGTTCCATAACCTAAACGTTTTACATGTAATGGATGATCGCTTTTGCCGGCAATGATGATTCTTTCTGGGAGACTCATAATAGTGATTGGTTTTATTTTAGTAACAGGCATTAACCAAAATAGTTTGCAATGATAGTCAATTATGTATGTTTATGATCCGGCTCATAGTCAGGCGCAACAGTTTTTTGTACATTGTACATGAAAGATATGCATGGTCATAAAATCTTTTCAATCAAACAAATGAAATGAAAATTGCAATAACAGGAGCCACGAGCCACTTAGGATCCGCCATACTCCCCGAGCTTTTCAAAAGAAATTATGAAGTCAAAGCGCTGGTAAGAGAAACACAATATTTTTTTCAGGATATGCCTGTGGAAATTATCCATGGTGATTTATTGCATGCTGAAACACTGCATTCGCTTATGAAAGATTGTGATATGCTGATCCATTGCGCAGCGGTGATCTCCATCAATGGCGATTCATCTGGCATCGTTCGCCAAACCAATGTGGAGGGAACAAAACTCGTGATGGAAACAGCAAAACAATGTGGGATAGGACGCGCCGTTCATATCAGTTCCATTCATGCATTTAATCAGCGCCCAACCGATGAAATATTGGATGAGCAAAGAGAAAGGGTAAATGAAAAAGCGTTTGCATATGACCGTTCAAAAAAAGCAGGACAGGAAATTGCGCTTTCCATGAACCAACAGGGAATGGAAGTGCTGGTAATAAACCCGACTTCCATTGTGGGGCCTTACGATCATAAGCCTTCGAAAATGGGAAAGGTAATTATTGATCTGTATAGCGGCCGGCTTCCATTTGTGTTTGATGGCGGATTTGATTTTTGCGATTGCCGCGATGTGGCGAATGCCATTGTAAACGCATTGACGATGGGCAGGCCCGGAGAGAACTATCTGTTGTCGGGCAAGTGGTATAGCTTCGGTCAGTTGGTGAAGTTGATTTCAAAAGCGTCGGGCAAAAAGATAAAAGCAGTCAGACTGCCTATCATCTTTGGTAAGATAGGCTTGCCCGTTATCAAGGTGATGGCATCACGTGGCAAAACAGAGCCATTGTACACAAATGAAGCATTGGAAGCCATATTTGCAGGCAACAGAAAAATCAGCAGTGCCAAAGCTATAGAGGAACTGGGTTATAGCATCCGCCCTTTTGAAGAAACAATTGCTGACACATTCAAATGGTTTCAGCAAAATGGTTATCTTGTTTGATAATATATTAGTAACCCAAATTTAAGATAACCAACAACGTTACTGAACCCATGACGGCACTCATTATCTCTTATTCCGCGTACAGATCTTTTTTATATGCATGGATCACACTGGCGGTTGTTATCTTTTTCTTATTGCTGCGCATCACCGCTCCTTATGGAAGGCATGCTTCTGAGAAATGGGGCCCTGCGATCAGCAATCGTTTTGGCTGGGCCATCATGGAATTCACAGTGCTGGTCACGCTGTTTATATTTGTTTTTCCTTTCAGGAGTTCAGTGTCTGTTGTATCATGGGCATTGATTGGCTTGTTTTGCTTTCACTATTTCAACCGCACATTCGTTTTCCCATTCAGGTTGCACACCAAAGGAAAAAAGATGCCGCTACTGGTAGTAGGCTCTGGTATTTTTTTTAATCTGGCAAACGGTTTTTCCCTGGGATATTATTTTGCGCATTTTGCTCACTATACTTCAGCATGGTTTACTGATGCACGTTTTGTCATCGGAGTTGTTTTATTTTTCACCGGCATGTTCATCAACTGGAAAGCGGATGATATCCTCATACACTTGCGCAAGCCCAATGAAACGCATTATGTGATACCCTCAAAATGGCTTTTCGAATATATCAGTTGCCCCAATCTTTTTGGCGAGCTCATGGAATGGCTTGGCTTTGCTATTTTATGCTGGAATCTCCCGGCACTTTGCTTTTTCATCTGGACAGCCGCTAACCTGATACCACGTGCAATATCGCATCACAGATGGTATAAAAACAAATTCAGCAATTATCCTGATCACCGCTATGCAATCATTCCGTTTTTTGTGTGAGTAGTATTTTTAAATCATCCTCATTTCTTCACCTTAGCCTCTGCCGCTCTCAGTTTTACTTTCACGATGATGCGCCATGCTATCTCTGCGCTTATCAATGCAAGTACAGCTATCGATGCCGGGATAAATGTTTTGTCTGAATTTGAAAATGCACCTGAAAGGCCAATCACATAAATGGAGATTGATAAAATAAACATTACGCAAATGCCGGCAACCCTCATCGGTATCTTAAATGGCCTTTGCTCATCCGGCGCTTTGATACGCAATACGATCAGGCTGATGAACTCCAGAAACAACCCCGCTCCATATAAAGTAACATCCATAATGATGAGATCAGTAAAAGACCACAATATCATCAGGCTGATGATAAGCGCTGATACGATAATAGAAATATAAGGTGTCTGGTATTTGGAGTGCAGTGCATTCAGTTTCTCTGGCATCAGCCCGTCATCTGCCATTACTTTTGGCACACGCGAAACAGAAAGAAGTACTGCGGAAAACAATCCCACAGCGCTGGCCATGCCACCAACAGCAAGCAAAGACCCGAGCCAACTGACGCCGGTGACTGCAGCGATGGAAGGGAAACCCTCTTCGCTCAAAACCTTAAAGTCTATCCCGGAATGCAGCACGGCAAGTGAAGTAAGGATATACATCGCAAATATGGTGACGAAAGCAATCGCGCAGGAAATGACATATGACCTTATGGGCTTGTCTACCTCGCCTGCATAGGTAGTCGCATTATCCCATCCGAAAAAATTCCACATCACAGTATATACGCCCATGCCAATGGAAGAAAACCCAACTCCTTTCAAAGTGAGGTGCGGCAATGACACCGCGCCGTGATGATGAAAAAGTGTGGCGGCCCACAAAATCACAAAAGGCGAAAGCACAAATACGCCAAGTGCAATGGATATTTTGCCGACAGGCACAATGCCCCGTATATTCAATAATGCGCTTGACCAGATAATGAAGAGGCATACCGGCAC
>Ga0302320_10003014_pt1 | contig 39250 bp, 21 predicted proteins | sample Bog_T0_3_FD_202130 | JGI IMG/M metagenome (GOLD analysis project Ga0302320, IMG submission 202130) | Peat permafrost microbial communities from Stordalen Mire near Abisko, Sweden - Bog_T0_3 | ecosystem: Environmental > Terrestrial > Soil > Wetlands > Peat | place: Sweden: Abisko, Stordalen Mire... | reverse complement strand
GGCTTTGTTGAACTCTGACCCAGGACTGCGCTGCGCTTGTCCTGGGCTATTATCGATTCTCCCTCCGGGAGAAAATGCGCCGGCTGGTTTCATCTATCTAGGGTCGGCCGAGCCGGTGGACTACTGACACAAGGCCAGAGTTTTTCTGGAAGGTTTTGAACCGGCACTTGAAGGAAAGGCCGCCGCATGTTGATCTTCGCCGCTATCGTTGCCATCTTTGTCTACGGAATGCTTGCCGCCATGCTGGGCACGATCCTGCCCAACCTGTCGGATCGGTTCAAACTCACACCGACGCAGAATGGAACCATCGCATTTGTACAGGCGCTGGGACTGATCATTGCTTCGCTCGCCGTTGGGCCGCTGCTCGATAGCGAAGGCAAGAAGATCGGCCTGATTCTCGGCCTTGCCCTCATCGCGATTGCGCTTTATGCTCTGCCGCGCTCGCCGGGCTTCCGCAGCATACTCTTTCTATTATTCGTGCTTGGAGTCGGCGGCGGAATCGTTGTAACTGGAGCAAATGCCCTCGTCAGCGACGCCGGTGGCGCGCATCGCGCGACCGCATTGAACCTGGTCAATCTCTTCTTTGGACTGGGCGGGCTGGCCACGCCTTTCATCTCCGCCAATCTCTTCAAGAGCAACTGGGTTCGTCTCTGTTATACCGTCGCTACGCTCACCGTTGGCGCGGTCGCGGTGCAGGCCGTGACCACGATGCCTCCGCCCAGCGGCGACGCGCGGTTTCTTCTCGCCGATGCGGGGCCTGTCCTCGGCCAGCCGCTGCTCTTTCTGCTCGGGCTGTTTCTTTTTCTTTACATCACCTGCGAAGTGGGCGTGTGGAACTGGCTGCCGCGCCATCTCATCGCCCAGGGAATTCCGGAATCGCGCGCGCTGAATATTCTTTCACTGGGATTCGCGCTCGGCCTGCTGGTCGGCCGCGTCGGCGTGTCGCCTATTTTGATGAGCGTATCGCCGATCGATGTTACTCTGGCCGCATCGGTCGCCATGGCAGTGACCACTTACTTGATGCTGCGGACCAGCAAGGCAATGACTGCCGCTGTTCTGGTCTTCATTGCCGGAGTCTCGATGGCGCCGGTCTTTCCCACTACGTTGGCTATCGTCGGCACGGCGTTTCCGCGCATGACCAGCACTGCGATGGGGATCGTGATCACATTTGGATGGGTTGGGCTCGCGGTCAGTTCGCGCATCATCGGCACCATCGCCGGGCCGGACCCGCGGCGGCTGAAGAAGGCTCTGCTGGTCATTCCCGCATCTGCGGTCCTGATGGTTGGATTGAATCTTGCGATACGGAGCGCGCTGCGATAGAGGCAGTTGCAGCTTTCAAGAAGATCCGGGCCTGAAGGCCTAGTCAATTTGCCGCTTTTCAGGGCGCTAAAGCGCCCTGCTCCCTCCGGAGACTCCGTTCTTCGGCTGTATCGAAAAATGGCCTGATCGCACATACATCTTCCGGAAAGCGTGCCTCAGGGGCTAAAGCCCAGGTCCGTTGTGCGACGTTTGCGGCACGACTAAAGTCGTGCCCTGACACTTCTGGAGGCTCCGCATCGAGCTTTTCGCGTCCAGTAAAGTTGTGTGGCCTTTCAAAGCGTCGACTTGATCAGGGGTCTCTTTGAGTTCAGCTACAAGACGGGCAAGCGCACAGTGGCTCGCGCGCCTTCGGCGTCTTCGCGGTTGAGGAGGGTGATCTCGCCGCCGTGAGCGCGGGCGATCTGCTGTGCCAAGGCCAGTCCAACGCCGCTGCCTGCAGGCTTCGTGGTATAGAACGGAACGAAGAGATTTTCGGCGTTGGCGATGCCCAGACCGCGATCTTCAATTGTGATCGATACAGAGGAATCAGCGACCCGCCAGCTTGTGCGCACCGGCTCGGCTCCGCTGGCAAGCGCGGGGGCTCCATTGGCAAGCGATGCGGCGCTATTGGAAAGGGTCGCGGCGCTATTGGAAAGCGATGCATCCACGGCGTTGGCCAGCAGGTTGATGAACATCTGTTCTAACTGGTCGGGATCGGCTTGAAGGACGACTGTGGGGCCAGGGTCCAGGTGAATCGCGAGGCGCTGTTCGAGGAGTGCGACCCGCTCCAGCAGCGGCGCCAGCGAGACCTGCCTGAGCTGCGGCGGGGGCAACTGGGCGAGCTGGCGATAGGACTGGACGAAACGATGCAGCGCGTCGGCGCGGCTCTCGATCACTCCGAGACCGCGGCGAAAATCGCGCAGGACTATTTCGTCGCCTGGAAGATTTTCTGCACGCGCCAGCAGGCTGCCGGCGATGGATTTGATGGGCGCCAACGAGTTCGAAAGCTCGTGACCGAGTACGCGGATCAGGCGCTTCCAGGATCGCTGTTCCTCCTCTTGTAACGAAAGACTGACGTCTGCGAGGAGCAGCAGCGTGTGCGGCGCGCCATCCTGGCGGAAGGCCGCCTTGCGAAGAAGCCAGCGCGAAGATTTAGCGCCGAAGGAGTGAATCGTCTGGTCGGAGGCGCGGAGCAGCCCATCCAAGCCCAGCTCACGCGCGCTGCGGCCGATCGAGCGCGCGTGAGTGGAGGCGAGCAACTCGACACCGGCATCGTTCGCCAATTGCAGCCGGTCGTCGCGGTCAAAGGCGAAGAGGGGTGCGTGCATCACTTCAAGGATGCGAGCCAGGAGGGCTGTTGCTTCCAGGGAACGAACGCGAAGATTTTGCAACAGATCGGCAAGCGTGTTGACCTCGGCGGCAAGCTCGCCAAGCGCATCCCGCGAACCAGCACCGCGCGCGCGAAAGGAGTAATCACCCTCGCGGAGCGAGGCAACGACGTTGGACAAAGTTTGCAAAGGCCGGACAATGCCGTCAATCAGCGCGGCGGCAACCAGGGCAAGATAAAGCAACAGGCATCCGCACAGCAACAGGGCCGGCGCAAGAGAGACCTGCTTCCAGTAAAGAATTATACCGGCGAAGACCAGCGCAGGCAACGAAAGCAAGAAGCAGTAAGCCCACACCCGGCGGATAGCCGAGCGGCGACGACGGCGCGACGCTCTGTCAGAGGCCATATTTTTCGATGCGGCGATAGAGCGCCGCGCGGCTCAGGCCGAGAGCCTCGGCGGCCTGCGAGATATTGCCATCGCAGCGGCGCATCATCTTGCGGATGAGCAGCGCTTCGACCTCGTCGATGCTCATATTCTCAAACGACGGGGCGGAGGAACGCGCGGCAACGATGGCCAGGTTGGCAGGCTCGATCTCCTCCTCGCGGCAGAGCAGGACTGCGCGTTCCACTGAATGTTCCAGTTCGCGAACGTTGCCCGGCCAGGCATACTGCATCATCTGCTGCATGGCGGCGGGGGAAAAGCCATTGACCTGCTTGCGATAGCGCGTCCGGTTGCGGGCGAGAAAATGCTGGGCGAGGAGCGGAATGTCTTCGCGGCGGTCGCGCAGCGCGGGCAGGTGGATCTCAACCGTGTTGAGGCGGAAGAGCAGATCTGCGCGGAAGTTGCCGGCCTTTGCTTCTTCGTGCAGGTCGGCGTTGGTGGCGGAGAGGAGGCGGACATCGACACGCCGGGTCTGCGAGGAGCCCACACGCTCCAGTTCGCCGGTTTCAAGCACGCGCAGGAGCTTGGCTTGCTGACGCAGGGGAACGTTGGCGATTTCGTCCAGGAATAGAGTCCCGCCGTTGGCTAGTTCAAAGCGGCCGATGCGGTCGGTGCGCGCGTCGGTGAATGCGCCTTTGACGTGGCCGAAGATTTCGCTTTCGAAGGTGCCTTCGGGCAGTCCTCCAGCGTTGACCGCGACTAGCGCATTGCGGGCGCGGGGCGATGCGGCGTGCAGAAGCTTGGCGACGATCTCCTTGCCGGTGCCGTGCTCGCCGGTGATGAGCACGTTGGCGTCAGAAGGGCCAATCTGGGCGATCAGCTCCAGCACTGGCTGCATGGAGGGCGCGCCGGCGACGAACTCCGGCATTCCCTCGGCGCGGAGCAGACGGTTTTCCAATTCAAGCTGACGAGCGCGGCGCAGGGCCTGACGCAGCTCGGCGTGAACTCGCACGAGCGAAAGCAGGCGCTCGTTTTCCCATGGTTTTTGAATAAAGTCGCGGGCTCCGCGCTTGATGCATTCAACGGCCAGATCGACATTGCCCCAGGCCGTCATGACGATGACTGGCAGATGGGCGTCATAGTCACGAATGCGCGCCAGCAGGTCAAGGCCTTCCTGGCCGGAGGTGGTGTCGCGCGTGTAGTTAAGGTCGATGAGCAGGACATCGTACTCTGCCTCGCCCAGCGCTTCCAAGAGCAATTGTGGCGACCGGACACAGTCTACATGGATTGCGTGCGGGGCGAGCAGTAGCTCGACGGCCTCGAGGATATGCGGTTGATCGTCGGCGACCAGAATTCGGATTGGTTCACTATCACTGGAGATGATCGGCCTCCACTGTACCGGCTTTGGCGTCGGCGATTGAGATTCCGTACTCCTCAAGGATGGAGCCTGTGGCGCGCTTCACTTCAATGCGCGCTTTCTCGTATGCCGTCTCGGCAGTGACCAGCGCCGACTCGGCCAGCGACAGGTCGTGCTCGGAGCCAAGCGTCTGCTGATTCGATCCGGCACCCAGTTTTTGTTCTTTCTGCATGATATCCAATGTCCGCTGCGCCAGGTCGCGGGCTTTGCGCGCCGCATCGACCCGGCTGGCGCCCTGTTCAAGAGCATAACGCGCGTTGCGGACCTCGATGTGGATGCGCTTCTTCAACTCTTCAGCGTACACCTGCGACTGCCGGTATTCGAGTTCGGTGCGGTATTGATCGGCCTTGGCGATGCGGTTGCGCAGCGGGATGGTGAGTTGGAGACCCACCTGGTATTCGGGCGCGCTGTTTTCAAACGCACTGCCGAGCGCACCCGAATACCCTGTCTGCAGGGTTGTGGTTCCGTTGCCTTTGTAATCGACGCTCTTTTCTCCTGCCAGCCCGGTGCCCGCATAGACACCGTAGACACTGAGCGAGGGGAGCAACGCGTTGCGCGCGGTTTTGCGGCTCAGTTCGCGATTGTCGAGGTCGAGCACCGATTCAGCAAGCTCGGTCCGGTTTTTGAGCGCGAGCTCGATCATCTGCTGAACGGGCTCGGGAGAGCTGGGAGCGATCTTGCCAATACTGTCGGTCGGCACGACCGGCATCTCTTCCAGTGCCGGATCGTCGAGACTGCGGGTGATGGCATTTTTCATGTAGAGTTCTTGCAATTCGAGATTGGTGCGGGCCACGGTGAGGTCCTGCTGGCGCGTGGCTAACTCGCCCTCCGCTTTCAGCACATCCATCTCTGGAATCGCTTGCAGTTGAAGCTGCTTGCGGCTCGTATCGAGGGTTTCCGTGGCAAACGCTACAGAATGCTCCTGCACCTGCTCGTCATCGTAAGCGCTGACCAGGTCCCAGTAAAGATCGCAAATCTGAGTTACGGTGGCGATCGCCTGGGCTTTGAAGGCGATGTCTGAGATTTTCTGGTTGGTCCGTGCAATGCGGAGAAAGCGCAGGTTGGTTCCCGGCCCAAAGCCTGCCAGCAGCGGCTGGGATATGATTGCCTCCACCTTCGAGTTCAACTGCGGACTAAAGAAGTCGTATTGGCCGTTCGATGTTTGGCGGGCATTGAGCCAGTTGACCTGAATGCTGCCTCCGGTGGCGAATGCCTGACTATAGCCAACGGAACCGGAGATGCTGTTGACCTTGTAGACATTCACGCCTTCGAGTTGAAAGTTGGAGAGTTGCTGCGAACTGTGATCTACATTTCCCTGCGCGGAGAGGACGGGGTCGAAGCCGGAGACCGCGGTGCCGGTTCCGAGCGTGGAGGAGACGATGCCGGAGGCGCCTGCGCCCGCACCGCCCGCGCCACCCGTCGTGCCTCCCGCTCCGCCACCAGCGCCGGACGCACCTTGACCACCGCCGGGCGTCCCCTGCACGACACCTGTGTTGACGCCGCGCACCTGGCCCCCCGCCTTGGTGCGCTGAACATCCATCTGCGCGATCGGCAGGTTGTAACGTGCAATGACCATGTCGAGATTGTTCTCAAGCGCGAGATCGATGGCATCGTGCAATGAGAGATAGAGCTTGCCGTCGCGCACCAGGGAGCCGAGGCGCACTGAATTGGCGAGCACTGGCGGCGGTACGGTCTTGCCGCGATAGGCGTCGAAAGGATTGCGCGAAGTATGCATCAGTTGGTCAAATGGAATTGTGCTGCGAGCAACCGGGGCAGTTGCGGACGACGGTGCTGGAGTTTGCACGGCGGGCGACGAGGTCGCGGCTTCGGCCGCCAGCGCGAGGCTCGCCTGCAAAAATAAAATTGCGACGAGTGGCTGCGCGCATTTCAGGAGTTGTGTCTTCGAGCAGTTCACTTGGCGCTGACCTCCGTGGCTGCTGCGTGCAATGCTTCGTCGCGCGTCATCCAGCCGTCGCGCAATTCGAGAATGCGCTGGCCGTAGCGCGCGTTCACCTCCGAATGCGTCACTTGCACGATGGTCGTCCCGGCGCGGTTGAGTTCACAGAAAAGATCCATGATCTCGCGGGCCTGCGTTGAGTGCAGGTTGCCGGTAGGCTCGTCGGCCAGCAGCAGCGCGGGCGCGTGAACGACGGCGCGCGCAATGCCGACGAGTTGCTGCTGTCCGCCGGAGAGCTGCGAGGGGAAGAGATCCTTCTTGGCGACGATCTGGAAGCGATCGAGAATATCTGCCACCATTCCCTGTCTCTCTTTGGCGGGCAGATTTTTGTAACTCAGCGGCAAGTCGATGTTTTCGGCTACCGTGAGGTCGTCGAGCAGGTGATAGCTCTGAAAGACCATGCCGATGCGCTGGCGGGCCAGGTCGGCGCGCTGCTTGCGATTCAGCTTGTGGACGGGCGTTTCGCCAAACCAATACTCGCCCAGCCATGCGTCGTCGAGCAGCGCGAGCACGTTGAGGAGCGAGGATTTTCCCGCGCCCGACGGCCCCATGACGGTGATGAAGTCGCCCTCCTTGATGGTGAGCCCGATGCGACGCAGCACCCAGGTTTCGGTGGGTCCGGTCTTGTAACTGCGTTCAACGTTTTTCAGTTCGATCATGGTGTTACTCCGATCTCAACGGGTGCGTCCTGGTTCAAGCTATTCGGTTCGCAAAGCCTTCATGGGTTCGATGGAAGCGGCACGGCGGGCGGGGATGTAACAGGCCAGCAGCGCTACGATGCAAAGCGCTATCGAGACGGTTGCAAAGGTGAGCCAGTCGGTGGTTCCCACGCCGAAGAGCAGGCCGCGTAGCAAGCGGGTGAAGGCGAACGAGACAGCGAGGCCGAAGGCGAGGCCAATCAGCGTAAGCCGCAGCCCCTGGCGCAGAATCTGGCGGAAGACATCGCCCCGCGCGGCGCCGAGCGCCATGCGAATGCCGATCTCGTGGGTGCGCTGTTTTGTCGAGTAGGCAACGACTCCGTAGATTCCAACTGCAGCCAGAAGCATGGCCAGCAGTCCAAAGGAACCGGCGAAGACGACGACGATGTGCTCAAAGACGTTGCCGATTTGCATATTCGTCTTGAGAGTGGTGACGTTGAACAAGGGCAGGTCGGGGCTGAGCTCGTGGATTGCCTGATCGATGGCGGCTGAGTACGCCATCGGATCGCCGCTGACGCGCACATGGAGGGTCACCAGGTCCTCATAGCGCTGCGCCAAGGGGACCAGCACAAGGGGCGCCGCTTCGTAAGTGAGGCGACGGTATTTGCCGTTGGCGGCCACGCCGGCAACCGAGCACCAGCGGTTGGCGACCTGAACTCGTTTGCCGATTGCGTCCTGGCCGGGCCAGTAGCGATTGACGAAGGCCTGGTTCACAATGGCCACGGGCTGCGTGGATTCATTGTCGGCATCGGTGAAATCGCGGCCCGCAAGCAACGGAGTTCGCAGGGTTTGGAGATAGCCGGGTCCAACGATCCCCCTGTCGACTTCAATGGATTCATGCGGGCGGGGGATGTAGCCCTCGGGCATGACGCCATCGGAGTGGATGGTGAAGCTGAGGGGCGAGAAGTCGGCCAGAGTGGCGGATTGAACTCCGGGCAGCGCCTTGACGCGCACCAGAATCTGGCGGTCGAGGTCCAGAGATTTAGCATCTGAGTATCCCAGCGGATCGAGATCGAATGAGGCCAGGTAGACGTGATCTGGATTGAAGCCCAGATCAGCGTCTTGAGCTTTATTGAGGCTGCGGACGAACAATCCGGCGCAGACGAGCAGGGTGAGCGAGAGGGCCACCTGGATGACCACCAGTCCGGAGGCGAGACGTGACTTGTGCAGACCGCCGGAGGTGTTGAGCGCCTCATCCTTGAGCACCGTCGCCGGAGAAAGAGCAGATGCGCGCAGCGCCGGAAACGCGCCGGCCAGAACCGAAGTGAAGGCGGCGATGAGGATCGTAACCAGCGTGACAGTGCCGTCGACGCTTCCGTTGATATTGATGGGAAGTGTGGTGAAAGGCAAAAAGGAACCTAGTGTGCGGGCGGTCCAGAAGGTGATCGCCAGTGCGACCCCGCCTCCGGCCAGAGCGATCAGGAGATTCTCAACCATGAGCTGCCGCACCAACTGCCAGCGGCTTGCCCCCATCGACAAGCGAATGGCGAATTCGCGGCGGCGGGAGACGGAGCGAACCAGCAAAAGGTTCGCCACGTTGGCGCAGGCCAGTAGCAACAGAACGGCCGCCAGAGCCAGCAGAATCGGCAGGGTTCCATAGAGGTAGACGTTGGCACCGAATGGCGAGCGCCAGAGCGGGTCAGTTGATATTTGGTTTGCACCCAGATGCGAAGCCGGGTAAGAGTCGGCAATGCGCTGCATCAGCAGATTGAACTCGTTTTCCACTTGGCGGTGATCGACGCCGGGGCGAAGCACGCCCAGCACATTGAGCCAGGAGACGCCGCGGTCATCGATGCGCGTCGATCCCCAAACCTGCCGGTCCATGCCGAGAGGAATCCAAAGCTCGGTGCGAAGGCCGCTCTTGCAGCCCTGAAAGCCGCGTGGAGCGACGCCGACAATGGTGTATGTGTGACGGTTGATCTGTGTCGTCTTTCCCACGATGGACTGATCGGCGCCAAAGCGATTCTGCCACAGGTCATATCCGAGCACGACTTCCGGCGCGCCGGCGCGCTCGTTTGCGCTGGACGGAAGAAGCGATCTTCCGAGGATGGGCTTGACGCCCAGGACCTCGAAGTAATTCGCGGAGGTGAGCGCGCCATAGATGCGCTGCGGCCTTCCGTCGCCGGTCAGAGCCACATAGTCGTCGTGATAGGCGAGCAAGCCCGTCAGGGTCTTTGTGCCGTCGCGAAGGTCCGCATAGTCCAGGTAAGAGAAGGGCGGGCTGGCATGCTCGCTTCTCTCTCCGCGCTGGAGCGTGAGCATGTTCGCTGTGCTCCGGACGCCGGGGATGGGATTGAAGAGAGTCGAGTTGATCCAGCTGAATATAGTGCTGTTGGCCGCGATGCCCAAGGCCAGCGTACCGACTGCCAAGGCAGCGAAGCCGGGAGCCTTGCGCAACTGGCGCAATGCATACTTCAGATCCTGAATCACGTTCTGGAGAAGCATGACTATGCCTCGACTTCCGCTTCGAGCTTTTTCAATTCGATTTCGGAGACGACTTTGCCGTCGAAGAGATGGACTTCGCGCTGGGCGTGCTTGGCGAAGCGCGGATCGTGCGTCACCATGCAGATGGTTGAGCCTTCGCGGTGCAGATCGCTGAGCAGATGCATCACCGCCTCTCCATTCTTCGAGTCCAGGTTGCCGGTGGGCTCGTCGGCCAACAGGATTGACGGCGCACCCGCCAGAGCACGCGCCACTGCTACCCGCTGCTGCTGGCCGCCGGAGAGCTGCGCTGGATAATGCCTCATGCGGTGCGCCATGTTGACGCGCTCGAGAGCTTCCTTGACGCGCTTTTTGCGCTCGGCCGAGGGCATCCCGGCGCGATAGGTCAGAGGCAGCTCGACATTCTCTTCGACGGTGAGGTCGCCGATCAGATTGAAGCTCTGAAAGATGAAGCCGATCTCCTGGTTGCGGATGCGCGAGCGGTCGCCGAAGCTGAGCTTCTCGACCGGGCTGCCGTTGAGCAGATACTTGCCGCCGGTGGGCGTGTCGAGCAGGCCGAGAATCGAGAGCAGCGTGGATTTGCCGCAGCCCGAGGGGCCGGACATGGCCAGGTACTCGCCGCGCGCGATGGTCAGGTTAATGCCGGAAAGCGCGTGCGTCTCCACTTCGTCGGTGTAGAAGACCTTGGTGAGGTCTTCAATCTCAATCAGCTTGTCGTTCGATGCCATTTCGTCCCCCTTGTTGTTCGCAAATCTGTTCTTCTGTTCCTTGGAGCGTATTTCAAAAAACGTGCCCCTGGTAGCGATTTCGCGCCGTCCCTACGGGACTGCGGTTCTAATATTGACGCCTACCCAGGACTGCGCTGCGCTTGTCCTGGGCTAATATCGATACTCCCTCCGGGAGAAAGACGTTGGCGGTTACAGCTTTCTTCGGGACAAACGTAGGTGGTTTCATCCTTCCGTGGGACGGCAACGCCAGGGGATGACTGATACGAAGCGGACTTTTGAAACTTGCCTCCAGTCGCTGTGCTCTGCGCGGGACGCCTACTCCAGCCGGATGCGGTCCACGTTGTCTTCCTTTGACATGTCGGAGAGGATCACCGTGTCGCCTTCCTTCAATCCTTCGATTACTTGAATGCTGTTGACCGAGGCCCGGCCCACCTTGACCGGCACCCGCACCGCGCCCTTTCCTTCGGTGTCCAATTTGAAAAGGCTCAGTGTCGAGTTCTCGTTGCCCAATGCCGGCCGGCCCACGTAGAAGACATCGGTCATGCGTTCCAGATCGATGGTGCCGTCCACGCTCAACTGCGGAACCGCTCCCTGAGGCAGAGGACCATCCAGCGCTACGTCTACCGTGCGCGTTCCGTTCACTACAGAAGGGTCGATTCGGGTGACGTGGCCGGGAATGATGCCGTTGTGCGTGTCGATGGAAGCGGGTTGATCGATCTGAATGTCGCGAGCCTGGGTCTCGGCGATCTGCAAAGCGGCCTTGAGCTTGTCGAGTTGAATCACCTCGGCCACCGACGTTCCGGTGGCGACGTGCTGGCCGACTTGCAAAGGAGTCGCAAGCGGAGCCATCACGCCGGAGATTCCGGCTCTGACCTCGAGGGCCTGCGCCTGCCTCTGATAGAGGTCCAGCAGCGCCCTGGCCTGATCGATCTTTGCCTGCGACGAAGCAAGCTGGACCTCGATCGCCTTCTGGTTGACTTCGAGCTGTTGACGGCTCAGTTGATGCTGATCGGTCAACTGGTCGGCGGTGTTCTTTGACTTGCTATAGGCTAGGCCGGAGATGACGCCCAGATCGTAAAGGGCCTTGTCGGTCTGGGCCTGCAACTGGTCCTGGGTATAGTCGGAGTTCACCTGGGCCGCGGAGGCTTTCTTGTCCATCAGGGTGCTTTCGAGCGTGGCCTGAAGGCTCTTGTAGTCAGCCTGTGCGGCTTTGAGCGCCAGCTTCGCGTTGAGGACTTCCTGCTGAAGCTGGGGATCGGCCAGGTCCATCAGTATGGTGTCGGGAGTGACCTTGGCGCCCGGCAAGACGCGTATGCGGACAACGGTCGCGTCGGTCTGCGCGGGAATGAGTTCGATCGAGTCTTCGCGCGGGACAAGGGTTCCTGTCGAGCCGCGAACCTGCCGGATCATCGGTCCGCGCTTGACCGTATCCGTCCAAATGGTCGAGCGGTCTACGGTCGGGGCTGCCGGCTTGAGCCGGTAAACGGCGATCACCGCGACGGCGAGTATTGCCAAAGCGGCAACACTAAAGGCCAGAAGACGGCGTTTCCTCTTAAGCGATAGGTCGGGGCGTGCGATATCCATGACGCTATGAATCAAAGCACCTGGCGTGCCAAAGGGCTCTCGCTTTTCCCTGCTCAAAACAAACTACTTAGCGTCGACAATGGTGGATGGCAGCAGCCTGAAGTGGCCGTTTTCCGATTTGCGGTGTTCGATTTCGGACAGTCTCCGGATCACTGGAAGCCGGTGCTCGATGCCCTCGCTCCGGCTCAAACAGGCAGCGGAAAAAGGCTGATTTTGGACAAAAGGCCCGAAGAGCATACCTCGGGGGCTAAAGCCCGGCCTTTTTTTGTTCGGCTTGCGGCACGACTGAAGAGGCTGCGGAAAAGGCCTGATCTCTGGAGATTCGCCGCAAAAACATACCTCAGTGGCTAAAGCCACCGCTGATTCCATTGTCTTTATACCGGGGATGAATCCCCGGCCTACCGCCCGAATGAGTCTTTTCGCAGCCTGTCGAAACCGGGTGAACGTGGTCTCTGGACCGGGCCGTTTCGATGGGAACGTTTGAACGGAGCCGTGGGCTTTTGCGTAGGATGCGGTTGAGGTTCGGAGGGAGGCGGCAATCTCCGCTGTCTCTGTTCATTAGCGGACATCCTCCGGCGAAATTGGACACCGATTCGATTCCGTTCTACGTGCTAGATCCCGCAAGATGCTTTGTTCTCATGAAGTTATATTTTCCGGACATTGGCTGTCGAAATGCATTCTGTTTTACCTGTAGACTCACCGTCACCGGAGTTCAAAAATGACCAACCTGCTACAGGATCTGCGATTCGCCCTACGCCAGTTGCTCCGTTCGCCCAGCTTTACCATCGCCGCTGTCTTGACGCTGGCACTGGCGATCGGCGCAAATGCAGTCGTCTTCGGTTTGATGGATGGTCTGATCCTGCGCCCGCTCAATGTTCCCGAGGGGGAAAGCCTCTACGGAACGCAATACGGGGACAACACTGCGTGGCAATCCTATCCCAACTATCTGGATTTGCGCGATCGCAACCGAAGCTTCGAGGAACTGGCGGCCTTTAACTTCGCTTTTGTCGGATTCGATACCGGCAAGTCGCCGTCCGTTTCGACGGGCTTCGCAACGACGGGAAACTACTTCGACGTACTGAGGATTCATCCCTATCTTGGCCGGTTCTTCCACGCCACCGATGAACACGGTCCCAACAGCGCCCCGTATGTCGTGCTCAGTTATGGGTATTGGCATAGCCGCTTTCAGGACGATCGCAGCATCGTGGGTCGCAGTGTTCAGATTGACCAGCATCCTTACTCCGTGATTGGCGTAGCCCCGCCCGGATTCCAGGGAACCCTGATGTTCGTCTCTCCCGATTTCTTTATGCCGATCGTCAACCAGCAGCAGCTAGGCGGGGGAGATCCAAATGAGCGCAGCAATACCGGTGGAGTCTTTGAGGAGTTCGGCCATCTGAAGCCCGGCGTAACTCCCGCTCAAGCTGCCGCCGATGTGAACGCGGTGAGCGCGTACCTGGAGAGAACCTACCCCAAAGAGATCGCACACAAGAGTACGATCATCTCGCGGATGGGCCTGAGCGCCTTCGGTTCCGGAGCGCGAGCTTTCGTTGCGGGGTTGATGCTGCTCGCAGCCCTGATTCTGCTTGCCGCCTGCGCCAACCTGGGCAGCCTGTTTGCCGCACGCGCCGCAGACCGCTCCCGTGAGGTTGCCCTGAGGCTCGCGCTTGGCTCAAGCCGCACGCGCATCCTGCGCCAGCTATTTACCGAAGCCCTGCTGATTTCGCTCGCCGGGGGCGCCGTAGGGCTGGTGGGAAGTCAAGCTCTGTTACGAAAGCTAAGCACGTGGAATCCAATTTCCGGCGCTCCCATCCATTTGCCTGTCAGCCCGGACGCGAAACTCTATGTGGCGGCTTTGGCCCTGGTGCTGGTGAGCGGATTCTTGTTCGGGATCGTTCCTGTGCGCCAGGTGCTTGCAACCAATCCGTACGAGATCGTGAAGGCGGGATCGGCGGGTAGAGCAGGACGGCGGATCTCCGTGCGCGACATCCTGCTCGTGGTGCAGATTGCCATCTGTGCGGTTCTGGTCACGTCATCGATGGTTGCGGTGCGCGGACTGGTGCGGTCGCTGCATAGCAACTTTGGTTTTGAGCCGCGTAACACGGTGCTGGCAGGAGTGAATCTGGCAATGGCCGGTTACAGCCTTGACAAAGTGCCCGCGATGCAAAGACGCATGATCGAGTCGATGCAATCGATTCCGGGTGTAGAGTCGGCGGGACTGGTGAATGATTACCCTCCGCTGGTCTATACCGCCGGCACCAAGGTCAATGTCTTTCGAAACGACAACAGCGATCTGAGGCCTGCGAATGCCGACATCATGCCCTACAGGTACAACGTATCGCAGGGTTACTTTGATGCTGCCGGCACAGGCCTGTTGGCAGGAAGACGCTTCTCCTGGGATGACAACAAGAACGCGCCCGCGGTCGCCGTGGTCAATCGCGAGTTTGCCGTCAAAATGTTTGGGTCGGTAACCGGCGCCGTTGGCAGAGAATGCAAACTGCAGGATGGAACCCGCGTAGAGGTGGTGGGAATCGTTGAAAATGGGAAATATCAGACTCTCACCGAGGACCAGCAGGCGGCCATGTTCTTCCCATTTCTGCAATCGCCTTCGAGCGCGGCCTATCTGGTCGTGCGCTCGTCCCGCGATCCGCAACAGTTAGCTGAGGTCATGAGAAACAAGTTGCACGAGCTCGATCCGGGGCTGCCCGTTGACATCCAGACGTGGGGCAGCCTGCTCGAGACGGTTCTGTTTCCCTCGCGAGTGGCGACGATGGCCCTCGGTGTGCTTGGCGCGATGGGGGCGATGCTGTCAATCACCGGCATCTTTGGAATGGCTGCGTACTCGGTGAGCAAGCGGCTGCGCGAACTGGGAATTCGCATTGCTCTCGGCGCGCAGCGGAAGGAAGTATTGGGGGCGGCGCTGGGACGGGCATTCAAACTGCTGGCAATTGGCTCGTCGGCTGGATTGATCCTCGGAGTTCTGGCCTCCAGGGTGCTGGCGTTCATTGTCTATCAGGCGACGCCGCGAGATCCGCTGGTATTGGCTGGCGTTGTGGTGGCGATGTGCGTGCTGGGCCTGGTGGCCACGTGGATTCCGGCGCAGCGCGCACTGTCGGTCAATCCTCTGATCCTGCTGCGCGAGGAGTGAGGCGAGTTGCTTCATAGTGCGTGTTTCAAGAATGGTTTGGCAGTTTGTGGATGCAATTCCGCAGCGGCTAAAGCCGGAATCGGATTTGGCGATTTACGGCACGACTGAAGTCGTGCCCTGACACTTCAAACCTTCCCAAGGATTAATTTTGCAAGAGACTCGTCTGTATCTGAATTCATCGTCCTGGCGGCTCTTCGGGGACGGCGCTTCCCTATCGCTGGTCCCTTGGTTTCGGTGGATTGGGGCCGGAAGTCATAGCAGGTTTTACTGTGCCGGCGGGCTTGGCTGGAGCGGGTTGCGGAGGCAATGCGGGCCTCACCACAGGCTTGGCTCCGGCGGCCGGATGCACTGTGGCGGGTTGCGGCGGCGGCTTGGTTGCCGCGCCGGACGAAGCTGGAGTTGCAAGCGGCTTGGCGGGCCCGTTTGCCTTCACGGCCGTGACGGGCTGGCTAACTGATCCGGGTTTAGCGGGCAGCTCCGCCGAGGCTTTCAGCGTGGAGTTATCCGTCGCATCGCCGAGGAACTGCTCGTTGTCTTTGCCGATGATCGCCTGACGCATGACGGTCATCCAGATGGGAAGTGCGGCCTTGGCGCCGGTCTCCTTGTCGCCCAGCGACTCGCGGCTGTCGAAGCCCACCCAAACGCCGCAGGTGACCGAGGGCGAGAAGCCCAGGAACCATGCGTCGGTGTAGTCGCTGGTGGTTCCGGTCTTGCCGCCGAGCGGGTGGTTGAGCTGCAACGCTGCCTGGCCGGTGCCGTGCTGGACGACGGCGCGCAGCAGGGTCATCATGGTGCGCGCCGTCTGCTGGTCGATCACGTCGTCGACGGCGGGCGGTTCTTCCCATAGCGTGATGCCGTCGGCGTTCTCGACCTTGCGAATGAGCCGCGGCTTCACGCGCAGCCCGTCGTTGGGAAAGACCGAGTAGCTGGCCACCTGCTCCTGGAGCGTGATCTCGACGGCGCCGATGGCAACGGGCAGGTAGGCGGGAATGTTCGACGTGACGCCGAAGCGATGGGCCACGTCGATGACCTTGTGAATGCCGACGCGCGCCGCCAGCTTGAGGGCGGGAATGTTGCGAGACTCGGCAAAGGCGTTGATCAAGGTCATTGCGCCCTTGTAGTCGTTTTCGTAGTTGTGGGGGGTGTAGCCGCCAAAGCTGACCGGTCCATCGACGATGATGTCGTCGGGTTTGGCGCCCTCTTCGATGGCCGCGGTGTAGTCATAGATCTTGAAGCTGGAGCCGGTCTGCCGCTCGGCCTGGATCGCCCGGTTGAACTGCGAGAGCGCATAGTCGCGCCCGCCCACCATGGCCAGCACATCGCCGGTGGTGTTGTCGATGGCCATGAGGGAGGCTTGCGCGCCGGAGTCCTGTTCGAGAGTGGCGCGGCGCGTCTTGCCTTCCATTGCGTCGCCGAGGTGAACGTAGATCACGTCGCCGGGTTTGACGAGCTCGTCGCCAAAACGTTCTCCGGTCCACTTCCAGTCGTCCGGCATGAGCACGATCTCATCGGAGCCCACGCGGGCATGAATCTCCAGAGGCAGGTCGCGAGTGACCACCGCATGCACATAGTCGCCGGGTCCGGTCTTCATGGCCCAGTCAGGGTGCTTGTAGTCCTCAATGGTGTTGCCGCCGGTGAGCACGTTCTCCAATTTGCCAATCCAGCCGCGGCGCCGCTCGTAGGTGGCCAGACCATCCAGAACCGCGCGATTGGCCGTCTTTTGCAGATCGATATCGAGGGTGGTTTCAACCTTCAGTCCGGCCTCGTGCACCTCTTCGGAGCCGAAGCGTTTTTCCAGCTCTTGCCGCACACTCTCCTCGAACCAGGGAGCGACCGACATCTCCGGCTGGGCGATGTGCAGCCCTAGCGGGGAGCTGCGAGCCTGCTCGGCGTCGCGGTGGGAGATGACCCGGTCGGACTCCATCTCGGTGAGGACAAGATTGCGCCGGCGCAGCGCCTTCTCTGGATTGAGGATCGGCGAGTAAGCAGCCGGCCCCTTGGGCAAGCCGGCCAGCAAAGCCGCTTCGGTCAGATTCAGATCGCGGGCATGCTTGGAGAAGTAAAACTGCGAAGCGGCCTCGAAGCCGTACATTCCGCTGCCCAGATAAATCTGATTGCCGTAGAGGGTGAAGATCTGCTGCTTGGTAAAGGCGCGCTCGATCTGGATGGCGAGATAAGCCTCCTGCACCTTACGGCCGACGGTGCGCTCGGAGGAGAGAAACAGGTTGCGCGCCAACTGCATGGTGAGCGTGGATGCGCCCTGAGCGCGTCCGTGGCTGCGCAGGTCGTGCCATAACGCCCCGGCGATGCGCAGCACGTTGATGCCCCAGTGCGACTCGAAGCTCTTGTCTTCAATGGAGATCACGGCCTGGCGCAACACCGGCGCGAAGTCTTCATAGTTGACCACCTCGCGCCGTTCCAGAGCAAAGGAGCCGATGATGCGGCCCTTCTGGTCATAAAGATCGGTGGTGGTGGAGGGCCGGTAGCGTTCCAGGTCGTGAATCTGCGGCAGGTCAACCGAATATACAAGGGTCAGCCCGGCCAGCGAGCCGGTGATCACGGCCAGAGTGAGCAGCGCGGCGAGCGTGAACTTGCCGGCCAGCTTGCGCCGCTGGTGCTCGGGCACCGGCTCGGCCTGAAGCCGGCGGGGCCTATCGAGGCCTCGGGTTTCGGGAGGCTGAATGGGGGTGATAGCCAAACGGTTCAGGCCTCAAAGGCAACTTCTCAAAGCAGCTGAAGAGATGCCTAAGTCCAAGGCTAGCACGGGAGCGCTTGTGGGGGATGCACGGATTGGGATTCGAGTATCCGATCATGCAAGATACGGAATAGAAATTGTTCGCGGGAACTGGCTCAGGAGGCGAGTAGCATCAACTGTTCCGCTTTCGGCGCCAGAATCTCGGTTGGCCTTACCGGGAAGTTTACAATCAGCGCTTCCACAACGGGATTCCTGTTTTCCTCTTTGCCGCCCACGTGGTAAAAATGGTCTCTGGTCAAGAGCCCAAACTTGCTCCATAACTTCTTAATGTACTCATTCTCCCTGTAATCATTGTGGTGCCAAGTTGATAAGATGAATTTGCCCTGAAACTCCGACAATGCCTTGTGCAGGCGGGTCTCACTGGATTCGTTCCAGCCGCTGAAATAGTCGACATGACGGTCAATATACGGCGGATCGCAGTAAATAATATCCTCTGGAGAAGCCTCTTTAACAGTTACGAAGAAGTCCTGGCACTTGAAGACGAAGTTCTTGGTTCGCAGCAGTTTTTCCACGCAACTTACTTGATTGACAATCTTGGTCACGTAAGCCTGGGCGAAGCGTTGGGGCTTCTTGCAGAATGGAATATTGAATTCGCCCTTCCTGTTGAATCGAATCATCCCATTGAATCCCGCTCTATTCAAGAAGAGGAAATCCAGCGGACTGTGGTGCTTGTTGAATCGTTCTCTCAATTCGTAGTAGTGGTCTTCACCCTTCTCAAGCAGACTGCTTCCTTCTGCCGCCAAATAGTCGCGGACGATTCCTGACGTGATTTCTCCGCGGGCGAGGGATGAGTAGAAATTTACGAGATGCGGATTTGTGTCGCAGAGGAGCGCATTCGTTGGGGCGATATTGAAAGCAACAGCTCCGGTCCCCATAAACGGCTCAATCCAGCGCCCATCGAAACCGCTGGGCACGATGCTCTGCACCCAAGGCACGAGTTTGGTCTTGATGCCTTGTGACTTAATGGGTGGCACATTCACTCTCATGCCTCCGCCACCCCCTCATTATTCTTCTTGGCAACGACCAAGGAGATGTCGCCCTTCTTGTATTTGACGAAATCCGCGAGATTGGCAATCTTTTGGGTGCCGCCCGCCTCATCGGTGATAGTGATCTTTCTATAATTCATCCAATAATCGTCGAACCATGATTCGCCAAGCTTGGAGAACATTCCACGCCCACGGATAATATCTGCAATGTTGTTGATGCTCCCGATGTTCGCGGTATTGCCGCTTCCACCTTTATCGCTGGCGATTCTCCATTTTTCAGCGACGAAGAACTCAAAGTTACTCACAACCGAAGTTATCGCTCTCAGCTCATCCACCCTGCGTATCCGGGTTTCATCAATTGTCGCCCCCTCCGCCCTGTCGTAGATAATCCCAAGGCAGAAATGGCCGGAATAAGAACTGTATGGGAACTGGATATTCTTTTTACTCGTGCGATTTTCAAAATATTTGCCATGTGAACCGAGGGTAAACCCATTGCAAAGATGGGGCTTTTTTGGATTTCTGTAGGTGGTCTTGAAATCAACGGCAAATTTGATGGAGTCATCATCCGATTTGACGAAGGAAATGTCTGGGTAATAGTTCTGATGGTCCGCCAAAACGATTTTGTAGCCGTTGGATTGAGCAAATGCGAGGATATTGGGAAACAGGTGGATTTCCAGGATTTTGGATACGATCTTCGTGTCAGAGGAGATCGTGTAAACATTCTTGAAAATGTCAATGAATCCTTTCACAGTCCACTGGCCATCTTCCGTGCTGACATGTCTTTTCAGCTCGTTCACCAGTTGAACCAGCTTGGCAGCAAAGCCCTCTTTAGTAGTCATATACGTCTAGCCGTTCTTGGCCTTCAGCAGTTCGAGTGCCTTATTGAGCGGGTCGTCGCCCTTGGGCTGTGGCGCTTCCTCGTCTTCTTCATCGAGCACTTGACCCACTACCACGGTGGGCGTCACGGCCTCGTCCTGAATCTTCTTTCCGTTGGGGGTCTGGTACTTGGCCACAGTCAGCAGCAGAGCGGCGCCATCGGGCAGTTCGATGGTCTTCTGCTCCGAGCCTTCGCCGAAGGTGCGTTCGCCCACCACGTCGCCGCGTTTCAGGTCCTCGATGGCGGCGGCGGTCAACTCGGCAGGGCCGGCGGTGCCGCGGTTCACCAGGATAGCCAATGGAGCGTCTGTCAGGCATTTTGCAGGATCGGCGGCGAAGGTCTGGCGGGGTACTTTCTGGCCTTCGAGCGTGGCCATCGTGCCCTGCTTCAAAAAGAAATTCGCCAGCCGCAGGCCCTGCTGGGGGTCGCCACTGGAGGAGTCGCGCAGGTCAAGCAGCACCTTGCGGGTCTTGGCGGACTTGATGGCAGCGGCCATCTCATCGACGCGGGAGGCGGTCAAGGCGCCGGGTTTCAGATAGAGGATGGTCGCGCCATCATACTGCTGCTCGGCGAGCGCCGGAACCGAGGCGATGGAGCGGATCAGTGTCAGCTTTTCTGGATCGGGCTTGCGCGGCCGGACCACCGAGAGGGTCACCGCTGAGCCCGGCTTGCCCTCCAGCAGCAGCCGAATGACCGCAAGCGACAACTCGCGCGTGGACTGTTCGCCAATGGACTCGATCACGTCGCCGTCCGACAGATGCTCTTTATCGGCAGCCGAACCGGGCAGCACGCTGACCACGGTGGCATAGCCAAAGCGCTTGGAGACTGTGATGCCGACCTGTGCAACGCCGGTCGCCGGACGGTCCTTGTAAGCCTTGTACTCGGTGGGCGTGAGGTAACTGGAGTCGGCGTCTAGGGACTCCAGCAGGCCGTGCAGCGCGCCGGTGGTCACGTCGTCGATGTTTGGCTCGGTCACATAGTCGGTCTGGACCCTCTTGAGCACGTCATCGTAAACGCGCATCTGGCGGTAGGCGCCATCCTGCTGGCCGCCGGCATGGACGCCAAAAAGCCCGAATTCGCCCAGGACAAAGCCCAGGCCAAGGGCGGCAAAGATCGCCACGGAAAGAACGAAGACAAATCGCTGAAGGAATTTCGACACGCTCACCACCGGGGCGGCCCTACGGGGAAACAGGCCGCTCACCCATTAGACGCAATCATAACGCAAGGGGTGCGCGGCGGGGGGATTTTTGCCAGACGGGATACGGCTGGCGAATTCAGACCGTCTCACTGAAGTTGCCCGAACGGGGATTCTACAGGTAATTCAGAGTAGCTTCCGAATAGCCGGTCGTACATCCAGAATGGGAAAAACTGACTCAGACAGAGGCCCAATCCTCCTGTCGGCTCTTGGGCGTAGTGCAAAACCGTCCATATTGCCATAGTTGCTGGTAGAAAGGCAAATCCGCTGCAGGAACCCGTTGGGGGTGTCGTGTCCCCCTAATACCGATGCGGAGCAGCGCGGGCTTTGGCTGATGTGCTGAGGCATTGGACGGAGGCCACTGACGCAAGCAAGCCGCCCCGGAGGACGGCTTGCGGTTAGCTGGAAGACGGCTCACTGCTGCTTTGGCGGATCGGCATGGCCAGACTCATGCAGCAGCGTGTCCGTGGCCGGTACGCTCTGCGCTCCGTACTGGACGGTTGGCTTCGCAGGGTGTACTTCCACTGCAATTTGGTAAGGAGGAAGGAACTTCACCTCTAAATCGGCGTTCTCAGTCTCCGACAAAAGCACAAATTTAAAACTCAGTTGGACCTCTCGATCCCCATCCGTACTAGGATCAAACTTCCACTCTTTTGCCGCGCTTTCAGCAGCAGTTAAAAGCAAAGGTGGTCCTGATTTTGTACTCGCCGAGGTCACGTCTCCGTGCACATCAACTTTCACAAGAACTAACACATCACCGGAGACTCGGGCGAGAACTGGAATGGCAGGATAATGAGGTGCCACTGCTGTTCGCACAGAGGGAAGACTCTGTCCGAATAGAGCAGGAGCACCTGCGAGAAGGACGAGCATCGCGGTTAAGGTTCTCTTCATCACAGCCTCGTTGAAACCTAGGGTTAATAGGGAGCGTCAAAGATTCCCTTGTTGATGTCTGGATTTGTGCTGTAGGGAGGATTTGACAGTTGGTTCTGTATGTCGATTGGAGCGGCCCCTCTTTGTGCGCGGTTTGCGTTTTCAACTCCATACGCCGTCATTTCTGATTGTTTCCCTGTGACATTCATCGCTTTCGCAAGTTGTCCAGTGGGGTCTTGAAGGGCATTGACCGCAGCAGCATAGCCCGCATGATCTTCAACATGACTCCCTTCGTGGACAACTGTGTCAGATAAATCATCGGAACTCATTCCGGCTTTTATGTTTACCTGAGTGTTTTGCATCACTGCGTTTACTCCATCTGTGCCAAGTTGGAGACTACCGCTAGTGTTTCCTGTGACGTTCGCGTTCTTAGCGTCAACCACATTAACGATGGTCACATTGACACCGTTCTTTTCACCCAATTTGCCATAAGCTTTGGCAGCGGCGACTACCTTCGGGTCTTTCGACTTTAGACCTTTCGCTACCGCATCATTTGTGTTCTTCATCTGCTTATCGCAGTTCTTCACGCCGCTTCCGCAACCGATCTCATAGTGTCCTGTCGGATCGGTCCTGTTAAGCGGGTTATTCCCGACGTAGGCGTACAGGTTGAGCGTCTGCGGATTATCGAGCTTCGCATACGGAACGGGTTCATACTTCGCGCTCCAGTCCGGCGACATGAAGCGGCCCATTGAACTTGAGTAGTACCTAGCCCCGAAGTAGTCATTGCCTGATTCTGTATCCCGTTCTTTGCCGGTGAAGTGGTATGGCGAAAAACGCACTGTTCCAAATGCAAACGCCGCGGGCATCGTCGTAAATCCGTTCCTCGTATCGTAGCCGCAGTCTGAGGTTTCCGAACTGAAGAAGAATGCTCCCACAGACGCATCAAATTGCTGCATTAGCGACGTTCCAGGGAGTTGTCGTAGATGCATTTGGTCTTCTTTGTAATTGCAAATCGTAGACGTAGTCCAGGTCCCGCACATGGATCGTAACGGTATATCTACGAAGGCGAATGACTGTTTGAAGCGCAGACATTCCTCCAAGTTTCCGTTAACCATCGATGCTGGCCTTTGAGGCAGACTCATTCGAAAAGAATCTCTTTGATTGCCCGAATTTTACTACATGGGAAGCGAGGACCAAGGATGAATTCTGCGCTCTGTCTGTATGGTCGGCAAACCGGAAGTAACCTGCATCTGCGGCGTGTAGAAATGGACCTGAATGCCCGGCCTTACCTACCGGAAGAAGCTGAATCCCTTCTTCTTTACTGGGGCCGTGGGCTGGCCGCTAATGGACCTGGTCATCTGCCGGATCGCCTGGGAGATCTCCGAATCATCCTGCATGAGCGAGACAGCCGTGTTTTGCATGCGGCGCACGGCTGCATAGTTGTTGGGGATCTTCCAATCAGGGGGCCTGGTGAGAGCCTTGGTAATATGCTCTTCGGCGATCTCCAGGCTGCGCGGATCGTACCTGTTCAGTACGACTTCCAGTTTCGGGCCTCCAGCTACGGTGAGCCGTGCAATCAGGCGATTGGAGTTGCGCAGTTCGGCGATGCCGATCTGCACCACCATAAAGATGGTGGCGGATTTGTCGAAGACGCGCGTGCTTTGCAGGTCGAGTTTCGATCCGGCATCGACCACCACATAATCGAAGTTCTGGCGAGCGACCTCGAGCAGCTTGTCGATGGCGTCATCGGAGACGTGGGTGGGAGCCAGTTCACTGGGCGCCGCAAGCACGAATAACCCGGAGCCATGTTTCTCAAGCAAGCTCAAGAGAAAGCTCGAGTCGAGCCGCTTGAAATTTTCGAGCGCGCTTACCACCGAGTGATCGGCCTTGATTCCGAGGTTGATCGCGGCGTCTCCTAGAGGGAGATTGAGATCGATCAACAGGGTTTTTCGGCCGGTGTCCTGGGCCAGCGCGACAGCAGAGTTGCAAGCCAGCGTGGTGACTCCGGAGCCTCCTTTGGCGCTAAGGAAAACGAGCAGCTCGCCGTCTGTCCTGGGCGCGTGCCGAACCGCCGAACGGAGGGAGGAGGCCCGCCCCAGAGCCTCAGCCATTGTGTCGCGGTCGAAGGGCAAGGTAAGAAACTCGCGGGCGCCCGCCCGCATGGAGCGCAGCAGCAGATCCGGGTCGGATTGGTTCGAATAGACAATGACGGTTGTCAGACCATTGGCACAGATGCTCTTGACCAGATTGAGGGCATATTCCGGGTCGGTATCAAGATCGACGATGACAACGTCGAAGTCACGGGTCAGCATCTGGGGCACATCGTTGAGGTTAGGAGGATAGGATGTGAACTCCCGGATTGGGCCGCTCTGGCATTGCGCCAGGGCATCGGTTGCGGCGTTTCGGCGCCGGCTGTCCGGGCTGATGACCGCGACAGACAATGTGCCCGAGGTGAGGAAGAGATGACCAGCTTTGATCGCAACCTTGGCCTGGGAACGGCGGCCGGTTGTCTCCTGCGCCCCCGCATGCTTTTCATCGGCGCCGGGCAACTCCGGAGGATGATGCACATCGGCCGCGACGATCGTTGCATCCGCAGTCGAACTGGTCGAGATGCGGATGCCCTGCGCCTCCAGATGACGGTTCACCGTGACCAGCATCTGGCTGCCCAGATTGTTCTTTTCGAGCAGTTGGCGAAAATCGTGGATCGCAAATTCGTCGGGCGCGGCAGCCACGTTCAGATCGACTCCTGCGAATCGGCGCAGCACGGGCGACTCATAGAGGGCCTCCTCCGCAGCGGAGTCTGAAAGATTGAACCACTGCTGCGCAAAGTAAGTCCGAAGCAGGATCGGCAGCCCGTCACTTGTTGCCACCGGATCATGCGGCATCACCAGAGCCAGCAATTCTCCCCACGGCATTACCTCTTGCATGCGGTCAAGATACAGCTCCCGCTCACTCTTCCGGCCAAACTTTTCGGAACTCCCCCGTGGCGCCATTGTCTCCTGCTCCCCTCGCCCTCACTTTGTACCGATCATCCAGTCCAAGCCCGGTTCATGTACGGGACTTCTACTGTGTCTCCCGGGACGAAATCGTACCCGTTTGCATTGAGCGAATATCAGAGTCCGCGAAGACTGGGGGGATCTTCGCGATTCTGAATCTTGTCGTTGCGTCAAACGGGGCCGAACCCGAAAGGCTGTGCCGACCCCGTGCTGGTTGCGTGAACATGCCTCAAAAACCGAGCTCTCACCTGAAAAAGCTGAAGCTCTTCTTCTTTTCCGGGACCGCGGGCTCGCCGGTGATGGATCTGGTCATCTTCCGGATCGCGCGTGAAATCTCCGTATCGTCTTCTGTGAGCGGGGTAGCCGTGCTCTGCATCTTGCGCACGGCTGCATAGTTGTTGGGAATCTTCCAATCGGCATGCTTGGTGAGAGCCTTGGTGATTTGGTCTTCAGCGATTCCCATGTTGCGAGGTTCGTATCTGTTGATCACGATTTCGAGTGTGGGGCCGGCGGCAGTGGAGAGCTTTGTGATCAGGCGGTTTGAGTTTCGCAGCTCGGGGATGCCGATCTGCGTGACCAGGTAGATGGTGGCGGATCGATCGAAGAGATGAGTATGCTGCAACTCAAGTCTCGATCCGGCATCGACCACTACATAATCGAACTCCTGACGGGCGACCTCCAGCAGCTTATCGATTGCGTCATCGGAGAAATGCGTGGTGGCCAATTCGGTGGGCGCCGCGAGTACGCTCAAGCCGGATTCGTGCTTTACCAGCATCGTTTCAAGAAAACTCGAGTCGAGCCGGCTGGCATTCTGAAGGGCGTTAACGGTGGAATATTGAGCCTTGATTCCGAGGTCGATCGCCGCATCTCCAAGCGGGAAATTGAGATCGATCAGCAGGGTTTTCTGTGCGGACTCCTGGGCCAGCGACACGGCGTAGTTGCAGGCCAGGGTGGTGACGCCGGAACCGCCTTTTGCGCTGAGGAAAACGAGTAATCTGCCGTCTGCTTTCTTTGCCGGGCGAACGACCGAACGAAGGGACGAGGCCCGCACCAAAGCCTCAGCCATTGTGGCGGTATTGATGGGCATGCGGAGAAACTCGCGAGCGCCGGCACGCATGGACCTGAGCAGTATGTTCGGATCGTCCACAGTCGAAAAGACCATAGCGGTGCCCAGGCCATGGGTACAAATGCTTTCCACCAGATCGAAGGCGCATTCCGGATCACTGTCCAGATCGACGATCACGACATCGAAGTTATTTCCCAGCATCCCGGAGGCATCGCTGGGGTCGGCAGGGTAGGAAGTGAATTCGTGGATCTGGCCAATCTGGCATTCGCCCAGAGTTCGCATCGCGGCGCTGCGGCGCTGATCGTCCGGGCTGATGACCGCAATGGACAATGTGCTTGTATTCAGGGCATCAGTTGTTTGAGAAAAGCCTGACATGGCAGAGTTTCTGCTCCCAGTTCTGCTGTGAAATTCCGTGGGTTCGCGTCCGCTCAAGTTGCCGTTTACGCCTCGTTCCGCAGAAGAGGCAGAAAGGCCCACCCTTCCCCCGTAAACGCGACAACCGCTCATTCAGTCTATCGGCATTCCTGAGATTGAAGCCATTGTCTTTGAGATTATCTTCGCGGGAGATGGGGAGAGTTTGCCGCCAAAGCCATCGAGAAAGAGCACCTTCCGCTCATTTCGTGGCGATCCCATCCCACAAACGGGAATTCCATATCATTTCTTGACATTGCGTCCCAATTTATGGAGACTGGAATTGAATTCATTGCGTGGAATTGGAGACCACAATGCGAGATTCAACTCCGCAAGGCACCTACAAAGTTCAGGCCCTGGACAGGGCGTTCGCGGTACTGGATCTGCTTGGCGAGAGCGATACGCCGCTGGGCCTGGCGCAGGTTGCCTCGTCGCTGACATTGCACAAAAGTACAGCGCACCGCTTCCTGATGGTACTGGAGAGGCACCGCATGGTGGAGCGCACCGCCAACGGGAAGTTCCGGCTGGGGCTGAAGCTGTTTGACTTGGGCAACCGGGCCATTGAGCAATATGACCTGCGCGACCGCGCACAGCCGCACCTGCGCCGCCTGGTGGCCGAGACTGAAGAGACGGCGCACCTCTGCATTCTCGAGGGCGCGCACGTGATCTACATCGACAAGATCGAGCCGGCGCGCTCGGTGCGCATGATCACCCGCATCGGCGCCAGCAATCCGGTGCACTGCACCTCGGTGGGCAAGGCTATTCTGGCGTTTCTGCCCGAGGAGCGGATTGCCGATATTCTGCGCCGCATTCGCTTCGAGCGCTTTACGCACCGCACTATCGCCACGGCGGAGGCCTTGCGGGTGGAGATAGACAAGACGCGCCGGCGCGGCTACGCAGTGGACGATGAGGAGCTTGAAGAGGGACTGCGCTGCATCGCGGTTCCGGTGCTGGATGCGCAGCGGCTCCCAGTGGCGGCGGTGAGTGTCTCCGGGCCGTCCTTCCGTGTAACGGCGCAGAAGCTGCCCTCGATCGCCAACCACCTGCTCAAGTGTGTGCGGGGGATCTCGGTGGATATGGGATTTGTTTCCGGCGGCCGCGGCAATCGCGCGGTCTGGTCGGCGTAGGGGGCTTTGAGCGAGTTGAAATTGCGGGCCAGGAGAACACGCCTAATTCAAAGGTGGATTCAAGCATTTTCACAGTTCCTGTAAGGCGAGATTTCGTGGTTTCCCACCCATTTCACAAAGAACGTGAAATGGATGGGGCACGGAGCTTCCTCGCACTATCAGTAAAAACACATTAAATGTGGATGAGGCCGCGCTGAAGGGCCATCACCACCGCCTGGGTGCGGTCACTGGCATTCAGGCGCGTCAGAATGACGCTCACGTGGCACTTTACCGTGGCCTCGGTGATGCCAAGCTTGCCGGCAATCTCGCGGTTGGAATTGCCCTTGGCCACCAATCCGAGCACCTCGCGTTCTCGGCTGCTGAGACTTGAATCGCGGGTGCGCGAGGTCAGAGCCTGAGAGACGTGCGGAGGAATGAAGCGCCCTCCACTGTGGACCTTCTTCACGGCGTTGACCAGCATCTCCTTGGGCATGCCTTTGACCAGGTAGCCGGTTGCGCCGGCCTCCATGGCCTGAAAGATGTCTTCGTCGCCCTCGTAGGTAGTAAGCACGATGAATCGCGCACTCGGGCACTGGGCGCGAATGCGGCGAATGGTCTCGACCCCGCTGATGCCGGGCAAGCGCAGATCCATCAGGGTGACGTCCGGGAGATGAACCGCGTGCAATGTAAGCGCCTCTTCGCCGCTGCCGGCCTGGGCCACTGCCTCCATGTCTTTGCAGGAGTCGATGAGCGCCGTGATCCCCACCCGCATGATCGGGTGATCATCGACGATAAGAATCCTGATGGGCGTCATAAGCAAGCAGATTATAGTCCACGGAGAATGGAATGGTCAGCCGCCGCGCAGCGAGCCACCCGGCGCCCGCGCGTCGGGATTCGCATTAGGGGACCTCCCTCAGGGGCTAAAGCCCAAGCTTATTTTCAGCAATTTGTGGCACGACTGAAGTCATGCCCTGATACAAAGCGTCGCCCGAGCGAGTTTTTCCGCAGCCTGTAAAGTCGTGCCATTTCAAGACATCGATTTAATCAGAGGGGCCTTAGGGGGCAATGGCGGCGCTAGGAATCTTTACCTGTACGCGAGTTCCCTGCTGGGGAATGCTCTCGATTTCAAATTCACCCTCGAAGCGGTGAATCCGCTCGCGCATCCCACGCAATCCGAAATGCCCATCGGAGAAGGCCTCCACGGCGTCAAAGCCCCGGCCGTTGTCTTGTATAGTGAGCGAAAGCGACTCGTTTGTGTAGCGGATCTCCGCCGTGACCTGTTTGGCGTGCCCGTGCAAGATCGCGTTGAATACCGCCTCGCGGGCCACCATCATCAACTCATGCGTCGCCGGCAGGTTGACCGCAAATGGCTTCCCGATGAGACGATAATTCACCTCGACGTCATGTTCACGGCCAATGCGTTCGGCCATGCGCTTGAGCGCGGCCTCGAGATCAATGAGCGTTTGCCCCTCGCCGCGCAGATTCCAGACGGCCTGGCGGGCTTCGTCGACAGTTGCGCGGATTTGGGTAGCCGCATAGTCGATGAGGTGCAGCCTGGACTCGTTGTCGTCGACTTCCCTGCTGGATGCGGCCTCGAGCAGAGCGGAGATGCTGACGCAGCCCTGGATCAGCGTGTCGTGCATCTCGCGCGCCAGCCGGGTCCTTTCCGCCAAAACCGCCTTGAACCGGCCATGAATCTGCTTCATGCGCACCTGATATGCAGAGACGGCCAACAGCCCGAGGGCAAGCGCGCACAGCACAATGAACCACGGCGTGCGGTAGAAATAGGGCTTCTTGACGAAACCGATCGAGGCGCGGGCCGCGTGTCCCGGCTGATCCGTCTCCCAGGCTTCTACAAGGAATGTGTAATGACCCGCGGGAAGATTGGTGTACGTTGCAATTCGCTGAAGCGCGTTCGCATAGGTCCAACTGCGGTCATATCCGTCAAGACTGTAGCGAAAGCGAAGTTCTTCCTGCGAGCCCAGCGACACAGGCTGGTAGGCAATCTCAACCCGCCTGCTGCCCGCATCCAGATTCAGTGTTCCGGTCAACGGCGCCGGCCGCCCATCGACCGTGACCGCGTCGATATTCAGTTTGGAGATGGACGGGTGCTCCAGTTCATTGGGGCTGATGCTCCACAGCCCCTGACTGGTGGGAAACCATGCCTCGCCGGTGCTGGCAAGGGCGCCGGCCGGCTGCGTTCCGCCGTAAAACTGCGCCGGTTTTCCGCCCTCATTGGCCCTGAATATTCGCAGGGAGAGAAGCTGTTCCTTGTCCCTGGCCTGGGCATCGAGATCATTTCGGTTGAGCAGCATCACTCCAGAGGGACCACTGAACCAGAAGTTCCCGTGCTTGTCCTCGAGAATGCTATAAATGCTGTCGCTGGCCAATCCGTTGGCGGTGGTGTAGTGGGATAGCTGGCCATTGCGGTAGCGATAGAGTCCATGAGCGCGCGTGCCAATCCACAGACCGCCGTCCACATCCTGATGGAGCGCCCACACTTTCTCGTCGCCGAGCGCGGCGGTGATCGCATCGTTGATGAACTGTCCATTCCTGTATCGGCTCAGGCCATGCTCTGTGCCGATCCAGATGGTGCCATCGCGATCTTCCAAGAGCGATCGGATGCTGTTGTAGGCCAGCCCGTTTTGTCCGGTGAAGTTGTGGAAGCCGCCTCGATCCAGATGACTGACGCCGTTATCGGTACCTATCCAGAGACTTCCATCCTTTGACTCGAGAAAGACGCGAATAAAGTTGTTCACCAGCCCCTCGCGAGTGGTGAAGTGCTTCGTTCCCTGGGGAGAGAGATGATAGACGCCGCTTCCGTCTGTTCCGATCCAAAGCGAGCCGTCACGGCTGCGAAAGACATTGCGGACCCGCACTTGATTCAGCCCGGGAAATCTGAACGGCGCGGCATGGCCGGCCTGCACATGCACCAGCTGGTTTGAAGCGGCCCACAGCGAACCGTCAGAGTCCAGAGCAACGGTGCCGAAGTCCGAGTCGGCGGCCGAGGGCAGGTCCAGGACGCGCACCGGAGTCCGGCTCAGGCGCATCATGCCGGCCTGGGCGCCGATCCAGAGGTTCCGCTCGGAATCGACAAAGATGGAGAGCACCGTGTTGCTTACCAAGGGCGAGGGCGCCTGCAAGCGGGTTACGCGGCTGCCGCGAATCCTGAAGATTCCTTCACCGATCGCACCGGCCCACAACTCTCCGCTGGGAGTTTCGCGCAGGGAGCGGATGGTGCCGAAGACTCCGGGCACCGGCTCGAACTTGTCCAGCTCCGGCCGCAGCCGGTATAACCCGCCGACTGTTCCCACCCAGATGGTGCCGTCGGCCGTTTGCAGAAAGGACTTCACCTTGTTGCGGCTGTCGTTGTCTGGCAGCGAATACTCGCGGGCCTGGCCGTCTTTCAACGAGTACAAGCGCGCCCCGCCGACCCAGATGCGGCCGGTCCGATCTTCCATCACGGCATGAACATTGAAGATGGGCAGGCCCAATGGTTTGTCAGCCCGCTCAAGGCGCCCATTCCTGACCCAAAACAGTCCATCGTCGGTAGCAACCCATAGCAAGCCATTGCGGTCCTCCGCGAGCGCGCGCACAAAGTCGGAGGTCTGGCCTTTCTCAGCGGAATAGGCATGAAACGCACCGTTTTGCCACTCGATCAACCCGCTGCCGTCGGTGCCGATCCAGAGGCGGCCATCGTGGGCGGCCAGCAGGCAAAAGACACTGTTCTCGCCAAAAGCGGGAGTGTTTTCATGTGCATACAGTTGAAAGCGAGCCCCGTCAAAGCGCAGCAGTCCACCGCTTGTTCCCACCCAAAGATAACCGTCGGGGGTCTGAGCGAAGGCCTGTACTGTTTCTTCCGGCAAACCATCCTGTGACTGCCAGGATCGGACCGTGTAGTTCCATTCCTGATCACCGGCCGCAGGGGACTTAGTCGGAGATTGCTGCGCTTGTGTGCTATGGCCGGCCAGCATAACCAGGGCTGTGAACCCCAACAGAAGGCGGTTGAACAGGAATCTGGCGGTGCATGAGTCTTTACGCCTAGTTGATGGCCGGCGAATCGAAGGTTGGGCAGCGTTCAGGGGTGAGCCTCCAGGCGCCACCGATTCGTTCGCGGTTCGCGCCGACCCGTCAGCTATCTTCGCTCATCGCGGAGGCGTTGAACAGCCCCCACCGCGATCCACTGAAAGGCTCGGCCGGAATCCGCCAATAGATAATTCGCGCCAATCCTACTTTCTGCCGATTCGACTGCAGGTGGAAGACGCCTATAGTTGACTTGCGATGGGTGAAGGCGCGCGGGGCGCGAATCTTCAGGTGCGAGTCTTCAGGGCTGGTGGAGTTGCTGCTGACTGAAGCAGAAGTTGAACCAACAGCGGATTGGCATCAATCTTCCGCTGGCATGAAAACGATTCCTTTCTCCGGCAGAACTCTTCGCGGGTGACAATGGAGTGCATTTCCGATCTGTCGATCCATCGCGCCTCGCGGCTTCGATTTTCTTGCCAGGCGGACAAAAAGACAACCCTGATTCACTCTGGCGTGAGTGGGCAGGCGAGGTTGAGCCAAACAAGATCGACTTCGAGTGGAGCAGCAGCCGCGAAGCTGCCTCCCGGCCGGCGATCCGCATGGCCTCTCACGTTGAATGGCGAGATCGCCCCATGCCTCTGGTGCCGGAAGAGGCCGACTTCGCCGGCGCCGCGGTTTGGAATCTCAAGATCCCGGTCCAACCTATGAATGGCCTCAGCGACATTTATCTGCGCATTCGCTATGCCGGCGATGTAGCCAGGTTGTCTCTGGATGGGCACCTGCTGGATGATGACTTTTACAATGGACGCACCTGGGAGATCGGACTCAAACGATTCCTGCCGGATTTGTTCGGCAAAACCTTGGAAGTCAGTGTCCTTCCGTTGCCACGCAAGGCGCCTATCTATCTGGATGCGCGCGCCTGGGAAGCGATGAACGCAGAGGGGCAAACAGGCAAAGTTTTTGGGGTGGAGTTGCTTCCGGAGTACGAAGATGTGCTCGATCTCTCCAAACCCTGACATTGCCGGACATTGCGTAACTCAAACAAATGGTTTTACATATCTTTCGATTACGCACTCAGGAGGGGCCACCCTAAAATAATCCTCTCGATCCTACTTTTGGCAGATGCATGATCACATTGCGGGGGCGTAGTGTTCATTCGACTCCAAGAGTGCGGTCTGAACCGCTCCGACAAGACTGCGCGGCAAATCAACTGGAATTTGAGCGACGAACCCAAAGGGAGCAGACGGCTGAAAACGCATACAAATGAACGCCGAACAGCTTTGGGTACTAAGGTTAATTCACTTCAGGAGGTAGTTGTGCGACTCATCAATGCGAAGTATGCAGGTGCTTTTCTGCTCATCATCCTCGTTGGTCTGGCCGGTACTGGGCTTCTCGCCTACGGGCAAGGCACCAGCGCAAGCTTGACGGGCCAAGTTACCGATCCTTCCGGGGCGGCTGTGCCCGGAGCGGCTGTAACCGTCACCAACATCGACACAAACTTTATGCAGTCAGCCAAAACGGACAGCGTAGGAACGTATCTGATCAGACCGTTGCCGATTGGTAATTACTCGCTGGCAATCAGTGCCGCCGGTTTTGACCGGTATCTGCAGAAGGGCATCGTCCTGACGGTCAATCTGGCCGCGACCCAGGACGTGCACCTCAAGGTTGGCGCGGGCAAGGTGGAGACAGTCTCCGTCACGGCCGAAGCCGAGCTGATCAATACCTCATCGGCCGAATTGGGATCGACGGTCAATGAAGCCGCCATCTCCGCGCTGCCGCTCGACGGACACGATCCTTCCAGCCTCGTCTTCCTGATCCCCGGCTCGGTTGACGTCCAGCATCATGGTGGTGAGACCATCCAGACGGGATTCTCTTTCCCCACCGAGACCGGCGCCGGCATCGGCAGTGGCCGCAACGGCAGCACGTTCTACATGCTCGATGGCGTCACCAACATGGACAACTACGACCTGTTGACGGCTCCGTTCCCCAACGCCGACGCCACCCAGGAGTTCAAGGTTCTCACCAGCAACTTCGGCGCGCAATATGGCTTCGCGCCCAGTGCGGTGGTCTCCATCGCCACCAAGAGCGGCACCAATGCCTTCCACGGCGGCGCCTTCTGGTACGTCCGCAACAACGCCATGAATGCTACCAACTGGTTTAGCCAAGCGGCCGATACGCTGCGGCGCAACCAGTACGGCTTGTTCGCCGGCGGACCGATCAAGAAGGATAAGCTCTTCATCTTCGGCAACTACCAGGGCACCAAGATCATCTGGAACTCGACCGACACGTTGACCACGACGCCCACCACCGCCATGCTCAATGGCGACTTCAGCGGCTTAGGCATAGACCTGGCCGGTCCCTTCTCATTGAACCCGGCGACTGGCAATCACGACCAGCTCGACACCAGCCTTACAACTACCGCGTGTGAATACTCTCCTACAGCATCCTGCAGCACAACGGTTCCAGTACAGTTATCGCCAGCCGCGAAGTATTTTGCGAGTCAAGGCATGATCCATGCCGCAACGACGGTGTCCAACACCACGACTCTGAAGCCCGGATTGCAGAGGGCCAACGGCGATATGATGTACACCTATCCCAACGTCTACGATACCTACGACGAGGGCACCCTCAAGCTGGACTACAACCTCTCGCCCAACCAGGTTCTCACCCTGCGCTCCTACACCAACTCCTTCGGGTCTCCGTCGAGCAATGTTCTGGGCAACATGGAGAGCGCCTACAACCACGGCTCGTGGACGGCCAGCTTCTGGCAGCAGATGTATTACTTCAACAACATGATGCAGCACAACTGGACGATCAATCCGACCACCGTCAATACCCTCTCGGTCTTCATGAACCAGATGAGCGCGCACAGCGCCGCCCAGGAGCTGGGCAGCGACGGAAAGGCGATGTGCTTCTCCAACAATAGCGCTGATCCTAATGGGGTGAATATTGGGGTCAACGAGCCCGCGGGCAGTTGCTACATGGGCGCTCTGCGCATCAACTCGAACTACGGCTTTGAGAGCGGCTGGGATGAGCCCTCGGCGGAAGTCCGCAACACCTTGGGCCTCACCGATACGCTCAACAAGATCCTCGGCAAGCACTCGTTCACCGCAGGCATCGACCTGATGCATCAGCACGCGGTCGAGAATACGGCGTATCCGACCCAGCCGATGATCGGCTTTGGACGAAATGGAACCGGCGCGGGCAAGAGTTCCTTTACCGGTGGATACCTTGCCGACTATATGCTGGGCTACGCGTTGGGGTATATGCAGGGCGCCGGAGAAATCGCCGATGTGGCCGGCTGGCAGGCTGGTCCCTTCATCCAGGACGACTGGAAGATTCTTCCTAACCTGACCATCAACCTGGGCCTGCGCTGGGATCCGAACACGCCTCCCGCTTCCAAGAACGGCAGAGGTTCTGCCTGGGTTCCCGGAACGGCTACCGTCGCCGGCTTCGCGAATAGCATCGCCGGTAAGCAAAGCACCGTTTATCCCAACGCTCCCGCTGGACTCCTCTTCCCCGGCGACCCTGGCGTGCCCAATTCCCTGATCAACAGTGACTACAGTTTCTGGGAGCCTCGCATCGGCATAGCCTACCAGCCCAAGTTCCTGCCGCACACCGTCATTCATGCCGGCTTCGGCATCTTCTCCGGTCCGCTGCAGTACTCGGAGTACAACCACGCAGCCGATGTCGCCCCATTCAGTCCCACCTTTAACTTCTCGGGATGGGATTGGGATCCCACCTGCGGCGCTGCCATGTGCCCCGATTCTGTTGGCAAAGGTGCGATCATCGCCTTTGATAATCCTTGGGGCAGCACAGCTGCTTTCCAGGATGGCTATTCCGGAGTCTCTCCTTTCACCAGCAGCCCCTTCCCAGGAACATTCGCCTGGGCATCGACCACCTACAAGACCAAGCCAGCGAAAAACACAGCCATTCCCACGGGCCAGCAAGTCGGCCAGACTTTCTCGCGCGACTTCAAGCTGCCCACCACGTATGCCTGGAACTTCTCGATCGAACATCAGCTCACCTCGACCACGGCTATCCACGCGGCTTATGTGGGCAACGAAACCGATCACCTGTCGGTGCTGATCGACATGAACCCGCCGTATGCTTCAAAGTTGCCCGTGAACGGGAACATCGGGGACATCTACGATGACCAGAGCTGGGCGACGGCGAGTTACAACTCACTGCAGATCAGCCTGGATCAGCATCCGTGGCACGGCCTCCAGGTGCAGTCCAGCTTCGCCTGGTCGCATACCATCGACATCACCGGCTCCAGCAACGTCTCCTACGGCAATCCGTCGCTGGGCAATCCCATCAGCGCCAAGTGGAACCGCGGCAATTCCAGTGCGGACGTGCCGTGGGCCTGGAAAAGCAACTTTGTTTACCAGGCCCCCTCATTCAGGGAAAAAGGCAGGCTGATGGAAGAGGCGGTCGGCGGCTGGCAGTTGAGCAGCATCATCACCTTGCAGAAAGGAAGCCCGTTCTCGATTGGCCAGTGGAACTCGGACCCCGGAGTCGGTATGTGGAACGACCGCGCCGATACTACCGGCCAGCCCATCAACATGGGCAAGGGCAACCACTGGGATTGGGTTAATCCGGCCAAGGGTTACTTCAATACGGCCGCCTTCATAGATCCGTTCGACACCTCCACCGGACACGTGACCTCCTGTGACGACCGAACGCCGGGATGGTGCGGCTTCGGCAACACCGGCAAGAACGCCTACTGGGGACCGGGCGTCTTTGGCATCGATGCATCGATCATGAAGAGCTGGACCTTGATGGAAGGAAAGACCTTCCAGTTCCGCTGGGATGCCTTCAACGCCACGAACCATCCGAACTTCTCGGGCCCGTCGTCCACCGTTAATCAGGCCGCAGGAACTTTTGGCGTGATCAGCGGCACGAACGGTAACCCTCGTATCTTCCAAGGCGCACTCCGCCTCACCTTCTAACAGCGCGCCGTCAACAGAGGCCCGGGCGCAATGCCCGGGCCTCTGTTTTTCGCCGGGTGCACGGCAACAACTCATGAAGTTATTTCGAAAGATTAAGTGATCCGTTACGCAAAGGGATTCTAATGCCATTATCGCGTCGGGACTTTTTGGAAGTGAGTGCGCTCTCCGCCACAGGGCTGGTGCTGGGGAGCTTGGCGGCGCCTCAAGATGCATGGGGTGAGGCGAATCAGAAGAAGGATATTTTGGGAACTGGAAGATCCAATCCACAATCCCCAGTGCGGCTGGACTTCAGCTTCGATCATGGCTGGCAGTTCTTCAGACCGCCTCAGGATGCAGTGGCTGCGGTCCGGCAGGCGGCTTTGGAGAACGCCGCATCCTTTCCACCGGATGCGGAATGGGAAGCTGCAACCTTGCCGCATTCAGTCAGGCTGGAGCCGCGGGATGTGAGTGGTTGCAGGAACTACCAGGGAGTCTGCTGGTACCGAAGGAAGTTTGCAGTAAAGCCGGAGTGGAGAGGTCGCATCCTTTATCTTAACTTCCAAGGAGCCATGCAGGTGGCTGATTTGTGGCTGAATGGCATCCACATGACCACTCACTACGGAGGATATCTCCCCTTCACTGTGGACATATCGAAGATTGTCAGATTCGACAAGGACAATGAGCTTGTCATTCGTCTTGATAACTCAGACAATCCCGAAGTCCCGCCCGGGAAGCCGCAGAGCGAGCTGGACTTTGTCTACTTTGGAGGATTGTATCGAACCGTAAAGCTCCAGGTTCATCACCCCTTGCATATCACGAATCCGATCCTTGCCAACAAAGTGGCAGGAGGCGGTATCTTTGTGACCTACCCTGCCGTGGGGATTGCTGAATCAACTGTGCAGGTGCAAACCGAGGTCATCAATGAATCGGACCAACGCCGAGGCTGCACTGTTGAGCAGGAGTTGATCAGTCCAGAGGGTGAGTTAGTAGCCACCGCCAAGCGGGAGATCGATATCCCGGCTCGCGAATCCAAGGCAGTAACGCAACAGATGCAAGTCCGTAATGCAAAGCTTTGGCACCCCGATGATCCACAACTCTACCGGTTGCATACAACCATCGCCGAAGACGGGCGGGGGACCGACGATCAAACCACAAGGATCGGAATTCGCAGCATTCGATTCGATAAGAAGCGCGGCCTGTTGATCAATGGCGAGCCTTTCTGTTCCATCGGGGCAAACCGGCATCAGGACCATCCCTACGTAGGCTATGCGCTGCCGCCGTCGATGCATTTTCGGGACGCTTGCAAGCTTCGCGAAGCGGGGTTTACATCCTATCGAAGCCACTATCCGCAGGACCCCGCTTTCATGGATGCTTGCGACGAGCTGGGCATCCTGGCGATCGTTTCCAATCCGGGCTGGCAATTCGTCGGTAACGATGTCTTCAAGCAACGCGTTTATCAGAATGCCAGAGAGATGATTCGCAGGGACCGCAACCACCCATGTGTTGTGATCTGGGAAGCTGCGCTGAACGAGTCAGATAACAGCTCTCTTGCTGCCGAGCTCTACCGGATTGTGCACGAGGAATATCCGGGACCCGATTGCTATACGGCCGGGGACCCCGTTGACAAACCGGTGGAGGGGTTCAATGGGTGGGATGTCGGTTACACCGGGCACGAAGGAAGGGACGATTCCAGACCTGCCTGGATTCGGGAGTGGGGCGACCAGGTTGACAATTGGAGCGATCAGCAGGGGAGGGTGCGCGTCTCTCGGGATTGGGGCGAGACTCCGATGCTTGTGCAGGCATCGAGTCACATGCTGAGCCTGGACAGGATCTACTCAGCGTCAGGCATGCCCGCGGGAGCAGACCTTTGGGCCGGCATCGACGCCTATAGGGGCTATCACCACCAGGCATTTCTAGGAGCTCCGCTTGACCTGTTCCGCCTGCCAAAGTTCGATTACTTCATGTTCCAAAGTCAGAGGTCGCCTGAGGTGATGCCGGCAAGGATCGGCAGCGGCCCGGTGGTCTTCATCGCAAACTTTGCCAGCTTTCATTCTCCTTCGGCGGTTACGGTATTCAGCAACTGTGAGCAAGTCCGCTTGTACCAAAACGACAAAGTGATTGCAACGCAAGAGCCGGATACCGGATACCGCATTCCGCATCCGCCATTCACCTTCAAAGTCGGAGATTTCTCGAGCACACGCACGATGCTTTTTGCCAACGGAGTGGCTCCGGCCGGAACGGAGATCGGTGCACTTAAGGCCGAAGGACTCATCGACGGGAAAGTCGTAGCGACTCATCAGATCTATTCTCCTGGGGAACCAAAACGCATTCAGATGAAGCTGGACACCTGCGGGCGCGATCCAGTTGCAGATGGTGCCGATTGGGTTCGCGTTTACGCGCACATCTGCGACGCGCGGGGCACTACTTATCCCTATGCGGACGACCTGGTGACCTTCTCGGTGCATGGCCAGGGATCGCTGATCGGCGGAGAGCGGATTGCCGCCAACCCGGTGCGCGCGGAAGCCGGAATTGCGACCGGATTAGTGCGCACAACAAGGGTCGCAGGTGGGGTGACGGTGCATGCTTCTGCGCCTGGACTCATGGATGCGATGCTAGAGTTTGAATCAAGACCGGATCTTATGCCGTCTCTTGCCTAGATCCTTTTCGTTCGATCAACAGTGGCCGCTGAAGCCAAGCTCAGTATCCCGGATGGTTGTGCCATTCGCCGTGCAAGGCGGTTTTTGAAACTCGTCTTTATTCAAGGAGCCGTACGTGCTGAACCTGACTCGCGTCGATTGGCTGATCATGCTGTTGTATTTCGTCTTTGTGCTGGGCATCGGCTTTGCCCTCAAGCGCTCGATGAAGACCAGCAAGGACTTCTTTCAGGCCGGCAGGGCGCTGCCCGCATGGATTTGTGGCCTTGCGTTTATCAGCGCCAACCTGGGAGCGCAAGAGGTCATCGGCATGGGCGCTTCAGGCGCCAAGTACGGCCTTGAGACGGCTCACTTCTACGGCATCGGAGCCATTCCGGCCATGATCTTCGTGGGCATCTTCA
>Ga0302320_10003013_pt1 | contig 39272 bp, 39 predicted proteins | sample Bog_T0_3_FD_202130 | JGI IMG/M metagenome (GOLD analysis project Ga0302320, IMG submission 202130) | Peat permafrost microbial communities from Stordalen Mire near Abisko, Sweden - Bog_T0_3 | ecosystem: Environmental > Terrestrial > Soil > Wetlands > Peat | place: Sweden: Abisko, Stordalen Mire... | reverse complement strand
ATCGTGCACGATCTGGACGAAGCGGAAAAGCACTGCGTCGTCTGCGCGAAGGATCTGAAAGAGTTCGGCGATGAGACCAGCGAACGCTACGAGTACATCCCCGCGCAGCTGATCGTTATCGAGGACGCACGACGCGCCACGCCGGATACAAAGTCAGTCAGCGGAAAAGAAAGCGGATCGAGGAAGTATTCGGCTGGTTGAAGACCGTACACACCCCGTTCAGGTGGCCTGGGAAACTCTCGACGTTCCGCGGTGTGGTTAATGCCAGTCTGGTCGGATAATGGCGGCCGCGGCCCTGCTGAGGAAGAAGCCGAACGCGACCGACGATGAAATCGACGCGGCGATGACAGGCAACATCTGCCGGTGCGGAACCTACCTGCGGATTCGTGCGGCCATACACAAAGCAGCGCAGGCGATACCTTCCACCGCGTCCGCCCGGTAAGCGGTCCACAAGGAGAACCTATGCAATATAACTTTCTCACCCGGCGTACACTTCTACGGGCCACCGCAATGGCAACCGGTGGTTTTATGGTCGGACTGTATCCCAAAGTCGCTGCCCAGACACAAGGGCGCGGCCCTGCTCCGGCACCGCTTGTTCCGGCGGATTTCGTCAGCATCGAGCCCGACGGAATCGCTTCCATCGGTTCAAAGAACCAGGAGATCGGACAGGGATCACTGAATCTTCTCCCCATGATGGTGGCCGAAGAACTGGATGTGGATTGGAAGAGCGTCAAGATCGTGCGGACGGGCGTCGGTGACCAGTATGGCAACCAGCTCACGGGCGGCAGCACGGCGACGCCGTCGAATTGGGGGCCGATGCGTCAGATCGGCGCAGCGGCACGGAGTATGTTGATTGCTGCAGCTGCGCAGAACTGGGGTGTCCCGGCCGCTGAGTGTTCCACGACCTCCGGGCGTGTGGTTCACATAGCGTCGGGTCGGTCGGCAGGCTACGGAGAACTGGCGGCTAAGGCGGCCACGATGCCCGTACCCGATCTCCGCTCGCTCAAGCTGAAGTACCCGAAGGATTACAAAATCATTGGCACCACGACGCGTGGCGTGGAAACGAACGACATTGTCCGGGGCAAGCCGATTTTCGGCATCGACGTGACGGTGCCTGGGATGTTGTACGCGGTGTTTGAGAAGACGCCAGTGTCGCGGGGCAGAGCCGTGAGCGCGAGTCTGGATGAGGTCAAGGCAATGAAAGGCGTGAAAGCCGCCTTCATCGTGGAAGGCGCATCGGCCCCGGCTTACCCGATTACCTGTTCGCCGACCCGGGCCTGGAGTCCGGAGTGGCGATCGTCGCCGACAGTAGGTGGGCGGCGCAATCCGCACGAAAGAAACTGGTAGTGGAATGGGACCTGGGCAAATGGGTGTCGCAGGACAGCGACCAGAACGCAGCGAAAGCTGAGGAACTGTCCAAACAAACGCCGACGCGGACCATGCGCAAGGACGGCGATCTGGATGCGGCTTTCAAGCGAACCGATGTAAAGATAGTCGAGAGCGCCTTCCGCTTCCCCTTCATAGCGCATAACGCGCTAGAGCCCCAGAACTGTACAGCGCATTATAAGGACGGCAAAGTGGGAATCTGGTGCACCAGTCAGTTTCCGGCGTCGGGGCGACAGTTGGTGGCACGAACGCTGGGCCTTTCCGCAAACGACGTCAACATTCATATGGTGCGCAGGGGCGGCGGCTTCGGGCGCCGCGCTTATAACGACCAGATGGTGGAGGCGGCCTGGATTTCGAAGACCGTCGGTGCCCCGGTGAAGTTGTTGTGGACACGGGAAGACGACGTGCAGCACGACTACTATCGCGGTGGAGGATTTCAGTACCTAAAGGCAGCGGTTGACCAGAGCGGCAAGGTGGTGGCCTGGCACGATCACTTCGTCGGTTACGGCGAAGGGAACAACTTTGCCAACGACGCTGGCTTCAACCCGATTCAGTTTCCGGCCATTTTCATCCCGGATTACGCGGTGGAGGCGTCGGTGATGGCGCTCGCCCTGAAAACCGGGGCTTTGCGGGCTCCGGAATCCAACTGCATGGCATGGGTGATTCAATCGTTCCTCGACGATGTCGCGCACCTGGGGGGCAAAGATCCCCTGAAGTTTCGCCTGGAGCTTCTGGAGGCGGCGCCTCCACCGTCGCCGGCGCAGGGAGGCAGACCCAATCCCGGCGCGATGAGTGCAGAGCGGATGCGGGGCGTGCTCGCACTGGCCGCTGAGAAATCGGGCTGGGGCAAACGCCAGTTGCCGCCGCGCACGGCGCTTGGTATTGCATTTCATTTCAGCCACGGCGGGTACTTCGCAGAGGTGGCGGAAATGGCCGTGGACGCCACAAAGGCAGTCAGGGTCAGGAAGGTATGGGTTGCGGGAGATGTCGGCAGCCAGATTATTAATCCCGGACCCGCGGAGAGCCTGGTGCAAGGCGCGGTCATCGACGGTCTGAGCGAGTTGATGCAGGAGATCACGATGAAGAATGGCCGCGTCGTGCAATCGAACTATCATCAGCACCCCGTCCTGAGAATGCCGCAGGCACCGCAGATCGAGGTGCATTTCCTGAAGACGGACAATGCGCCGACAGGGCTGGGCGAGCCCGCGTTGCCGCCTATTCTTCCAGCAGTTTGCAACGCGATCTTCACGGCTACCGGAGAACGCATTCATACATTACCGTTCGCGAAAAAAGGATTCCGCTTTGCGTAAACTGATGCTGCTTGCCGCTCTATTGGGGGTCCGTACTACGGTCTGCGTAACGGCGCCGGACTCGGACATCGTCATTCATGAAGGCGGGCCGAATGCTGAGAGCCTCACTTCGACTGCCGACGGCGCGGTGATCTTCGTAAGCATGGCAAAAGCGGAACCTTCTGGGCCGCAAAAGGCGCCACTTCCGCCGGGATCCGGATTAAGCCAGGAACGAAAGGCCTTCGGCGCATTCTCGGCGTGCTTGCCGATGACCCCACCCACAAGACCTCCTGTAGCCTTTGCGACAATCCTGGCGACTGCCTCCCGTGCCTTGGTCTTGATCATCTCCGTGACGAAGCCAACGGCTTTGCTCTTCCGTTTGCCGTCGGCGTACCACAGCCGATCCGGCGGCCGCGCTGCTTTCTGACACCTCCGATTGAGGGCCGTGTACGGATGAATCTCTCCTCATGCGTTCTTGCGGCCTCGTTCTGGGGATGATGGAATCATAGCAAGATTGCTGCCCAGTTCGTTCCGTTCGACCCACGCGATCAGTGATTCCCCCCGCATGAGCTTGCGGCGCCCAAGTCGCATGGCAGAGATGGGAGGGCAACCTTCGGGCAAGCAATTCTGCGACATCAGCGAGTCGGCAGATCGAAATTGTGTAAGGCATTCATTGGCACCCCCACAGTGTCCAATGGAAATCACGGGGCCGAAGGCTCTCCACGACGGTCCCGAGAGGCGAGCCCTGGTCTTGCCCGGAGCTGATCGTTCCAGTCTTTGAACCTGGACGGCACCATGAATCTCGAAACGCAGATCGGTATGCCCCGACATCTCCATCGCCGCCGGCGACGCCCTCGGCCAGCTTGCGACCGTCCGAGTCCGCATCCATTGCCTTCGCGATTTCAGAGCGGATCGCATGCGCGCGGCAGCGGCACGGGTTGGGTTTGCCTCCGATCAACGCATTGCGCGTGTGCTCATCGGGGAACAAGCCCGCGTGGCTCAATGCATCAATAGCGCAGAGATGATGTTCATCGATCACGCGGCGGCGATAATCCCGGAGGCGGGGTCGAATGCCCTTCCGCTGTTAACCGGCCCTCGCAGAGATCAGGAGCACGAGAGGCACTGAGAGAATCGTCAGCATCCACAGTCGGCCGAGGATCCTTGCCTGAAAGCGGTACTCCACGCAGCCTGATCGCCATCCAAAATCCGATACCGGACCAAAATGATCCGTGATGTCTGCTACAATCGAATTGCAACTGAGTTGCCTCTATGCTCCAGACATTCGTGATCACTTTGCGTGAAGGAGTCGAAGCCGCGCTGGTGATCGCCATCGCTGTCGCTTACGTCAAACGGATCGGCCGTCTCGATCTCATGCCCGCAGTGTATCGGGCCCTGCTAACTGCCGTAGTTGCAAGCTTTATAGCGGCCTGGGGCTTCGCAAAAATCAACCTCAACGACGACGCCTACGAAGGCTGGGTGCTGCTCGTCAGCGCCGCTTTTGTCCTCTCCATGGTCATCTGGATGAACCGCCATGGCGTCCACGTCAAAACCGAAATTGAAACTGGTTTGCAAAAAGGGACCTCCAGCGCCCGCGCCGGCTGGGGCGTCTTCCTCTTCGTTTTTCTCATGATCTTTCGCGAAGGCGTGGAGACCGTTTTGCTCCTCGCCGCGCTGCGTCTGGACACCTCCGGCATCCTCGAAGCGCTCGGCGCCGTGCTCGGCATCGGCCTCGCCGTAGTCTTCGGCGTGAGCTTCGTGCGCGGTACCATTCGCGTGAATCTCAAACAGTTTTTCCGCATGACCACCGTCATCCTGATGGTGGTCGTCGCCCAGCTCACCATCACCGGCCTGCACGAATTATCGGAAAGCCAGATCCTGCCTTCGAGCAGCCGCGAAATGGCCCTCATCGGCCCCATCGTCAAGAACGACGTCTTCTTTTTCGTCACCATCCTGGCCCTCGCCGCAGCCATGGTGCTGCTCGAATGGCGCGGTCGCCGAGCGCCCAAAGTCGATGGCCTGGCAGGCGCGGCCCTGAGAAAGGCCCGCTGGACCGCCCGCCGCGAAAAGCTGTGGATGATCGCCTGCTGCACCGCATCCTGCCTGTTCATTGTCCTGATCACCGCCGAATTCATCTACCAGGAATCGCTCACCGCTCTCTCCGTGCCGAAACCCGTGACTTTCGAGAACGCATCCGTCCGAATCCCGGTCGAAGCCCTCAGCGATGGCAACCTGCACCGCTTCGTCATTGAGGATCAAGGCGTCCACGTCCGCTTCATCATCATCGAAAAGCCCGACCGCACCCTCGCCGTCGCCCTCGACGCCTGCCAGATCTGCGGCACCCAAGGCTACTACCAGAAGGGCCACGAAGTCATCTGCCGCAACTGCGGCTCCGATATCGTAATATCGAGCATTGGCACCCCGGGAGGCTGCAATCCGATTCCGCTCGAATCCCACATCGATGGCGAGACACTCGTCATCAATGAAGCCGCCTTCGAACGCGGCGTAAGGGTTTTCCGCAATGTCTAAACCTCTTCCCGAATCCGCAATGAACGGCCACAGGACGTTCGGGCACAAGACGTTCGGACACGCGAATTGCGTCCGCAACACGATAGTCGCCTCCCCCGGCGGTCCCACATGATAGTTCGTTTTGTACGCGACTCCATTCGCCGCTCCCCCAGGCGCAAAGCGCTCGTCATAGCCGCCATCGCCCTCGGCACCGCCGTCGCCACGGCCATGCTCGGCGTCATGCTTTCCATCGGCGATAAAATCAACGTCGAACTCCGCCAGGCCGGCGCCAACATCGTCGTCACCTCAAAGGCCGCGGCCCTCACCGGCGGTATCGGCGGCATCACGACAGCCGTCGCGGGCGCGGCCAACGACATCCAGGAAGCCGACGTACCCAACATCAAGAAAATCTTCTGGGGCCTCAACATCACCGGCTTCGCGCCCTCGCTCCTCGCGCACGATGGCCCGCTCGCCATCCAGGGCGTCTGGTTCAACCACCCCTATAAAGCGCCCGACGGCACCACCCAAACCACCGGCATCCGCATCGTCGACCCCACCTGGCAGGTCACACAGGGCGTCTGGGCCGACGACACTTCTACAGACTGCATGGTCGGCGCAGGTCTGGCCCGCCGCAACGCCTGGACCGCCGGCCACCGGATCACCGTCCTCGGCCAACCCTGCAAAATCGCCGGAGTCATCTCTTCCGGCGATGAAGCCGACGACCGCATCCTCCTCCCGCTCGCCGCCCTTCAGCAACTCGCCCACAAACCCGGCCTCGTTGATCGCGTCGACGTCGCGGCCCTCACCAAGCCCGAAGACGATTTCGCCCGTAAAGATCCGAAAACCATGACCTCGAAAGAATTCGAGCGCTGGAACTGCACCAACTACGTCGCTTCCATCTCCCATCAGATCGAAGAAGCGATCCCCGGCACCCAGGCCCGCCCGGTCCGCCGCGTAGCCGATTCGGAAGGCAAAGTTCTCAATACGATCAGCGGCCTGATGATGCTCGTCACGCTTGCCGCGCTGCTCTCCGCCGGCCTCACCGTCTGGAGCCTGACCGCAACCACAATGATGGAACGCCGCGGCGAAATCGCCATCATGCAGGCCATCGGCGGCGCACGCTGGCTGGTCGCCACGCTGCTCGGTTCGGAGATCGCTTTAATCGGCCTCGCGGGCGGCATCATCGGAGCCTTCACCGGAGTCTGGCTGGCCAAAATAGTCGGCCAATCGGTCTTTCACGACAACCTCGAAATACCCGGCATCCTGCCCTTCTTAGTCATGCTCGCCGCCATACTGGTGGCGTTAGCCGGAGCCGCCCAGCCGCTGCGCCGCGCCCTCCGCCTCGAACCTGCCGTAATCCTGCGGGAAGGAATCTGACATGCCTTCCCGCTTCTTCATCCGCTTCAGCCTGAGTGCCCTGCGCTACCGCAAGCAGCGTCTGCTGCTCGCCTTCGGAGCCCTCGCCGTAGCCGCCGCGCTCGCCACCGTCATGTTCGGCATCTACGCCTCGGTAGCCCAGCGAATTCGCGACCAATTCCGAGCCTACGGTGCCAACCTCGTAGCCGTGGCCGTCAACGGCGGGACGGTCCCGCTCTCACTCATCGACGCCGCGAAACGCGAAGGCGCGCAAGCCAGCCCGATACTGGTCACCACCGGCCGTATCGGTAGCCAGGTCGTCCCCGTAGCCGGCGTAACCGCGCCCAAACCCTACTGGCATGTAGATGGCGCAGCCACCATCGCGCCAGGCAAATGCATCGCTGGTGAATTGCTGGCCGCCCAACTGAACCTTCAGATCAACGCTTCCGTTCCACTCGAAAATCAACCGTGTACTCTCGCAGGCATCGTCTCCACCGGCGGCACGGAAGACCAGGAGCTCATCGTCGACTTCCCCTCCGCCGCCGCGCTCTCCGGCATCCACGACGCCGCCAGCGCCATCGAAATCCAGGCCCCGGGCGAACGCCTCGAAGCCGTCCGCGCCGCGCTCGCCGCCGAATTCCCCTCAGCCGACGTGCGCACCGTCCGCGCCGTCGCCGGCACCGAATCGAACGTAGTCCTGAAAATGCGCGCGGCTCTTCTGCTGCTCACCCTGCTGATCCTGGCCATCACCACACTCTGCGTCACCAGCAATTTCAGCGAAATGGTGATCGACCGCGCCAAGGAAATCGGCATCATGAAAGCCCTCGGAGGCGCCGAACGCCGCATCGCTGCGTTCTTCATTTCCGAATCCGCTACTCTGGCAATCCTCGCCACAGTGATTGGCTACACTCTCGGGATCTTCGCCGCCGCCGTCATCGGACAAGAGATCTTCGGAGGCGTCTTCCACATCCAGCTCGATTTATTGGTGCTCGCCGGAGTCGCGGGAGTCATGCTGCTCGTATCCACCGTCGCCACCGCCATCGCCACGGCTCGCATCTGGAATATCCAGCCAGCGGTTATCCTGAGGGGTGAGTGACCAAATGAGCCAAATGAATCAGCCACTCATCGAACTGATCGGCGTAACCAAAACCTACGGCGACGGCCCCAACGCCGTCCGCGCCGTCGACGACATCCACTTCACCGCCCAAAGCGGCGAATGGATCGCCATCATGGGTCCGTCCGGTTCCGGCAAGACTACGCTCCTGAACCTGATCGGCTGCCTCGATCAGGCCACCAGCGGCCAGCTATTAATCGGTGGCACCGATACCTCGAAACTCCGCCGCAGCGACCTGGTCCGCTTCCGCAGCGAGACCGTCGGTTTCGTCTTCCAGCAATTCCACCTCGTGCCGCACCTGACAGCCCTCGAAAACGTCATGCTCGCTCAGTTCTTCCACAGCATGACCGACGAAACCGAAGCTCTGGAAGCCCTGAAACAGGTCGACCTGGCCGATCGCGCCACACACCTGCCATCCCAGCTTTCCGGCGGCGAACAGCAGCGCGTAGCCATCGCCCGCGCGCTCGTCAACGACCCGAAAATCATCCTGGCCGACGAGCCCACCGGCAATCTCGACGCCGAAAATCAGCGCATTGTCTTCGATCTGCTCAGCCGCCTCCACGGCCAGGGCCGCACCATCGTGATGGTGACCCACGACGAGAACGCCGGCAAACTGGCCGACCGCCGCGTGCACCTCGAACACGGCCGCATCAAAGAACTGCTCGTCTTTTCCGCCGAAGAGAATCAGGACTTCGACGAAGTCCTCGAACACCTCTGGACACGCGGCGAACCCGGCGGCCACGTCGAATCCCACAGCTTCACCGAAGTGCAGTGGCGCAAGCTGATCAACACCATGGCGGGCATTGGTCTGGTCTCCGTGACCAATGGCCAGGGCGTCTTTACCCCGAAGGGCGAAGCCCGCGCGCGCGATGTCATCCGCCGCCATCGCCTGGCCGAGCGCCTGTTCCGCGACGTGCTGGGCATCCACGATGAAGACGAGATTGAGGCCAGCGCCTGCAAATTCGAGCACATCCTCAGCCCGGAAGTCACCGATCGTATGTGCTGCCTCCTCGGCCATCCCGACGCCTGCCCGCACGGCAGCCCCATCCCCCGCGGCGGCTGCTGCGACGCCGGAATCGTCCTCGATTCGGTCGAAGCCCAAAGCATCCTGACGAGCATTAAGGGCATCTGATAGGCTCGAAAGTTAGGCTCGAAAGTTAACCCATGCATAAAGTCGTCATCATCGGTTGCGGCTGCGCCGGAAATACCGCCGCCATCTATACTGCCAGAGCCGGGCTGCAGCCCCTTGTCATCAAGGGACTGGAAGTCGGCGGCCAACTCTCCCTGACCACTGAAGTCGAGAACTTTCCCGGCTTCCCTGAAGGAATTAACGGGCCGGATCTGATCGAAAACATGAGGCTGCAGGCCGAGCGTTTCGGCGCCGTTTATCGGGACGGCTCGGTCGTTGAAGCCGACCTTTCTCAGCGCCCCTTCCGCCTGAAAATCGAGGATGAGTGGATCGAAACCAGCACCCTGATCGTCGCTTCCGGCGCCAAGGCCCGCTGGCTCGATCTGCCCTCCGAACAGCGGCTGATCGGCCACGGCGTGAGCTCCTGCGCCACCTGCGATGGCTTCTTCTACCGCAATAAACAGATCATGGTGGTCGGCGGTGGCGATTCAGCCATGGAAGAGGCCAACTTCCTCACGCGCTTCGGAGAAAACGTCGCGCTGGTGCATCGCCGCGATTCGTTCCGCGCCTCGAAAATCATGCTCGATCGCGCCATGGCCAATCCGAAGATCGAATTCATCATGAACACGGCGATCGAAGAGGTCTTCGACATCGAACAGAACATCGTCACCGCCGTCCTTTTGCGTAATCTGGTGACTGGCGAGGCGCAAGTTCGCGAGATCCACGGGTTATTCATCGCGATCGGCCACATCCCGAATACGCAGGTCTTCCGTGGCCAACTCGATCTCGATCCCGATGGCTATCTGCTCTCGACCGGCGGCGCGCGCACCAATATTCACGGCGTCTTCCATGCCGGCGACGTGCAGGATCGCATCTATCGCCAGGCGATCACGGCGGCCGGAGCCGGTTGCATGGCCGCTATTGAAGCCGAGCGTTTGCTCGAACACGAAGGTCAATAAATATGATTGAAAGACTCAGCCCTCCCGGAATTCCCGCTCCGCGCGGACCCTATTCGCCCGCCGTGCGGGCCGGCGATTTCATCTTCGTCTCGGGCCAGGTCCCGGTGGATCCTGCCACGAACGAACTTTCGAGCGGCGATATCAAACACGAAACGCGTGTCGCCCTGAACAACGTGAAGCTGGTGCTCGAAGGCGCGGGCGCAACGTTGGCGGACGTAGTTCGCGTCGGCGTCTACATCGGCGATGGCAAGGATTTCGCGGCGATGAATGAGGTCTATACCGAATTCTTCGGTGCCGCAAAGCCCGCGCGCTCCACCATCGTCTGCGGTTTTGCAGCGGAGATTAAGGTTGAGGTCGATTGCGTCGCGTACAAGCCGAAGGGGTAGGTTTTCCGCCGCGCTGCAGACGGAAGCGAAGTCCGCGGCGTTTGGGTACGGGTTGCGAGCCCGTTATTCGAATTGTCAAAGAACGGTGGCGTCTGTCTTCGGTTGCCCTCGCGGGCAACTCTCATCCATGAGTTGAGCATACCGGTGGCGCGGCATAGCGGCGCTCGTCAACCAGGTGATTGAAAACAGGCTAAATCGAGTTTTCACTTTTGTGTCAACCGGCCGTCGCGGTGAAGATGAAAGCTGAGTCCGCGCCACTCGACGGTGCTGCCGAATAGTCCGCCGCACCAGACCGCGAAACCGAAGAGGTCGCGGAGCGGCACCAGCGCCAGTCGATACATTCCGCCGCCGCCCGCCGCCCACATCGACGCGGCTGCCGCGAATAGCCGAACAGCCTCACCCGCCAGCGCGATTTGCCAGTGCCCGGCCAGTGCCGCAATGACGCACCAGAACGTCGCCTGTGTGACGAGATAGCCCAGGTAACCTGCGGGCCGGGAAACACGAATGGTGCGCGACCATCGCACCTGATGTTTCCACACGTCGCGCCACGAACCGGCGCCCAGGTTGGTCACGACCAACGAGTCGCACATGGCGACGCGTTTGCCCAGCGCCGCGATGCGCGCGCCGAGTTGATAATCGTCAGCCAGGTATTCGCGGATCGAGGCGAAGCCGCCGATGGCGACGAGGTCCTTCGCGCGAAAGGCCATCGTGGCGCCGAGCGCGAAGCCGCTCGAGGAGAGCAGACGCGCCACCAGCACGCTGGGCACGAACTCGGTGACGATACCGAGAGCCTCGGCATTCGCCGCGAGCGATGCCCCGCGAGCGCGGTACAGGCCGGTGACCAGGCCAACCTTCGGATCTTCGAGCAGGCCGATGACACGCGCCAGGTAATCCGGCTCCACGACGATGTCGCCGTCGTTCACCAGCAGGACATCGAACTTCGCCTCGCGCGCCAGGATCTCCAGCGACCCAACCTTACCGTTGGGCGCGTCGTTCTTCGTCGCGATGATGCGGATTGAAATCGCCGGGAACTCGCGCTTCAGCCGTTCGATATCCTGCAATGCCGGGTCGTCGGACTGCGCGACGCCAAAGAGGAGTTCGAACTCCGGGTATTGCTGGATGGCGTGGGAGCGAATGGCCTCATAGAACCCGGCATCGCGGCCGCGCACAGGCTTCAGTATCGAGACAGGCGGCCGATAGTTCGGTATGGCGATCCGACGGCGGAATCGCAACGCACCAGCTACAGCCAGCAGGTTATAAATCGCCCCACAACAGACCAGAACGATAGCGATCATCGCGAGATAAGGACAACGCCGGCGGCAATCAGCCCGGCACCGGCCCAGCGGCGCCAATCGACCCGTTCTCTGAGGTACACACGAGCCAGAATCGTTTCAGGGATGAAGGTCGCGGCCGATACTGGCACTGCGAAACTCATGGGCGCGATGGAAAGCAGGCGGACGAACGCGAAGAACGAAATCGCCATGCCAAAAGTGGACAGAATCACCCACTTATTGCGCGCCAGCGACCATAATGCGGTGCTGATGGCACCCGGGTGGAATTCGCGGACCTCGCCGTGATGCTTCATGCCCCGCGCGCGCGCCACGTCTCCGAGCGTTGTAGAAGCGACCAGGATGAAAACAAGCACCCACCTCATTCAGATGCTCGCTCTGTCGTAGTAACGGGCGCGGTCAGGCCGACCAGTATCACTCCGGATGTGATGAGCAAAATGCCCAGCCATTGCCCCTGCGAGATGGTCTCGTTCAGCAGGTACTTGCCCGAGAGCGCCGTCAGGACGTAGCCGATCGCGGTCACGGGCAACACATAACTGAGATCCGCCCAACTGAGCAGCGCCATGTGGGTGAGAGTCCAGAGAATCAGCAGGGCGACGCCCAGAGCAACCCAGGGATGAAACAGCACGCCGATCATAGCGAGCGGCGAGTTACCCGGATCGCCCAGTTGCTTCATGCCGTGACTCAGCGCCGAGTTGCCCGTCACGCTGCTGACGACAACGATTGCCGTAAACAGCCGCGTTTTGGCCCGAAGTCGCTCGGCGTTCCCCGTGCGGGCGGTATCGCTAGTCGCCAGCATGCGCCGAAACCGCTGGCTGGTGCTGTTCCCGCTGCTCCGCGATGAACTTCTTCCGGCGCCTGCGCAGCGACATGTATTCGCGGGCTTCCTTCATGAGACGCTTGCGATCGTGATTGTTGAAGATCACTTTCCGCACCATGCGCCAGACCACTTTCGGGCGGAAGTAGTATTCGCTGTAGAAGCGCTCCACCCAGTTCATCAGCTCCGCTTCGTTGAGGTTTTCGTAAACGACCTTGGGCAACTGATTGCCCCGTTCGTCCACGATATTGCCCAGCGAGATCAGGCCGTTTTTCTGGGCGTAAGTATGGAACTCGGTGCCAGGATACGGATGCGCGATTGAAACCTGAATCGTCTCGTTATCGAGCTTCTTGGCGAAGTCGATGGTTTTGCGAATGCTTTCGTGCGTTTCGCCCGGCAGGCCGACAATGAAATCGCCGTGAATGACCAGGCCCAGCTTGCGGCAGTTCGCAGTAAAGCGCTCCGCCATATCGATGGTCGCGCCCTTCTTGATGTTCTTCAGAATCTGCGCATCACCCGATTCATAGCCGACGATAAGCAACCGGCAGCCAGCTTCTTTCATCGCCTTCAGGGTGTCGTAATCCGTAGTGACGCGCGAAGTGCAGGACCACGTAAAGTTCAGCGGCTTCAGCTTCGAGCAAAGCTCGATGGTGCGCTCTTTACGGTAGTTGAACGTATCGTCATCGAAGAAGATCTCCTTGATGTGCGGCAGTTCTTTGAGCACGTATTGCACTTCGGCGGCGATATCGTCGCTCGAACGCAGACGCCAGCGGTGACCGGACAGCGTTTGCGGCCAGAGGCAGAACGTACACATGGCCGGGCAACCGCGCGACGTGTAGAAAGAGAGATAAGGGTTCAGCAGGAACGGAACGTTGTAGCGGGTGGTATCGAGGTCGCGCTTATAGACCTTGGTAACCCAGGGTAGAGCGTCGAGGTCCTCGATGACGGGAGCTTCCGGGTTGTGAACAATGACGCCGTCTTTGCGGAAACTGGCGCCTGGAAGTTCTTCGACGGGCTTGCCGTTGGCGTAATCGCGAATCTGGTAATCGAATTCGCGGCGGATCACAAAATCGATGGCGTCGGTGGCGTTGAGGGCTTTATCGGGCTCAACGGTAACGGGCGGCCCCACGAAGCAGATCTTCATGTTGGGGTTGCGGCCCTTCATCATTTTCGAGATCTTGACATCGACGTCGAAACCGGGCGTGGAGGTAAACAGGACGAGCAGATCGAAGCGGGCCGCCATTTCGACGGTCTGTTCGATGGAAACACCTTGCGACGGCGCATCCACCACCTTGCTGTCGGGCAACATACCGGCGGGATAGCAGAGCCAGACGGGGTACCAATAGGATTCGATTTCCCGCGACGCTGGCCATCGGGAACTCGCACCTCCGTCGAAGCCCTCGAATGAGGGGGGATTCAGGAAAAGTGTTCGCATGCTGAAGATACTATTGTAAGGCAAGCGGGGTCGCCAGTGGGAGGCGGACTGGCCGGCGAACGCGATATACTCTCTCCTATGTCATTGGCGGCAGGGACACGCCTTGGCCCGTACGAAATCGTATCGGCGCTCGGCTCGGGCGGGATGGGCGAGGTTTATAAGGCGCGCGATACCCGGCTCGATCGCATGGTAGCGATCAAAGTGCTTCCTGCCGATAAGGTCGCCGACCCCGGCCGGAAGCTCCGTTTCATCCAGGAGGCCAAAGCGGCTTCCGCGCTGAATCACCCGCATATCGTTACGATCCACGACATCTCGAACGCCGATGGCATCGACTTCATCGTGATGGAGTACGTGACGGGCAAGTCGCTCGAACAACTGATTCCGGCTCAGGGAATGCGCACGGCGGAGGCGCTGCAATACGCGATCCAGATTGCCGATGCGTTTGCGGCAGCTCATGCAGCGGGGATTGTGCATCGGGATTTGAAGCCGGCCAACGTTATGGTCACAGATGCGGGCCAGGTCAAAGTGCTCGACTTCGGGTTGGCTAAGCTGACCGGTATTTCGATCGGCGAGGACGACGTCACGCGGACCGCCTTCCATCAAACGGAAGAAGGCGCGATTGTGGGGACGATCGCCTATATGTCGCCCGAGCAGGCGGAGGGCAAGCCTGTGGACGCGCGCTCCGATATCTTCAGCTTCGGCAGCGTCCTGTATGAAATGCTGGCCGGGCGGAAGGCGTTTTCGGGCGATTCGAAGCTGTCGACGATGAGCGCCATTCTTCGTGAGGAGCCTGCGCCTCTGGCGCGACTGACGCCGGATATAGCGCCGGGTCTCGACAAGATTGTGCAGCGATGCATGCGGAAGGATCGCGAACGGCGATTTCAATCCATGGCGGATTTGAAGGTCGCGTTTCAGGATACGAAGGAGGATTCGGAATCGGGTGTTTCGGCGATCCAGGTGGCGCGTCCGAAGGCCCGCGCCTCGCGACTGCCGATCTATTTGGTTTACGTGACAGCGGCTGTGGTTGTGCTGATTGCGCTGGCGGGCGCGTGGTGGAAGCTGGGCCGCACTCCGGCGCCCGCCCCTAAAATTACACCTTTTACCACCACCGGCGCTGCGTATTTCCCCGCGTTTTCCGCCGACGGAAAGCTGATGGCGTTTTCCGCCGGCGGCGCCGACGGGAATATCGATATCTACGTACAGCAGATCGGGGCAGGTACTCCCCTGCGGCTCACAACCGATCCGGCGGCCGATGTGACTCCGGTATTTTCTCCGGATGGCCGGTATATCGCGTTCACGCGTAGCGGGAAGCTCATTCTGATCCCCTCGCTGGGTGGAGCGGAGCGCGAACTGGGTCCGGGGCGCGGACCGGATTTCTCTCCCGACGGCAAGACGATCGCGGCGGCCAGCACGGAGTCCACGGCGACGCAGTTGGGGATCTTTCTGGTTTCCGTGGAGACAGGCCAGCGCAAGCGAATCACTTCCGCGCCGGGGGCAGCTTACGATTTTCAGCCGCGATTTTCACCGGACGGGCGGTCGATAGCGTTCTGCCGGTCGTTCACGGCGCAGAGTGCCGACCTGGATACGGTGCCGGTTAGTGGCGGAGAGGTCAAAGGGATAGTGGGAGACAATCGGGCGATCAGTGGCATTGCATGGATGCCGGATGGCGGCGAGATCGTGTTTTCCACCCGGCGGCTCGGGAGGCCGCAGGAATTGTGGCGAGTCGCCGCTTCAGGTGGAACGGCGCAGGCCGTTGCCGACGCTGGCGAGAACGCGTATTACCCCGCTGTCTCACGGACGGAAACGCGCCTGGCGTATGTTCATACGACCTACGACGAGAACATCTGGCAATTGGGTTTGACGGCGGGCAAAGTTTCGGGGCCTGCAACGAAACTGATCGCATCGACGTGGCAGGATAATGCGCCGCAGTATTCGCCGGACGGAAAGAAGATCGCATTCGCTTCGGATCGCTCGGGCAGTTATGAAATCTGGGTGGCTAATGCGGATGGCTCGGGGCCGGTTCAATTGACGTCGCAGGGTGGTCATTCCGGTTCGCCGCACTGGTCGCCGGATGGCCGCAGTATTGCGTTCGACGCGAGCGTTGGTGGAAGCGGAGATATTTATGTGATCGATGCCGGTGGCGGGGCTCCGCGGAGAATCACTACGGGTCCGGCGAATGGCCATGCGCGCAGCGTGCCCAGCTGGTCGTCGGATGAAAAGTGGATTTATTTTACATCGGAACAGACGGGGCGGTATGAGATCTGGCGGGCGTCGGCGGGGGGCGGGCAGGAGAGCCAGGTGACTCGGCAGGGAGGGTTCGATCCGCGGGAGTCGCCCGACGGCAAACAGCTGTATTACACGAAGAAGCGGAATGTTTCGGAGATCTGGAAAGTGGCGCCGGAGGGTGGAGCGGAGACCGCGGTGTTGACGGATCCGGCCGCGGCGACGGACTTCGGATGGTGGCAGCCATTCGACGATGGGATCTATTTCGTGTCGCGCGTGCCGAAGTCGCGTCCGGAAGAGGACCGGATTCAGTTTTTCAATTTTGCGACGAAGGAGATCGGGCTGGTTGCGCCGACGGGCGAACCGGTGAGCGGATATGGCGGGTTCAGCGTGTCGCCGGACCGGCAGCACATCGTGTACGCGCGGATCGATCAGGACGAAAACGACATCATGCTGGTGGAGAACTTTCGCTAATGGCGGGCTCACACTATAATGAGCGTATCTATGTTTTTCCGTCACCAGCGCCCGGTAGTTCTGAGTTTCGACGATCATCTCGCCAAGGCACGGGCGGCGGGATTTAACGTTCAGTCGGCTGGCAACGGAACGCTCATCGAGCGTAACGGAGTCGCGTGTATCGCGCGGCCCGGGAGCGGGGATGTGCCGTTGATTACGGAGCGCGCCGGTGTGGTGATGGGCAATGGGATCGGCACGCTGGTGGATGGCGGATACCAGAAGTTTTTCCTCACTCCGGGCGGGAAAAAGAAGCCCGCACTGGCGGAAGAACTGAAGGCTATACAGAACTTTCAGGAAGATCTGAAAGAGGCGCTGGGGCTGACCAGTCTTTATAACGAAGCGCTGGGCACGGTTTCGAATAAGTACCTATACGACCGCGTGGAAGGCCGTGACCAGGCGCCTGTAGAGAAGCCCTGGCAGACTGCCTAGCCCTTGGTTATTCCTTCGTTCAGCAGCGAACGCGCCGAAACAGCCTGGTGGGATAAGAACCGCGCGGAGGTGGAAGCGCATCTGCGTCGAGTGCTGCGCGACAAGGCTAAGACTCCGCCGAGGGTGGTGATGACGCCGGGGTATAAGAAGAAGTTTGTGCCTGTCGCGATCGGGCTTTCGGGTGCGGATCTGGACGCCGCGCGCAAGATCGCGGAAGACAGAGGCATCGGGTACGAGGCTTACATCAAGTCGCTGGTGGGGAAGTAGAGTGCAAAACACTACTTCGACGGTGCGTTTTTCACAGGTTTGCGAACCTGCTGAAAATATTCCTGCACATAGGCCTGAACCGAGAGCGGAATTTCGTCGCGACTCACCTCGCCGGTGCCTTCGCCGTGCGTGGCGGCCTTCTCCTTATAGGCGGTCTGGAGCTTCTGGTTGCCGGACTGCACGTCGATCATCGATTCGCCGGTCACCTGCTCCGAACGCTTGCCAATCAGTTCGCTGATCTTGCCCATCGCCTTCATCTGCGCCGCTGCCTTGATGGCCTTTTCGCCGTCTTCGGAACCGGCCGCGCTGGGGCCTTCCTGCTTATCGGGTGAATTGCCGCTGGTCTGGCCGGGGGAATTGCTCTTCTGCGCGTTGCCGCTGGCTTCTCCATCGGCCGCCGTCTTGTTTTCGTCGTCGTTGGCTTCGCCCGCCTGCTGGCCGGGCTGGGCCTGACTGGAAGCTTTGGACTGTTGCTGCTTGCCTCCGGCGCTCTTCTTATCGCCCTGCGGGCTGGGAGCGCCCATCATGTTATCCATGGCGTCTTTCAGCTTGGACAGCAGCGACTTTTCAGCGCGCTCGCCGGTGGCCGGGCCGGTCTGGCCAGAGGAATCGCCTGGCTGGGACGAGGGCTTCTTGCTGTTGTCGCCGGGTTGTGCGCCCTCATTCTTATTGGAATCTTTCGGAGAGTCGAGTGGATCGCCGCTGTCGGTTTTTTGCTGCGGCTTGGCGTCGTCGCCTTCGCCGGGAGTTTTCTCGGCGGTTTTGAGCGCGTCGGCCAAGGCTTCGTCCAGCTTTTCGTCCTGCTTTTCGTCGAGATTGGCGCCTAAGCCGAGCTTGGATAAAAGCGAGCGGGCCTCATCGTAATCGGGCGTTTTCTGGGGATTTTTGCCGGTTTTTGCGGACTTCGGCGACTTCGTCGCGGCCAGATCCTGGAAGAGGATTTCGGTGATGGGGGCGTTCAGGTTCAGATCGTGCCCGTAGAAATAACGCAGCGAGACGAGGCCTGTCGAAAGGAGCAACAGCGCGGCGAGACCGTAGAGCGCCTTCGGGAAACGGAAGGGCACGGCAATTTTGATATCGACATGGGTTGCAGCGGCTTCGGCTTGTCCGCGCTGGGCGAGGAGAATGGCCTCGGCTTCGGGCGAAAGGGTTACTTGTTTGGTGGCGAAGTAGTGCGCGGTGGAGAGCGAATCGTGGAGGTCGGCTTTGGAATCGAGCCAGACGGCGGCGGCGTAGTCGCTGGGCAGGCGTTTGCGGAGTTTCGCGGCGGCCCAGGCGATGACGGCGACGGCGAACAGGGAGACGATCCACCATTGCACGTAGCGCGTGCCGAAGGTTAAGAGCAGCGCGAGGCCACCGATCGCGAGGGCGGCGGACAAGGCAAACTGCCTGAGGACCTCATTGAAAAGGAGGCGGCGGCGGGCGTTGTGGATCAGTTCCTGGAGCATTATCAGATCCGTATATACTGTACCAATGAGGAGCCGAATGCGTTGGCTTGTATGTTTTCTTGCGCTCCTGACGACGCCTTTTAGCGGCAGGGCGCTGGGCGCGGATCAGTGGATTCGGGCGAAGCTCGGTGCATTCGAAGCGATCAGCGACGATGGCCGCGCGTCGGCGATTCAGGCGCTCAGCCAGTTCGAACAGTTCCGTTACGCGCTGGGGAATGCGATGGGGCAGCAGGATCTGCGGCTGGATCCGCCGCTGCGCATCCTCGTATTCAAAGACGCGAAGGAGATGGCGGCGCAGAACTGCGATGGCATCAGCATGGGGCGCGACCACCTGATGGCTTGCGCGGTTGCCAGCGGTCAGTTGCCGATCCCCATCGTTCGCGAACTCACCAGGCGACTGCTCGAAACGAACTTCACCGGCATTCCCGTTGCGACGGAGCACGCGTTGGAGGCTTTTTTCAGCACGGTGCAATCGAATGCGGTGCATGTGACGTGGGGTGCTCCACCGGCCGACCCTGCCGAACGCACGCGCGACTGGGCGCTGCTGCAGTTCCTGATTACGCAGCCGGAGACCTCGGGCCGCGCGCATATTTATCTGCATAATCTGGCGACTGGCATGGATGCGAACGGCGCTATTCGCAGTATGGGTGAGGATGTGCAGAAGTTCAACGCGGATGTGGATCGCTATTTTGCGGCGGGCGTATTTCAGGCGGTGCAGGCGCCGAATCGCGCGCTCAACGGAGATCGCGATTTCATTACAACGGTGCTGGCCGCGGACGATTTTCAACTGGCGCGCGCGGATTTGCTGGGTTCCGGCGCGGAGGCCATTTATGTTGCGCTGCTGAAGGCGGCCAAGCATCCGGCGGAAGCGAATGAAGGCCTGGGATTTCTCGCGCTGCATGCCGGCGATGAAGGGAAGGCTGGCGAGTATTTCGGCGAGGCTTACAAGGCGGGCTCGCGCAATGTGGTGGCGCTCACGACTTACGGCAAGTGGGAGAAGCATTACGACGTGGCGATCGAGGTTCTCGAAAAGGCGCTGGAGATCGATCCGAAGTACGCTTCGGCGCACTGGGAACTGGGCGACAAGTATGACGACCCTGGGCAGCGGCTCGCGGAGTGGAAGATTGCGTTGGGACTGGCTCCTCACAATGTGGATTGGTGGGTCACGTATGCGCATCTCAACGAAGGGCAGAAGCATTGGGCGGAGGCTGGGCGCGCATGGGTGGCGGCTGCGGAGGCGACTACCGATCCGGCAAAGCGGGACACGTATCTGAAGGCGCGCGCGGCGATTGAGCAGCAGCGAATGGACGACGATGCCGCCGAGAAGAAGCGCGACGCCGATGCGAAGGCCGCGGAACTGGATCGGCTGAAGACGGCGGCGCGGAAGGAAATCGCGGATGCCGAACTGCGGGCGAATTCGCAGAATACGAAGAAGGGCGATAATGCGCCGGTGGTGGATTGGTGGGATGACGCGAATTCATCGTCATTGAACGGGATGCTGACGCGCGTGGATTGCGTTGGCAAGCAGTTGAAGTTGCAGGTGAAGGACGATGGCGGTGCGGCGCGCGTGTTGCTGGTTACCGATCCAAATGGGATTGACGTGAGGGGCGGCGAGATGAAGTTCAGCTGCGGAGTGCAGAAGGCGCGTCCGGTGGTGATTCGGTATAAGCCGTCGAAGGCGAGCGGCGTGTTTGGGGAAGTGACGGGGATCGAGTACAAGTAGACCGCTGATCGCGCTTCGCATGCCTTTCGACATCACACGGCGTTCCGCGCTGACAGGGCTGGTGGCCGCGCCACTGTGATCAGACTACGTCAGGGGTTTTGAAGTAGCTCAGACTACCTGCTGGGAGCCTGGCGATCAGCTCATCAACCAGGGAGATCGTCTGTAGACTCCATTGATTGCTAAGAGCGTAGGTCCGGCCAGCTATCCTGAATAACTCTCCGTCTTCACAAAAATATCTGCGGAGGTCGTACTTGCCTCCGAGCTTTGCCTGAAGTTTAGAGACCTCGTCCCGAAATTTGTCCGCCGTGAGTTCACCGTCGACCGAAATCCACTTGGACTCGGGGACTAACGATGCAATTTGTTCAGGTGGGAGCCCATGGGCGAGCGCAGCCTTCACCGCCTCGAGAACCAACGACCGTTTCGTAAGAGATGCGAGAGTGATGCCGTCGACGGTAAGGTTGTATTTCGAAAAATCAGCTTCCGTGCCTAGCAGCCGCCGGTTCTCTTCGGCCTTCTCCCTCGTCTTGATAGTGAATTCGGCAGTTTCCGGAAGTGGGATAACCTGCTGCACATCCAGGAGCACGCGGTTGTCCAGCGCATACGGCCGGAGGCGGACGCATCGGATGTCGATATCGTGCTGATTGAGCCAGAGCACGGAGGTGGTGACTTCTTTGGAGAATTCTGCCGAGACTAGCACAATTCGAACTTCGCTCCCAAATGTATCCGCGCTCGTGTCTTCCAGGAAACTCCGCAGTGCTATCTCCGCGTCCTTGACGTTATTGTGTCCCAAATACCGCGCGTATACCTCCACGGCCTTGGAGAAACTCATGGCAGAAACCATGGCGGCGTACCTGATGGCCTGCAGTTCCATGTGCCCGCCATCTTCCGATCGCTTCAACTCGATAACGACGAGGTTTGCGTCTTTGTCGACTCCAAGCAAATCGATGCGGCGCTTGCTTTCGTCCCATTCGCAAAACTCCTCGGCAATGACAAGCGTGTCGGGTGCAATTGCCTCGATACGCTCCCTGAGCAACCGTTGGAGGTCAACGCGTTCCGCAAAGCCCTGCGTGGCAAAGGTGGTTTGACCGAGAGGCGTGATCGCGGTCTTAGTGAGTTCGTAGAGCGCCACACTTCCTCCGGGGCTTTGATTCCAGTAGCGAGAGTAGCACAGTAGTCCGACCATATCTCAACGCGTAGGTCGTGGGCGCCAGTGGTTGAGGAACGGCCAGGTCGTTCCCCGGCGGTCGCACCGCCAACTGTTGCCGTGCAATCCTGAAATTGCGGAAAGGTGCCGACGTCGCCATATCGGGCTCTCGGTACCGCGGGGGCGGCCTTGCGGAACAGCAGGGGCGATGCGAAACGAACCTGGCTGGCGCAGGCCATCGCGCGGCTGGACGACGACGAACAGCAGGCTCTGTTCCGTGCAGGTGAGATTATCAAACGTTTGGTTCAGTAAGGAGAACAACTATGCCTTTGACAAAACTCGATGACATCTGTGCCTTAGTGGTAATCGATCTGCAAAAAGGCGTTGCCGGGATAGCCGGGGCGCATCCGATGAGCGGGATTATCGAGCGGTCCGCGCAGCTCGCGCGCGCCTTCCGCGAGCGAGGACTGCCGGTGGTTCTGGTGAATGTCTCGGATATGGCCCCGGGCCGCACAGACGCCGCACGCCCGAACTTTTCGTTTCCGCCCGACTGGACGGATCTGGTTCCCGAACTGGAGGAGCACGCGAGCGATCATTTGGTGACGAAGCAGTGCTGGGGCGCGTTTGCGACCACGGGTCTCGACGATTATCTGCGGTTGCGCGGCGTCACGCAGATTGTGCTGACAGGAGTGGCGACGAGCATCGGCGTGGAATCGACCGCGCGCAACGCTTACGATCTGGGGTATAACGTCACGCTGGTGACGGATGCGATGACGGATCGCGACGCCGATGCGCATCGGTTCAGCGTGGAGAAGATTTTTCCGCGGCTGGGTGAAAGGGCGCTGACCGACGACGTACTGAAACTGCTTCCAGACGTGAGTGCATGAACGCGTTATTGCATGAAAACCGACGCTATTCGCGCTCTGCGCCATCCGAATTTCCGGTTGTTTTTCTCCGGGCAGAGCATATCGCTGATCGGCACGTGGATGACGCGGCTGGCTACGAGCTGGCTGGTGTATCGGTTGACCGGCTCGTCGCTGCTGCTGGGCGTGATTAGTTTCGCGAGCCAGATTCCCACTTTTTTGCTGGCGCCGGTGGCTGGTGTCTGGGTAGACCGGTGGGTGCGGCGACGCGTGCTGCTAGTCACGCAGTTTCTTGCCGCCGTGCAATCGCTGGCGCTCGCCGGCTTGACTCTCTCGGGACGAATTACCGTTACGGAGATTGTGTTGCTGAGCGTTTTTCAGGGCCTGATCAACGCCTTCGACATGCCGGCGCGGCAGTCGTACCTCGTCCATATGGTGGATGGCCGGACGGATCTGAGCAATGCTATCGCGCTGAATTCGACGATGGTCAATGGCGCGCGTCTGATCGGACCGGCGGTTGCGGGAATCGTCATTGCGGCGTACGGAGAAGGCTACTGTTTCCTGATTGACGGCCTAAGCTATTTTGCCGTGATTGCTTCGCTGCTGGCGATCACGGTGGAGGGGCAGACTTTGGATCGTTCGACCGCGAGTATGCTGGGGCAGTTCCGCGAAGGCTGGGCTTATGTTTCCGGCTTTGCACCGATTCGCACGGTACTGGTGCTGTTCGCGATTGTCAGCTTCATGGGCGTGCCTTACACGGTTCTGCTGCCGGTGTTTGCGACGAAGGTTTTTCATGGCGGCCCGCACACGCTGGGTTTTCTGACGGGCGCTGCGGGTGTGGGGTCGCTTATGGCCGCGCTGGGTCTGGCGATACGCAAATCCGTGCGTGGGCTTTATAAGCTGATCCCCACGGTGGCCGCGGTGTTCGGCTGCGGGCTGATTGCGTTTTCATTTTCGCGAAATTACTGGTTGTCGCTGGCGCTGATGAGCGTGACCGGTTTCGGGATGATGCAGTTTGCGGCGGCCAGCAACACGGTGATCCAGACGATCGTGGAAGAAGACAAGCGAGGCCGGGTGATGAGTTATTACACGATGGCTTATATGGGGGCGAGTCCGTTCGGCAGCCTGCTGGCAGGAGGCCTGGCGCCGGTGGTGGGTGCGCCGGGAGCGGTGCTGGTTTGCGGCGTCGGTTGCCTTGCGGGCGCGGCGTGGTTTTGGTTTCAGCTGCCGAAGCTGCGGCCCGTCATTCGCCCGATCTATGAGAGGCTGGGCATAATTCCGGTGGTGGCGGGCGGAGAGAATTAAGGCTGAACCAGCATCGCTTCCAGCTGCCGAAATAACCGTTCCAGCGCCTTTCTGCCTTCTTTGGTGATTCGAAACCAGGTCTTGGGTTTACGATTCACAAAGGCCTTCTTCGAGCTTATGTAGCCAGAGGCTTCCAGCTTTTGCAGGTGCGTACCAAGGTTGCCGTCGGAAATTCCCAGATTATTTCGGAGGAACGTGAAGTCGAGCGCATCGTTGCCAACGAGCGCGGCGAGGATGGAAAGGCGGGGGCGCGAGAGAACCGCGTCGTCCAGTTCCAGAGCGAGGTTCTTCATGCCGTACAGGGTTGACGATGAAGGTTTCGACGGGCATTCCGACGGCCGAGCAGCCCGGCAAGAATCAAAGTGCCACCGATACAAAAACCAGGGAGCCAGTAGAAATCCGCCCCCGCGATCAGGGCCGCAATCAGCGATGCCAGCATGATCCCGGCGGCCCAAAACCATTCGCTCGATAACAGGACCGCATTTATGACAAACCCGACGACATAGAGCGAAGCCCATACGAATACCACCAGGTACCAGTGTCTTGCCATCTCGCCGGAGACGACCAGTGCAGCGGTCCAAAGGCATCCGACTATGGCGATGCTGACCCAGCAGCCAAGCAGATCTTTGCGAAGCGGAGCGCGCACTCCGGCGTCTTCGATGCCCGTTCGCACTTTGCGGCGGAAATACCAGTTCAGCGGCAGCGCCACCAGATAAATCAGCGCAGGCATCACCCAGGGGATCGCGGCGACCTTATGCTCCAGGCCGAGCCACGCGCAAACGACATAGCCGAGGGTCAGAACACAGCCCCACATCAGAGTTACAGACCAGTAGTTATTGACCGCGGGCGCGTGAGTTCTTGCCACTACGTCGCGGAGGAAACGGATGTCATCGAGCGGTTTGAGATCTTCCATATTGCGAACTCCCTTATAAATAGTACTCCTAAATTCAGAGTATATGGATGAAACGACCTTGTCAAGACATATTCCGGCCGATCACGCCGGCTTTTACGCTCGCCCGGAAAAGGTCTTGTTCTCAGTAGAAACTTTCACCTTTTCGCCCTCTTTGATAAAGAGCGGGACGCGGATTTCGAGACCGGTTTCGAGTTTGGCGGCCTTGGTAACGGTGCCGCTGGATGAATCGCCTTTTGCGCCTGGCTCGGAATACGCAACCGTCAGTTCCACAAACTGAGGGAGTTCGAGGCCGATGGGATTGCCGTTAAATTTTTGCAGCTGGATGATGGCGCCTTCGATCAGAAAATCCAGTGCATTGCCGATCATATCTTCGGTTAGCGTGAGGGTCTCGAAGGTGTCCTGGTCGAGGAAGTGTGAGCCATCGTTGTCGCTATACAGGTAAGAGGCCGCGACCATCTGCAGGTCCGGCTCTTTGAATTTGTCGCCAGCTTTGAAGCTTTTTTCAAAAACGGCGCTGGTGAGAAGATTGCGCATCTTGAGGCGCACGAGCGTCTGTCCGCCGCGCGCGGTGGGTGTATTCACCTCGGCTTCGAGGCAGACGAAAGGTATATTTTCGTGCTCAAACAGGGTTCTGCGCTTCACGTTGATTGCATCGATCAAAACGGCCATAATTTCTTTTCAAGTATACGCCGCTCGGATAGACTGGAAGCGGTATGTCGCGGAGTATCCAGGTTGGTCCACTGAGGAAAAACGAGGCTGCGGAGGCGGATCGGATTGTGCGGGTCGCATTCGGTACGTTCCTCGGAGTTCCCGCTCCCGCGAGCTTCATGGGCGACAGGGATTTCATGACGCCGCGATTGCGATCGGGTCACGTGAAGGCGATTGCGGCGCGCGATGGCGGGCGTCTGATCGGATCGAACGTAATCACGCGCTGGGGAGCGTTCGGATTTTTCGGGCCGCTGACTGTGCTGCCGGAATACTGGGATCGCGGCGTGGCGCAGCGTCTGCTCGATGCCACGATGACTGTTTTCGACGAGTGGGGCGTGCGGCATACCGGGCTGTTCACTTTCGCGGCCAGCGCGAAGCATGTTGGTCTGTATCAGAAATTCGGCTACTGGCCCCGCTATCTTACCGCGGTGATGGTTCGTACGCCGGAAGCCCGGGCGGCGGGGCATACCGCGCTGTTATCTGCGCTGAGCAAGGCGGAGCGTGAGCGGGCGATTCGGGGATGCTCGAAGATCACGCACGCGATCGATAGAGGGCTCGATCTCACCGGAGAGATTCGGTCGGTGTTGAAGCAGCGCACGGGACACGTGGTGTTGACTCTCGGGCGCGGTAGCGCGCCGATGGCTTTCGCGATATGCCTGAACGGGCCGGGCACCGAGGGCGGGGCGAAAACGTGCTACGTCAAGTTTGCCGCGGCGCGTGGCGGGGCTGGCGCTGGTGAGCGTTTTGATAAATTACTGGACGCGTGCGACGCTTTTGCCGCGGCGCGTGGGCTGACGATTGAAGCGGGCGTGAATCTGGCTCGCGAGGACGCTTACCGGCGCATGCGCGCGCGAGGATATCGCGTGACTATGCAGGGTGTCGCGATGCAGCGGCCGCATGCCGAGGGCTTCAATCGTCCGGATGTGTGGGTGATGGACGACTGGCGGTAAGAGTGTGAGTTTCCGGCAGGGAGAAACCTAACCTTTCCGGTGCTGCATCGTATAGACACTATGCTATCTGCCACTCGTGTGCACGTCCGCGAAACTGTGCGGCTCCGTCATACGGCGGAGGTGAGGCCTGCCTTGCGACGAACGGCTGTACTCTTTGCGGTACTGCTCCGCGGCGCGTTCGGGGCCTGGGCACAAGATAAGGTCACGCAACCTTTCGCGCCGATGGCACGCGACGCAGATCCGGAGTTCGAGGTAGCTGTCATCAAGCCCGCGGATCCGAACTCTCACAGTCAGGGATTCCGTCTGAACGGTCGCCGGATCTCCATCGAAAGCAACACGATGACAAGCCTTATCTGCTTCGCGTACTCGATCCAGAAGTCCCAGATCGTCAGCGCGCCGCAGTGGTTCGATGATCAGACCTGGAACATCGATGGAGTACCCGATACGGTGGGCGCGCCGAACTGGCATCAGTATCGGCGGATGCTGCAGAAACTGCTTTCCACGCGGTTCGGTCTTGTGTTGCATCGTGACAAGCGCGAACTCCCGGTATACGCGATCACCGTTGCGAAGGGTGGTCCAAAGCTGGAGAAAAGCGCGAGCGCCGGATACTCCGAGCGACCAGTCGGGACACGGGGTCGGCCCGGCACAATACATGAAGTTCACCAATGACAGCATGACCGACTTCGCGCAGACCATGCAGCTGATGGTGGACAGGCCGGTCCTCGACCAGACCAATCTCCCCGGCCGCTACGATTTCACTTTGCTCTGGACTCCCGACGTCATGCGCGATACAGCGACGGACACCGCACCAGGAATCTTCACCGCCGTGCAGGAGCAACTGGGCTTGAAACTGGCGGCCACGCGCACATCGACGGATGTGTTTGTCATCGATGCCGCCACGCGGCCGACGGAAAACTAGCCGGGCGTGGGGTTCATCCTACATGCCTGCTCGCGGTCTTCGCCGAGTTTGAAAGCGAGATTCTTCGCGAACGCGTCCGTGCCAGTCTCGCACATGCACCGCAGAACGGGAAACGGCCGACCGCCTTCGACGGTTAACAAGAATCCTGATTCAGGCACTTTGCCGAAAAAGACGCGATCAACGACTTGCGTTAAGAGTTAAGACGGCGCTCCGGAGCGCAGCCACCCGCGGCATTGCTTCATTTAAGAAAGCCGCGGCATCGCGTCTACCAGGCGTCGTGTGAATTCATGTTTCGGGGCATGGAAGATTTCGTCTGGCGGGCCCGATTCCACGATGCGGCCTTCATGCAGTATGTCCACGCGATGACTGATGGAGGCGATAGAAAGAAGATCGTGCGAGATGAAGAGTATCGCCGTGCCGTCGCGCCGATTCAGTTGCTGAAACAGTTTGAGGACACTGGCCTGGGTGATGGCGTCGAGCGCGCTGATGGGTTCATCGGCGATCAGCAGCGCCGGTTTGTGCATGATGGCCAGCGCGATCAGCAGGCGCTGGCCCTGCCCGGTGCTGAGTTGTCCGGCGCGCTGCCGCAGGAAATCGCGGCCTTGCGGTAGCTGTACACTTTCGAGCAGATTCGCGAAGAAGCCATCGGCGGCGCGGGAGGCGGAATGCGCGCGCCATGTTTCTTCCAGGAGCGTTTCGACACGCAGGCGATCATTGAGCGCGGATGCGGGGCTTTGCGGAACATAGCCGATGCGCTTGCCGAGGATGGTGCGCATTTCACGATCGGTTTTGGCGATTAATTCGCCGCCTTCGAGCACGATGCTGCCGGTGACTTCCCCGCCCCGGTAACGCAGCAGCCGAAGCAGAGACAGCGCCAGAGTGCTTTTGCCCGAGCCGCTGAGCCCCACCAGCGCGACAATTTCGTTCGCTTCGATGTGGCCTGTCACCTCTCGCAGGACTTCGCGCGCGCCGTAGCGGGCAAAGATGCGGAATTCGAGTATACGGTCTATTCCAGGCGCAGCCATTCGACATTCCACCATACCTGAGGCGGCGCTACCGAGGGCTGGGCGCCCTTCAGCCTGGGCGCGACCGCGCACAGATAATCCGGATTCACCAGATAGATAATCGGTTCCTGCTGTTCGGCAATGAGCTGAACTTCGTCGAACGCTTTTTTACGCACGTCGCGGGAGCCGGAGGAGGCCTGTATCTTTTCGAGTTCGTCGATGCGCGCTTCCCAGGGAGTGGCAGGCGATTTTTCGGATAGCCACCAGGCGTGGTGTTCGCCGGAACTCATCCAGATATTCATCGCTTCCATGGGATCGACCTCGATGTTGATTGAGAGCATCACGGCTTCGTAATCGAAAGTCTTGGCGATGCGATCCACGAGCGAATTGAAGTCCAGAGTAACGATATCCACCTTGATTCCGAGCTTCACCAGATCGGCCTGAATCAGCGGCGCCATTTTTTCGCGCGGAATATTGCCGGCGTTGGTGATCAGGGAGAATTCGACGGCGTGGCCGGTGCGATCACGGAGAACGCCGTCGCGCAGCGTAAAGCCATCGGTGGCCAGCGCTTTCGTTGCCGTTTCCGGATCATACGGCAGCGGCTTCAGCGCGGTATTGAACCAGAAGCGATTGGCCGGCGAGACCGGTCCGGCGGAGGGATGCGCGCGGCCGTTGTAAACGATGCGTGAAATATCGTCGCGATTGATGGCAAGGCTCACGGCATGCCGGAACGCGGCGGAGCGAAACCAGGCGCGCTTCCATTCCGGCAGCGTCTTCGCCGGAGACTCGTTAAACCAGAGGGATTCGGAATCGAGCGAGGGTCCGAGCGCACGCGCGGCACCTGGCATAGCCTTCTCGACGCGATCGAAACCGGCGGGAGTCAGCTTCTCGACCATATCAGCCTCGCCGCGCAGGAAGTGCTCCAGTTCCAGATCGTGGTTCTGCTGAATGGCGATGCGGATGGAATCGAGATAGGGCAGTTGCTTGCCCGACGAATCGCGCTTCCAGTAATTCGGATTGCGTGCCAGCATGACGTACTCGCCTGCGCGGTGATCGCTCACGAAAAACGGCCCGGCGGAGGCGGGGAGTTTCGCGATGGTTCGCGGGGTGATGGGGAGTGTGTCGAACAGACGGTCGAGCGCGGGCTTAGGCTGCGCGTAGGAGATGGCAATATCGAGAGGGGATGTTACGGTCACGGAAGGATTGCCGGCGTTCGATTGAAAGGCGTCACCGACGGGCGAGGCTTCCTTCGGATCGAGCGCGCGGTTCAGCGTGCGCGCCACATCGCTCGAATCGAGCGGAGAATTGTCGGAAAACTTCAGACCGGCCCGCAGATGGAAAGCGATGGAGCGGCCATCGTCCGACAGCTTCCAGGATTCGGCAAGCTCGGGTTCGAGTGCGTCGGTGGCGCGGTTGACGCGCACGAGGACTCCGGAAGTGAGGTAGCTAACGGTCTGATCGGCGTCGTCGTTCACTTGGAGCGGATCGAAGGTTTTCGGATCGCCGGTGATGGAGATGCGCAACTGGTTTTTATCGGCACTGGCTGGCGAAGAGTTGCGGCAGGCGATGGACGTGAGTGCGAGGATCGCTGCAAAGGCAATCGGCGTGGCGCGCATTATTCGATTTCTCCCGCGAGCAGTGGACCCGATTGCAGGGCTTCGAGGCAGATCATCACGATCATCAGCAAAATCAGTGGCGCGAGAATCCAGGGATTCGAGCGGATCAGATCGGGATGCTGCAGATCGCGCAGGAGATTTCCCCACGAAGGCAATGGTTCGGGAACGCCGAGTCCAAGCAGGCCGAGACTGGCTTCGGCCAGAATATACGCCGGAACTAAGACGCGAAACTGCGCGATTGCCACGGCGCGCAGATGCGGCCAGACATGCACGAGCGCAATTCGCCAGCGGGAGATTCCGGAAGCTCGCGCGTGCAGCATCCATCCGGATTTTTGCATGTCGCCGATAGCGGCGGAGAAAATGCGCGCGGGCCAGGCCCAGCCGGCGACTCCCATCAGCCCGAATGTTAGCAGGACGGAGACGACGGGTCCTGTATCGAGAGGCAACTCGGCGCGCAGAATGATAAACAGAAAAATCCAGGGCAGCGCGAGGCAGATGGTGGTGACAACGGAGACCACGGGGCGCGCGAAATTGCGGCCCGCGGCAAGCGGCGCGATCAGCAAGGCGAGCGCCACCGAGACAGCGGCGGCCGCGGGCGCGAGCAGGATGGAGATGCGCGTGGCATAGAGAAGGCGGGAGAAGCGGTCGCGGCCGATTTCATCGGTGCCAAGCAAAAAGTGGCCGCCGGGCGGCGCAGCGGGCGAATCACGGAACTGCCGGTCGTAGGAGTAGGGCGCCAGCGTGGGGCCGAGCAACGCGCCGAAACAAATCGCGGCCAGGATGAGGATAGCGGCGATGCGCACCGGCTTCATGCCGCCTCCGGTGAGCCCTGGCTGCCTTCGAGCCATTCGCCGATAGAGGCGACGAGTGCGACCACCAGCGTGATGATCAGCGCGAGTCCGCAGAGCAGCGGCAGATCCCGGGCGACGGCGGCTTTCCATGTCAGCCAGCCGATGCCGGGAACATCGCAGAGCGCTTCCATCGGGATGAGGACACCGAAGGCCAGCACCAGCGCCACACCACCCAGCGCGATGAGCCGCCCGGCAGCGGGGCCGAGGACATAGCGCCACGCCAGCGTCCACGGGGGAAGACCACGCGCGCGTGCAGACAGCAGCGCGCCGGAACGGTAGAGATCGCTCCACAGTACGCGCATGGTGCCGAAGACGCGGGGAAGAATGGCCAGGGCGACGGCGATACCAAGCGGCGCGCCGGTGAAGAAGAATGCCAGCGCCAGCACCGCGGGAGGCACGGCCAGCAACAGTCCACTCACCGAAACCGCCGAGACTTGGAGCAGCGTGCGGCGCGGCCATACCGCCAGCCAGGCGAGCCAGCCGCCCAGCAGCATGCCTCCGGCAACTCCCCAGAGCATGAGGGGCGCGCTCACCAGGACGTGGTCACGGAGCAACTCAGTCACCGGGACATGGAATTCGTCGGAATCACCGAGATTACCTCGCAGCGCGGCCACAATGTAATGCGCGTAAAAACGGGGCAGACGATTCTCGTATTCTCGCCGCGCATGAATAGCCGCCAGGGTCTGCGCGCTGATTTGCGGATTCCAGGAGTTTTCGTCCACTTCGAAGCCTGGGCTGTAGCGCACCAGCGCGGAGGCGATAAAGCCGCCCGCCAGAACGGCAATCACAAGAGTGAGGACGCTTTGCCCGATACGGCGTCCGCCCGAAATCATGATGCGGCGGCCGTAATCTCAGACGCGCTGGCCTCAGCCAGAGAATCCGGATGCGTATGGTGCTGCATCAGCACAACGGAAGCGCGTTCCTTCTTGCGAAGACGCTTGCCTTTGTACATGCGCCGGTCGGCTTCCGCGAGTAGTTGCTCCGCGTCCGTTCCGTCTTCCGGGAAGTTGGCGATGCCGACGCTGATGGATAGAACGCTGGGTTCGGGCGTAGCCTCGCCGGCCTTTCGCGTGACAACACGCATGCGCTCGACTTTAGTTTCCAGCTCTTCTTCCGTCGCCGAGGGAATGAGCATGACGAATTCGTCGCCGCCGAGGCGCGCCACGTAATCGTTGGGTCCGCAGTGCTCGCGCAGGCCGTTAGCCACGATGCGCAGCACCCGGTTGCCAGCCAGATGTCCGAAACGATCGTTGATTTGTTTGAAGCCATCCAGATCCGCCACCACCACGGCGAGCGACGTTCCCGTGCGGCCGGCGCGGGAGACTTCGTGATCGAGCGAGAGGAAAAGAGAGCGCGCGTTGGGCAGGTTGGTCAGATAATCGGTGGTGATGGAGGTTTCGAGCAGCCGCTGGCTCAGGGCGTTTTCCACCGCCAGAGCTACCTTGGAACTGATGGCCTGGAGGATGCGCAGATTCTCCTTGCTGAAAGCGTCACGATCCGCGCGATAGAGGGCCAGCACACCCAGCACGCCGTTCACGCCATCGAGCGGCACGGCCAACGCCGAGCGCAGGGTGCTGTATTTGGTCGGATCGTTGAGATAGCCCGCCTCGACCGACGGATTGCCGTTGAGGATCGCCTTGTTATTCTCGGCCACCCAGCCGGAAAGTCCCTGGCCAACCGGAATTTCGAGCGAAGTGAACAGGCGGAGATTTTCGCCGCATACATACTCGGGCCTCAGCTTTTCATCGCGCCGGATGTAGACGGCGAGCGTTTCGTAAGGTATCAGGCGCTTGAGACGCACGCCGACGAAGGCTAGCGCCTCCTGCAGGCTCAGCGAATTCCCCAGATCCTGGGTCAGTTCGTAGAGCATCTGGGCTTCCTGCGTGGCGGCGGCAATGGTCGACATGGGGTCGGAAGCGGGCGAGCCCGACATGGGAGCGATTTCCGTCTCTCTGGAGGCGGCAAAACCGGTTGCCGGCGCCAGTCCGCGCTCGATCTTGATATCCATGGAGAGCTTCATGCTCTTCTCGCCGCCGGCGCTGACCGCCATGCGCTCCAGCTCCACGTAACGCCGCTTCAGAATATCCACGATCACCGGATCGAAGGCCTTGCCGGATTCGTCCACCACGATCTTCATGGCCTCATCGAGCGGCAGGGCGCGGCGGTACTGGCGATCCGACGCCAGCGCGTCCAGGCAATCGACGGCGGAGAGAATGCGCGCGCCGATCGGGATCTCTTCCCCGGCGAGACCGAAGGGATAGCCAGTGCCATCCCATTTTTCGTGGTGTGCGCGCACAATCGGCACTACCGGATAGGGGAACTTGACCTCTTCGAGAATCTCCGCGCCCACCAGCGGATGAATCTTCATCTTTTCGAATTCTTCGGGCGTCAGTTTTCCCGGCTTGGAGATAATGTGCTCGGGCACGGCGAGTTTGCCGATATCGTGGAGGAGCGCGGCGGCCTGCAGGGCGTCCAGATCCTCCGGGCTCATTTTGATCTCGCGCCCGATCTCGGTGGCATAGACGCGCACGCGCTGCAAATGGTCGTGAGTGGTGGCGTCCTTCGCTTCGATAGCGAGAGCCAGCGCTTCGATGGTTCGCAGATGGAGGCCGGCAATCTCTTCCACGTGAACTTTGTCATGCTCCAGCCGGTCGAGATAAATCCTGTACTGGCGGTAGACGAACGAAACCAGGGCCAGCAGGACGATCGGAGTCTGCCACCCGGTCTGTTTGTTGAGATCCCCCAGAATCAGAATCTGCCATGCCACCATAGCGGCGGCAAGGTGATACTGCATGGCCCAAAAAAACGTGGAATACCAGGTTTTATAGATCGATTTATTCTCAGTCAGCGCTACCACGCCCGCAATCAGCACGGTATTGACGATGAAATAAACCGCCGCCGCCAACGCGAGGAGGATAAAGTTGTCCTTGCTCAGAAGCTTTAGCAGCGGACCGTGAAAAACCGCGTGGGCGGCAATAACGGCGAGGCAAATCGAGCTGGTACTGAAAGCCACCTGGATAAAGCGAGGCCGGTTTTTCGCCTGCCACACGCACTGTACAACCGTGGCTGCCGCGGCAATGGCCAGCACTTCCGGCAGAGTGAATCTGGCGATCGCTACCAGAATAAACAGAAAATTGACTGATAATGTTACGGTTACCATCGGCAGCCGCACTTTCAGGCCGGATGTCAGGACGGTAATTACGAAGAAAAACCAGAAGAAAGTCTTATCGGGCGAGGCAAAATGCAGGAGTTGCGCTGTCAGCCCGATCGACCCGGACCCCAGAATCAGGGCGATATAGAATTTTGCCCGTAACGGCATAGCAGCACACTAAGTTGCCTCAGTGTATCACGACCGCAAGCCTCCCCGTAAGTCCTACAAAACGCGGAGTTGGGGGGTATTACGCGGAATGAGATGGGTAGGATCGGTGTGAGGCAAAAGGTGGGTGCGCCGTGAACCTGCCCACAAAATGCCATAATTTGCGGCTTCGGGCTGCCAAAATGGCACATACCTGCCCGGAAAACGGCCCAGCCCCGGCGATATTCCCTACGTTAGTATTGACAAATCAATTAGTTACACTGACGATAGAATACGAGCATTACTATGATACCGTTCCGCCGGGAAAGTGACGATTTGACTCGCTCCAGTTCCGGCGCGCACGCCCGGCACGCGCGGCAACTGGACTTCCTCGGTATGCCGGCCATCATCGCATCGCGTGCGATGCAGCGGATCATTGAAAAGGCCGAGAAGGTTGCGCGAACCGATTCCTCGGTTCTGATCGAGGGAGAGAGCGGCGTGGGCAAAGAGCTGGTGGCGCGCGCCGTCCACCACTATTCGCCGCGAAAAGACAGGCCTTTCGTAGACGTGAACTGCGCCGCTTTCCCGGAAAACCTGATTGAAAGCGAGCTGTTCGGCTACGAAAAGGGCGCCTTCAGCGGAGCCGACGGAATCAAGCAGGGCCTGTTTGAAGCAGCGGCCGGCGGGACGTTGTTTCTGGACGAGATCGGCGAACTGGATCCGCGCATGCAGTCCAAGCTTCTTCGCGTGCTCGACGGCCAGTCTTATTACCGGCTGGGTGGGACACGGAAGATTCAGACGACCGCCCGCATCATTGCGGCCACTAACGCCAACCTGGCGCAGGCTGTGGAAAAAGGTTGGTTCCGCGCGGACCTGTATCATCGTCTGGATGCCATTCAGTTGCGTGTGCCTTCTCTGCGCGAACGCGTCGACGATATCGCCCCGCTCTGCGAACTTTTTCTTCGCAACACCGGGTGTCACCTGCGCGAAGACGCGGTGGAACTGCTCCGCCACTATGCCTGGCCGGGCAACATTCGCGAACTGAGAAATGTCTTGAACAAGGCCGTGGTTTTTGCCGACAGCACGGAACTCACGCCAGCCGATCTTCCCATCGGGATCAAGAACGATGCGCCCGCGGAGCCCGGCTACTCGCTGGAGCGCCTGGAAGAGGAGACTATCCGCAGGGCGCTTGAGCAAACCGCGGGCCACCAGCAGAGAGCGGCGGACATTCTGGGCATTTCACGCCGCACTCTGATCCGCAAACTCAAGACCTACGGATTATTGAAAGTTCACGACCGCATGGGAGTGGCCCGCGGGAAAACCGTTCCCCTGCGCGTCCCCGATCCCATCCACCCGGCGCACGACAGTACCAGAAGAACGGGACCCGGTTTCATCCTATGACTCCGGCTATGGTTTCATCCGCGCCGCGCTGGATGCCGGCGTCGCCCGTCGTTATCGACGATATCGACGTCTCCGAGCACCTCCTGGTCGATATCGCCCTGCGGCACGCCTCCCTTCGCGGCACCTGCACGATCCACCTGCTTTCCAGTCTGATGAAGCTGTCGCTGGAGCTGACCGAAGGATTATTTCGCAAGCTGATCGACCAGCAATTGCTGGAAGTGCGGCGCATGGCCGGCGACGATTACGTTTTCGCGCTGAGCCCCACCGGCCGGCGCATGACACTGGAGCGCTCCGCCAGCGGGCGCTACTGCGGATCGGCGCCGGTTTCGCTCGCCGCCTATACCGCCTCGGTGCGGGGCCAGACGTCCCGCCTCCGGGTCAATCGGGACATGCTGCGCCGCGCATTCTCCGATATCGTGGTCAGCGACGCGATGCTGGACGCGATCGGCCCCGCGCTGATTTCGCAGCGCTCCGTTTTTCTCTACGGACCCAGCGGCACGGGTAAGACAACCATTGCCGAACGGCTGACGCGCGTGTACGACGACGGGATTCTGGTGCCGTATTCGGTGGAAGTGGACGGTCAGATCGTCACCCTGGGCGACGCCGCGGTACATAATCAATTGCCTCTTCACGGAATAGAGGAAGCGGACGGAGAGCTCGATCCGCGCTGGATGTTCTGCAAGCGGCCCTATCTGTCGGTGGGCGGCGAACTGGTGACCGGCATGCTCGATCTGCAGCGCGACGAGGGCAGCGGAACCTATATGGCGCCGCTGCAGATGAAAGCGAACAACGGAATTCTGCTGATCGACGACTTCGGCAGGCAAATGATGTCGCCCCGGGATCTGCTGAACCGCTGGATCGTGCCGCTCGACCGGCGTGTGGATTTTCTTTCTCTCGGCAGCGGGCGCAAATTCGATATTCCCTTTGAAGTGATGGTGTTGTTCTCGACCAATCTGCAGCCAAACGAACTGGCCGACGAAGCCTTCCTGCGCCGCATCCCGAACAAGATTCTGGTGCGCGGCGTGGATGCGGAAACCTTTGACGCGATCTTCGGCCTGGCTGCCGCCGCCATCGGAGTTGTTTGCGAGGAGGGTGTCGCGGCTTACTGCCGCGAAGTCTGCCTGCGCCATGGCACCGACCTGCGTCCGTGTTACCCTCGCGACCTGTTCCAGGCGATTCGCGCCATCGCGCTCTACGAGGACCGGAAGCCCGTTGCCACCCGCCGGGAAATCGACCGCGCGGCGGCGGGCTATTTTGTCCTGGGAGATGAGGGCCAATGAGGGAGGAGCGGTTCCAGGTCAGCTTTTCAGTCTCCGTGATGTGGCAGGAGAAAGCGGGAGATATCAGGCGTCTCACCGGCCGCTGCGTAGATCTTTCTACGGAAGGTATCGCCGTCGAGGCGAAGGATCGCATCAGTCTCGGCGCGGCGGCGCAGGTGGAAAGCAAGGAGTTCGGCAGGATGGGTCATGCGACGGTGAGATTCTGCCGTCGCGACCAGATGCATTACCTGATCGGCTTCCGGTTCAGCGCTCCTTTCGGGGTGGGCGATCCCGCGCGGCGAAAGGTGCTGGAACGGGTGATGCTTCCGGCCGATCCCCAGGCCGTCGACGGTGGCGCGTAATTTTTATATCCGTGCCAGTGCAGAAACAACAGCCGCTTTCAGTGGCCCGAGATCACGCTCTACCACGAGCCATAACCGGTCCCGTTCGATTCGGTCATATTCGTGGCGCAGAAAGTTCCCGAGGCTACGGATTGCGGGCCAGGAAATACCGGGACACATAACTTCGGCAACACTTGCAAGTTTTGTCGCTGCCTCGCTGATGCGTTCGAGGCAGCGCTCGACTGCATCATAGGTCTTGTGATCTTCGAGAAACGATGTGCAGTCCATACCCGAGGTATGTTTTTCGATTCGAATGATGTTTTCGAGGATATCCTCGAAACGCTGAACCGGATCGCTAGAAGGCACGTACAGCCTCGGGGTCGACCCGTAATTTCACTCGCGGTTTCAGGGTTCCTTCCTCGCTGAGATCGACCGGGCGCCCCAGAAGCCCCGCTATCCTAAGCTGAATCGCGACTACATCAAGCGTTGACAGCCTTCGGCGGGAGTCAAACGCAGCGAGCAGGTCGACGTCTGAACCCGGCGAGGCATCTCCCCGGGCCGTGGAACCGAAAAGGGACAAACGAACGATGCCCGCAGCTTTCAATTCGTGCTCATGAGCGCGCAATGCGGCGAGAACCTCTTCGCGATCCATACCCTATTCTCGCCCGCAACATTCTACGGGTCAATGCGCTGAGTTCGGCCGCCGCGTGCGATAAGATGCACTCGTGAACCTGACGCTCGTCGGCATTGCCGCGATGATCGCCGTTTCGATGTGCCGCGCTCAAACGGAACCGCCTGTCCGGCCAGCATTCGACGTCGCATCTGTCAAACCAACCCCACCCGACGAACGGGCCTGGGGCTATCGTTTCGAACCGGGCGGAAGAATGGTTATATCGCACTTCCCGTTGGGTGGTCTGATATTGGTCGGCTGGCATATTCTCCCTTTCCAGGTCGTCGGCGGACCAACCTGGCTTTATTCCGAGCCCTATGACATAGAGGCGAAGGCCGAAGGAAAGCCGGACAGCGACCAATCCCGCGTTATGCTGCAGGCGCTGCTCGCCGATCGGTTTCATCTTGTACTCCATCGCGAGACAAGAGAGCTTCCCGTGTACGCCCTTGTAACGGCGAAGAAGGGCGCCCGGCCCCCCGCCGGCCTCGTGCGGGCGAAGGAAGGGGATTGCACGCCTTCTGAGGATGTTCCGCCGCCCCCTCTCGAGGCGGGCAAACCAGCTTATTGCAGCGTGACGGAGCAACTCCGACGGCAGGCGAACGGGGTTCCTTCGATGCAACTCCGGGGATAGGCGTTACCCTCGGCATGCTTGCACGGCACCTTGCAAGTGTTGTGAACCAGCAGGTAGAGGACGATACGGGTTTAGTGGGCAACTACGACATGAGCATGGAATATGCGCCACACAACGAAAACGATAACGACTTGCTGACGCCAAAACCGGATACCGGAGTTCCGTCGCTCTTCACGGCCCTGCAGGAGCAATTGGGGCTCAAACTGGAATCCCGCAAAGGTCCGGTTGAGGTCTTCGTGATCGATCGCGCCGAAAGGCCGTCTGAGAATTGATCGCGTTTGCTACTATAGTCCTGTTATGGCAATCCCGAATGTTAAGCGTTTCCGCCCCTTTTGCACCACCTGCAACGAGAGCTTCACTGTGATGGCGGTCATTCCGCGCGACACGAATATGGAACAGTACCTGGCCGACGTTGTGGCCCGGCACGATCATAAGGCTTTTACGGACGCGAAGAACCTCCACACCAAGGTCCGCGTCGGTCAGCAGAAGCAGAAGAAGGCCAAGTAGTCGTTTTCCTGGTTTTCCGGTTTACAGGCGGGATCTGGCGCGGCTTACAGTCGCGATCTCCCCGGGCTTAGAGGCGGGATCTTAGAGATCTCAGGTCCCGCAATCCTTCCTGCGCCACCATGCTGTCCGAATCGCGGCTAAGTTTATCCAGCCATGGTAGCGCGCTGGCATCTCCGCTGGCTGCCAGTATCCTCGCCAGCTCAATCTTCTCGTCCCGAGTCCCCGTTTCCAGAGGCTGCCGTAGTGCTGCCAGCACTGCCGGCCGCCGCGCCGCCTCCACCAGATAGGCCGTAGCAGTATCGCGCCAGGCCGCTGAATTCAGTGTATTCAGCAGATAGCGAAACGGCGCGCCCTCGCCCAGCTCCAGATCGCCGCCGAGCGTGAGAGCGAAAGCTGAAGCCAGGCGCGGCGGCATCTTCTCGTCGTCTTTCCAGATTTTGTCGATGGCGGGGCGGTCCCCGGCATCTCCGATGCGCCCCAGTCCCTCCACGGCGGCGGCGCGAAGCCGGTCGTCCTTCGACGCCAGATAGCGCTGGAACAACGGCCTGTCGACCGGCTCGGGCATCATGGCGATCGCGCCCAGCGCCGAGCGTTCCGCCTTGCTGCCGCGCGGACTGGCCACGATGC
>Ga0302320_10003012_pt1 | contig 39274 bp, 35 predicted proteins | sample Bog_T0_3_FD_202130 | JGI IMG/M metagenome (GOLD analysis project Ga0302320, IMG submission 202130) | Peat permafrost microbial communities from Stordalen Mire near Abisko, Sweden - Bog_T0_3 | ecosystem: Environmental > Terrestrial > Soil > Wetlands > Peat | place: Sweden: Abisko, Stordalen Mire... | reverse complement strand
GCGCGGCCCTCGACCAGAGCTGGGTAGTGGAAGCTTCCGCCGGCACCGGCAAGACCACCGCGCTGGTAAACCGCATCGTCGAAGCCATCGCCGCCGGAACCGCGGTGGAGACTATCGTGGCCGTCACCTTCACCCACGCCGCCGCCGGCAACATGAAGCTCCGCGTCCGCCACCAACTCGAGCAGCGCCGCGCCGCCGAACTCGATCCGCATATCCGCGCACGCCTGGCCGACGCGGCGCGCTCCCTCGACCGCGCCTTTATCGGCACCATCCACGCTTTCTGCGCGCAATTGCTCCGCCGCCGTCCCGTGGAAGCCGGCGTCGACCCGGTATTTCAGGAGCTCGCGCAACCTGACGCCCTGCGCGTCTTCGGCGGCGTCTTCCGGCGTTGGATCGAGCATCGCCTCGCGTCGCCCTCGCCGGCGCTGGTTCGAGCCCTCGCTCGCCTTTCGTGGCGGGAGGAGCGCGATGGCGCGGAGCCGCTCGACGCGTTGCGCCTCGCCGCCTGGTCGTTGGCCGAGTGGCGCGATTTCAACGCACCCTGGGACAAGCGCGGCTTCGACCGCGACGTCCGCCTGGAAAGCCTCATCCATAAAGCCGAGGGCACGCTCGAACTGCGCAATCGTTGCTCGCGTCCGCGCGACATCCTCTACGAGGGACTGCGTCCCCTGGCCGAATTCCTGCAACGTGTGGAACGCGCCCGCGCCGCCGGTCGCTTCGACGGCAACGTCGTCGAGAACGAGGCGCTCCGTCTGCCGCGCGACATGAAATGGTTGAAGCACGGCCACGGCAAGTACGGCGACGGCGTCACGCGCGAAGCCGTGGTCGCAGCCTGGGAGGAGCTGCAGGCCGCCATCGAAGAATTCGGCCGGCACGCCGATGCCGATCTGGCCGCGCACCTGCGCGACGAGTTGTGGGAAGTGGTGGGCCTCTACCAGCAGCGCAAGCGGCAGGCCGGGCAGCTCGATTTCATGGACCTGCTGCTCTCCACGCGCGACCTGCTGCAACACGACGGCGCGCGCGCCCAATTGCAGCAGGACTACCAGCGCATTTTCGTCGACGAGTTTCAGGATACCGACCCGCTGCAGGCCGAGATTCTGCTCCTTCTGGCCGCCGCCGACCCCGCCGAGCGCGACTGGCGCAAAGCCATTCCCGCGCCCGGCAAACTCTACGTAGTGGGCGACCCCAAGCAATCCATCTACCGCTTCCGCCGCGCCGATGCGCGCCTCTTCCGCCGTATCTGCCGCTCGCTCACCGGCGCGGGAGTCGCGTCGCTGAAGATGCCCACCAGCACGCGCAGCACCTGCACTATTCAGGCCTTCGTCAACGCGGCCTTTGCCCGCACCATCCCCGATTACCTGCCGCTGGAGGGCGGCGCGGAAGATCCCGATGGACAGCCCGGCGTAGTCGCTCTGCCCATGCCGCATCCGTATGGCTCGCGCAATCTCTCCAATGTCCGCATCGAAGAGTGCTCGCCCAACGCTGTCGCGGCCTTCATTCAGTGGCTCTCCACGGAGAGCGGTTGGACCGTGCGCGACCTCTCCACCGGCGCGCGCGTCCCCGTCAAGCCGGAGCACGTCTGCATCCTGTTCCGCCGCTTTACGAATTTCGGCACGGACCTGACGCAGGAGTACGTGCGTGCGCTGGAAGCCCGTGGCATCGCGCATCTGCTGGTGGGGTCGAAGTCGTTCCATCGGCGCGAAGAGGTGGGCACGCTGCGCACCGCACTGCGCGCCGTCGAATGGCCCGACGATGAGCTGAGCGTCTTCGCCGTTCTGCGCGGCGGCCTGTACGCCGTGCGCGACGACACGCTGCTGAAATTCCGCAACGCCCACGGGCGTTTCCATCCCATGCGCGAGTTGCCGGAGGATCTTGACGCCGGGTTCGCTCCCATCCGCGATGCCTTCCAGGTGTTGCGCGAACTGCATCGCCGGCGCAACTACCGCCCCATCGCCGACACCATCCACGAGTTGCTGGAAGCCACGCGCGCGCACGCCGGGTTCGCCTTCCGCAAAGGCGGCGAGCGCGTGCTGGCCAACGTCTTCCGTCTCACCGACCTGGCGCGCGCCTTCGAGGCCGGCGGCGCGGCCACCTCATTCCGCGCCTTTGTGGAGTACCTGGAGAGCGAGTACGAAAGCGGCGACACCGGCGAAGCTCCGGTGCTCGAACAGGAAGGCCGCGGCGTGAAATTGATGACCGTCCATAAGGCCAAGGGGCTGGAGTTTCCGGTGGTGATTCTGGCCGACCTGACGGCCAGGCTCACCGGCCCGCAGGGCGGCGACCGCTATAGCGATCCCGACGCCCGGCTATGCGCGCAGCGGCTGCTCTGGTGCGCGCCCTGGGAATTGTTGGACGCCGCCGAGCAGGAAGCGCGTGCGGATGAAGAGGAAGCCTTGCGCGTGGCGTACGTGGCGGCCACGCGGGCGCGCGATTTGCTGGTGGTAGCCGCCATCGGCGAAGAGGACCGGCAGGGCGGATGGCTGAGCCCGCTGCACGAGGCGCTCTATCCGCCGCCGGAGCGCTGGCGCGTTTCCGCGAATGCGCCCGGCTGTCCGAAATTCGGAAGCGCGACGGTGCTCAACCGTCCGGCCGATCAGCCCGAGGAAGTCTCGGTAAAGCCGGGCCTGCACTATCCCAAGACCGGCGGCCATACAGTGGTCTGGTTCGACCCCGCGGTGCTGGCGCTGCGCGTGGCCAAGGCGGAGGGCGTGGAGAACGAGCAGGTGCTCAGCGGCAATAGCGAACAGGCGGCCGAAGGTCTGCGGCGCTACCAGGAATGGAAAGACGGACGCGCGCAAAGGCTGGAGCGCGGCAAGATTCCGAGCTATCGCGTGACCACCGCGGAGACCTCGGGTAGCGCTGCCGAGGCCGGGCACATTGTAGTGGAGACCGTCACGCTGCCGGTGGCCGCGGGACGTCCCACGGGCCGGAAATTCGGCCGGGTGGTGCACGATATTCTGCAGCACGCCGCGTCGCCCGACGAAGTCGCCGCGCTGGCGGACGTCTGGGGCCGCCGCCATTCGGCCAGCGACGCGGAGCGTGCCGCGGCGGCGGAAGCATCGCGGCAGGCATTGGAATATGTGGCGCGCGTGATGCCCGCCGGTGCGGAGCGTCATCGCGAATTGCCGGTGATGGTGCGGCTGGAAGACGGCGCGTTGGTGGACGGCCGCATCGACTTCGCCTGGTGCAGCGGGAACTTGTGGACGGTGGTCGATTACAAGACGGATCGCCGCGAGAAACGCAATGTCGCGCAAGTGCAGTTGTACGCGCTGGCGTTGCAGCGGGCCACTCAAATTCCGGCGCGCGGTTTGGTGCTGGAGGTGTAAGCGGCGGTAGCAACAGATCTGTTGCTTGTCAACTCCGGAGGTATAGAGGTGTAGGGTGCTGAAATTCAGAGCTCCTGATGTCGTGGAATTTGCAGTGAGCCCGCAGGTGGGGCAGGCGGTGCTCGCCTTCGCTCGATCCTATTCGAAATTCAGTGCGGGCGGGCAGGTGGCGCCGCCTGCCCCACCTGTGAGCTCTCGCCATCGAAAGGAATGGCTCAACCCATTTTCCCCGCCAGGCAGAAATTGCGGGGCGACATCAGGAGTTCTGACTTTCGTGGTCGACATGGAAGGAAAGATCGCCTCCATCGAGGAGGGCAATACCGCCATCGACGTTTCCGGCCCCGATACGGCGTGCAGCCGTCTGGCGCACAAGAAACAATAGCCAGCCTACCGGCGGTCCCAGACGAGATGCAGGTGGTCGCGGCCGTCGGTGGCGTCCATGGTAATGCTGTTGACGTTTTGGCGGTCGTCCACCGAGAGCGTCATGGTGCCGTGCAGGCGGCCATCCTCGGTGACCATGTCGGCCCTCAGGCGGCCTGTTTCACGGCTCATTACCGTGCCCGTGAAAACCGCGGGCCGCGCCGCCCGGTCGTTGCCGCGCCCACGCTCGGGGGCAAAACTGACCACAATTTTGGCGCCCAGGTCGATATCCACGCTGACATCGGCAAGCCGCTGGCTGTAGTCGTTCAGGCGCGATTCCCCCGTGCCATGCCCGTGGTAATTGATTACGTTGTTCCTGGCGAAGCCGTCGGGGCCGGCCGGGGAAGGCGTTCTGCGGTCCATGTCCGGTCCGCGGGGTGCGGGCGCGGCGGCGGCGTCCCAACTCAGGCGGAAGTGGTACCGTCCGAACCCCCCGGCCGAATCGAGGATTCGCACCACAACCGCGAAATCGTTGCGCGGCGACGGCGGCGCCACCATGCGAACATCGCCGCGGCCGTCCACCCCCTGGAAACTGAAGCCGCGGATGTCGCGATCGGGGAGCGGGAAACTGCATTCCGACCCATCGTCGATCGCATCCTGCCCGGACAGGGTCCGGCTCACGACCATGTCGCGGCGCACCGTGACTTCCACTTCGTTGTCGACCTGCAGGCGGATGTCGCATTGTCCCCTGCCGGGCGGGACGTCGGTGCGAACCATGTGCGCGACCCGAAAGCGTGAGTCGGCCCACGCTGGAATGCAGGCCAGAACGGCCACTGCTATCACCCAATTACGCATTCATCCAGCATACTATTCCGGCACGCGATCGGCGCGATCCATTTGCTAGAATGGGAGGGATCGAGCGGGAGTAACTCAGTGGTAGAGTCTCAGCCTTCCAAGCTGTTGGTCGCGGGTTCGATCCCCGTCTCCCGCTCCATCTTTTCAATAACTTGCGGCCACTCGCAAAAACCGCTGCCACACAATACCACGTTAGTTCACCCCCAGCGCTGAATCCATCTGGTTAACGGCTTCCGCCTGCCGCTCGAATCCGACTCCCACGGAGAACCTTCAGACCGGAAATTTCCCCCGGGCCGCATTCCAGCCATACCCGCCAGTTTCAGAACTCCTGATGTCACCCCGCAATTTCAGCCCGGCGGGGAAAATGCTCTGCGCCATTCCTTTCGATGGCGAGAGCATCTTCGGGTTCACTGCAAATTCCACGACATCAGGAGTTCTGACCCTGGAAACTAACGGGTGCCTAACCGTTTTGGGAATTTCGTGGCACAGGCGGTGACGGACCTTCCCCAGATCGCTTATTATTAGAAGCCGCTCCGGCGCGCGGCTCGGCATGCGCATTTGACAGAGCCGCGACCGTGAGGGAGCGATTGCGCACGTTCGAGACATTTGGTCAGCTTATTGTTTCGCGGGCTCTTACGCACCCGAAGCTAACCCTCCTGCTCCCCACCGTCGATAATAAAGGTAATGGCCGATCCTGTGCCGGTCGCGTGGGCGGAGCCCCGCGAAGCGGCACGTCCTCATGCACGAACCCGCACCGCCGCCGTTGTGTTGGCCGGATTCTGTGCGTTCCTCACGCTGTTCGCGCCGCAACCGCTGCTGCCGTTGCTGGCCGTGGCGTTTCACGCGTCGGCCGGAACCATCGGGTTCGTGGTCACCGTCTCTACCCTGGCGGTGGCCGTCACGGCGCCGTTCACCGGCATTATCGCCGATCGTTTCGGCCGCCGGAACGTCATCGTTCCGGCTGCGTTTCTCCTGGCTGTCCCAACCATCCTCGCCGGCTTGTCCGGCAGCCTGGGACAATTGCTCTTCTGGCGCTTCTGGCAGGGCGTTTTCACACCCGGCATTTTCGCCGTCACCATCGCCTACATCAACGAGGAGTGGGAACAGGGAGCGGGGTCGGCCATGTCCGCCTATGTGGCCGGCACGGTGCTGGGCGGATTCACCGGAAGAATGGTCGCGGCCCTGGCCGCGGCGTGGTTTTCGTGGCGATGGGCGTTTGTCGCACTGGGCGTGCTCAACGCGCTCGGCGGCGTGGCCATCTGGGCGTGGCTGCCGCGGGGCCACCCCGCGGACCGCCAGAGGCAGCCGGCTTCCACCGCGCGCGCCATGTTGCGGCATGTGCGGAATCCCCGCCTGCTGGCCACTTATGCCGTGGGCTTCTGCGTCCTGTTCACCCTGCTCGGCACTTTCAACTACATCAATTTCTATCTGGCGGCGCCGCCGTTCCGTTTGGGCACGGCGGCGCTCGGACTGCTCTTCACGGTCTACCTGGTGGGCGCCTTCGTCACACCGTTCGCCGGCCGCTTGATCGACCATATGGGCCACCGCTTCACCCTGACGCTGGCCTTCGGCGGCGGCATCGCGGGAATTTGCCTGACCCTGCTCCCGAGCCTGCCGGCGGTGATCCTGGGGCTATCGATGTGCTGCACCGGCGTCTTTATCGGACACTCGTCGGCGTCAAGCTATATCGGAACGGTGGCGCGGGAGGCCCGGGCGTCCGCGGTGGGCTTGTACGTGATGTGTTACTACGCCGGCGGCAGTGCCGGGTCGGCCTTGTCGGGCCATTTCTGGAACCGCGGCGGATGGCCCGCCTGCGTCGCGCTGGTGGTCTCGGTACAACTGCTCACCATCATTACGGCGTTGGTATTTTGGAAGCCCGCGGCCGTGCTACCCTTCGACCAGTTGCCGCACCAACACTAACTGGCCCAGGTGATACGACGTATGATCGGCGATGGTCAGGGCCTCGCGCAAGAGGGTTTGCCCGCTGCCCCACGGGAACTTGCGCCGGAGATTCTGCGCCGGGTCCAGAATCATGGCTTCGAATTCGGCCAGGTCTTTGCGGTACCGGCGGATGGACGCGCTCCACTGGCTCTCGCGCTCGGGCGCCGGCGACTTCGGCCAGTAGCCGTCCGGAAACGGCGGCGAAACGTAGTCCGCCGATTGGCTGAAGCGCAGGATGTCGGCCTGCGCCAGGCGAATATGTTCCAGCAGTTCCCACGCCGAGTGGGGCAAGCCGGTCGGCCGGACGCCGATACGGTCCGGCCGAAACGCGCGCACCGCTTTATCGAAGCTCATATGGGCATGGCCGCCGCGTAGCATCGCGGCCAGATGTTCGCGCAACGCCCCATCGGCGCTGGGCGATTTTCGAGGACTTGTCATCGTGCTAGACTCTCTTCCAAAGGAGGCCCGTGTCTTATGCTCGCGCCTCAGGATATTTCGATCTTTCTCAACAACGCCTTGAAACCGGCTCACTACCAGGCTGAACTGGACTGCGACACGCCGCTGCCCGAGTCCATCCGCGACATGCCCGATCGGGTGTCCGGCCACCTGGTCGGCCTGGACACTCCCACCGTCCATGATATTGAGGCGGCCTGGAAGCGCATCATGATTATGAACGCTACCCATGTGTTGTACACCTTCACCTTCGACCCCGGCAACCAGACTTTCCTGGCGCACAAGCGGTAACCGGGGAGGTGGGGCAGGCGGTGCTCGCCTGCCCGCCCGTCCTCGCTGAACCAAGCCCGCTGCCGAAACAGGATAGAGGGCATGTGAGCCGTTCCTCCAGGCTGGACCGGTGTACATGTTCGGGATTCCACTGGGTCCCTCCTTACCCATATTGATACCGCGGGAGGGCGCGGAGCTTCGCCGATTTCGTGAAGGGCGGCGCATTATTGCGTCATCAGCGCGACCCGGTCGAGGCCCACTCCGCGGGCGATGTCGATGACTTCGGCGACCGGTTGGAACTCCAGACCCTTTTGTCCGCGCACGAATATGACGTGGTTCGGATGGTTGCGGAACAGGGTGACCAGGCGGCCGGACAGTTCGGCCAGCAGGACGGGTTCCTGGTTGAGGCTGACGGTCCCGTCACCGTTGACCGTGACCACGATGTCGTGGGAAGGAGGCGTGTAGGGTGGGCTTGCCTGCGGCGGCTGCGGCAAAAGTGCGTTGAGTCCTCGCGGCGTGGTGGGCGTCATCACCATGAAGATGATAATCAGCACCAGCAGCACCTCGATCATGGGGGTCATGTTGATGTCCGCGCGATGGCGGCCGTGGGAGCCGAGTGACATTGCCATATGTGGGTCCTCGGCTGACTGGACACTGCCGGCGGCGAATTGTTCCCGCCCAGTGGCGCTACAGCGAAGGCAGATGACTGGCGATGGGTGCGTAGGCGAGGCCGTGCGGGCTGTCCTGGCCATAGATCAGGAAATCGGCGGGTCTGCGTCCGGGGGAGTCGCTGAACTGCCGGTGCCAGGTGGGATCGAGGGTGACCACGACTTCTTCCACGACATCGGCGAACTGGTCGCCGGTGATATCGACGATGATGCCCTCGGTTTCGATCCAGGCATGAGATTCGCCGTCGAAGCGGCGGATTCCGTTGACGTACTCGGCGCCGGGAAAGCCATTTTCGCGCAGATAGTGGCCCAGCAGAAAGCAGACCGCGCCGCAGACACCTTTTGGAAAGCCGGCCACGATGAAGCGGACTTCGGGATCGACCTCGGACGGGTCCGTGGCGCAAATGGCACTACGGAAACGGGTGGCCAGAGTCCGCAGGGCCGCGATCTGATAAGGCTGGCGCATGAGAGCTGAAACTCTATTGTGACCGGGGGTTGCGGAGAGGGCAAGTGGTTCGCTACAGTGGGAGAGTAAACCTCCGCGCGCCCGTAGCTCAGTTGGATAGAGCGTCTGGCTACGAACCAGAAGGTCGGGTGTTCGAGTCACCCCGGGCGCACCACAAAATCTATGGTTTACGGGGTGTTGACGTAAGAACAGCCCACCCACCCATCCATTCAGCCAGAGACGGTCGAAACACCGAAACTGGATGTTATTCTTGTGATGCTCGACGAAGGCGTCCCTGGCAACACTCCTGTGTGGTGAGATCCCAGTCCCATCTTGAACCTGAGCACCCGGATTTGCCTAATATATCAGGCAAAGTGTTTGCTAGTCCTCAATTTGCATAATATACTAGGCATTATGCTGGACCTGATCTCCATAGGCGGCCAAGTCGGCGAGCAACGTAGAAGGCTCAAACTCAGCCAGACGGAGCTCGCGCGCAAGGCAGGGCTAAGCCGGGCCACGCTCGACGCGCTTGAGAACGGACGCGCCGGGGAATTGGGCTTTTCCAAGGTCACCAAACTGCTTGCCGCTCTGGGGCTGGAACTGACGCTTCAGACGGCAAGTGCGCAGCGTCCCACCCTCGACGAACTAATGCAAGAGGATCGCGATGATAAGAGTCTGGACCGACGCCGCTGAGGCGGGCCTGCTGGACCGCCACGGCGAGCGCGGCAGCACGTTCGTCTACCTGCCCGATACACCCGCTCGACGCGCGGCATCCGTCACCATGCCCGTACGCCTCCCCTCTTGGAATGTGACCTTTGGCCTGCCTCCCATCTTCGAGATGAATCTGCCGGAGGGGTTTCTGCGCGAGCGTCTGCGCCTCGTTTTCGCGAAAGCCACCGGCGCCTTTGACGAATTCGACCTGCTGTCGATCGTTGGCCGCTCGCAGGTCGGCCGCATCCGGTACACCGGCGAAAAGGAGCAGCTCCACGAAGCCGTCCCGTTTCAGTCGGTCGATGAGATCCTCGAACGCAAGCGCGGCGGCGACCTGTTCCGCTACCTGCTTGAGAAGTTCGCCTCCTTCTCCGGTATCAGCGGGGTGCAGCCCAAGATCCTCGTGCGCGACGAAAAAGCCTTCGCCGATATGGAGCATACCGGCCACCGCCTCTCACATAGCTACCGCGGCGCCACTCACATCGTGAAGCTGTGGCAGCCGAACGAATATCCGCAGCTCGCCGCCAACGAGTATTTCTGCCTGATGGCGGCGGGCAAGTGCGGACTTGAAGTGCCCCCCTATCGCCTGGCGGAGGACGGCTTGGCGCTGGTTATCGACCGCTTCGATCTGCGCATGGACGGGACCTATCGGGGATTCGAGGATTTTTGCGCACTCAACGCCCGCCGGACCGACGAGAAATATCGCGGCAGTTACGAGACCTCGGTGATGAAGCGATTCGCCCAGTTCGCCAACTCCACCCATGTCAACGAGGATATGGAGAAGCTCTTCATCCTGATTGCGCTGAACTGCGCGCTTCGCAATGGCGACGCGCATCTGAAGAATTTTGGGATCCTATATGACGATGTACAAGGCGAAGCACGGCTCGCCCCTGCCTACGATCTGGTGACGACGTCCGTGTATCTTCCCAAAGACAGCCTGGCGCTGACCCTCAACGGCTCCACCGGATGGCCCACGGCAAGGGAACTCAGGAAGCTCGCCGAAACACGGGCCTGCGGTACGCCCGCGAAGATCCGGCAGATTCTGGAGCGTATCGCGGAAGCGATTCAGGAGACCGGCAAAGAGGTTCACTCCCATACCAAGAAGCATCCGCAGTTTGCCGGGATTGGACAACGGATGCTGCGGGAGTGGGAGCGCGGCGTGAACACTTCGCTCCGCGGCTGAAGTCCCTGGCGGCAGCCTCTCCCCTCGGCGCGGGCTGGCCCAGCAAGAGCGATTAGTTGCCGCTGGGTCTTTCCACATGGCGGACCATCATCACGGGCGCCGGACCTTTGCCCGATCCTAACGTCAGCCCCATCTGCTCCTCAAAGGCACTTGCAAGCGACGCAGTCGCACTCTCATCCGAGGCTGGCGCTTCGCCAGCCATGGGAGAGGGGGCAATGGCAAGCGCGAAAGGTCCGGCGACGTTCCATTCCAGAGCGAATTCCAGCGTAAAATCCAGAGTGCCGCGCGGCGGGCCGGTTGCCAAAGTCCAGGGCCAAGCAGTATAGGCGGCAGCTAATTATGTCAGAATTCCGTTTGTCTTGTCGCTCAACTCTTTTTTCATCGCCTCATAGTCCGCATCGCTTATTTTGCCGATAGTATGCTCGTAGTGAAAGTCATTGAATCTGGCTTTGTCGGCTTCTGATAATTTATTCCAGGCTTCTTTATGTGAATGCACCATTCGCCTGAAAGCTTCTAGGGAGCGTTGTCGCTTTTCCTCTGCCAATCGTTCCCGCTGAGTAAGTTTTTGGTAGATGTCAGTCAACCGCAAGTAGATCAGACCAAGAAGGATTAGTATCGCTACGATTGAGAGCTTCATCCAGTCAATTTGCACACGCTTCGCCTCCTTCACGGCAACATGCCCATGCACTTCGCAACTTCACAATTTCCTGCGGCGGATTTTACCACCACCCACGAGTGATCGCAATGTTCATGGATTGCGAATGTTATGGGCTGCGAAGCGGACGCTTACCAAGAATCCGTCTTGCGCCGAATATGGTCACGGTCGTTTTTTGAATCCGCTTCAGTCCTAGTGCTTGCATCATCCACAAAGATCCAACCAGGATACTTCTCCACAATGATGTAATCAGGGTTCGCACCTTCGGGAACTTGAACAACCTCATACTTGCGACCATCGGATAGGATCATGAACATGATGAAGTCCTCAACGGTACCTTTATGAGCCGCCGCCTCTGCTGCACATTTGCAACCTGATTGCTATCTTCCATCGCCGCCATCCAAGGCCTTTCTGATGAATCTCAGATCCTCTGCCGAAAGATCTAATCCGGCAGTGGCGCTGGCGAACGCCCGTTGATCCATATCGGGGTCGCTGCAATCAACCGAAAGCCGCCTGTAGTATTCTTCCTGGCGTTCATTTGAAACGCCCAAAGCGATAAGCCGCTCTCTTTCCGTAGAGATCTTCTGAAGGATCTCACTGACCGACAGTAGTTTCATCGCACTCCTTCCTTTCATTTCCTCTGTTACTAAAGACTAAGTAGATCAGAAAGTAAGTGTACGATTATAAGCGCCCGGACGGGCTAACATAGAAGAGTGTGAGCTGAAGGCCCTTCACTGCCGTGAGCTTATCACAGGAATCAGGAATCCGTCAAGCCCGTGCTGCGTGTGTCCACTTTCGCCTTCAGGGTGGACGCTGCCTTCGGGCTGGAGGGCTTCGAGAGAAGCCGACACGGGAAAGGTGGTGCCCGCAAGAGAACTCGACTCTCTCTCCGCTGTGTGCGCCCTTGGAACAACCATCTCTCCGACGCCGCCCAACGCCTGCGTCTGGGACGCGACCGGAAGACGATCTCGCGCCGCTAGCAGTGACTCTTGTCCAAGGTCGGCAGAGCGGCGCCGGCGCTTTATAGGGGAAGCCATTCCAGCCGGTTTTCCCATTCGGACGCGTCCGAAGCAAGCCAGACGGCCAGCAGTTCTTCGATCACAGCTCCAATGTCGAGGGTTTGCGCGACGAGGAATACGCCAGCGCTGCGCTTCCCCGCATTCCTGAACGCCCGAAAGTGCGCCGGCATCGTGCCCACATCATGTGAAACGAGTACTCGCTCCTGTCCCGCCGCCAGCGCCAGGACCTCAGGATCTTTCATACGGCGCAATCCGGCGGTGTGAGCCGGCAGGAAATCGATGGATGGCTCACGGCGCACAACTCCGCTCACAAATGGCTCTGTTGAGATCGGCGTCAGCGAGAAACCGAACCTTCACGACGGGCGAGCCGTCTGCAATTCATCCCGAGCGCGTATCAGCCTCTCACGAAGATCGGCCGGCAGCGGTCTGGCGTTGCGCCGGCCTTCCGCCCACTTCTCGTCCTGGCGAATCAGATAGGCATCGATATCAGCTTGGTTTGCCAGGTAGTAAGCGATGGCGCCGTACACTTCTTCGAGCCGAAGCAGTTCGAAATTCTGGCAGATGGTCTCGGGAGATTCGCCGCGGCGGAATGCATGGACAATGGAGTCCAGCGAGTTCCGCGTGCCGGCAACGTAGTAGTTGCCGTCCCGCTGTTCGATGTATTCCTTGGCCATGCTCTCTCATTCTACAGCCGTTCGCAGAATAGGAGCCGAGCGGCCTGCTTCGGCCCCCCACCGGGTTGAACTACAGACTGGGAAATTGCCTCAACCGCCCCCCCCAAATCCAATTCGCGGGAATCCCCCAACTCTATTCCCTTTCCCCTCAACCCCTTCCCCCGCCGCACCCGCGGCTTCCCACCAACCCCCATGCTAAAGCTGAAGGCGAGGACCCACCATGCCGAAAGCCATCTCCCCCAGCCGCCTGGCCGCCAATCGCGCCAATGCCGCGCGCTCCACCGGACCGCGCACCCCCGAAGGCAAAACCCGCTCTTCTCAGAACGCCCGCAAGCACGCCTTCACCCCCGACAACTTCGCCGTCGTCCGCATCGAAACCCCCGAACAAATCGCCGACCTCTGCGCCGACGCCGTCGACACCTATCGGCCCGTCAACTCCCAGGAGCACTTCGCCCTCGAGCGCATCGCTCTCTCGCAGCAGTCCATGCTCCGCATGTCCGCGCTCGAAGCCGGACTCTTCACCAACTGCCTCGATCAAGCCATGGCAAGCCCCGTCCCATTCGTTCTCAAGCAGTCCGACCTCACCGAGGGCATCTACATCGCCCTCGGGCAGCATCGTTCCTATTGGCTCGCCTTCGGCTTCCTCAGTCTCGTTCGGCAGTCCCCCGGTCCCAATATGTTCCTCCGCTTCCAGGCCCAGGCCGAGCGCCTCTATCGTCATGCCGTCGAAGACTTCGACCGCCTCAAAGGCCTCCGCGCGGAGATGCCGCCCCCACCCATCGAACCCGACATCGAACCCAGGAACGAACCCAAGCCCGAACCCGGGAACGAACCCAAGCCCGAACCCGAACCGCGGGAAACCACGCCGCCACCCGCGGCCAGCCCCGCGACGCCCAATCGCACCGAACCCGACGCTGCCCCCGCACAAGATCGTCCTACCGATGCTCCCCGGACCGCCGGAAACGTGCGTCATCCATCGCGGCGGTGACAACGCGCGTTCAGAGCCGCGACCGTAAGGGAGCGTTAGGTGGCGATTGACCAGGTTATTTCCACACAGGCCCTAAAACGCATCCGGAGCCTTAGCGCCCTCATTGCCATTCAGGAACCGGTCGAACCAATAGCATTGCCAGTTCAGACTCTCCACCAGGTGCTTCGGCTCGCCTGTGCGCGTCAGATTGTGATTCTCCCGCGGGAAAATCACCAGCTCGGCATTCACCCCGTAGTGCTTCAGCGCGCGGAACCACTGCTCGCCCTGCTCCAGCGGGACGCGGTAATCGTTGTCGGAATGCAGAATCAGAATCGGCGTCTTCACGTTCTTCGCATAGTTCAGCGGCGAGGCGTTCCAGTACTGGTCGAAATGGTCGAACAGAAATCCTTCGAAGTCGTCCTGGTGCCCGTAGGCGCCATCGCGCGTGCCATCGTCGCTGATAAAATTCGACACGCTGCGCAGCGTCACCGCCGCTTTGAAGCGCGTGGTGTGTCCCACAATCCAGTTCGTCATGAATCCGCCATAACTGCCCCCGGTAACACCCATCCGCTCAGTGTCGATCCAAGGATTCTGTTTAATCGCCGCGTCCACCCCCGCCATCACGTCCTGGTAATCCATGCCGCCCCAGTTGTTGACAATGCCGCGCTCGAATTTCTGCCCGTAGCCCGTCGACCCGCGCGGATTGCAGAAGAAAACCGCCCATCCTTTGGCCGCGTACACCTGGAATTCGTGATACCAATCCACCCCGTATTGCCCCGCCGGCCCGCCGTGGACGCTCAACACCAGCGGATATTTCCTGCCCGCCTGCCAACCCACCGGCTTCACCAGAAAGCCGTCGATATCCCACCCGTCGCTGCTCTTGTACCGCAGCCGCTCCACCGCCGCCGTCTCCACTTCCAGCCACAACGCCGCGTTCAGGTGCGTGAGCTGCCGTTCGCCCTTGCCCGCCAGGTCCGCAATATAGAGATCGTCCAGGTGCTGGAAATCGTTCGCCAGGTAAGTCATCAGGCCGGCCTTCTGGTTGGTGTCGAAGCCGTGGATTCCGCGTTCGCCGGTCGTCACCTGCGCCCATTTGCGTGTGTCCAGGTCGACGCGGAACACCTGCGTCGTGCCCTTGTAGCCCGTTTCGAACCGCAACTCCCGCGCCCCCGGACCCCACTCGAGTCCCGTGGGGATCAGGTCCATTTCCTCGCAGGCGAGGCTCGATTTCGCCCCGCCCGCCGACGAGGCGATGTACAGTTTCGGAAACTGGCGCCGCTCGGTCTGCCCCGCGAAGACAATCTGTTTGCCGTCGGGCGACCACCGCGGCATGGTGTCGTCGAATTCGTGGTCCGAGATTCTGGTGAGCGGCCCGCCGCCGGCGGAAATCGCCCACACGTCTTTGTTCTCGCCCGCGTCGTATTCTTTTCCGGTGCGGTCGGAAACGAACGCGATCCGCGTCGAATCGGGCGACCACTGTGGATCGGCGTCATTCCAGTCGTCGCCGGAAGTGATCTGCCTGGCCGCGCCGCTGGCCGAGTCCACCATCCAGAGATGCCCGCGCTTGTCGTCGTACCAGCCGGTGTCGTTGAACTTGTAGGAGATGTGGGTATAGTGGCGAACGTCGCTTTTCCGCGCCGAAACCGCCACGTTGTCGCTCGGACCGGTGCGGCTCACCGTCACCAGGCGCGTGCCGTCGGGCGACCATTGAAACGCGCCCGCGCCGTTCTTCAGATGAGTCAGCGCCTGGGCCTCGCCGCCGCTCAACGTAAGGATCCAGATCTGTGTCCGCGGCGGATCGTCGGTAGCCGCACCGGTGCTTCGCGTGGAGAGAAACGCCAGCCGCGTCCCATCGGGGCTCCAGCGCGGCGAAGTGGAGTTCACCCCTTCGGCCGTCAAACGGCGTGGCGCGGAATGTCCGTCGGCGGCCACCAGCCAGATCGACGTGTCGCGGCGATTCTTCGTCCGGTCCACGGTGGTAAGCGCGTAGGCCACCTGTTTGCCATCCGGCGCGATATGCGCGTCGGAGATGGTTTCAAACGCGAAATAATCCTCGGGCGTGATGCCCCGTTGCGCCGCCCCCACCGCAATCACAAACGCGAGGGCGCACCATGTCTTGTGGATTCGCATGACCCGCAGTATATCCTGAGATCGACCCGCGGAATTTAGGACCCCCAAAAACATGATTCACCACAGATCCTGCCGGCGCCGCAATAGGGAGGAGCAGCCTGTTCTTCAGGTAAGCTTCCGTGAGGTCGACGGGCGAGAACTTCCTGGGGACTTGGGCGAAGGAGAATTTGCCGCCGATGGCTCCTGCGCTCCCGGCGAGAAAAACTCGCCGGGAGCGATTTCTTACCAAATTCTCCGAAAAAATGCCGGCACCGGTCGATAAGCTTTTTTGTGAGAGCATTCTTGCAGCAAGCCGAAGACATCCTGGACGTCGCCGCTTCCGGCGATTCGAGTCTCCAGGATATCGTTATCGTGATGGACCGGCAGGGCGGCATGCGAATGCTCGACCCCACCGGCTGGTCCCTTCCGGCTCTCAGCGCGGAATTCGGCGCAACGGCGGTCTACAAGGTGGAAAGACGGGGCGCAACGGTGCGCGTAGAGGGCTGGAACGGCTTTCAGCGCTGCCTGATCCAGCGTAATGTCTCATCGGTGCAGTTCTTCCAACTGCCCGGTATGGGCGGCAACTCTCACGCCTTGATGATGCTCACGGCCTAGATCGGTCCAACTGGTCGATTCTTGACGCCAGCAGGAAGTCCTTCTCCGTCAATCCCCCCGCATCGTGGGTCCAGGTCTCCACTTCCACGCTCCCCCAGGAGAGGTGCACGTCCGGATGGTGCCCCTGTTTCTCCGCGATGGCTCCCACTTTATTGACGAAATCCAGCCCTTTTTGGAAATCCGGAAAGGTGAAAGTGCGCGCCAGCTTTTTCCCGTCGACAATTTTCCAGAGCGGCACTCGTTCCGTTTGCGATGTCATACGTGTCTCCCAATTTCGAATTTCGGGGACAGGCTACATAACCTCGAAACTCCGCGCCTCTCGCCGATTTGAATTTCGAGGTTATGTAGCCTGTCCCCGAAATAGCCTACAGCGGAACTACTTCCACCTTCTGCGGTTGTCCGATAGGCGCCAGCGTGCCGCCGACTAATTTGCCGAGCGTCACCGTGTACGTGCCAGGCTTGACCTTGGCCCCGCCTCTGCCGCCTCTTCCTCCGCGCCCGGCGGCTTCCTGGTCGCCCGCTACCGCTCCTCCCGGATTGGTGGGCGGCGCGGTCTGCCGCAGATCCCAGGCGATCCGGTGCAGGCCCGATTTCGACGAGGCATCCAGTTGCCGCACCATTTTCCCGCTGGAATCGGCAATTTGCAGTACCGCCCCGGGCACATCGTCGCGCAGATAGTAGCTCAGCATAGCGCCGAAGGGCGGATTCGGCGAGCCGAGATTGTCCCCCTGCGCGCGGTAATAGCCGATCTCGTCATAGACCCGCGCCGGGCGGCCGGGAGCGAACAGCGCCCCCTCCGAGAGCAAGACCTGCGGGGTGATCTGGCGCAGCGCCGAATAGTCGTCCAGGATGAAGAAACCGCGGCCGAACGATGCCGCCGCCAAGTCGCTCTCCCGCTTCTGGATCTCCAGATCGCGAATGGGGATGGGAGGCATGCCGTTGCGGATCCTGATCCAATGCTCCCCGCCATCCACGGTGAACGACAGGCCAAACTCCGTGCCCACGAACAGCAGGTTGGGATTGACGTGGTCCTGCACGATGGTCCAGGCCGGATCGCCCATGGGCAGGTCGCCGGCGATCGACGTCCAGGTGCGGCCCAGGTCGGCGCTCTTCATCACATAGGGCTTGAAATTCCCGCGCTGGAAATCGTTGAGCGTGACGAACAGCGTACGCGCGTCCACCGGCGAAGGATCGACGTCGGTCACGTAAGTCATATCCGGCACCCCGGGCCATTTGTCCACCTTGCGCCAGGTCTTGGAACCGTCTTCGGAGATCTGTACCAGGCCGTCGTCGGTGCCCACCACCAGCAGCCCTTCTTTCAGCGGCGATTCGGCCAGCGCCGTCCCGGTGCCGTACTCGTCGGTGAATTCGTTCTTCCAGACGGCGTCCGCGCCCCAGACTTTGCCCATTACCGGGAGGGTGTCGCGGTCGATATTGCGCGTCAGGTCTTCGGACACTTCCCGCCAGGTGGCGCCGCTGTCGTCGCTCTCGATCAGGCGGTTGCCCATCATGTACAGGCGCGTGTGATTGTGCGCGCTAACGATGAACGGGATATCCCAGCGCGCGCGCAGCTTGCGGTCGTTGACCTTACCGGCGGGCGGCTGGCCACTTCCGCCGCCGCGGCCTCCCCGGCCAGCCTGCGGATTGATGCTGGTGCTCTGCCCGGTCTTCAGGTCGAGCCGCACGCAGTTGATCTGCTGGGAACAGGTATACACGATGGAGGCATCTTCCGGGTCGGCGCGCGACTGGTAGCCGTCGCCGCCGCCGGTGTTCATCCAGTCGCTGGTGCGAATGCCGGCCGAATCGATGGTGCGCGAGGGAACGCCCTGCGAGCCGTTGTCCTGCGTGCCGCCGTACACGTTGTAGAACGGCAGCCCGTTGTCCACCGAGACGCGGTAGAACTGCGTCACCGGAATATTGTTGAAGTGCCGCCAGGTGCGGCCGTGGTCGTAACTTTCGTAGAGTCCGCCATCGTTGCCTTCAATCAGGTGATTCTGGTCGGTGGGGTCGAAGACCAGCGCGTGGTTATCGGAATGCAGGCCCAAGCCGCGTCCGCCGCCGCCCCCGCCGCCGAAGGCGTTCTGTACGGTTTTGCCTCCGTCCTCGGTGACGAACACGTTGATGTCCATGGCGTAGACGCGGTCGAACTGGAACGGATCGGCGAAGATTTCGCCATAATATTCGGGGTCCTGCACTTCCTTATAAGCGCCGCGGGTCCAATGCGCGCCGCCATCCTCGCTGCGGTAGTAGCCGGACTGCTTGTTGGCGCGCGCGGTCATGATGAGGGCGTACACCACGTCGGGCTTCTGCGGCGAGACGGCCAGGGCGATGCGGCCCAGGTCCACGGGGGGCAGGCCTTCGGTCAGTTTCTTCCAATTCTTTCCGCCATCGGTAGTCTTGAAAATGGCCGCGTCCGGACCGCCGGCCACAATGACGCTGGTGTTGCGGCGGCGCTGGTAGGCGGCCGCGTACATCACGTCGGGATTGCGCGGATCGATATCGAAATCGGTGATGCCGGTGTTCTCGGAGATCTGCAGGATGGGCTTCCAGGTCTGGCCGCCGTCGGTAGTTTTATAGAGGCCGCGGTCGCCGCCCGGTGAGAACAGCGGTCCCTGGGAAGCTACGTAGACCACGTTCGAATCGCGCGGATCCACCAGAATTTTGGCGATGTGCTCGGAATTCTTCAGCCCCACGTTCCGCCAGGTTTTGCCGGCGTCGAGGCTCTTGTAAATGCCGTCCCCCCAGCCGATGGCGCGCTGCGACTGGTTTTCTCCGGTGCCCAGCCAGACCACGTCGGAGTTCCTGGGATCGACGGCGACGCATCCCAGCGAGTAGGAGCCGCCGTCGTCGAAAATGGGTTGGAACGCGATGCCGCGGTTGGTCGTCTTCCACAGTCCCCCGGACGACGTGGCGACGTACCAGATGTTGCGGTTCCGGGGATCGATAGCCACGTCGGAGATACGGCCGGAGGAAAAGGTCCCGGGGATGTTGCGCAGGGTAATTTCGCGGACCATGTCGGCGGTCAGCCGCGGCGCGGATTCCGGTTGGCCCGGGAGTAGAGCCAAGGAGAGCGCGGCTGCTGGTATGGCGAAGAATAGGATGCGTCTCATGACGGTTGGAACTCAGTATATCCCGGTTACAGCACGCGAGCTAAGACCTCGGGGGAGACGTTCCGTCCGCACAGAACGATGGCCACACGTTTGCCGTCCCAGCGGCGGGCGTCCCGGCGGAAGGCGGCGACGGCCACTGCGGCGGCGCCCTCGATGAGCCAGTGCTCGGTCTCCAGAACCAGCCGTATGGCGGCGCGGATTTCGGCTTCCGAGACCAGAACGCCGCGGTCCATGATGTTTTGACAAAGGGGCAGGGTAACGGAGTCCGGCTCCAGGCCTCCGGCGGTGCTTTCGGAGAGCGTGGGCTGCTCCGGGACGTCGATGACGCGGCCGGCGCGCAGGCACTCATAGAGCACCGGCGAAGTCTCCGGCCAGCAGCCCACGATTTGGGTACGCGGGGAGACCGATTTGAGGTAGCTGCCGATGCCGCCGATCAGCCCGCCGCCGCCGACGGCCACGAATACCGCGTCAAGCTCGGGAACCTGGCGGTGGAGTTCCACGGCGATGGTGCCCTGGCCGGCCACCACGTCGAGATCGTTGTAGGGCGAGATGAAGACGCGGCCGGAGGTTTCCGCGGCGCGCCGCGCGGCCAGTTCCGCGGCCAGGGGATCGCTGCCGGCCTGCCGGATGGCCGCGCCGTGGGCGGCGATGCGCTGTGCCTTGGCCGGCGAGACCTGTGCCGAGACGTAAACTTCCGCGGCGATCCCGCGCGCCCGGGCCGCGGCCGCCACTCCCAGCCCGTGGTTTCCGTTGGAAGCGGCTACCACGCCGGCGGCGGCCTGGGCCGGCGTCAGCAGCGCGATCTTATTGCAGGCTCCGCGGAATTTGAAGGAGCCGGTGTGCTGCAGATGTTCCAGCTTGAGGTACAACGAGGCCGTGCCGCCACCGACGAGGGCTTTCGATTCGTCCACCGGGGTCTCGCGTACATACGGCCGTATGCGTTCATAGGCGGCTGCCACCGCATCTCTCATAGAGGCATGGTAGCTAAATACACCGTTGCAGCAAATACAGAACTCCTGATGTCGCCCCGCAATTTCAGCCTGGCGGGGAAAATGGGCGAGCTTCGCAGGTGGGGCAGGCGGTGCTCGCCTGCCCCACCTGCACTGAATTAGGCCCGCTGCTCGAATAGGATCGAGCGAAGGCGAGCACCGCCTGCCCCACCTTCGGGCTCACTGCAAATTCCACGACATCAGGAGTTCTGCCCTTACGGTCGCGGGTCGGTGTACCCAATTTCTGTCGCGAAACTCCGGCTCGTAACGGCAATTCCGCTTCCTGGCGGGATGCCGCGTGCGCCAGCAAGCGGTCCTTGCCGTTAGCCCCTAGAAAATCCGTTTCATGCCGGAGTTATCGGGCCGGTCCCCGGGCAGGCCGTCGCGCAGCTCGCGGCGCAATTGATTCCGGTAGTGCTGGGCTTCGCGGCGCGCCTCCATGGCATACGTTCGGGCTTCCTGCTCCGCCCATTTCCGCGCGGCGCGAGCCTCTTGCCGGGTCCAACGGCCGTGGTCGCAATCCGCCCGCGCGAAAGCCGGGGCTGCCAGCATCAATACCACCAACACGAATTTCATCCGGTGCTCCTTCTCTGTTCTTATACTCTCGAAAGCGATCTTGGTTACGCCGCGCCAGGAGTTTGTCACGGCGGCAGGAATTTGCCGCGATTTAGCAATCCGGTCGCCCTGTTTTCAATAGCTTACTAACGGCGACCGAAATGCCACCGTGTTTGGCGTATGAGAATCACCGCGCACTCTGTCGTCACCTTCGAGCCGACCAGGACCAGTCCGGCCCGTGTCACGAGCCGACAAACGGCTTCTTCCTCATCTGCCGGGATCGCCACCAAACCGACATTCCTGAAGCCGGAGCCGACGTCAACCGACCCGTTCGGAAGTGTCTTCCAGAGTCTGAGCGGGAAAGCCGCCGCCTCAACTACGAGCACGGCAACAACCACGACGGCGTCCACTCCCGCGGCAACCACCCCGCCGGCGACGACGGCCCCTGCGGCCGCGGCGGCAGCGACCGCGGCGGCAGCTACTCCCACCGGCACCACTACGGCTGCAGCGGTGCAAACTCCCGGCATCGAGGCATTGGTGAGCGCCATCATGAACGGCACGTTCCAGGCTACCTATGTCACCGATCCGTCGCAACTGAAGGAAACCACCCCCGCGGGAACCGACACCATGCCCAATTTCTACTATGCTTCCGACCAGACGGCCGCACAACTCGCCCAGTTGTTGGGTGGCACGGTGGTGCAGAGGCCGCCTTTCGGGCAGGACCCAGGCTGGAACGAACCCCTTGCCAATTTCATTCAGTTGCCCAACGGCCAGACGTTCAATGCCGCCGATGTGGCTTATTACGGGCGCAGTGGAGTGCAAGGGCCCGCACAACTTACCGCGGACCTGACCCAGACGATTAACGCGGGAGCCGCCTGGACCAATTGGTACACGAACGGAGGCTCTATACCGACTTTCGCCACCGGGTACGTCGGTCCCCCCATCAGCGGTATGACTTACCCGGCAGGTTCGATCGGGGCCGACGGCAATGTGATCAATCCGGCAATGCAGGGCGGCAATACTTAGCGCCGTACGGCTTTCCACGGGGCCGGGTATCGGCACACACCGCAAAGAGGCGCCAGGTTTGAGTTTCGCCGCCTGGCCGCGGCAGCCGGCGCCAAGTAATGTCTGTCGCGAAACTCACTTCAAATGGCAAGGGCCGCTTGCTTGCGGGGTGCCCTCTGGGCCGGGCCCGGAAAACGCTGCGACGGAGTTTCGCAACAAAAACTAAGTAGAAATAGCCGCGTTCCTAAGCTTGTCCGCCTATTCCCGATGCGAATCCAGGCTGCTACATTTGAGACGGAAGAACCATGAGCGCAAGCGGGAGGAGAAACCGGGTGCACTCGTCACGGCGCGGATTCGTGATGGTCACGATGGTCCTGAGCCTGGCGATCCTGATCGCGTTTCTGGGTCTGTCGATCGATGTCGGCTACGAACAGTACGTCAAAGTCCGGATGCAGACCGCGGCGGACGCGGCGGCGCTTGGGGGAGCGCTGGAACTGCACGCCAGCGGGTCCTCCAATCTGGTCTCTTCGGCCAGGGGCGACGCCGCGACGAACGGCTTTACCAATGGCGTGAACTCCGTAACCATTGCGGTAAATAATCCACCGGCCACGGGCTACTCCACCGCCGATAGCACCGCCGTGGAAGTAATCATTTCCCAAACCGTCCCGACTTTCTTTATGGAGGTGCTGGGCATCTACTCGGGTACGGTGAAGGCGCGCGCGGTGGCGCGGATCGGCGGCGGAGGCACCACCTGCTTCTACACCCTCGATCCCACCATGAGCAATGCGTTCAGCGTGAGCAACGGCGTCAACGTCTCGTCCTCCTGCGGAATCATGGTGAACTCTACCAGCAGCACCGCCCTTACCGCCACCGGAGGCGCGCACTTGTCGGCGCCCTACATCGCGGTCGCCGGAAAATACACCGTCAGCAACGGGGCCAGCATCACTCCGGCGCCCACCCAGGGAGTTGCCCCGGTGAGCAACCCATTCAGCACCTTGCCGTCACCCGCGGTAGGCGCTTGCACGTACACCAACTACAGTGTCCCTTATGGATCCGTCACCCTCAATCCGGGTACTTACTGTAATGGGCTGAACATCGGCGGCGGCGCCACGGTAAAGTTGAATTCCGGCACTTATATTTTCAAAGGCGGCGGTTTCACCGTTGGCGGCGGGGCAACTGTGACGGGCACTGGCGTGATGTTTTACAACACCACTGCCACGGGCTACACGTTCCAGCCCTTCACTTTCGCGAATGGAAGCACGGAAACTCTCAGTGCGCCCACTACCGGGACTTACGCCGGCATCCTGCTCTTTCAGGACCCCACGGTGGTTTCCTCGGCGGTCAGCAGCTTCGCGGGCGGCACCAACGCCAACCTGACGGGGACGCTGTACCTCCCCAAAGCCGGGCTGTCGTTCTCCAACGGCGCCAGCGCCGCCTATACCATCATTGTGGCCGACTCCGTCGTTTTCACCGGCGGGGTCACGCTAAACAACAATTACTCTTCTCTGCCGGGCGGTTCCCCAATCAAGGGCAACGCTGCCCTGAGCGAATAACATGCCATCGCGACGCGGCATCGCTACCGTCGAATTCGCCCTGATCACGCCGCTATTCCTGCTTCTGCTGGCCGGCGTGCTGGACTATACCCAGTTGATGCGTGCCGCCATCGCGGTAGCCGATGCCGCCAGGGCCGGCGCCCAGTATGGCAGTCTGAGCATCGCCAATGCTTCCAATCTCGCCGGCATGCAGACGGCCGCCGCCAACGCCGCGCCCGACATCAACGGTCTCCAGACATCGGCGGCGAAGGTCTGCAAATGCTCCGATGGCACCACGGTGAATTGCACCGGCGGCACCTGCTCTACAGGCCCGGTGCGTACCTACGTGCAGGTGGCGGCGTGGGTCAGTTTCACCCCCATTTTCAGCTATTCGCAAGTGCCGTTCGGCGGCTCGGTGCTATCCACCGCCAGCATGAGGGCCCAGTAATGCGGCGCCGCGGGAGCACCATGGTGGAAGGGGCACTGGTGCTCACGTCCTTCGTCTTCCTGCTGCTGGGCGTTATGGACTTTGGCCGTCTGGGGTTCGCCTACAATTCGGTTACTTACGCCGCGCACCATGCGGCGCGCTTCGCGGCCACCAACGGGAGCGCCAGCGGCCACGCCGCTACCCTCGCGACCATTCAGACGAACGTGCAGAACAACGTGGTCGCCCTGGACACCACCTGTCTTACCGTGGGCGTCACCTGGACTCCGAATAATAACCCCGGCAGCCAGGTTCAGGTGGTGGTTTCCTATGCCTTCAAACCTCTTCTGATTCCCATATCGTCGACCAGCGTGACGCTCAAGAGCACTTCCACCGAGTACATTACGCAGTAGAAGAAACCAATATCAGAACTCCCGATGTCGTGGAATTTGCAGTGAGCCCGCAGGTGGGGCAGCCTATTTTCCCCGCCAGGCAGAAAATGCGGGGAGAGATCAGGAGTCTGAAGTTCATGGCGTAGGTACGAACGGGGCGCCCGGCTCGCAACCAGGTTGGCAGGTCGAAAGTTCTTCTTATTTGCAAAGCGCCTCAGGGCCGGGGGGCCGTGCGCGGCACTCCGATGCAGGCCACCGGCTGGCCTTTCGTGATGGGCGGCGTGGCCACGATGTACAGCACCAGCCCGTCGAAAGGCGAGCGCACTTCCGCCACCGTCTTGCCGAAAAAGTCGGTGATGTGCGCCAGTAAGGCCCCCTTGGGCACCGTCTGGCCGCACTCCGCCTGGGCGTAGAGAATGCCGGTCTCCGGGCTGGTCACCACCTCGGTGGGCTCCAGATAGACAGCCCGCGCCAACGGCTCCGGACCACCCTCCTTCATGTGCAATTCGCGCAACACTCCGTGGATCCCGGTCACGATCCGCTCCACGGATTCTTCGTCGGACATTCCCAGCGAGCCGCTCTCCACGGTCATGGCCGGCTTGCCGCGGGTGATCGCGGTGGTGGAACAATAGAGCGAACGTGCCGGGTCGGCCGGCCGGCCGCGGTCCACCACCACGTGGTCGATGCCAAATGCCATCACCAGCCGCGCGATGGCTTTATCCATGGCGGCATTCCCGGTGACGTTCTGGTAGACGTAGGGCCGCAGCCACTCATTGCCGTCCCCGCAGTGCAGATCCAGCACGTAATCGGCCTTCTCAATCACCTCGGCGGTGATGGCGTAGGCGATCCGCTCCGAGACCGTGCCGTCGATTCTACCGGGGTACACGCGATTCAGGTCCTTGCCATCCACCGGACTGAAATACACCGTGCGTCCCAGAAACGATGGCATGTTGGCCGCATGCACCATGAGAATCCGGCCGCTCAGTTCGGCCGGATCCATCTGGCCGCGGAGCCTCTGCAGGGCCAGGATGGGTGGATATTCGTAGCCGTGATTCCCGGCGATCACCGCCAGGGTGGGGCCCGGCCGGGCGCCCCGTACGATGGTGACCGGGATGCCCGTTCCCGCGTCCTCCGCGGCGGGGACCTCGATGATGCGCGATTCGATCGCCGCGAGTTGCCTCAACCCAGGTTCTGGCGCCATGGCCACTTACCCCCTCGGGAGACGCCGGCTTTCGGCATTACGGATGATCTTGTCCAACCGCCGCAAGGTATCCGCCGGATCCCTCTGACATACTGCCACATTCCGCGCCGGCGCGCTTTCCACTACCGGCGGGGAGTCCGGGGGCTGCGGCCGGCGGTAAAACTTAGCGCGGCAGGCACGGCACTTGAAAGGCGCGAACCGGATGCAGCCGATCAGCTTATCCAGCAGACTATCGGCGGGCATGGGAATGGTATCGAGGCGGCTGCAGCGCGGGCAGCGGTGCGGCGCCCAAGGCCATATGTCGCTATGTGTCGCCGCGGATGGCTGCATCCCGGAAATTCCGCTCTTGTCCAGTGTGTTGCCTCCACAGGTCCGGAAACAGTCCTTCGAGTACCATATCAGTATATTCAGTACTATGTGGATTAGGTTAGATGCCTAGGCCCGGTTAACTGAGGTTGACGTACGGTTGGTACTGTCATCTCTTTGGAGGAGTTGGACTTCCGAAAGAACTTCGAGTAGTCTTTAGTCGGGAAGGTATCTCTTGGAATGACCGCCAACGCCCAGACCCTGACGCAGCGCCTCGCCGCCGGACGCCTGCCGATGAACGACGCCCTGCGTTACGCCGTGCAGATTGTGGATGCCTTGCGGCACGCGCATGAAGAGGGCTACTGCCACGGAGCGTTGACGCCGGATGCCGTGATATTGACGGGCGCAAGCGTGGAGTTGGTCCCGGCGCAGCCCGGGGCGGTCGGAGCTCTCACCCCGTACACTGCGCCTGAGTTGCTCCAGGGGCAAGCGCCGGACGCCCGCACGGACATCTTTTCTCTGGGCGCGCTGCTTTACGAGATGTTCACCGGCCAGCGTGCATTTGCCGGTGAGAGCGCCGAAGAGTTGGCTGTATCCATCGAAAACTCGATGCCTGTGCCCATCGGCGACACGGCGCTTGACCGCCTGGTGCTGAACTGTCTGGTCAAGGATCCGGCGGGCCGCTGGCAGCGCGTCCAGCAGATCCACATGGAGTTCAAAATCCTGATCTTCTCCGCGAGGCGCGCGCAATCCGCCGGCTTGCCGCGCCAGCCGGACGCCGCGCTCCAGGCCGAGTTGCGGCAGGTGGAATCCCGCCTGGCGGTGCGTTTGGAACAGCAGTTTGGAGAGGCGGCAGCCGGGCTGCGGCACTTATCCGCCCAACTGCCGCGGTTGGAATCCCACCTGACGGCGCGCCTGGAAGAACAGTACGGCGAGACGACGGCTGCATTACGGCACGTGGCCGCCGAGTTGCCGTTGATGGAATCGCATCTGTCGTCGCGCCTGGAACAGCGGTGTGGCGAGGCGCTGGCCGATGTGCGACATCTGTCTGCCGAGTTGCCGCAGATGGAATCGCGGCTGACGTCGCGCCTGGAGCAGCATGAAGCAGCGTTGGCTGGCGTGCAGCAAGTGGCCGCCGAGCTACCGCAGTTGGAATTGCGGCTGACGTCGCGGTTGGAGCAGCATGAAGCGGCGTTGGCCGCCGAGTTGCCGCAGATGGAATCGCGGCTGACCTCGCGGTTGGAGCAGCATGAAGCGGCGTTGGCCGCCGAGTTGCCGCAGATGGAATCGCGCCTCACCTCGCGGTTGGAGCGGGATGAAGCAGCGTTGGCTGGCGTGCAGCAAGTGGCCGTCGAGCTACCGCAGATGGAATCGCGGCTTACGTCGCGGTTGGAGCGGGATGAAGCAGCGTTGGCTGGCGTGCAGCAAGCGGCCGCCGAATTGCCGCAGATGGAACTGCGGCTGACGTCGCGGTTGGAGCAGCATGAAGGCGTGTTGGCAGGCGTGCAGCAAGTGGCGGCCGAATTGCCGCAGATGGAATCGCGGCTGACGTCGCGGTTGGAGCAGCACGAAGAGGCGTTGGCTGGCGTGCAGCAAGCGGCCGCCGAATTGCGGCAGATGGAACTGCGGCTGACGTCGCGGTTGGAGCAGCACGAAGGGGTGTTGGCTGGCGTGCAGCAAGCGGCGGCCGAATTGCCGCAGATGGAATTGCGGCTGACTTCGCGGTTGGAGCAGCATGAAGCAGCGTTGGCTGGCGTGCAGCAAGTGGCCGCCGAATTGCCGCAGATGGAATCGCGGCTGACGTCGCGGTTGGAGCAGCACGAAGAGGCGTTGGCTGGACTGCATCAAGCGGCGGCCGAATTGCCGCAGATGGAATTGCGGCTGACGTCGCGGTTGGAGCAGCATGAAGCAGCGTTGGCTGGCGTGCAGCAAGCGGCGGCCGAATTGCCGCAGATGGAATTGCGGCTGACTTCGCGGTTGGAGCAGCATGAAGACGAGTTGGCCGGACTGCATCAAGCGGCGGCCGAGTTGCCGCGGATGGAATCGCGGCTGACGTCGCGGTTGGAGCAGCATGAAGGGGTGTTGGCTGGCGTGCAGCAAGTGGCCGTCGAGCTACCGCAGATGGAATTGCGGCTGACGTCGCGGTTGGACCAGCATGACGGTGCGTTAGCTGGTGTGCATCAGGCGGCTGCCGAGCAGACCTCGCGGCTCGACGCGGTATCCCGGACGTTGACTGCCGTGCAGGAACAGATCCGTTCCCTGGAGAGCCGGCTTGCCGCTGCCCGGGAGTGTGCCGATCGCGCCCAACATGCTGCCGACGAACTCACGGAAGGCGCCAAACGCGAAGCCGCGAGCCTGGAAGTCTCTCTCGCCGGTCAACTCCATTCCCTCGAAGCGACCGTCAAGTCGCATGCCGCCGCCATCGATTCTATTCGCGCCGCCATGGCGCGCACCGACGATTTCATGGAGCGCGTGGTGGAAGCCCTGGAATCCCTGCAAACCATGGTGTTGGACCACGCGCGCGAGCGTAACGTGGCCTGAAGAGCGGTGGATTTCGCCCTCCGCCAGGACCGGCCTCCGGCGCGTAGACGTTTTCGGGATTACGGGCGAAACCCGCTCCGTTACCGTCGCGGCTCGGAACGGCCGCATCGGTATCGCAAGGGTTCCCGAAACCGCCTAAGCACCCGCGAGCCTCCGGTAACCGTCCCGATGTTATCCTCGAAGTTTGCGTAAGCCCGCTACCCCTTCCAAGCCTGCGCCGCGATGGCTGCTGCCGGCCCTGCTGGCGCTCACCGCGCTGCTGTTGCTGGGCCTGTTCTCCACCGAAATCGCCGACACCGATTTCTGGTGGCACCTGAAGACCGGCCAGTACATCGTCACCCGGCATCGCCTGCCCACGCCCGATCCGTTCGCTTACACCACCGCCTCCGCCCCGCCGGTCTCCCCCGGCGAGGCCGCCGTACGCCGCTTTAATCTCACCCACGAATGGCTGTCGCAAGCGGTCTGGTACCTGGTCTATAGCGCCGGCGGCTTCCCCGCGGTGGTGCTCTGGAAAGCGCTGCTGCTGACGGTTCTGTGCGCTTTGACGGGTTGGGTGGCGTGGCGCCGCTCGGGCAGCCGGCTGTGGGGCATCGCCGCCGCGCTGGCGGCCGGCTCTCTCGCCATCGATTTCGACCACGACCGTCCCGGTATCCTCAGCTACGTTTTCACCGCCGCCTTTCTGGCGATTTTCGAAAGCCGCCGCCGGCTGTGGCTCCTTCCCGTGCTGGCGCCGATCTGGGCCAACTGCCACGGCGGATTCTTTCTCGGCTGGATCGTGTGCGGCGCCTATGCCGCGGAATCCCTGCTCCGCCGCGCTCCCGATACCCGCCGGGTGCTGCTCCTGAGCGGGCTCGCGGTGTTGCTCTCGGGTCTCAATCCCAACGGGTACGCGGCGCTGGCCACAGTCTTGCGCTATCGCCAGAGCCCGCTGCAGGCCACCCTCATCGAATGGTCGCGCGCCGATCTCTGGGGCTCTCCGTATGCCTTCGATCTGCTACTCTACGGCGCGGCGGTGGCGCTGCTTTTCTCGTGGCGGCGGGTGCGGCCGGCGGATTGGATCCTTTTCGCATTCTTCGCGGCCGCCGCGGTCACGGCTTTCCGCAACGAGATGTTGATCGGATTGCTGGCGCCGGTGCTGATTGCGGCGTACTTCCCGTGGAAGCGCCGCCTGCCTGCGTCCGCGAATCTTGCCGCCGCGCTGCTGCTTGCCGCCGGACTTGCCTGGGGATGCGCCCGGGGCCGGTTCTTCCAACTGCGCGCGGCGGAATGGCGCTTCCCCGCCGGCGCCGCCGCCTTCCTGGCCGGCCATCCCATGGCCGCGCCGCTTTTCAATACCTATGAGTATGGCGGCTACCTCATCTGGAAAGGCCAGCGCGTATTTATCGACGGCCGCGCGCTCAGCGAATCGGTCTTCCAGGATTACCGCACCATCCTTGGCGCACCGCCCAACGAACCGGCGCGCGCCGCGTTGTTGGCGAAGTATGGCATCGGGGTGGTGGTGGTGAATGCTTTCGAATACAATGCCGGCACGCTGTACCCGCTGGTGCTGTCGCTGCCCGATTGGAAGCTGGTGTATGAGGATCCGCAGGCGCTGGTCTTCGTCCGCGATCTTCCGCCCGGAATGCCCGCGCTGGACCCGGGCCGCCTGCTGGACCACCTGGACGCCGAGTGCCGTTTGCACGTGGAGCACGACCCCGATCTGCCCGGTTGCGCGCGCACTCTGGGAGACTACTTCCTGCGCGCCGGCGACGGCCCTCGCGCCCGTCGCGCACTGGAGTTGTACTTGCAGCACCCCTATCCCGGCGACACCGACGCCCGTCGCGCGTATATGCAATTGGTGCAGTGAAACGCCTTCGGCGATTGAGGCTATTGGCTATTAGCTTCAGAACTCCTGACGTCGTGGAATTTGGGATGAGCCCGTTTTCGTGGCGCAGGCACTCCTGCCAGTCCTGCCTGCGCCACATCGCCACCACAGACAATGTGAAGTTATTCTTGCGTCGTTCCTTACGGTCGCGGCTCCGATGCGCGTCCAGAGCCGGGCCAAGGGGCACCCCGTGAGGGAGCGTTAGGCGGCGATTGAATAGGTTATTTCCACACAGGCCCTTAGGACACCGCAAAAGGACAACACGGCGCCACCAATGTGACGCAACACTTATCTTGCTTTTCGTTAGTTCACCACAGAGGCACAGAGACAGAGAAAAAACAAAAGGCTCTCTGCCCCCTCTGTGACCTCAAAATCACGAGGACGGGTCCTACCGCGTCATGGCGTAAACAATGTAGTTTACACCCAGGCGGATGGCGAGGTCGGCAAAGGGCGCGGGATAGTTGACATCGTCGGCGAATTCCCAGGCATCGCCGATGTCGGAGTTGTACGAGATGGCGATCATGATGCGGCCCTGGTCGTCGTAAATGCCGCGCCAGTGCGCGCCCTTGCCGTCTTCGGTGCCTTGGGGATATTGCGGGCGTTTATAGCCCTGGCGCACGTGCGCCTGGCCGGGGATCTGGAAACGCTCCTTCAGGTCGTAGACCGTGTGGAAGATGGGATCGTCGTCGGGGATGTCGCGTATCTCGCGGTCGGGGAAGGCTCGCTTGATCGCCTTTTCGAAGACGTTCCACTCGAAGGCGCCGTGGAAATCGTCGGCCATGAAGAAACCGCCGCGCAACAGGTATTCGCGCAAAGCCCGCCCCTGCGCATCGGTGAGGCCCCATTCGCCCACCTGGACGGCGTAGAGCCACGGCCAGTCGAACGCATCGCCTTCATCCAGATTGACGCACTGTTCGGCGGACCGCGTGTGGACGCGCGTGAGGCGGCGGACGGCGAGCGAGAAATGACGGTCGGCGCGCGGAAAATCCTGGGTCCAGTCGGAGACACCGACGTGCCAGTCCAGGTCGCGGCCCCAATAGCCGTTGATGCCGCCTTCGCCGGGCGGATACATGAGGCGGGCGAAGGTGAACTCGGTCTTTTCCTGGTAGTCGGGGGGCAGGGGAATTTGGCCGATGCGGTACTCCACGCCGTTGAATTCGCGAAACGGGCGCTGGAAGGCAAACAACACGCCAGCCACTGCCAGACCGCACGCCAGCATCGCAGGTGCCTTCCGGATGTTCATCCCTCCGCCTTACTCCCGAGAATATCACGACGGGGCGGGGGTGGCGCGGGACCGCGTTGTCACGCTCGGGCCCTGCGTGAGTTTCGGCGTTTCACCTTACTTTAGCCGTTTTAAACGATGCCTTTAGGAACTAAACATTGACCCCGCGCATGCTACCACTTATAGTTGCATGCAGGTGGGCCGCGTGTCTTCGCGGCAAGGTTAGTACTTGAGCATCAAGGGGAGTTTCATGAATTTACGCCAAGTTGCGCTCAGCGCACTGCTTGTTCCAGTCGCCCTATTCTGTCAGGAATTCCGCGGCACCATCAGTGGCGCTGTCTCCGATCCCACGGGAGCATCGATTCCCGGGGCCAAAGTAACCGTAACCGAAGTTCACACCGGCACTAAGATCCCGGCCGTTTCGGACTCAGCCGGCCAGTACACCGCTCCGTTCCTGCTGCCCGGCGATTATGACGTCGCGGTGCAGGCGCAGGGCTTCAAAGGCTACACCAGGAAGGGAATCCATGTGGGCGCCGGCGATCACCCGGTAATCGACGTCCGCCTCGATGTCGGCGATATCGCGACCTCCGTGGAAGTCACCGCCGACGCTTCCCAGCTCAATACCGAAAACGCCACCGTCGGCCAGGCCGTCACCACAAAGGAAGTGGAGGAGTTGCCCATCAATGGCCGTACGCCCATGATGGCGGCTTCCTTATCCCTCGGTGTTACCGGCTACGCGCAACCAACGCTTGTCCATCCGTTCGATAGCGGAGGGGCGGCGGGCTGGATGATCGGCGGCGCTTACCAGCAAACCAGCGAACTGCTCCTGAACGGTTCCCCCGACGCCACGTGGGATGGCCGGCTGGCTTACAGTCCGCCACAGGACGCCGTGCAGGAAGTGCGCGTCAAGGTCTCCGATGTCGATGCGGCCTTCGGTCACACCGCCGGCGGAACGTTGAACCAGATTACCAAGGGCGGCACCAACGCCCTCCACGGCTCCGGTTGGGAATTCAATCAGCCGAATACTCTTACCGCCAACGATTTCTTTCTCAACAAAGCCGGCACTCCGCGGCCGGTCACTCACTTCAACCAGTACGGCGTCACGGCGGGCGGACCTTTCTATATCCCCCACGTGATCGACACCAGAAATAAGTTGTTTTGGTTCTTCGCCTGGGAAGGCATCAAAGACGCCCAGCCGAATCCGTTCACTGGCACGGTTCCCACCGATGCCATGCGGGCCGGCAATTTCAGCGGACTCGCCACCATCTACGATCCTTTCAGCGCCACTCTCAGCGGCACCACCGTCAACCGGACTCCGCTCCCCAACAACACCATCCCATCGAACGAGTTCAGCTCCATCGCCAAAGCTTATCTCAACTACTACCCGCAACCTACCAACTCGGCCAGCATCAATAACTTCGTGTCCGCGCCCAATACCCCCGATGACTACAGTAACGAAATGGGCCGCATCGATTACAACATGAGCGACCGCAGCCGTCTTTTCGCCGACGTGCGCCATACGGATTACAACCAGTTCAAGAACGACTATTTCAACAATGTCGCCGAAGGCTCGCTGCTGTTTCGCAACAACCTGGGCTTGTCCGCCGACGAAATCTACACGCTCAGCGCTACCAACGTGGTGGATATCCGTCTGAATTTCACGCGCATGAACGAAGCGCACGGCATTCCCAGCGCCGGCTTCGACCCCACCTCCGTCGGGTTGCCCGCCTACTTGTCCGCCAACTCCAACTACCTGCAGATGCCGGTGATCGGTTTCAACAGCGCGACCGGCATGCAGGCCCTGGGCGCCACCGGCGCCAACAAGCTGCCCTCCCAGTCCTACCAGATCTTCCCCACGTGGCAGAAAACCGCGGGCACTCACTCCCTCAAGGCCGGCGGCGATTTCCGCCAATATCGCCTGAATACCTTTACCGCCGGCGCCTCCACCGGAAGCTTCACCTTCAACAATAGCTTTGTGCGCTCTTCCAGCAGCGCTTCCTCCACCGTGGCGGTGGGCCAGGACTTCGCGTCCTTCCTGTTCGGCCTGCCTGCGAGCGGAAGTTACGACCTCAACACTTACGCCTCCTGGTATTCGTACTATAGCGCCGTCTTCTTCCAGGACGATTGGAGAGTAAAGCATAACCTGACTCTCAATCTGGGTGTCCGCTTCGACCACGATGGCCCTTACAACGAAAAGTACGGCCGCACCGTGGACGGCTTCGATACCACCGATACCAATCCGCTGGCCGCCGCCGCCCAAGCTGCCTATGCCAAGTCTCCCCTCTCACAGCTTCCCGCCAGCGCCTTCAACGTGCTGGGCGGATTGACTTTCCCCAGCGGCGGCCAGACCGCGGTCTACAAGAACAACTCCCACCTGGTCAGCCCGCGTGCCGGCGTCGCCTGGACGCCCGACGCACTGCACGGAAAGACGGTCATCCGCGCCAGCTTCGGAATGTTCGTCGCGCCCGTCAGCATGCTGGCAGCGGGAGTCGACGCCAAAGACTCCACCAGCCCCGATATCAACCAGTCCGGTTTTAGCCAAACCACCTCACTGGTGGCGACCAGCAATAACTACCTCACGCCTCTGGCTACTCTGAGTAATCCCTTCCCCAGCGGCTTCCTCCAGCCCAGCGGCAGCTCTCTCGGTCTACTTACTTTCGCCGGGCAGAACGTCAGCTTCCTGAATCCGGTGGCCAAGAGCCCTTATTCGCTGCGCTGGAACTTCGACGTGCAGCACAGCCTCACCAACAACCTGATGCTGGAAGTGGCCTACATCGGCAACCACTCCGTCCATCTGCCCATCGATTACACCCAGCTCAATGGCATCCCGCGCCAGTTCCTCAGCACGTTGGCCACCCGCGACACCGGCGAGAACTTTCTCACCGCGTCCACGGCCAACCCGTTCTCCGGCCTGCAAACCACCCAGAACACGGCCACCACTACCGCGGCCCAACTGCTGGCCCGCTACCCCGAATTCCCCGTGGGCGACAGCGCTGGCGGTTGGAGCGGAGGCAGCGGCGTGATTGAGGAGAACCTCAACCTTGGCCGGTCCTACTTCGAGAGTCTGAATGTCCGCCTCGAGAAGCGCGCTTCCCACGGTCTCACTTTCGTGTTCAATTACATCTATTCGCGGATGATGGAGCAGGTGAGTTGGCTCAACGACTCCGACCCGGTCCCCGAAAAGCGCGTTTCGCCGGACGATCACCCGCAGCGTTACGTCGTAGCCATGAGCTACGAACTTCCCGTGGGCAAAGGCAAAGCGCTGGACTTCCACTCGCACCTGGCGAACTCTCTGTTGGGCGGCTGGCTGGTGAACAACGTCTACACCTACCAGGTCGGCGCGCCCATCATGTGGGTCAACGGCAGCTCTTCGAGCCCCGGCGACTATGTGTACTTCGGCACAGCTCCGCTGGCCCTCGATAACCGCCAGGTCAACGGTCCGGCCTTCAACACGTCGGATTTCATTACCGCCTCGGCCAACACGTTCCAATATCACATCCGCACGTTCTCCAGTATGTTCTCGAACCTGCGCGCCGACGGCATCAACCAGTGGGATCCTTCCGTTTCCAAGCGCTTCTCTTTTACTGAGACCACATCCCTGCAGCTTCGCCTGGAAGCCTTCAACGTTCTCAACCACCCGGTCTTCGCCGCTCCCAGCACCACGGCGACCAACAGTGCTTTCGGCGACATTACCGCAACAGCCAACCGGTACCGCACTCTCCAATTAGGCGCCCGCATCGTGTTTTAATCGTCTCCAGTGGGGGACGGGCCGCCCGGCCTGTCCCCCCACTCAAGCTTATATGTCTCGTGCCGCATTCCTGCTCCGTCTTCCTCGCCGCCACACGGTCAGAACTCCTGATGTCGCCCCGCAATTTCAAACTGGCGGGGAAAATGGGCTGGGTCATTCCTTTCGATGGCGAGAACTTCGCAGGTGGGGCAGGCGGTGCTCGCCTGCCCGCCCGCGCTGAATTAGGCCCGCTGCGCGAATAGGATCGAGCGAAGGCGAGCACCGCCTGCCCCACCTGCGGGCGCACTGCAAATTGCACGACTTCAGGAGTTCTGACGGTGAGCGGTCCCACCGGCCATTCCGCACATCCGGAAGGTCGCCCTCGGACTCCGTGTCTCCGGCACGCACCGATTTCACATACCCCGAGCCCCAATCGATCGCCACCCGTTCAAACGCGATCAGGCAGGTCACGGACTGCCAACCCGATCCGCCGTAACCCTTCGCGAAACATCTCGGAGTCCACTCCCATGCCCACGCGGAAATGCTCCGGCATTTCGAAGAATCGGCCCGGCACCGCCGACGTCTCAAACTCCGCCCGCAGCCGCTCCAAAAACGCCTCCACACCGCCGCTTCTCAATCGCAAAAATGCCGTTGTCCCCCACGCCGTCCGCACCGCCGAGACGCCACGGTTCGCGTCGAGGAACTCCGCCAGCGCCGCACGATCGGCCTCCACCACGCGCCGCGCCCGCTCCCGTATGGCATCCAGATGCTCGAACGCCGCCACGCTCAATAGTTCCCCGGGATGCACCCCAATCGACCCGAAGACGTTTTTCAACTGGTACATGGCGCGCGCCAGGTTCGGCTCCGCCAGCACCCATCCGCAGCGCAGTCCGCTCAGCCCGTAAACCTTGGTGAGGCTGTTGGTGACCACCACCTCCGGGCCGATCCGAAACGCTGTCGGCGGCGTGTCCCGGTACACCGCGTCCAGATACACTTCATCCACCAACAGCCGCGCTCCCACACTGCGCGCGATATCCGCCGCCTCGCGCAGCACCGCCTCGGGCGTCAGCGCGCTCGATGGATTATGTAGATTGGTGAGCACGATCAGCCGCGTCCGGGGCGTTACGGCGCGCCGCAATTCCGCCGGGTCCACTGTGTAGCCGCTCTCTTCCCGGCGCGCAAACCGCTTAACCTCGGCGCCGATATACCGCGCCGCATCCACCAGCAACCCGTACACCGGATGCTCGATCAGCACCTCGTCGCCCGCTTCCAGCAGAGTCGCCATCGCCAGGTAATTGGCCATCGACGTACCCTCGGCGGTCACCACCGAATCCGCGTCCACGCCGTACTTTTCCGCGATGGCCTGCTTCAACGGCGGATAGCCGTAGCCGGCGTTGCCGTTGATCTCCAGCGTCGCGTAATCGAACGGCAGTTCGCGCAGCGGGAACGGTCCCACCCCGCTGGTGGCCAGATTAAACCGCGCCTTGCTGCCGGTCTTGGCCCAGTGCATGTATTCCGAATGTTTGTGTGTCATACCTTGCGATGGCTCCAGTACAAATATACGGGGATGCCGGTAAGCAGAATCAACCAGCCTTTCACCGAATTCCACGGGTCGTTCCACACCGTGCTGGCCACGATCGCCACGCACGCCACCACGAATAGCGCCGTGGTATAAGGATGCCCCGGCACGCCGTGGACCCCTGCCGCGAGCACGCCGCCTTCGCGCCGCCGGAAGACAAACAGCGACGACGCCACCAGCGCGAACAAGATGAAATCCACCGCGACTTCGTAGCTCAGAATCTTCTCGTATTGCCCTATTAGTGCGGTGGCCGTGGCCGCCAACCCCTGCGCCACGATGGCCACCGCGGGCGCCCCCGTCCTCGGCGATAGACGTCCCAGGCTGGCGAAGAACAGCCCGTCGCGCGCCATGGCGTAATACACCCGCGGAGCCGTCAGAATGCTCTGGCTCAGGAATCCCAGCGTGGAGACCGCGATCCCCACCGCGATCCACAGCGCGCCGCTATCGCCCAGCGCCGCCCGCATCACCGCCGTGGCCGGCGTCCGCGTGGCCGCCAGTCCCGCCGGCCCCAGCACTTTCAGGCACACGAAATTCGCCGAAAGATACAGCACGATCACGCCGCTGACGCCCAGCAGCAGGCCGCGCGCAAGGTCGCGGCGCGAATCGTGCATCTCTTCGGCTACGAAGCTGGCCGTCTGCCATCCTCCGTAAGCGAACGCCACCGGGGTCATGGCCGCCCCGATGGCCGCTATCAATCCGAAGCTCACCGGCCGGTCCAGCAATGGCAGCGGATGAATGTGCCCGCCGCCCAGCGCCAACCCCAGCACCACCATTCCGGCGATGGCCGCGGCCCTCAGCAGCATCAGCGCGCTCTGCACATTACTGCCGGCGCGGACCCCGAAGCAGTTGATGGCCGTCAGCCCCAGCAGCGTGGTGGCCGCCAGCGCGCCATCGCTCCAGCCGCAGCCGGTAATTTCGCGGAAGTATCGCGCGAAGGTCACCGCCACCGCGGCCATCCCGCCCGTCTGCGTCACCAGCAACAACACCCAGCCGTACACGAAGGCCACCGACGGATGATAGGCCACCCGCAGATACAGATAGTTGCCGCCCGCACCCGGCAGACGCGTGGCCAGTTCCGCCCAGATGAACGCGCCCAGCATGGCCAGCGCCCCGCCGGCGAGCCACACGCCCAAAATCAGGAACGGCGTGTCGACATGCCGCGCTACCACCGAAGGATTGATGAAAATGCCCGACCCCACGATGCCGCCCATCACGATCATGGTGGCGTCGAAGAGTCCCAGTTGCCGGCGCGGAGTGATGGCCAAACGTAAGTCTACATCGCTTCCAGCAGGTCGTGCCAGTAATTCACCATCACCCGCCGGGGCTTCCTGGGCAGCGTCACCTGTAAGTCGCTGTTGGTGGTGTTGTCGCGCATGGTGGCCGTTCCCAGCCGCACGATTTGCCCGTCCATATCCAGGTAGACCGGCACCGCCATTACGAAGTCCGGCGTCACTTCGCTCTGCGTCAAGGATGCTTTCAGCAGTAATTTACACCCACTCGGAGAAGAACCAGTCCATCTTGCCGTTTCCCCCGAGGTCCATGGCGGGGCGCATGTGCTTTTCCACCCCCCTCCGGAAGCTCTCCGTGGAGGCATTCCGATTCATGTTGTACACCACGGCGGTGTAAGCCGCGTCGTTTTTCGCGCTGCTGAGGCGCTCCCCCAGCCAGATCGGACCGGCGTCATTCGCCCGACGCCCGAAGCTGTTCTTAGTAAGACGACTCGGACGGTCATCCGGAAACAAGACAGTTTGCCGGTAATAGCAGATAGCGAGGTCTAACACAATGCCTGGGACTAATCCCTGGGTGTTCCCAAGAGCCGGGCCCACCTACTAACCGCGGTGTTACAAGTTGTGGGGCAGGCTTCAGCCTGCGGCGGGCTTCAGCCCGCTCGTGCCGCGCCGCGAAATGAGAGTTCTCCCTCTCCTCCCGTCGTCTTCCGTGCCGCTATGCTGTCGGTTGAGTATCTCGGGACAGGGTGGGCTGAAGCCCACCGCAGGCTGAAGCCTGCCCCACAGAGTGGCTCCGATGCGGTTTGAAACTCCTGCCCGCCCAATGATACAGTCCCAATATGCGTAAATGGTCCGTTAGTCTCTCTCTGGTTCTCGCCGCGTGTCTATGGGCGCAAACCGGCTCCCCTGAAAAAGTCGACCTCGGCGTCCTGCACCGCATCAAGACCGAAGCCTTCGCCGGCCGGTCGAAGGTCATGGATACCGCCTTCTATCTCACCGACGTCTACGGTCCGCGCCTGACCGCTTCCCCCGCCGCCAAACAGGCCGGCGATTGGGCCGTAAAGACACTCTCCGATTGGGGCCTCTCCAACGTCGCCATGGAAAAATGGGCCTTCGCCGGCGCCGGCTGGAGTTGCACCCGGTACGTCGCCATGATGGAGGAGCCGGAGTTCCAACCCATCATCGGCTTCGCCCTGCCTTGGACTCTCGGCACCAACGGCCCCGTCACCGGCGATGCCGTTCTGGCCGTAATCGCCAACGCCGACGACATGGCGCAGTACAAAGGCAAGCTGAAGGGCAAATTCGTGCTGACCGCCGCCCCGCACGCGTCCGAGATGGTCGGCGCCC